>ENA-OPVU01000454-OPVU01000454.1-human-gut-metagenome-genome-assembly--contig:-NODE-454-length-27598-cov-3.196747_pt1 | contig 27598 bp, 21 predicted proteins | sample MGYA00241497_ERZ501986 | MGnify/ENA primary metagenome ERZ501986 (study PRJEB25962, sample SAMEA2042995) | human gut metagenome | biome: human gut; feature: human-associated habitat; material: faeces...
AATAATATACCGAGCAGTATGTAAACAGTGCTTCTTCACCTACCTTATGATTCGAATACTTGATGTTATTCTTTTCAAGAATTTCACGCTTCACTACCTTTCTGACACCACCCCAATTTATTTTACCTGTCATCTGCGCACGCATGAAGTCGTCTTTTTTCATGTTCTTATATACTGAAAGATACTCCTTGCGAACTATAGATCCATTTCCATCTACAGCTTCAACATTAATAAAAACGACATCCTCAGTATGGTTTGATAGTAACTCAAAGTAATATTCAGCCACATAATCATCAGAATCGATGAATACAATATACTCTCCCAATGCCTTGGTAAGCCCTGTATTTCTTGCCGCACCTGCTCCTGCATTCTCTTGATGCATAACTTGAATACGGTCATCTATCTCAGCATACTTCTGACAAATCGCCAAACTATTATCATTTGAACCATCATCAACCAAAATCATCTGCCAGTCACCGAATGTTTGAACTTGCACACTCTCAATACAACGCCCGATATAACTTTCAGCATTATAAACCGGTATAATAACACTAATTTTCATCTATTCATTGAATCAAATATTACTAATAAGATTAGCAGTATAAGAGGGAGTTGAAGATTCAAAATTGGATACAAACTCATCAAACACTTTCCTATCATGAGTATCTAAGAAATTAAGTAATAAGTGAATATCAAAATCTTTATTTTCATTAATTAATATCGCATTACCATACTTTTTAAGTGGTTCTATACATGGATCCTTGTCCCAAGTATAAAAATGGATAATTGGCTTACCCGTCGAGATATATTCATAAATCTTTGAAGGCGCCATAGGACTTTCTTTATTACCTATACTTAAAAGAACATCTGCGTTATCTAGATATTTTAAAGCGACATCATGAGGCTGCATACCAATATACTCAATTGCATTGTTTGTTTGCCTTTGATAGTTGCGCAATATATCAAAACAGTCTCCTCCTCCCATAAAAACAACTTTCATATCTATATAGGTAGTTAGACTCTTAAGAATTGTACAAGAATATACAGGGTTTCTGAGTACTTTGTATAATGTTCCTACATACACGAACAACTTTTTTCTACTATCCTTTTTCTCTTCAGCCATTTTTGTTTCTATGGGTCTAATAACCATTGGAAAATTCGCAAAAGACATTTTACTAAAAAACTTTTCAAATCTATTAGTTTTATAAAACGGAGCATGACATTCCATAATAATTATCTTATCAAATGCGGAGAAAAAATCATGTTCCCACTCAAACCCTTTTTTTTCTCTTTTTTCTGAAGTGAGAAACCCCGCATCTCCTTGCTCGTTTGATAAAGTATCTGTCGAATAGTATACAGTCCTTATATCTGGGTACTTTTCTTTTATCTTTTTTAATGCAACAACTCCCTCCAATGGAGTGTATGATGCTATTATCGTTGTTTTATTAACATCATCTATCAATGGAAGAATAGTCTTAACATAGCGTCCCACTAGAGTTGTACTTCTTAAAGGATATTTATTAATGTGGACTAATTTTGCTAGAATTGATAGAGCTCTTATTGCTAACACAAATAACGGTATATTATTTTTTACATCTCTAAGATAGACAGGAGTTGGTATATAAAAAACCTTAACATCATCTATTACTTGTACATGATAGTTTCTATCAAAACTATAGCATACCGTTGCTACTGATTCTCCTCTCTTAGCCAATTCTGTAGCAACATTATGCACACACATGCCTGTTGCTCCTGGTTTAGGAAGATATTGATTTGTCAAAAAGATATATTGTTTCATAATAACTACGAGAACAATTTATTAATATTATTAAGGACTCTTGCATTAAATGAATGTGATTCGGCAAGTTCTTTTTGAAGCCCTTGATATATTTCATCATTTGTGAGAACCCAAAAGATTTTTTTTGCTAATCCATCTATATCACAAACAAAACCATTCTTATTATTGTGAATAAATTCTGATGCAGATCCAAAATTTGTAGTAACTACAGGAGTATTTAATATCATTGCTTCATTGAATACCATTGGGCAAGCTTCTGATTCTGACGTACACACATACAAATCAGAATTTACAAAATAACTATATGGATTTATTTTATTACCTAAATAATGAACATAATTATCTACACTATATTTTTCAATATTAGCTTCAAGCCTATTATATTCATCTCTTACAGCAATAGGTCCCAATATATACCATTGAAAGCATAAACCTCTATCTATTAATTCTTTAGCAATCTTCGGTATAGATGAAAATCTTTTCACAGGGTCTATTCGCCCTGCAGAAATTATGACACTTCTTTTCCCAATTTCAAATCGATCGTCATCTATAGGCTTTCTAGATTTTACAAGAATTGATTCTGTATCAATAAGATTATAAATAGAACTAACCTTAGCATTTAAACGTGGATATCGAGATACGAAAAGCCGTGAAGTATATTCTGATACACAAATGATATTCTTATATTGACTGTAAATATCTTCTTCGCTTACTCCTAGAGGGCAATACTTATTATAGTTACAATGAATCCACGCTATTTTATTCGCATTTTTAAAGTATAACACAAACTTAGTAGGATAACTTTCTTCGAAGGCTACGACAAAATCATAAGTATATTTTTTCTCAATAATATGTGTCATCCGTTTATACAAATAATCTAATATATCGTACCCTAATAACCTTCTTATTATGGTTCTAATAGTCTTTAAAACCAAAACAGCAAGACATTTATACCATTTTTCTTCGATAGCATTCACATGAAAAGCAGAAATTATAAATGGCGAATACCTAACAACTTCATCAAAGTTATATTCTGCATTACGTTGGTTCGACAATGTGAATACAGTAATGTCATATTGTTTTTTGATATTTGAATATAAGGCAGATAGTGATGAATTCGTTCCACCAGTTTTTAGGCCAGGGATAACAAAAAGAATTTTATACATACGTTTTGGGTTTTGTATAGAAATAAATACCTATTAAAAGAAGTAAATATGTAGGACTTAAAATATCTGAGACAAAATCAGCTGCACCTGCTCTAGGTGCATAAATAATTGCATTTACCATATAGAATGAGATAGCGCAAATCCATACATTTTTTCTTGCCCAAACAAAGAATTTTGCTAATATTACTCCATAAACGACACTAAAACCAACAACACCCAAGTAACCAAAATCCAGCCAAGACTCCGCAATGAAACTTGATCCCATTCCTCCTCCAGCAAGATATCGTTGGGTTTGATAAGTATATGTCAAGTAGTTAGCGAGAGAATGGCCATTGATTGCAAAATCAACAGTATTAGCTTTAAATGCTTGTCCAATACCCAATATTTGGAATAGAAAATTATTATCATAACTATCTATAACTCTACCAAATGACCATATTCTATATGGAATACGATCTGCATTTTCATAAGAAACTCCAAGAACTTCAAGAATACTGCCTTGCTGATAAATAGAGTTTATTACCATATCCACAAAGCTAATATTACTTACAGAAGACTCCCCTCTCATTAGCATTACAATAAACATTAAAGCTGTAATGAAGGGCAATGAAAAAAGAATCGCTATTTTCACCTTTCGTGTCAACCAAGGATCATAAGGATCGATTCTATTACGAAGTAGTAAATATACCAAAAGTGTTATAAGGCTCATTATAAATCCTGTGCGTGCCCCTGTTAATAATGAGAAAACAGCAACTAGCATAAATACAATCAGTATTGGCTTTGCCTCTTTTTTAGAAGGCAACGTTACAAGAAAGAGATAAAAGCAAAGTGCATTTGTTGAAGCAAACTTACTTAAAACTGTAGGCAAACTGTTACTGTAATCAATATAGGAATCCATATAGCCATATGCCGCAACAAAACTAAAACGAGTATATATTGAATAAACGACAAGAATTACAGATAGCAAGTATAAATACTTTGATATTTTGCGAATTTGGGTTATTTGATAGCTGTTTGGGTCAATATTCAGCCTATAGTCAGAGTTAATATTTGCACTCACTAAGTTGAATCCTACTAAAGCTCCGACCAGCGACAGAAAACATGCTCTTGCTACAAAATTATGCACATCCTGACTAAAACTCATTGAATAGAGTTGACTATCCTGTATAAAATCATTTATATAATACTCAGGAATAACAATTCTTGTCATACAAAAAACAAATACCGTAAAAGCAAAAAGCATGAGCAGTACTCGTTTTTCAATATTTAACATACAGTAAAACATCAAAGCCACCCAAAAAAGAAACGATATATGTACATCATATTCTGGTGTAACAATTAATACAATCCCTAAAATGACTGCTAGAGGATATATTAAGTTTTCAATTTTAATCATATAGAATGTTGTTTATTGATTCCCATGTAATCCATACATCTCATCAGACAAATAATACACAATATTTTACAATTTATACAATTATATTTGTTTTAGATTAAAAATCAATTGAACATCAGATATAGCTATAATTATCATAGCTTATTTTTAACTTTTTCAACAAATACTTTTACTAAATACTGTTCATCCTTTGACAAAATAATGAAATAAGCTGCCCCAGCTGAAAAGAGTATAGATATTATTCCGACAATAGCAAGTCTGCCCCAAGACTCGCCCATCAAACTGTGAATAACAAATGGAATTAGCGGAGTTATTAGACTGAAAAGCAAACATGGTAACAAGACCTTTCTATAATAATCAAGATAGGAATAATTAAAAACCTTCCTTAACAAAAACATACTTACAGGCTGATTAATCAAATTAACAATTATCAACACAACAAACACCATATAAGCAGGAGTTCCATCAGCTAGAATTAGCCAAGAAACAGGAAGAGCACTTATTACAATTACACTTCGTACTGTTTGATAAATTCTAATTTTTCCAACAGCTTGAATCGCCTGCGAAATTGGAAGATTAAGACTTCCTAGGAGCATATTTAAAAGAATTAAATTGGTAAAAATTGAAGTATATTCTGGTACTTCCCCCCCTAACCACATATTCAAAATATATTCAATTTCAATAGATATTGGTAATGATAATACAAAAACCATTAGGTAGCACAACCTAGACATGCAAAACATCAAATTCTTTGTTCTTTCAAATTCGTTCTTAGCATAACTTTCTACCAACTGGGGTTTGAATGCAACAGCAATATTTTCGGTGCAACCGAAACGATCATGTCCATCAATCCGAATGATTATGTGATCGTTCCGAATACCATCACTTTTTCCGATCTGACATCCTCTCTTTCTTACGAAGATGATGCTTCCGATCCGCTGGCAGTTGCTTCCATCAACTACAGCTATCACGATGTTTCTGTCGGACAGGCAAAGGTAGAGCTGAATGCGCAGAAGGACACCTATGATTTTACTTCTCCGGTCGTGGAATCTGACTCTGTTTCCCAGAATAACGCACCGGGCGATAAAATCATCTTTATCAACGTGATCAAGGTGATCGCTATTGTGATCGGCGTGATCGTTCTGCTTCTGCTCCTTATCACAGCGATTGCTTTTTTCCGGAACTATCATTTCTCCAGACGGCGCAGAAATAAGATACAGTTTAAGATGAACCGGAAAAATAAGTCATTTGGACGGAGAAAACGGAGACGGGACAGGAAGAGGAGAATGAAATAGATTTCTATATAGGAGCGAAGTTTCTGCTATCAAAAAATCCCCCTGACAAATGTCAGAGGGATTTTTTTATTTAGCAAAAGGATCTGTTACATCCCCTCTTTTAAAATATTGTGCTCTCTCAAAAGATCTTCGATCACAGTTCCTTTGACACCCTTGATGAGTGCTTTCTTGACTGCATTGAGCGGTCCCGGAAGAGAAATTTCAAGTGGTGATTTACCATCCATCAGCTTTACGGAGCTGTCAAGCAGATCTCTCACATCATAGACACTGCCCCAGACTTCCGGAACACCTCTGTCCACATGGCAGAGACCGTAAACAGCTTCCATAGCGGTACGAACGGAATACTCTGTTGTGAAGATCGTATCTCTTGGGGTTTCAGCGAACTGTCCGAGGAATGCGAAGTTATCGCAGCCATCCGGGATAACGTCCGGTCTGTCACCTTTTCTTCTTGGCATGAAGAATGCGGTGATATATGGCATCATGGTCGGTGTGCAGTTTGCATGATTTTCTGCCAGCTCGTCGATCTCATCTACCGGAACACCTAAGTGATACAGCCATTCTGCTGTGATCTCCTTACCGGTACATTCCTTCATCGGTTTTTTGATATAATCGCCCGGTTTGTCGGTAAACAGGCTGTAAACCCAGATGCAGACTTCATCTTTCTTCTGCTCTTTGAACTGCCCCTGTCTGTTGATCGTCCAGCTTAAAAGCCAGCTGGAATCCTTGCAGGAAACAATACCGCCGGTTACAACATTTCCGGTTCTGGGATCTCTCTTGCAGATATTCTTGATATAGGAAATGATCTTCTCATCACTTGTTGTTACGGTAGCGGATTCCCAGTTGGAACGGGAAATATCGCCACAGAATTTCTCAGGATGTCCAAAAGACGGATCCTGCGCTGCAATGTTCTTCCAAAGATCCCAGCATCCACTTGTACGAACTTCCGCATCACCTACCGGTGCTTTGTTCTGGCTTCCGTAGATCGTACCTTCTGTACAGCTTCCGTTTGTCACAAATACAAGATCATTCTCTGTAAGAACAATTCCCTTTTCTACGCCATTCACCTTACACTCGATTGCTTTTGCGATCTTCTTATTGCCTTCAAACTCAAAGAGTACGTTTGTAACCTCTGTATTGAACTGGAATTCAACGCCTGCTTCTTCCAGATATTTCTGCATTGGCAGAATCAGGGATTCATACTGATTGTATTTAGTAAATTTCAGGGCGCTGAAATCCGGAAGTCCGGAAATGTGATGGATAAATCTCTGGAAGTACAGTTTCATTTCCAGTGCACTGTGCCAGTTCTCAAATGCGAACATGGTTCTCCAGTATAACCAGAATGTGGAATCAAATACTTCATCGTCAAATACATCTTCAATTGTCTTGTCATAAAGATCTTCATCCTTTGTCATGAACAGCTTCATGATCTCCATGCAGCCCTTCTGGCTCAGATTGAATTTACCGTCTGTATGAGCATCCTTGCCTCTCTCTTTTGTTGCACGGCAGAGAGAATAGTTGGGGTCTTCCTTATTCAGCCAGTAATATTCATCAAGTACAGATACACCAGGTGTTTCAATGGATGGAATACTTCTGAAAAGATCCCATAAGCACTCGAAATGGTTTTCCATCTCACGTCCCCCACGCATCACATATCCGCGACTCGGATCAAAGATACCATCACATGCTCCGCCTGCAATATCCATTGCTTCCAGAATGTGGATATTCTTTCCGGGCATCTGTCCGTCACGTACAAGGAAACAGGCTGCTGCAAGAGAAGCCAGTCCGCTTCCTACGATATAAGCATGTTTATCATCTACGCCTTCCGGCTTTCTTGGACGTGCAAATGCTTCATAGTTACCGTTTGTATAATAAATTCCCTTACTGTTTTTCTCATATTTTCCACGTTCTGTATTGCGATATTCACTTGTATTATGAAGTGCGTCATAATCTTCTTTTTTCTTTGTCTCAGCTGTTTTATACTTCTTTCCTGCTGCCACTGCTGCCACGCCTGCTCCAACTGCCAATGCGGATACAAGTCCTAAACCTTTATTTTTACTCATAATACACATCCACCTTTCTTCAATTCTTCTTTAGAAGTTCTTTCAGCTCTGTGATTTTAAATGCTTTTCGTTCTCTCTGCTTTACCCATTTCCCGTCAAGACATCTTCATGACTTTTACATTCTTATCTGTATGTTTCCCATATCATAAGCATTTCATCCGTCTGAATGATTTGTTTGTTGCTATGGCTGTATATTAACAGTTAAAATATGATTCTACAATTTACAAAAGCCGCCGAATGATAAGTTTTTTATCACCCTGCGGCTTTTGTAAAGAATTTTTATATGATTATTTTTCCATATTATTTTTCTGAAAGTTATGAATGGATGTAGTCACTGTATCGTGAAGCGTCAGATCCATCATTCTTACCAGATCTTCAATATTTTCTTTCATTCCTTCCCTGATCCACTCAAGCATGATTCCCACAAAACCATATTTATAGAAGTCTGCAATAAATTTCTTATCCTCTTCTGTGATATTCAGACCCTTGCTTTTTTCTTCCACCACACCCACGATCAGATCATAGGTTAATTTAAAAAGATAATTTTCTATCCGCTCCCTGTCCACATTTCTGTAAACATTCATAATAAACGGTTTGTTTTCCAGCACTGCCTCAAATATCTGGGTCAGCCCTTCTGTCCAGGATTCAGAAGTCTTTTTGCCCTGAAGGGCTTTTGTCCCATCTTCCACACAGGACCATTCAACCAGATCATAAATATCCTTGAAATGATAATAAAAAGCCATGCGGCTTATTCCACAGTCTGTGGTAATATCTGTTATCGTGATCTTGTCCAGAGGTTTCTTCAGAAGAAGCCGTTTCAGGGATTCTTCCAGAGCTGCTTTTGTGGTATTTGGCATATAACTCCTCCAGTCTGCTTACTGTGATTATTTCCAGTCGTAGTTTCTCAGGTGTCCTTCCAGATTCATGTGGTCAAAATTATTCTGGCGCAGTGCCTCGTACAGAACAATTGCTACGGAATTGCTCAGGTTCAGAGAACGGATATCTCCGATCATAGGGATTCTTACACAGGTTTCCTGATTATTGACCAGAATGTCCTCCGGGATTCCTGCGCTCTCTTTTCCAAACATAATGTAGCAGTCTTCTTCATAATGAACATCAGTATAAGTCTGAGGTGCTTTTGTTGTTGCATAGTAAATTTTTGCCCCGGGATTCTTCTCCAGAAAGTCCTCAAAGTCCAGATATGTAGTTACATCCAGATCTTTCCAGTAATCCATTCCTGCTCTCTTTAAGGCTTTCTCACTTAAGGAAAATCCCAGAGGCTCAATAAGATGGAGTCTGGTTCCTGTTGCCACACAGGTACGGCCAATATTTCCTGTGTTTGCAGGAATCTCCGGCTCATGAAGTACAATATTTAATTTTGCCATTTTGTTTTTATTCCTCTTGTTATTAATCGTCTGTCTTTTCTTAGAAAATTGTCTCTTAAGTTTCCTGCAGTTACTCTTTGAGAAGTTGCTGCAGTTCATCCTCTGCCGGACGTTCCAGATATCGGGCACTGCCGCCACTGTAGAGAAGCCGGTCATTGCCACTGTTTGTCTGACCGATGACCTCTGCCATAAATCCCTCATTGCGAAGTCTCTGTACCAGTGCTTCACCTCCGCGGATTCCAATCAATACTGCTCCATCTGCCTGAAGCTTATATGGATTCAGGTCAAAAATCTCGCACACTTCTATGGTCTCCTGACGAATCGGTACCTTACGGAAGTCTGCTTCCAGTCCTACTTCTGAAGCTTCTGCCATCTTCCAGAGCGCACTTAAAAAACCGCCCTCGCCCATAGCATATAATGCGCTGGCATCTGCCTCCTGCGCAATTTTCCAGACAATACTGCCGGCTCCATAAGCATCCCAAAGTGAAACGCAATTCTGAATAAAACCGGCAGAGAATCTCTCTGCCAGTTTGTCCTTTTTATTTTTTGCTATTACAGAGGTTCCTTTCAAAGCCACCGGGCATGCCACTACCAGTTCATCTCCCGGTTTCAGGCATCCGGTTATTTCTGCCCTCAGAGCCTCCATTGCCGCCTGTCCCAGTCTCATTCTTTTCCTCCGAAAATTTATTATACGATCAGAGACAGAACTGTCGGCACTACCATTGCCAGTACCAGAATGATTGCAATAATTGCTGTGATCACTTTACGGTTCTTTGGATTAAACATTCCCATTTCTCTTCACCTCTTTAATCTCTGTTCAGGTTCTCAAACACATCTTTCGTCACATCTGTCACATGAGCATTGTTAGTCAGCGGATCACGGTCTGCATAGTTAAACAGCAGCACTGTTCCATCTGCAAATACTTCCACATGTGCATTCTTTGCCACTTTTTCCCGTTTTCTGAAGTCCCATATCTGTCTCTCAAAAGGCTTCTGATCTCTGGCAAAGCCAGGACGGCTTTTCAGGTTTTCTCTCAGATAGAGATCATATACCATCTGGTCTTTTACCTGATCCATGGAAATCTCCGGCATATCCTCCAGAAATTCCAGCAGGATCTCATATCTTCGCATTCTTGTGTGAGAAACATCACCATAGCCCTTTTCCATGTAAAAGCTGCCCAGTCTCTCGTAAATTGAGAAAGCATCCGGGAAAAATTTTTCCAGATATTCAAGTGTATTCTGGAATTGTCCACTATTATAATACACTTCCACCATATTTTCCACAGTTTTCAGCTTCAAAACATGGTCATAATCCAGCCACTTCGTGGAAAGTACCTCATAAGGCTCCTGTGTTTTGTATACAATACCATATTCCTTGCACATCTCCATCATATGGGAACCCTTTAACACCTTCAAAAAGCCCAGCTGAAGCTGCTGTGGTTTCAGTGCATAGACATCATTAAAGGAATGCCGGAAGCTGTCGTAATCTTCATAGGGAAGTCCTGCAATCAGGTCCAGATGCTGATGGATATTTCCAAAGCTGTGGATTCTGTCAACAATTCCTTTCAATTTTTCAAAATCCATAGTTCTGTGAATTGCCTTAATCGTGTCCGGATTTGTTGACTGTACTCCGATCTCCAGCTGAATCAGACCCGGGCGCATGGTGGACATTTCCTGCAGTTCCTCTTCTCTTAACAAATCTGCTGAAATCTCAAAATGGAAGTTTGTCACACCATTATCGTGTTCATTAATATACTTCCAGATTGCCATTGCATGATCGTGTTTACAGTTAAAGGTACGGTCTACAAACTTTACCTGCGGAACCTTATTATCTATAAAAAACTGCAGCTCTTTCTTTACGGTCTCTGTATCTCTGAAACGCAGTTTCTTATCAATGGAAGAAAGACAGTAACTGCAGGAGAACGGACATCCTCTGCTGCTTTCATAATAAATGATCCTGTTCTTAAACTCAGACAGATCTTTGTAAATGAACGGAATACTGCTTAAGTCCATAATCTGGCGCCATCCATTATGTATGATCTGATCTCCGTCTCTGTAACAGATTCCTGTCATATCTTTCAGATCCTGCGGATTTTTTTCCACATAATATCCGGCAAGTTCTTTAAATGTTTCTTCACCTTCCCCGACCATAACACCTTTAAATTCTGAGTTTTCTGTCAGGAATTTCTCCGCATCATAAGAAACTTCCGGACCGCCGGCCCAGAAGTCGGCGCCCGGAAGAATCTTTATCAGATCTGCCATCAGTTCTTTTACAAAAGAAAGGTTCCAGATATAACAGGACACGCATACCACATCAGGATGCTCCAGGTAAATATCACGCATGATATCATCTTTCTGCTGGTTGATGGTATATTCCTTTAATACAATATGATCTGCGTAATCAGATGCATATGCCTGCAGATCATAAACAGCAAGATTGGAATGAATATATTTTGCATTGCATGCCGCTAATAAAATCTTCATAAATCTTTAGCCTTCCAATGCACTCTTCAGCTCTTCTTTGGAAGTAAGACCTACGAAGCGTTTCACTTCCGCACCGTCTTTAAACAGGATCAGTGTCGGAATGCTGACTACACGAAACTGCTGTGCAAGTGCCATATTCTGATCTACGTCTACTTTTCCTACTGCGTATCCCTCTTCTGCCAGTTCTTCTACAACCGGACCCTGACGCATACATGGACCACACCATGTTGCCCAGAAATCTATAAGAACCGGTTTCTCAGATTTTAATACTTCTGTTTCAAAATTTGCTGTTGTAATCTCTTTTGCCATGATTTATATCTCCTTTGCTTATTCTTTATAAAAATTTGCAATGTAAGTTCTCTGGTTTTATAATATCAACACTATAACCCTGTTAAATTTTCAGTTTTTATTTTAGATTTTTTATTTTAAAGATCTTACATACTTCCCTGCATTAATACCTGCCTGTGCTCCCTCATACACAGCTTTCGCCACCTGAAGAAGTCCACCTGTACAGTCACCTGCCGCATAGAGTCCCGGGATGGTTGTTTCCATATTTTCGTTAACTTTAATGTTTCCTTTTTCAGTAAGTTCAGCTCCCATCTGGCGGGCAATCTCAGTACTGCCTGCAGTTCCCATTGCAATAAATACACCCTCTGCAGGACAGAAATCATTTGCCTGCTGACCTGCTTCTGCCTTTATTTCCTCTGCCTGCACATCAGGTTCAAGACGGATTCCGGATACCAGATCATCGCCCTCTACAGACTGGATCTTCATTGTGTTTACATTGACATTTTCTTCAGGTGTAAATTCCGGTTCTTCACCGTTTGTATAAATGGTTACTGTAGAAGCAGTATTAGACAATTCCTTTGCTTCATGCATGGCGAAATCACCGTTTCCAAGAACTGCTACATCCTTGCCTCTGTAAAAGAAAGCATCGCAGATTGCACAGTAACTGACACCTTTTCCCTCAAATTCTTTAACACCCGGGATCTTCGGTGCAGCGCGCTTACTTCCTGTTGCAAGAATCAGACTCTGAGTCTCGAATTCACCTTCTGTAGTTTTTACCACAAAAGTATCAAACCCGCCGACTCCCAGAACCTGTGCATCCAATATTCGTACGCCCAGTGCTTTCGCCTGAGCGATTCCTGTATCATATAATTCCTGACCGGACAGCGGATGTTCCAGTCCGTAATAATTTTCTATTTTCTCTGCTTTTTCCAAAGCACCGATCCCATTATTGATCACCAGGGGATCCAGATTTCCACGAACTGCATAAAGCGCAGCGGAAATTCCTGCAGGTCCGGCACCTATGATTATCACTTTTTCCAAATTCTGTCACCTGCTCTCTGTTATTGTTTTCAATATACTGTGATATATCATCGTTACTGTTCACTCTGTTCTCAGTAACTTATTATCAGCTATTGTTACTATACTACGTTTTCTGAAAAAAATCCATGATTTTATTTGGATAATTTTGGTATAATTTGGTTAAATAAGTTTCTCGATTCAGCGACATAATAAATAAAAGCGAAGTGCTGTTCACTCATGAACCATGCATTTCGCTTTTATACATTATTTTGTATGATTTATTTATCCAACCAGAGGATATTTGTCTGTAAGTTCTTTGACGATTGCCTTTGCCTTTTCCTGGCTGCCTTCTTCTTTTAAGGTCATAGCAATTGCTTCTGCAATCTTATCCATATCTTCCGGTTTCATGCCTCGTGAAGTAACTGCTGCTGTTCCGAGACGTACACCGCTTGTAACAAATGGAGACTGGGGATCATTTGGAATTGCATTCTTATTGCAGGTAATGTTTACTTCATCAAGAAGATTCTCCATCTGCTTGCCTGTAACGCCCAGACTTCTGAGGTCTACAAGCATCAGATGATTGTCTGTGCCACCGGAAACGATATCAATTCCTCGTTTCTGGAGTCCTTTGCAAAGTGCCTGCGCATTCTCAACGATCATCTTCGCATAGTCCTTAAATTCCGGCTGAAGCGCTTCTTTGAAACATACTGCCTTGGCAGCGATCACGTGCATCAGAGGACCACCCTGGATTCCCGGAAATACTGCTTTATTAAAGTTAAATTTCTTTGCATTCTCTGCGCTGCTTAAGATCAGGCCGCCTCTTGGTCCACGCAGAGTTTTGTGTGTGGTTGTAGTCACAACGTCTGCATAAGGAATCGGGCTTGGATGCTGTCCACCTGCTACCAGACCGGCGATATGCGCCATATCCACCATCAGATAAGCCCCAACTTCATCTGCGATCTCACGGAATTTCTTAAAATCAATAACTCTGGCATAGGCACTTGCACCTGCTACGATCAGCTTTGGTTTATTCTCAATGGCGATTCTTCTGACTTCTTCATAATCGATCACGCCGTCATCATTTACTCCATAATATACCGGCTTGAAGTAGGTTCCGGACATATTTGCAGGACTTCCATGTGTCAGATGTCCACCATGATCCAGATTCATACCCATTACAGTATCTCCCGTCTGCAACATTGCAAAAAAGACTGCCATATTTGCCTGTGCTCCGGAGTGTGGCTGTACATTTGCATATTCACATCCGAATAATTCTTTCGCACGTTCGATTGCAAGAGCTTCCACCTCATCCACGCAGGAACATCCGCCGTAAAATCTCTTCCCCGGATATCCTTCCGCATATTTATTAGTAAGAGGGCTTCCCATTGCTGCCATAACTGCTTTACTTACCCAGTTCTCTGAAGCGATCAGCTCAATATGGGAATTCTGGCGTGCAAGCTCCGCCTCGATCAGATCTGCGATATCCTTGTCTGTCTTTGCTACGTCGTCGATTGAATACATCTTCGTGCTCCTCCTTTGTTATACGCTCAGTAATTATTCCGATTATAACCAATTCTATCCATCATGTCAATCACCAAAAGACATTTGTCCGTGTACCAAAATATTTTATGATATAAATTAGGATACCACATATTATGTTTCTCTGCTGAGCTCTGTAGCAAATAACAGATTCGATTCGATTAAAACGCTTTTTTAATCTGTTTTACCAGTGCATCCACATCTTCCGCTTTCACAAGAAATCTCTCGGTTCCATTGATTTCCAGACTATCATAAGTATCATCATATGCAAAATATTTCAGAGTTACTTCCGGAGCTTCTTCTGTGTTTCTGTGGAATGTTACAGTCAGCACTTCTTCCTTATCTGCTGCATCTTTTGTTTCTTCAACTTCCGAATCAAGCATTATACTTTGAAGCGCCTGATACAATTCAGTAAATTTCTCCTTCTTTACAGTTTTCTTTCCGAATTTATAATCGCTGCCATCCAGCTTCATGGTATAGGTTTTCTTTCCAATGCTTATATCCACACTGTCAAGTGTATCAATATTTACCAATGCCGGAATCTTCAGGATCAAATTAAACGGTTTCAGCTCCAGAAGACTGTTCACCGACTCTTTTGAAAGCAGATAAACAGCCTCTTCGTATCCTTTTACGCATGCATAATAGTCACCATTCTCATCTGTATTTCCAATAAGGATCGTTGCTGTTGCATCTGCATCCTGCGTTTCTTTTGCTGTGTCATCGTTAACTGTATTTACAAAATCTACTGTAAAATATGTCTTTGTATTATCCAGTCCGGTATCTGTATTTGCTGCATCGACGCCGTTGCTGAGATCAAAAGCAGCCAGCACTCCAAACATTTCATACATATTCTCTGTGTTTACTGTTGCAATCTCATCATACGGATTGGTAATTTCCCAGTAGTCGAAATCCATCTTATAATCTGCCGGTTCCTGTTTGATCTGAAATACTTCTTCGCCATCCTTTACAATGGAGAATCTGCGGATGGAATAGACAGACATTCTTGGATGTTCTACAGTTTTTAAATCTGTATTTTCTGTTTTATCATCTGTCTGATCAGCAATTTCTTCTTCCACAGCTACATCTTCTGCTTTTGGCTCTTCTGCAGTCTCAGAGTTTTGTTCTGCTTCATCTGCCCATACAGGACAGGATATAACTGCTGTGCCTGCTGCACCGGCAGTAAACATGGCTGTCATTCCAAGAAGTAATATTTTTTTAATTTTGTTTTTCATGTCTGTATTCCTCCTGTCCATATATAATATGGTTTTTATTTTATGTTACTTTTCGCAATTGAAACAGAATACTTACTCCGTTCGGTTAAAGTGCAATTTCTACCTCAGCAGGCTTATGTCCTGTCAGTTCTGCACTTCTTGTATCCGGCTGGGATACTCCTGCAAATAAACGGAAATGTTTTCCTGCGATGTAACGATTTCCATCTTCATCAACTATATTCATTGCTTTATTAGATATTGTAAATTCTACAGATTTCTCTTCTCCCGCTTTCAGAGATACTCTCTTAAATCCGCAGAGACTGTAGTTACGAACTGCAAGCGGAGAATCAAGGTCTTTGATATACACCTGAACAACTTCATCTGTATCTACTGTTCCATTGTTCTTAACAGTTGCTTTTAACATGATATCGGACTCTGCTGATACTTCACCGACAACCTCTGCTTCTGTTACGCAGGTATCACTGTATGTAAGTCCGTATCCAAATGGATAAAGTGCCTCTTTTTCCATATAACGGTAAGTTCTGTTTTTCATAGAGTAATCTGTGAATTCCGGCATTCCTTCCAGGTCTTTATAAAAAGTAACCGGAAGTTTTCCTGACGGAGATTCTTTTCCGAAAAGAAGGTCTGCCACTGCACGTCCGCCTCTTGCTCCCGGATACCATGCAAGAAGGATTCCATTGCAGTTATCCTGTGCATAATTCAGATCAATCGCACTTCCTGCCATCAGAACTACAATGGTAGGTTTTCCTACTGCTGTTACTTTCTCGATCAGTTCTTCCTGTACTTTCGGAAGATGAAGATCAACTTTGTCCCCGGATGCATCACTGTTTCCGGTATCTCCTTCTTCTCCCTCCAGAGTCTCATCAAGACCTACGCAGAGTATGACTACATCGCTGTTTTCCGCTGTAATTACTGCCTCAGAAATTCTGTCCTGATCCCATGCCAGATTTTCAACTTTGTCTTTATATAAATCACATCCCTGAGAGTAAAGGATCCTTACATCGTCACCAGCTTCTTCACGGATTCCTTCAAGAACAGTAATATATTCTGAAGATGTTCCATGATAATTTCCAATAAGAGCTGCACGGCTGTCTGCATTCGGGCCAATGACACCAATAGTATTTACTTTTGTTTTATCAATCGGAAGAACTCCATCATTCTTCAGAAGTACGCAGCTCTTTCTTGCCATCTTAAGAGCTTCATCAATGTGCTCTTTGCACTCTACCACACTATACGGTATCTTATCATATTCACTTCCGTCAAACAGGCCCAGCAGATATCTGGTTGTCAGCAGTCTTACTGCGGATTCTGTGATTTTTTCTTCTGTTACCAGTCCATCCTGATAAGCTCCCATCATATGAAGATAGGTATTTCCACAGTTCAGGTCACAGCCTGCATTTAATGCCATAGCAGCGGACTGTCTTGGTGTGGAAGTTACCATGTGATGTTCATGAAAGTCACGGATTGCCCAACAGTCAGAAGTATAATGACCTTCGAATTTCCATTTTCCTCTCAGGACATCTTCCATAAGATATTTATGTGCACAGCAGGGTTCTCCGTTTGTCCTGTTATAAGCACCCATTACAGCCTCAACATCCGCTTCTGTTACAAGCGCTTCAAAAGCCGGAAGATATGTTTCCCACATATCCTTCATGCTTGCCTGTGCATCAAATTCATGTCTGAGCGATTCCGGACCGCTGTGCACTGCATAATGCTTTGCACATGCTGCCGCTTTCATTACAGGTCCGTCACCCTGGATTCCTTCTACGAATTTCACGCCAAGTCTGGACGTCAGATATGGATCCTCACCATAGGTTTCATGCCCTCTGCCCCATCTCGGATCTCTGAAAATGTTTACATTGGGGGACCAGAAAGTAAGACCCTTGTAAATGTCTCTGTCTTCTTTTGCAGAATATGCATTGTATTTTGCTCTTCCCTCAGTTGCAATGATATCGCCAACTTTTTTCATCTCTTCATCGTCAAATACTGCAGCCATCGCAATTGCCTGTGGGAACATGGTTGCCACACCTGCTCTGGCCACTCCATGCAGTGCTTCATTCCAGTAATTGTATGCCGGAACACCCAGTCTTTTCACGGGAGCAGCATCGTATTTTAACTGGGAAGCCTTCTCCAGAAGCGTCATCTGTGATACCAGTTTTTCTGCTTTTTTTCTTGCTTCTGCTCTTTCTTTTCTGTGATCTTTCATTTCAGATCCTCCTGTTTATATAATTTGATAATTATTCAGCAGGTATTAACAAAGCCTCAGCGCAGCCCGCTACTCCTGCATTATGTATTCTGCATTTCTTCTCTGTATTTCGTCGGAGATTTTCCTGTATGTTTCTTAAATGCCAGTGAGAAATAATTCGTATCTCTGTATCCTACCATCATAGCAATCTTTCCAGTCTTGATGCTGGTAGTTTCCAGAAGGCTCTTCGCCTTCTCAATCCTCTTTCTGACAATGTATTCATTACATCCTTCACCTGTAATCCGCTTAAATAATCTGGAGAAATAATTCGGTGTGATATAGAGACTTTCCGCAATGCTGGAAACCGAAATATCCTCTGCAAGATGCTCATCTATATAGTGTCTGGCATTGGAAATGGTATAATGTACATCCTCTTCATCATTTTCAATGAGCTGCTCAATAAACATTCTCGTAATCTCACAGGCCTCTTCTTTTCCTGCTGATGACAGACTCTTGGAGAGTGCATCCAACTTTCCTTCTTCCACCTCACACGATACTTCCATGTAGGAAAAAATCAAAGAGGAGGCAATCTCGAAACAACATCTGCGCACAGCAGAAGGGGAAAGATTATAGGATTCTGTTGCCTTAATAAAGGTATTAAATGCCTTTAGTACATAATCTGGAGTTCCTATATTGGAAATCATGATATTTCGCAGTTCTGCATAGATTTCCCAGAAGATTTTCTTCTTGTTCTGAGCCCCCATCGTCTGTATAATGTCCTGAATATTCTTTTTTTCATGTTCCAGAAGATATCTGGCATCATTGTAGGAAATTGCCAGATTTTCAAATCCTTGCACTGCACTTCCAACCGTAATCTTTGGTTTATATTCAAATTCATCCTTCAGCACATCCGACAATTCTTCAATCTGTTCCAGAACGCTGTCGTCATCATCCTTTTCAAAACAGACAATCGCAATCGTACCGTCATCATCTACAAATGTGATTCCTCTGTTTTGGGAATCCACCATGCTCATGCAGACATTTTTAACAGTCATTGCACGGAATTTTCCGTCATTCTGCTGTTCTGTATACATTCCCTGTTCCAGAAGAATCAGGCTCATTTTCTGCTTAATATCAAACTGAAAATCTTTCTGGAGAATATACAACTGCATCTCTTTATCTGCTTTTGTATGCACCAAATTTCTCATGCACTGCTCCAGTCTCATCTGCACTACAGAGCCTTGAGAGCGCCACACTCTGGCCTGATTCTGCTCTTTGTTTTCCTGCTCTTTCAGTTCTTTTATCTGCTTTTCTATCGCATTGAAAAGATCATCTTCATCAATCGGTTTCAGGAAGAAATCCTGCACCTGAAGCCGCAGGCTCTCTCTTGCATACTCAAAATTATCAAAGCCTGTAAGCACGATCACACGCAGTTCAGGTACTGATTCTCTGGCCGCTTTAATCAGTTCCAGTCCTGTCATTTCTGTCATCTGGATATCTGTAACCATAATTTCAGGACCTTCTTCTTTAAGAATCTTCAAAGCCTCGTTTCCTGACGCAGCAGTAAATACGTCATCTACTCCCAGTTTCTTCCAGTCTATTGCATTTTTCATCCCCATGCGTATCATCTTTTCGTCATCAACAATCAGTACTCTATACACACGTCCACTCGCCTCCTGCTGTGTTCTTTTTGATTTCTGTCTGATATGGCAGATGGATCACGACAGTTACTCCACCCGAATCATTCTTCTGGTAATTAAGACCATATCCCTCCCCAAAAAGAAGTTCAATCCTCTTGTTTACGTTTCGCACTCCATATCCAAAGGAATCCTCGTATCTGGAGAGCTGTTCATTCATTTCATCTATCTGTTCCTGACTCATTCCTGTGCCTGTATCTGATACCTTTATGATAACTTCATCCTCATTTTTATATGCTGTAAGATAAAGTGTACCTGTTTTTCCCTCTTTTACTTTCATTCCATGATAAATGGAATTCTCTACCAGTGGCTGCAGGGTCAGCTTCGGTATCAGGCTTTCTTCCACCTGAGATTCTACAACAATCTCACTTCCGATAATGTTGTCGTATCTCATGTTCTGGATAATCATATAATTCCTGATGTGCTCTACTTCTTCTCTGATTGTGATCACATCATGCCCTTTGCTGAGACAGATCCTGTAATATTTCGCCAGCGCCTTTACCATTGTGGAAATCTCTTTATTTCCTTCGGCAATCGCCTGCCAGTGGATACATTCCAGTGTATTATAAAGAAAATGTGGCTGGATCTGCGACTGAAGGGCATTAAAACGAATCTGCTCCAGCTGATGCTGTTCCAGTTTTACCTGTTCCATCAACACCTCGATTTCATCCATCATAGAGTTAAAACCAATTGCAAGCTTGGCAAAATCCTCGCCCATATTGTCAACATTGATTCTTGTTCTCAGGGAACCTGTTGCAACATGATCCATCTTAGATACTACCTTATTAAGGGGCTGATACATTTTCCTGACCAGTGCTCTTATAATAATGCTTACTATGATCAGCACTATGATCAGAACCAGAATCACAACAACCATTATATGGAATCCTGATTCCATCAGTTTATAAAAAGAAATCGAACTGACTACATAATAATTCCAGTTCTTAATCTTCTGGCATACATACATATTCCCATTCTTTGTAAATATCTGTATCCCTTTTTCCATCTCATCTATATAATTTACGTAACGGCCTGTCTCCTCTTTATCATTCGAAAGCAGTATCATTCCACCTGTGTCAACTACTCTTGTTTCTGCTGAAGAATCTCCTACAGCCAGCATCCTCTGTACTGCCGGATCATCGAAATTCATGCACAGAAGCCCTCTTGCATCAGATACTTTTCTGGTATCATATAATGGATAATACAGACTCAATGTATATCTGTTCCCTTTATAATAATCGTTATAATACTCGTTATTATAGGCAACTTTCAGCGTTCCTTTCTGCGCATATTTGCTTCTCTCATATGCCTGGGGATACACTTCTTCAAACTGCGTAACTGATAAAGAACCCTTTCCTCTGTAGTAGTAACTTTTATAATCCGAACTGACAATGGAAGCAAAGTTCAGACTCTCATACATATTATTCAGATTCTCCAGCTTGCTGTAAACTGCATCAATGTCTGCTGTCTTCAGCTCATTTTTCTGCACCTGCCTGCAGTAATTCTGCACAGAATCATCCATGATCGTACCCAATACGATTTCTTTATATGAATCCATTGATCCCTTAAAAGATTCCGCAACTGTATTATTCTGCATCTGCAGAAGTTCTACAGACTGCTCTTTCATCGATGCTATAGAAAAAGTCAGAGAAACACCTGCAACCGTCAGCGTTACAATAAGAATACTGACGGTCACAAGTAAAAGTATTTTTTTATCAAATTTCCAGTAGCTGAATTTTGTTTTCCATTTGTTCATGTTGTCTTTCCTCATCTGTCACATAATTTCACATATACCCACATGATCAGGGGTGATTTTATCTCCCCAATATCATACCATGTTCAATGGTAAATGGATACAACAGATTTCGCAGAAAGAATCAACCCTTTACAGCACCTGCAGTCATACCTTTTACCAGTTTATCCTGGAAAATAATAAACATGATAACCATTGGTAAAAGTGTTAATGTAAGAACCGCCATGATCATTGGTGTATTCATAGAATACTGTCCCTGGAATTCCCAGATTGCCAGCGGCAGGGTACGATTCTGGGCAGACTGTGTCAGTGTATTTACAAATGAGAATTCATTCCACATATTTACACCATTGTAAATTGCCAGTGTCGCCATTCCGGGTTTGGAAAGCGGCAGGATCATGGAGAAGAACATCTGAATCTTTCCACATCCGTCAATTTCAGCAGATTCTTCGATTTCTCTCGGAATCTCTTTCATAAAGCTGGTCAGGATAAATACGGAAATCGGAACTGCGAATGCGACATACGGTCCGATCAGTGACCAGATTGTATCATAAAGTCCTGTTGACTTTGACATTTTGAATACAGGGATCAATGTAATATGTACAGGAATAGACATACAGGCTACAATGATCGCATAAATCGGCTGTGCCATTTTAAACTTAAATCTTGCCAGAGGATAAGAAGCGCATGCTGAAATAAACAGCAGCAGGATCAGGGAGATTGCAAGAACGATCACACTGTTCTTGAAGTAATTTGCAAACCCTCCTGTAAGTACCTCAGTGTAATTGGACCAGTTCAGTTTATCAGGAAGCTGGAATACACCCTTGGTAAGCATCTCAAATTTCTCTTTGAATGAGTTCAGCACCATGAATATAAAAGGTGTAAATGATACAATTGCTGCACCGATAGCAAGAACAAAAGCAATGACCCAAGCTATGATGCTTTTTCTTCTACTTTTCTTATAGCTGTCCATCCCTTAATCCTCCTGTTTTCCGTTTATAAGTTTCATAGTAATCATAGATACCATTGTAATCAGGATAAACATACCTCCTGCAATGGCTGAGCCATAACCCATGTTAAAGTTCTTGAATGATTCTTTGTACATATAGGTTGCCATCAGCTCTGTAGCAGTACCAGGACCGCCACCTGTCATAACATAGATCAGATCGAAGTATTTCAGAGATCCAACCATTGAAAGGATAGCTGCACTCTTAATTGACGGAATAAGAAGTGGAAGTGCAATCTTCCAGAAATACTGTCCTCTTGTAGCACCATCGATTCTTGCTGCTTCAAATACATCATATGGGATGTTTGTATAACCAGCCATAAAGTAAACCATGTAGAATGGTGTAAACTGCCATGCAATGATAAGAATAACTGTGATCAATGCTAATTTCGGATTACCAAGAAGGTCAATGTTGCCCCCTCCGAACCATCCGGAAATTGTGCTGACAATACCTCCGTTTGTTGCAAGTGCGTATGTGAAAAGGAAACCAATTGCAACAGAAGACATAAGCATTGGAATAAACCAGATAACCTTGAAAATTGTAAGTTTCTTACCGCCAAAGTCAAGGAATGTTGCCATTGCAAGTCCTAACGGAATCTGGATAATGATAGATAGGATCATGATAATAACGTTGTTCTTAAATGCTATCCAGAATTTTGTATCTTTGATCAGTTTTGCCCAGTTTGCAAGTCCTACCATCTTCTTGTCTGCGGAAATACCATTCCACTGGTATCCGCTTGTAATAAATGTATCAATAATCGGATACGCGATAAATACTACTAATAAAATGATAACAGGTGCCAGAAAAAGTGCTGCTGTCTGACGTGTTTTTCTCTGTCTTAACTGAACCAGAGATATCCCTTTTTCATTCATTTTGGTGCCTCCTTTTTAATACTTTCTGATATTTGATCATCTGACCTAACGTATGCCAGAGTATGTTTGAAAAATGCTTTCGGAATATGTTAGAGATATATTTCTGAGATGGTTTTTATATATTTTCTGACATGCTGTCTGATATGTAATTTGACATTGAAATGATTTTTCAAGCACGCTCTGTGTACTCACATATTGTTTTTCAAGATAAAGGGTTCTGCACTTTCAGCATGTGCAGAACCCTTCTTTTCTACCCTTACTCAGGTCAGAATGAATGCCTGCTTTCTTTTAAAGATTATTCAGCATCATCTGCTGCTGCATCATCTGTAGCTTCTTCTGCAGTATCATCTGCTGCGCCGGAATCAGATTTGGTACTTAAATATTCGTCCATTGCTGTCTGCATTTCTTCCTGTGCTTCCTGAGGAGTCTTTGTCAGACCAAATACTTCCTGTAAGCCATCAAGATGTGCAGATGCAACAGATGTTGGCAGATACTGGTCATACCACAACTGGATAGAAGATGCTTCCTGGGCTGCATCAAAAATTTCCTTTACAACAGGGTCTGAAATGTGGTCTCCTGCATCTTTTACAGGAGCAATCTTGCCGGTAGAGTATATCATGTCTTCAACTTCATCAGATAAATGATCTGCTGCACATTCAAATGCTGCTGCAAGTTTATCACCTTCACAGTTGAAGGAAATGAACTGATCACCTACAGTACCGATCTGGATTGTAGGATCAGCATCGGAATCATCAATTGCAGGGAATGGGAACCAGCCGATCTTCTGATAGAATTCCTCACTGTCAGTCTGGAATGTTCCTGTATACCATGAGCCACAGAGAAGCATACCTGCTGTTTCCTGATACATTAACTGTTTTGCCTGTCCGTCATCTTCGCTTAAGGAGTTTACGCCATCCGGGAAGTATCCGTTGTTAACCCACTCCTGAATCTTCTCACCTGCTTTGATGAAGCAGTCATCTGTGAATTTACCGGTTCCTGCAACTGCATTCTGGAATGGTTCCAGTCCGCCATAACGTGCTGCCAGAGACATGAAGTACATGGAACCTGTCCATTTGGAAGCATTAGCAAGTGCAAAAGGTGTAATTCCGTTTTCTTTTAATGTTGCACAGATATTTTCCAGATCAGCTAATGTCTTCGGTTCTTCAAGTCCGTACTGTTTAAACATATCTTTGTTGTAGAAGATACCTGCCAGAGAAACATTCAGATATGGGATCGCATATACATGTCCGTTGTAGCTTCCCTGTTCAATAGCTGCATCCAGAAGTTTATCTTTAACATCGGACTGATCAAGAAGATCATCAATCGGCTGAGCAAATCCGGAATCAATATATTCATACATCGGACCACCGGACCAGCTTGAGTACATATCAGGACACTCACCGGAGCTCATCGCGATAACAAGTTTTTCCTTGTATGTATCGTTCTGGATAGCTACCGAATTTACAGTATAGCCTGACTCTGTTTCTTTGTTAAACTTGTCTACTGCTGCAGTAACAATATCTTTGTCCGGGCTCTCTACCGCGATATTCCAGTAAGTAATTTCTTTGTCGTCAGCTGCAAATGCAGTTGTCTGCGCTGCCATCGGTACCACCATAGCTGCTGTCATGGCAAGTGCCATAATCTTGCACATTCTTTTTTTCATTTCTTGTTTCCTCCTTTTTTATTCACTTTGTATATTTAAGTGTATTTATCATAGCATTCCATTCACATAATGCCCATAAAATATTCTGTCCAAAATCTATAAATTCCTGTCTTTCCGTTTTCTGTGTGCAGAAAATTATAGATATCTGTACTGGAATCTTTCTAAAATGTCTTCTGAGAACCAGCAAAAATTACTTTCAAATTTTAATTTTTTTATTATTTTTTGACTATTTTTCCATTATTTGCTTTAATATAAAAAGGAAGTCCCACCTACTGCTCATTACATTTTACAATTAAAGCAGAGGACTTACCTGATTCAGTTAACCTTTCAATCTATAGGAGGTCGTTTACATATTATGAGAAATTTTGAATATTATACACCAACACAGGTTCTCTTTGGCAAAGATACCCACCTTCAGGCAGGTTCCCTGCTGAAGAAGTATGGAGCAAAAAAAGTTCTGATCCATTATGGAGGTCAGAGTGCTGTCCGTTCCGGACTGATTGATGAGATCACTTCTAATCTGAAAGAAGAAGGTCTTGAATACATCACCCTGGGTGGTGTTATTCCTAATCCACTTCTTTCCAAAGTCCGCGAGGGAATCGAATTATGCCAAAAAGAACATGTAGACTTTATCCTTGCTGTAGGAGGAGGAAGTGTTATTGACTCTTCCAAAGCCATCGGCTATGGCGTTGCCAATCCGAACAATGATGTCTGGGATTTCTGTCTGAAAAAAGCTGTTCCAACCGGCTGTCTGCCCATTGGTGTCATCCTTACAATTGCAGCTTCCGGAAGTGAAATGAGCAGTTCCAGTGTTATCACAAATGAAGAAACAAAAGAAAAACGTGGATGTGCAAAGACAGATTACTGCAGGCCGAAATTTGCCATCTTAAATCCACGTCTCACCTACACACTCCCACAGTATCAGACAGAAAGCGGATGTGTAGATATCCTCATGCACACCATGGAGCGATATTTTGTAAATATTGAAACTATGGAGATTACAGACAGCATCAGCGAAGCTCTGATGCAGACAGTCATTTACAATGCCCGTATTCTTATGAAAGAACCAGACAATTACAGCGCCAGGGCAGAAATTATGTGGGCAGGAAGCCTTTCCCACAACGGTCTGACCGGATGTGGTACAGGTGGTGGTGACTGGGCATGCCACCAGCTTGAACATGAACTGGGAGGTGTCTACAATGTAACTCACGGAGCAGGTCTGGCAGCTATCTGGGGAAGCTGGGCACGATACGTCTACGAGGTGAACCCTGAACGTTTTGCTCAGTTTGCCACCAATGTATTTGACATTCCATGTGGAACTGATTATAAAGAAACAGCCCTTGCAGGAATTGAAGCAATGGAAAATTTCTTCCGGTCTGTAGAAATGCCCACCAGTTTACATGAACTGGGTCTGGATCTCACAGATCAGCAACTTCATGATCTTGCATTCAAATGCAGTTTTGAGGACACTCGCACCATTGGAGTCTTTAAACAGCTCAATATGAGAGATATGGAAAAAATCTACCTTATGGCAAGATAAAATAAATTTTTGTTATAATTTTCTCTTTTTTCGCAAAAATCATAAAAATTACTTGCATTCAAACAATCAATATGCTATGATAAGGTCTGTGATACACAACAGTTCACAGACCAAATGCCCAGATAGCTCAGTTGGTAGAGCAGAGGACTGAAAATCCTCGTGTCGCTGGTTCGATTCCGGCTCTGGGCATTTTTTGTTGCCCAAAAACAGGATTCACATTTTTTTTGCCATAGCAAAATCCGGCAGAATCTCCTGCCCCCTATCGAAAAAAGCTCTGCACCACATCCCCGGAAATTCCCGGATGGATACGGTACAGAGTTTTTTTCATCGCATGACTGCCCAGGAAAGCTTTTCGTTTTTACAGATCTTTGATGACCTCCCATGCCTCATCATCAAATTTTCTGTCCTTGAAATAATACTGTTTATCTTCTTCTGTAATCTTTTTTACCACACGGCACGGATTTCCCACGGCAACGCTCCAGTCCGGAATATCTTTTGTCACGACGCTTCCTGCTCCGATAACCACATTACTTCCGATATGTACCCCCGGCACAACAACCGTGTTTCCACCAAGCCATACATTATCACCGATCGTTACCTCAATCCCATATTCATAAGCAGAATTTCTTGCTGCCGGATGAATTGATATGTTATAATCATATTATCTCGAATTTAGCGTTTTTTCAATGACAATATTCCGTATTTTTATAATTATTGTATTTTTTAACAAGACGAAAGAGGAGCTTTTTATGGTCAATGATCCTATAACAAAAATCATGCAGGATGCATCTGAAATCGTCCGTTACGATGAAGTCGGCATTCCGCTTTCTATTCGGGAAGGACTTCTTTCCGCCTACCCGAATCACAGGGCACTTTGCCACTGGCATGAAGACATCGAATGGGTGTATATCCGCTCCGGACAGATGAACTATTATATGAATGGAAAACGTGTGCTGTTAAATACCGGTGAAGCCCTCATGGTCAATTCCCGCCAAATGCACTACGGATATTCCGAAAACGGGCAGGACTGCGATTTTATCCGTATTCTGTGTCATCCCAAAATTTTCATCACGAACAGTGTTCTGTACCAGTCGTATATTGCACCAGTTCTCTCGAATCCGTCTCTGGAATATCTTCATTTAAAACCAGAGTTTTCGGAGGATGCCGAAGCACTGCAGCTTCTTCCTGAAATTCTCCGCATTAAAAAAGAGCATCCGGC
>ENA-OPVU01000459-OPVU01000459.1-human-gut-metagenome-genome-assembly--contig:-NODE-459-length-27389-cov-3.340638_pt1 | contig 27389 bp, 19 predicted proteins | sample MGYA00241497_ERZ501986 | MGnify/ENA primary metagenome ERZ501986 (study PRJEB25962, sample SAMEA2042995) | human gut metagenome | biome: human gut; feature: human-associated habitat; material: faeces...
CGGGACGACAACAAGACTGTCGTCCGGTGTGCTGCTTTCCAGCGCGGCGTTGGCGGCGACAACAGCTGGGGCGCAAAGCCCCATGCGGATGCCTGCTTTGCGGTGGAGAAGGGCATGACGTTCTCGTTCTCCATCCAAAAGCAGAATGGATAATTTATAAAGACCAGAGTGGAGGCGCTTATCAACGTCTCCACTCTGGTCTTTCTTTTTTTGTTGGCGCTGTTTTGCAACAGCCTGTACTAACTGAGCATCTTTCTACGCAATGTCTGTTGTTCTGATCAATCCAACTCCAGATCCTCAAAGCCGGTGACTGTTTCAAACCAACGGGTGCGCACCTCCATCATCTCGCTGATGAGTTCGGCGGGAAGGGCGAGTGCTCCGGCCATCCGAAGCAGAGTGCTGACATCAGATGCAGTGAGCAGGTCTGTGCGGCAGAGAAAACGGAACAATGCTGCATACGCCTGCTCTGCCGGGCAGGGCATGAACTGTGGAGCCCGGTCGAAATACTGCACCAGAACTGCACAATACCACTGGCGGTCGGCGGGGGAAAGCCCCGCAGAGGCTTCCAGCCGGGCCAGCGCCATGCGAGCTGAAAAATCCAGCCGGAACGCGTCCCGGGCCAGTTGGTCAAAGTAAGGCATCGGCTGGGTGAAGAACAGCACCGGTACCCGTAGGATGGCTCCGAATCTGGCATCGCCTGCCAGAATTTTATCCCGGGCCACGGGTAGACCCAGCCGTGCCGCCACATGGCCGGAAACGTCAGCCTTTTCCAGCCAGAGCAGTGCGGCAGTGTGGTCAAATGCAGACACAGCCACAGTGACAGTACGGCTCCAATTTTCACACCCAGCATCCCGGGCGGTCAGGCTCGTCAGACCGGAACTGTTGAAGCTGTGAGCGCCCAGCATTTTAAGCTGTGGAGGCAGCGTCAGCTGTTTCAGGGCATGACACCCGGCAAACGTGCCCACATCCGGCATGACCTGATCCGTGGGGCGGGGCAGATAGCCCAGAGCCTGCAGCTGCTCTGGCAGATGGACGCTGGTAAGGCGGCTGCAGTCACCGAATACACCGGCAGGCAGGGCGGAAATGGCATCCGGCAGGGTGATGGAAGTCAGATTTGTGCAGTGGTAGAACGCGTAGGGACCAATGTGAGTGATGCTGTCCGGCAGTGTGACGGAAGTCGGCCCGCCTTCGTCCAGCGTTTCGGTGGTGACTGCGCGGCCCATTCGCATACAAAATATGCTGAAACTGATAGGCGATTGCCCGAACTGCGCAAAGCAGCTCTCATCCAGATGGCTGGCAGCAAAGGCGGTAGCGGCAATGGCGGTGACAGTGCGGCCTTCTACAGTGTCGGGTACCACAGCGGGCCGTGCCAGCCGGGGCCAGCGCACCAGCGCCAAAGAGCTGTCCGGCAGAGGGGCAAAATCGGCTGTCGGGGGCAGGGCATCGGTGTCGGACTCTTCGTTCAGATGGCCGAGCCGTGCAAACTCTGCGCTCATGTCGGGAGCATCGCCGCCCCAATCATCCTCGTCATCCTCCTCCTGCAAGAGAGCTGCCAGCGCGGCTCCGGGCAGGGAAGAGGCCTTTTTTGTTTCCGGGGCGGGGGGTGTCCAGCGGCCGCCCAGCGTTCCGGCGTTGGTTATTTCAAATTGCAGCAGTTCCATTTTACACCAGTCCTGTCAGATCGATCTGGTGCAGCAGCTGCTCCGACTGCCGGTGCAGCAGCAGATCCCGGCTGGCTGCAAAGTAATCGGTGCTGAGAAACTGCCCCAGAAATGCGGTGGCTACGGGGGCTACGGTCAGATCATTTACCGCCATGCTCAGCTCCGTTCCCTTACCGAAGGCTTCCTGTAAAAAACGGAGCAGATCGCCAAGCTTCTTCTGCGTTTCAGCGACCTCAGCCTGCAGGTCGGCGACCGAGCGCTGATAGCAGGCCTTGAGGGCGGAAAAAGGGGTGGAGCCGGAAAGTTCTCCGTGCCATTGGGCAGTCAGCGACAGCAGATCGAGATAGACCTTCTGCCGGGCAGAGGGGGCTTTGTTGGCTTCGGCGCGCCAGCTGTCCTCCAGCCCGGCGAGGGCGGTCAGGGCATCGCCGGGAACATCCAGCGTCCCGCGCTGGGCTTTGAGGGCGGCCACGATAAGACGCAGCGCATCGTGGCGCTGCGTGCAGCGTTCCATCTGCAGGAACACGGCTTCCAGCAGCAGGCTGACCAGACTCATCCGCTCGTCCATCTTGGCGCTGCGTGCCTGCGTGAGGACATCCTCATCCCACACACCCTGCAGGATGGCATCAATATTGTAGGCCTGACGATATTTCTGATAGAGTTCGTAGTAGATGGCAAAATCCCGGGCGACCTGCTTGTTTTGCAGATACTGGGTAGTCAGCTCCTCGCTGACTGCAAGGCCCAGCTCTTCGTGATACTGCAGGATCTCGGAAAGGTCCTCCCAGGCACGGGGCGTTACCACGGTCAGACCGTCCACAGTGGTCTCGACCTTGTAAAAATCTTCGGGACGGATATCCAGATAGCTGATGACGCTGCGGCTGACACCGTGTTCCAGCGCATAGGCCTTCCATGCTTCATAACTTGGCTCAACTTCGATCACCTTCAGGCGGTCACGGGTGGCAGCGTCGAACTCCCGGACGCTTTTGTTGAAGCGGGGCGGGTTGCCGGCGGTGACCACCACCCAGCCCTCGGGGATCTGATGCCCACCAAAGACTTTGTATTGCAGGAACAGCAGCATGGCAGGGGAGAGTGTCTCGGAGACGCAGTTGATCTCGTCCAGAAACAGGATGCCCTGCGTTTTGCCGGTGGTGCGCATACAGTCGTAGACGCTGGCGATGATCTCGCTCATGGTGTATTCGCTGACCTGATAGTGCTTGCCGCCGTATTCCTTTTCTACGATCACAGGCAGACCCAGTGCGCTCTGGCGGGTGTGGTGAGTCATGGAATAGCTCACAAGGCCAAGCCCCATCTCATCAGCGACCTGCTGCATAATGGCAGTCTTGCCCAGACCTGGCGCACCCAGCAGGAAGATGGGCCGCTGGTGCACCAGCGGAAGTCGGTAGCGGCCCAGAGCGTCCTTCTGTAGGTAGATCTGTACGGTATTTTTGATCTGTTGCTTTGCACTTGCTATATCCATGATTCGGTGTCCTCCTCGGTTCGGGTCTTCTGCGGTTCAAGCAGGCGGATGTTGTCAGTGGTAAGTACAGCCCGGATGGCCCAGCTGGGAACGTGAGGGCTGATGTGGTCGTCACGGTTAAAGATGAAGGCAGTCTTGTAGGCAGGGGATTTTTCCGGGTAGGTACCCACGCCGTCGGTAAAATAGAGCAGGCCGTTGAGGTTCGTCAGCTTTTTCTCTTCCAGCAGCCTGTCTACATAGGCGAACACCGGCCGGAAGTCGGTACCGCCGAAGCCCCGGAGCTTCAGCCGGGGGATCAGCTCATGCAGCTGGTCCAGACTGGTCAGCCGCTCCACGCTCTGCACCTCGGCATCGCATTGGATGAGATAGATCTCTACCCGCTCGGTGAAGGAACCGCTCTGCCGCAGAACATCGCAGGTGCGCTGCAAAAAGCTCTGAACGATATCGCCCTGCACACTGCCGGAGGTATCGATGGCAATCACAAAGTCCCGGATGCGCTTGTCGTCCCGATATTCCAGCGGCTCGACCAGGGGAACGTTGCCGTAGGTGCGCAGACCGTAAGTGTAATAGATGAGGTCAAATTCGTCCTCGGAAAGCTGCAGCACCTCGTTTTGTGCCCCGAACCGGCGAAGAAAGTCGGTATAGTCGCATTCCTCAAAGGTCACAGGCTCTAACCCATCCATCAATGCTCCGGCACGCTTGCCGTGGCGGCTGAAGGTCTCCAGATCAGTCTTGGCCTGGCGGGCCAGCTGCTTCCATTGTCTGCGCAGGGCTTCCTTCTGCCGCTGCTGCATCTGCTGCAGCGTTTCGTCCCGGGTGTCGGCTTTGCGCAGTTCGGTCTCGTTGGTGATATCCTCATCCTCCCCGGCGGGCAGCAGCTGTCCGTTGGGGGCCGGACGAGAGTCGGGCCGTGGCGCAGCATACCAGAGCGCATGGCTGTCTCGGGAAAAAAGCTGGGTCAATTCCGCCAGAACATTGGCGGGGTACTGCCGTTCCAGCAGAAAATTATAGATGGCTTCTGCCGTCAGGTGAGGGCAGGCATCCCGCAGGCGGCTGCGCCAGCTGTCCTGTGCAGCATCATCCGGCAGGGCGCAGGAGGGGATCTCCAGTTCCCGGATGACTTCCTCTGCGGCAATGTCGCAGGCAAGATTCCATAGGCGGTGATCCATTTCCTGCCGTTGAAAGGGATGCCCCAGAAGAAAGTGCAGGGTGACATGCAGCAGGGCGCGTGTGGGCACAGACTGCTGTGCCCGGAATGTGCGGAGCAGCGTTTCGGGGCAATAGTATAAGCAGCGGCCATCCCCGGCAAACAGGGTGTCCAGCGCAGGGACGGGAATCGGCTTCAGCTGTTCCAGAGCGGAGGATAAAAAACGCAGGTCGGCAGTCAACCGACTCTGTGCCAGCAGCAGCACCTGTGCGGCCAGTTCGTCCGCCGCAGGAACAGGAGTCTGGATGGGCTCGGGCATAAGAGAAAACTCCTTTCTGCCCCAAGGGCAGGGTGGTATCCTTCAAAAACGGCAAAACCAGCCGACACCACCCGGAGCACCGGGTGGAAGCCTGCTGGTTTGCACGCATTCCGTGGCGTGCTGCGGGTACTCCGCCCGGCAGACGTTTCGGAATCAGAATGAAGGAATGGGTGAAAAAGGAGGAAGGTGTTTCTTTTGGTGAGACCTTAGAACAGCAGCCCACAGCAACCATAATAGCAGATGCAACCCATGCGTAGGGGAGGGTGTGCTTCTGGTGGTCGCCCAGGTCCTGGCCGGAAAGGCCCAGCAGCAGGAAGGTGGCACCCGTCAGGGGACTGAGCGGGAAGCCCAGCGTCATCTGGCCCATGATGGAAGCCTTTGCCACAGCCAGTGCATTGCCGCCCATGGCGGAAACAGCGTTGGCGATGACCGGCATAACACCGTAGTAGTAGGAGTCCGGGTCAAACAGCAGGCTCAGCGGAACGCTGAACAGGCCGACGATGGGGGCAATGAAGGTGCCCATGCTGGTGGGGATAATGGAGACCAGAGCGTCGGTCATGGCAGCCAGCATACCGGAATTTTTGACCACACCGGTGAATGCGCCTGCGGCAAAGACGATGGAGACCATCAGGAATGCGGCCTGTGCATGACTGTTGATGATCTTGTGCTGCAGATCCACACTGGGGTAGTTGACGATGAGCAGGACGCAGTAGCCGATCATAAAGGTGACAGCCGGGCTGAGGCGGTTGGTAACGAGGATGTACAGGATGACCAGGATCAGTGCCACATTGAAGTACCAGCGCCAGCCGGAGCGGGCCAGTTCATTGGAGGTGTTGGTGGTCTTTGCTTCGGTCAGACCAGTGACCTCCTGCGCGGGGATGCCTGCAGCAATGCGCTTGGCTTCCTTTTTGCCCAGGAAAGCCGCGATGAGCAGGCAGACCACCAAGCCTGCGATCCAGGCGGGCATGATGCCCACCCACAGCTCGCTGCCGGTGACTTCATAGCCCAGGCCGGACATGGCTGCGGCTGCACGGACCGTGGGGCCGCCCCAGGGCATAACATTCATGATACCGGCGGCCAGCGCCACGATGGTAGCCTCTACCCAGAGGTTCATTTTCAGCTTCTGGAACAGGGGCATACAGGCGGGGATGGCGATCAGGAAGGTGGTGGCACCGGAGCCATCCAGATGGCAGATGCAGCCGATGAGGAAGGTGCCGATACAGACCTTGACGGGGTCTTCGCCGGTAAACTTCAGGATGCGGTTGATGATAGGATCAAAGACACCGGCATCCGAGCAGGTACTGAAAAACAGGATGGCAAAGATGAACATGACACCTGTGGCAACGATGCTGCTCAGGCCTTTGCCCATATAATCTGCGCTGAGGATGGAAAGTGCCTTGGTAAAGCGGGTGCCGAACGTGATGACCGGCTCAACATAAGCAGTTCCGGCCTTTTCGGCAGCAGCCTGTGCGGCTTGGATGATGACATTGGGGGCGTTGATGAATGCTGCGATGAAGCCGGTGATGGCGGGAACAAAGATCAGAGCTACAAGGGTAGAGACCTTCTTGCTCATGATCAGTGCCAGCACCAGCAGAATGGTGACGAACCCTAATACTGCCAGCATGTGATTTCTCCTCAATAACGTGTGTAAAGGTGGTCAGAGATCAGAACACCTGCTTCTCGTGCAGAGTGTTGAACTGCTCTTCGGTCATGCCCAGAACACCCTCAAAGATGTCCCGGTTGTTCTGCCCCAGCTGGGGAGCGGGTGTGCGCACAGAGGGCTTGGTGTCCATCAGTTTGATGGCACAGCCGTTCACGGTGACCTTGCCCAGGGTGGGATGATCCATCTCCACGAACATCTCGCGCTCCTTGACATGGGGATCGTCCAGGATCTCCTTGATGTTCATAATGGGGCCTGCGGGGATGCCGTGGGCCAGTACCAGCTCGGCGGCCTCGTTGGGGGTCAGATCTTTGATCCGCTCCTCAATGACCTCGGCAATGGCATCCTGATTGGCCAGACGGCCCGGCATATCCACGAACCGGGGATCGGTGATCATGTCCGGGCGTTCCAACACCTCATTGCAGAGCTTTTCGTACAGCTTCTGGTTGCCTGCCGCGATGATGACCTTGCCGCCCTTGCAGGTGAAGCTGTCGTAGGGGGAAACAGCGGCATAACGGTTGCCCATGGGGGCCGGGATGTTGCCGGTCTCGATGTACTTCAGGGCAGTGTTCTCAGTGGCAGCAATCATGCTATCCATCAGACTCACGTCCACCCGCTGCCCTTTGCCGGTAATGGTGCGGGCGTTGACTGCGGCAAGGATGCCGATGGTTACATGAAGTCCGCCCAGAATATCACCCAGCGCCGAACCGGCACGGGTGGGCTCCCCGCCCTTGGAACCGGTGATGGACATCATACCGCCCATGGCCTGAGCCAGAATATCATAGCCAGGACGCAGGTGGTAGGGACCGTAGCAGCCGAAGCCGGAGACCGCCGCATAGATGATGCGGGGATTGATCTCCTTCAGGACATCATAGCCCAGTCCCAGCTTGTCCATCACGCCGGGGCGGTAGTTTTCCACCACGATATCCGCTTTTTTGACAAGCTCCTTGAAGATCTCCTTGCCCTCAGGGGCCTTCAGGTTCAGGGTGATCCCCTTTTTGTTGCGGTTGATGTTGGCAAAATAGACGCTTTCCCGCTCACCATTCAGATTTTTGGCACGGAAGGGGGGATAGGTGCGGGTGTCGTCACCGCCTTTGGGGACCTCGATCTTGATGACGTTTGCGCCCATGTCAGCCAGCATCATGGTGCAGAAGGGGCCGGCAAGCACACGGGTCAGGTCGAGAACCGTCAGGTTCTCCAATGCCATATGTTCACTCATGTTACAGCTCTCCATCCTCAACGTGGATCTTCATGCGCATCACGGCACTGCCCATGGATTTGCCCAGGCTGTCCAGACGCAGGCTCATGGTGGCACCGCCGCCCAGAGCGTGCTTCATAACAAAGTTGAAGCCGTTCAGGCTGGGCACATCGTAGCGGGTGATCTCGCCCTTGACCATGTCGCCAAAGTAGGCTTTGAGTTTTTCGGGGGTCACCTCGCGCTCAATGATCTTATAGTATTCCGGTTTGCGTGCATACACACAGACATTGCTGGTATCGCCCTTGTCGCCGGAGCGGCCGTGAGCAATATCGTTCAGATAGATCTCTGCCATCTTACTTCACCTCCAGAATGTGACTTTCGACCTGTACGGCATCGCGGGGCACGGTGGTGGGCCACAGTGCCATCACTTCCTGCACGCGGGCGCGGCCGCCGAAGAAGGAGGCACCCGGAGGGCCGTTCAGCTGCAGGGGGCTGATCTCGGGAATGATCTTGGCGCACTCGCTCTTGTCCTCGCTGAACACAGCAATGCGCAGCACGCACTCGTTCAGGTTCTTCAGTGCCTCTTCGCTCATATCGGCCACGCCCAGATGCAGGCTGTTCAGGCCGATGTAGCTGATGTGGATGTCGTCGGCCTTCATGCCGCGGCGCTGCATCTTCTTCATGATGACCTCGGCGCAGTACTGAGCCTTTTCGTAGGCATCAGGCCATGCAAAGCTCAGCATGGAAACAGTCTTCCAGCCCTTGTGGTAACCCACGCAGAGCTTGAGCGTGTCGGGGCGGGGCTTGCCCTTGACGCCGCCGATGCGGACACGGTTGTCACCTACCTGGGTGATGGTAGCATGGCTGATATCCACGTTGACATCCGGGGTCAGGTAGTTGGCGGGATCGTGGACCTCGTACAGGAACTGCTCCTTGCAGCTCTGTTCGCAGATGATGCCGCCGCAGTCGGGAGCCTTGGTGATCTCAAAGGTATCATCGGTCAGCTCTGCGATGGGGAAGCCCAGCTCGTCCATGCGGGGGACATTGCGCCAGTCGTACATATAGTTGCCGCCGGCACCCTGACCGCCGCACTCCAGCAGATGGCCTGCCATGATGCCGCGGGCCAGATTGTCCCAATCGTCAGCAGCCCAGCCAAACTCGTACTTCAGCGGAGCCAGGAACAGGGCGCTGTCAGCCGCACGGCCGGTGATGACCACATCGGCACCCTCTGCCAGGCATCCCTCAATGCCCTCATGGCCGATGTAGACATTGCAGTTGTAGATCTTGTCCAGAATATCGTTGAAATTGCCGTCGTAGTCGAAGTTGGGGAAGGTCCAGCCATCCTTCAGCAGCTGCGGGATCTTATCCTTGATGTTATCGCCGGTCACATAACCGATCTTATAACCGCTCATGCTGTTGCCTTCTGCCCACTGGCGGATGCCGTCCACGCAGCCATTGATGTTCATGCCGCCTGCGTTGGTGCAGATCTTGATGTGCTTGTCCCAGGCTTCCTTGCCGGCCTCCTTCAGGATGCGGGTGGTGAAGTCGGGCGCAAAGCCCTTGGTGGGGTCCTTGAGCTGCTGCTTTGCCATGATGGAAAGGGTCAGCTCTGCCAGATAATCACAGCCCATATACTGGATATCGGCATTGCGGATCATGTGGATGGCCGCGTCCGGGCTGTCGCCCCAGAAGCCCTGGCCACCGCCGATTGCAACTTTCTTCATTCGATAGCCTCCTTATAAATGGAAAGGTGATATCAGCGTCAAACATCAGTATAACGTTTGACTCAATCGTCGTACTGAGTGTAGTACAACGATTTACTAATGTCAAGAAAAAAACGAAGTTTGGAGGAAAAGAAATGCAACTTTGTTGAAACGGCTAAAAAGGAAAAAGAAAAATATACAGAGTGCACAAAAACGGCTGGTTTGAGATTGGAGAGGCTTTTTTGGCTTGTCAAGATACAGGGAAACGGGTACAATAAACCTGATATCAGAAAAAGGTGGGGAAGAGCATGGTTACGATCAAGCAGATCGCGCAGGAGGTCGGGATCTCGTCCAGTACGGTCAGCATTGTTTTGGGCGGCAAGGCGGCAGAGCGGAAGATCAGCACGGCCACGCAGGAAAAAATTTTTGCGGCGGCGGCACGGCTTGGCTACCAGCCCAATATGGCTGCCCGGAGTCTGCGGGGCGGCAGCGGTGCCAATGAGCTGGTGGTGGCCATGTTCTGGGCACAGGATTTCCGAGCCAGCATGATGCTCCGCTTCTGGGATGGTCTGCGGGCCGAGATCGAAAAAACAGCACGTCCGGTGCGGCTGGGCATCTATCCGTATGTCAACGACCACCTGAAGGAAAGCGAGGCACTGACCAGTGGCGCAAACTGCCATGCGGCCATCATCTGCAATGCGTCCTATGCGGACCTGCAGTTTTTGGAGGACACGCAGCTGCCAATCCCGGTGGTACTGTACAACCGTGTTTGCAATGGGTATTGCAGCGTCAATGTGGATGATCTGAAGATGGGTGCTCTGGCGGCGCGGGCTTTTGCCGATCAGGGATGCAAGACGGCGGCAGTTCTGACGAGCAGCCCGGTCTTTGAGGGGATGGAAAACCGGATGCATGGGTTCCGGCTGGAAGGGGAGCAACACGGGTTGACGATCCTGGCCAACCGGTATTGTGATAACAGCATACGAGGCGGTTACGAGGCGGTTTCGCATCGGCTGCGGCATGAGTGGAAGCAGCAGCTGCCGGACGCAGTGTTCTGCGGTTCCTCGGCCATTGCGCATGGTGCGTTGCGGGCTTTTTGTGAGGCCGGATATATCGGCGAAAAGCTGCCCCGGCTGATCGCTGTAGGCAACGGCCCGGAGGAATCCGATGCGTTTTCGATCCCGAGCCTGAGCGTGGTCTATCTGCCCATGGAGGATATGGCGCGGGAGTGCATCCAGCTGGTGCTGGGGCAGCTGGACGGTCGGATTGCCACGCCGGAAAGCCGACTGCTGCCGATCGAGTATGTTCCCAGGGAGAGCTGCGGGCCGCTGACAGAATACGCCGCACAATAAAAAAGCCCCGCACCGGCACGCAAAACGTGCGCAGTGCGGGGAAGAAAGAGCAGTCAGCCCTCGGCGCTGATACAGTACATGGAAAAGGTGCTGGAAAATAACAGGGTGTCGGTCTCGTCTGTGATCTCCACAGCCACCACACAGATGTGCCGACGGCGGCTGACCGTCCGGCCGCGGGCTGTCAGGTGACCGGCTTTGACGTTGTGGATGAAATTGACCGAAGCATTCTGGGTGACATACTGCCGCCCGTCAGAGCGGGCAGTCAGCCCGGCACAGCAATCGGCCATGGTGAAAAATGCGCCGCCGTGCACATAACCGTAGATGTTGGTGGTGTCCCGCCGGATGTCCAGCGACATGACGGCGCTGTCCGACGTTACCGATACGATCTCGATGTGATTGTACTGCATGAATGGATTTTCAAGCATTTGTGCAATGTTCTGTTCCTGCATAAGGAGCCTCTTCTTTTTGATTGTGGTACAACGTTGTACGAAACGAGTTGGACGGTTTTTATTATAATCGCATTTTCCGCAGGATGCAAGCAGCAGGAGGTTTGAAAATAAATGGAACGGCCATCATTACGCAGGCAGCTTGTAATGATCTTTCTGGGAATCGCCATTCCCATTGGTATTCTGCTGGGGCTGCTGCTCTTTTTTTCAGGGCTTTATAACCGCAATCGGCTGGCAGCTGCGGCATCCGGTGGCCTTGATATGTTTACCACAAATTTTGAGAATCAGCTGGATTCGGTGGAAAACTACCTGCTCAATCTGTCACTGAACGATGCGACCTTTCGCAGCCTGAGCGAACAGACCGACCGCACCCGCGCCTACCTGGATGCTTATGAGATCGCACAGGGGTTTCCGGCAGTATTGGCTGCCAACGATGCCCTGATGGGTGTGGTGCTGCGCAGCGGCTCAGGCAACCTATATGTGGGGCGCTACGGTGAAACTGCCCAGCAGCTCAAGCAGAAACTGAATCTGGAAGCGTATCTCGGCCAGCCGGGCCAGACCAATAAAATGATGACAAGGGGATGGTATCTGCGCACCATCGGCCAGCGGCTTTACCTGCTGCGCAGTGTTTTCTACCAGAAAGCCAGCCTGACCGCTGCGGTGGATCTGCGGCTGGTGTTTGAAGAACTGGTGAAAGACTATGGGCTGGACGGCCGGGTCGTTGTGATGAACGACAGCGGCAATGTGTTGGTAGGGGATGCCAACCTTCTGCCCACAAAGATGGAATGGAACAGCGCAGGGTATTGCATGACAAAGATGGGCAGGGACAGCCGACTGGTGGTGCGCAAACAGGTCAAAGCGCTGACGGTATTGTATCTGGTTCCCTACCAGCATTTCGGGGTGGACTTTGCGCCGTATCAGATCTTGCTGGTGATGGGCGCTGTTTTTGTTCTGCTGGCGATCCCGTTCATCCTGTTCTATATGAAGCAGGAGATCTTTGCCCCTATGACGGCGTTGGTGAGCACCATGGACAGGATCGGCCGCGGTGAACTTTCGGTGCGCTCCAGTGTGGATTATCGCAACGCTGAGTTTACGCAGGTGAACGAGACCTTCAACCGGATGATCGACCAGATCACCCAGCTGAAGATCGACGGTTACGAAAAGGAGCTGGAAGCCCGCCGCAACGAGATGACCGCCCTTAAGCTGCAGATCCGGCCCCACTTTGTGCTCAACTGCCTGAAAAGTGTCTATGCCATGGTGCAGACTGGCAGCCGCGAGGATGCCCAGCAGCTGATCCTGCTGCTGAGCCGGTATCTGCGCTATATCCTCTCTTTTACAGCGACCACAACGCCTCTGCACACTGAGATCGAGCAGTGCTGCAATTACGCGGAACTTTCCAGCGTGGGGCAGAACGATCCCGTGGAGGTAGTATGCGAGATCGACCCGGAACTCAGCGAATTGCCCTTGCCGCCGGTCTCGCTACTGACGCTGGTGGAGAACAGCGTCAAGCACGGCAAGATGATCGGCAAAACGCTGAAGATCACGATCACTGCAAAGCTCCTCGAAACGGAAGAGGGCTGCATGGCTGATCTTTCGGTGGCGGACAATGGCACAGGCTTTACGGCAGGGGATCTGAAGCAGCTGAACAGTGCAGCCCCGCAGGAGGAGAATGGACAGCACGTCGGGCTGTTCAATGTGGTACGGCGGCTGCAGCTGCTCTATGGGGAGCAGGCAGCCATCGCCTTTACCAATAACCGCCGGGGCGGCGGTGCCAGGGTGGAGCTGTTCCTGCCGATAGATCCGGTCTTACAGAAGAAAGAAGGAGAAACAGTATGAAACTGCTGATCGTAGACGATCAAAGCACCGTGGTGCAGGGGCTTTTGCACTGCACCAACTGGGCAGCAATGGGATTTACTGTGGTGGATACGGCTCTGAACGCTGTGGATGCCAAGGCCAGCCTGCTGCGGCAGGAGGCCGAGGTCATGCTCTGCGATATTGAAATGCCCATGGAAAGCGGGCTGGATCTGTTGGACTGGCTCCGGCAGCGAGGGATGACCACCCGCTGCATCTTCCTGACAGCCCATGCTGAGTTCAAATATGCACAGGAGGCACTGCGGCTGGGCGGTTTTGACTATATCATGCAGCCTGCCCCTTATGAACAGGTGGCGGATGCAGTGAGCCGTGCGCTGGATAATGTAAAGGAGGAATGGGCGGCGCTGGAACTGCAGAGCAGGGGCGCTGTTTTTGACGACCAGAAAAAGGAGATCGTGGAGACTATGCTGCGGGGCTTCCTGTTGGGCAACGCACCGGGAAGCAGCCTGACCGCGTTTGAAGAACTGAGCCTTGTGCCCCGGCGGGAGCGGGAATGCTGGGTTGCCCTGATGCAGCCGCTGCGCTGGAAGCAAGGCGAGGAGCCGTGGGAGCTGAGCCTGCTGAGCACGGCAGTGGGGAATATGAGCAGCGAGGTGTTCACGCCGCTGCAGGTGCTCAGTGCAACGGTGGCGATCCCTGCGGAGCAGTGTCTCGTTCTGGTGCTGCAAAGCCGGGTGGGGGAGCCGCTGGAGGCAGACTATATCACCCGGCAGCTGAATTATCTGCAAAGTGCGTGCGCGCAGTATATCCACTGTGAAGCGGCCTTTTATCCGGAGGGGCCACAGCCCTTTGAACAGGCATCGGAGATCTATCAGAAGCTGCTGCAGCAACGGAGCGAGAATGTGGCCCTGAAAGGCGGTGTTCTGCTGGGCCGCCCAGCGGAAAAAGCGCCGGAAGTGTTCCGTATTCCGCAGATCGGTGCATGGCAGAAGCTGCTGCAGGCGGGATGTGCGCAGGCAATGGAGCAGGAAGCCTGCCAGCTGTTGGACAAGCTGACGGCCAACAATCAGCTGAACAGCCAGACCTTGCGGTATTTTTATCAGGATTTTATGCAGATGCTCTTCTCCTTGCCGGAAAAGAAACGGCAGGACGATATGTTCCGGGAGCCGGAAGCGTTGGAACTTTACCGCAACGGCATGAAGACCGTGCCGGATATGAAGGCGTTGGTCCATTATGTGGCCTCGGTTTGGGATAGCGAAACGGAAGAAAATAGTCAGAGTACCGTGGAGATCATTATGGCTTACATTGCCGAGCATCTGGAAAATGAGCTGCGCCGGGAAGAACTGGCCGAGGCTGTCCACCTGAATCCGGATTACATGGCCCGGCTTTTTAAGAAAGAGACCGGCATGAACCTGAAGGATTATATCATTCAGCAGAAAATGCAGGAGGCACAGAGCCTGCTCTGCACCACCAATTTGCCCATCAGCCTGATCGCGGCCAAGGTCGGGTATACGAATTTCGGGCATTTCTCCACTTCTTATAAGAAGTTCTATCACAAGACCCCACAGGAGGAGCGCAGCGCAGCATTATGAGAGAAACAAGGATGGCTCGCAGGACATTTTTACAGCTGACCGGTGCTGCAGCCGGAGCAGCTCTGCTTGCTGGCTGCGGGGAGCGGGCGGAATCGGTGGCAGAAAGTGGAACAGAGCCCATGGTTACAGTGCTGATGCCGGGCCAATCGGATGAAACTGCCTGTGTCCGCATTTCGGCGGCGCTGAGCGAAGTCACAAAGCAGAAGCTGGGCTTCAGCGTTTCCATCGAGCAGGTGGCACCCACCAATTACTCGGCAGAGCTGTGGAAACGGATGGTCTGCCAGACCATGCCGGATCTGTTTTTCCTCACAGAGAATCAGCCGCTGGATGTTTACCTGAATCAGAACTGCATCCTGCCCCTGAGTGCGCTTCTGGAAGAATATCCCGGGCTGAAAGCTCTGTTCTCAGAGCAGCAGTGGGCGAGTAGAACCTATTACCGCCGTATCTATGCGGTCCCGGCACGGGCAGTCTCGATGTATCAGATCGGCTTTCTGGCCCGGGTCGACTGGATGCGGGAGCTGGGGGCCAGGCCGGAGAAGATCACGGATCTGGATGCTCTGCACGACCTGCTGATGCAGGTCAGGCAGCGTCGGCCCAATGCAGAGGGGGTCCTGCCGGATAATGGACAGGTTTTTCCTTTTCCGGAACTGGATCCTCTGGGAGATACCTTTGGTGTTCTGACCGAAGAAAGCGGCACCACCGTTGTCAACTGGTATGCCGCGGATGCTTACAGCAGACTTTGCAGAACGATGCATCAGTGGTATCAGGAAGGATTGATCCTGCGGAATGCCAGCCTGAGGGATGAACCGGCCACCGATCGGATGCGGCTGGGCAACAGCTTTGGCTTTTTTGCACGGCTCAACCGGGATTCACTGGACTGCTACACCCGGGCCTGTGGCACAGAGCTGACTGCCATCCCGCTGGGGCCGACCATTCAGAACAGCTCCATCCCGGTGGAGAGCTGGTGTCTGCCGGTGACCAACAGCCACCGCAGGGAGGCACTGGCTCTTCTTGAACTGTTGTACACGGATGCATCCTGTTATGATCTCTTTGCGAACGGAGATGGGAAAGAGGAACAGCTCCATCCGTGGCAGAATCTGTATCTCAACGCCAGCGGACTGATGCCGGAAACAGACGAGCAGCCGCAGTGGGTCTCTCCGGCCTATGGGTTCAGCTTCAACAACAGTGCAGTTGCCGCAAAGCTGGATGCCTGCCGGGCACTGAAGAACAGCTATCACAATGGGCTGATATGCGGCTATCTGGATTCGGAGGAGGCACTCCCGGAGTTTTTGGAAAAACTGGAACAGGCCGGGATACAGGAGATCCTTCAGGCAAAACAAAGCGCATTGGATAACTGGCTGAACGCATCGCATTGAAACAGGCAGGGCTGGGAGACCGGCCCTGTTTTCATTTTTTGGACAGAAGAAATCTCTGAAAATGAAAAACAGAGGTCGGAAACTTGAAAAAATGCTGCAGCTCTCGGAACAGGAACACGGAAAATGAAAAATTAGTTTCGTTTTTTTGGTAGCTGGAAAAGCTCCCGGTGCGCTAAACTAAATACAACAAAAGCACGGCAGACACAGAACCGTGCAGACGAACGCAAGAATAAGAAGGACAAGAAGGAGAAAACACTATGAAACGTATCTCTCGTCGGAACTTCCTCAAGGCTATGGGCATTTCTGCAACGGCCCTGACACTGGCCGCATGCGGCGGCTCTTCCAGTTCCACCGCAGCCGGCACGGCTGGCTCCACTGCTGCCAGTGCAGTAGCAACCGGTGAGCCCAAGGCAGGCGGTACCCTGCGCCTGTGCTATTCCAGCCCCATTGCCACCCCCGGTTACACCCCCCGTGCCACCGGCAACGCGGCCATTTACTACCTGACGCTTTCTTATGAAAGCCTGACCAGCTATGATGCCGAGGGCAATATGATCCCCAATCTGGCAACGGAGTGGGATGTGAACACCGATGAGCTGAGCATTACCTGGACTCTGCGGGAGGGCGTCAATTTCGCCGACGGTGAGCCTTTCAATGCAGAGGCCGTCAAGCGCAACATTGAGGAGTATCAGGCCAACAACCGCACCGAGACCGCAAACATCGCTTCCTGTGAGGTCATTGATGACACCCACATCAAGATGATGATGGCAGAGCCCAACTCCTCCACGCTGGAATCTGTGGGCTTCTTCGTCTACTACATGAGCCCCAAGGCACTGGAGAACCCCAGCAGCCTGGATGCCGCCACCTGCGGCACCGGCCCCTTCCAGCTGAGCGAGTTCGAGAACAACGCCTACGCCATCTACACCAAGAACGAGAATTACTGGAAGGAGGGCCTGCCCTATCTGGATTCCGTGGAGGTGACCCTTGTCACTGAGTCCAGCACCGCAAACACTGCTTTCCAGGCCAACGAGTACGATATGTACTGGGTAGGTCTGGCCAATCCCACCATCCTGCAGCAGCTGGACGGTGCAGGCATCTACGTCAAGGAAGATAACCAGAACGGCATGGGTGTCGAGAGTCTGGGTCTGATTCCCAACAGTGCCATTGACGGCCCCTGGGCCGATGCCCGTGTCCGCCGCGCCCTGTGCTACGCCATCGATGTGGATGCCATCAACGCAGCATTCCTGATGGGCATGGCACAGATGACCGACCAGTGGGCAGTTCCCGGTTCCGCCACCTACAACGACAGCCTGAATCATTTTACCTATGATCCGGAGAAGGCAAAGTCCCTGCTGGCAGAGGCTGGTTATGCCGATGGTTTTACCACCAACATTGTCACCATCAGCGGCATGTCCGATATGCTGACGGCCATTGCCAACATGCTGGACGAGGTGGGCATCCACTGCAACATCCAGCAGGTGGACGGCGCAACCAACAACCAGTACATGAAGGATGGCACCTGGGAGGGCCTGATGCTCCACTTTGCAACCATCGCTCCCGATCTGGGCCTGTACATGGGTCGTCATCTGGACAAGAACGGCGCTTACTACGCCAAGGGCATCCAGCATCCCGACAAGGAAATGGAGCTGCTGGAGGAGATCCGCCGCTGCATGGATCCCGATGAGAAGCACAAGCTGGAAAAGGAGCTGCAGGCAGCAATCTACGATGCCGAGGATGGCTCCTGCCTGTTTGGCCGCGTGCTGTACGTGAATAAGTCCTCTATGTACAAGTACGATTACGTCATCGACGATCACGCAACCGAAGCCTTCACTGCTTGTTGGGATCTGTCCGCCTGCTGGCTGAACAAGTAAGCAACCAACTTTAGAGTATCACGACCGGAATATATTTCTCCTTATTTCGGCAGATCCCGGCGCAGTGATCTGCGCCGGGATTTGTTTTAGAAGGGGAGAAAGGTTCCGCAGGAAATGGAGCGAACTATGAAATCGAACAACCTTGCCAAAATGATCGGCAAGCGTGTGGTGCAATCCTGCATCACCATCCTGCTTGTCACTCTGTTCGTCTTTGCCCTCATCCAGATGGTTCCGGGCGACCCCGTAGCCAACTATCTGGGTGCAACCGCCACCGAAGAGCAGATCGCCTATTACCGCCACCTTTATGGTTTCGATCGTCCGGTCATCGTCCAGTATCTCAGCTGGATCGGCGGCCTGTTCCGGGGCACCATGGGCCAGTCCATCAGCTATCAGTCTGAGATCGCTGACATCATCCTGCCCCGTCTGGGAACAACCCTGACCATGGTGATCCCCGCCTTTATCATTGGTACGATCACCGGTATCCTGTTCGGCATTATTGCTGCCAAGAACCGCGGCAAGGCCATTGACAGTGTGATCTCCTTCTTTGCGAACATCGGCGTTTCGATGCCCATGTTCTGGCTGGGTATGATGGGGATGCTGGTGTTTGCCCTCAAACTGCGGGTCCTGCCCAGTTCCGGCTATGTTCCCATCACCCGTGATTTTGGCGGTTGGCTCAGCCATATGATCATGCCCATCATTGTGCTGAGTCTGGGTGTCAACGCTGGTTTTGTTCGTCTGACCCGCTCCTCCATGCTGGAAGTCATGCGGCAGGATTATGTGACCACCGCCCGTGCCAAAGGCGTTTCCAAGAAGGATGTTACCTTCAGGCATCAGCTGCGCAATTCCATGATCCCCATCGTCACCACCATGGGAATGCGCCTGGGTTCCATGGTGGGCTCCACCGTCCTGATTGAGAGCCTGTTCGTCATCCCGGGTCTTGGCAGCGTGATGATGAACGGCATCAGCAACCGTGACTTCATGCTGGTGGCGAACGGTGTGCTCATCATCTCCATCTTTGTTGCCATCTGCAACCTCGTGGTCGATATCCTGTACGGCATCATCGATCCCCGCACCCGCTAAAAGGAGGAATGAACTGTGGAAAACAAGACAAAAAAGAAGGGTCTGCTGGAGCGTATCACGTCCTCCCGCGTGTTCCGGGTCATGTTCAGCCGCAAGATCATCGTGGTCTGCGCAATTTTGCTTCTCATCATGGTGCTCATCGCCATCTTTGCTCCGGTGATTGCTCCCTATGATCCCAACAAGGATGATCTTTACAATGTTCTGAAGGGCTGCTCTGCCGAGCACTGGCTGGGCACTGACTCCAATGGCCGTGATGTTCTGAGCCGCATCATCTATGGTGCCCGCATCTCCTTTACGGTCGGTATCGTGGCCGTGGTCATTTCCAGCGTCATCGGCATGGCACTGGGCCTGATCGCCGGCATGGCAGGCGGCGTGGTGGATGCCTTCATCATGCGTGTCATGGATGCCATGATGGCCGTGCCCATGCTGATCCTGGCTATGTTTCTGGGCGCGATCCTGGGTCAGGGCCTGGGCAATGTCTGCCTGGCCATCGGCATCTCGATGGTGCCCGGCTACGCCCGTGTCACCCGCGGTCAGGTGCTGAGCGTCCGCAATGCCGATTATGTCACCGCCGGTACCCTGTGCGGTGCATCCCGGATCCGCAACACGCTGGTGCATGTGTTCCCCAACTGCCTGTCCGTCAACATCGTCAGCATGACCGCCAGCCTGGGCGGTGCCATTCTGGCCGAAGCGAACCTGAGCTTCCTGGGCATGGGCATCACGCCCCCGACTCCCAGCTGGGGCGCAATGGTCAGTGGCGGCTATAAGTACCTGTCCACCCAGCCCATCATTGCCATTGCTCCCGGCATTGCGATCATCATCGTGGTGCTCTGCTTCAATATGTGCGGCGACGCTCTGCGCGATGCCCTCGACCCGAAGCTGCGCGGCACATTGGGCAGCGGCAAAAAGACCAAGCGCGCAAAGCGCACCAAGAATGTGAAAGAGGTGGCCTGAAATGAGCGACAAGCTGCTGGAAATCAAAAACCTGAGCGTTGAATATGATACCGAAATTTCCACCGTCTACGCCGTCAATGGTCTGGACTTGGATCTGAACTACGGCGAGACGCTGGGTCTGGTGGGTGAGACCGGTGCCGGTAAGACCACCACAGCCCTGAGCGTCATCCAGCTTCTGCCGGAAGGCATCGGTTTTGTGACCGACGGCTCCATCAAGCTGGACGGTGTGGATATGCTGAATGCTCCCGAGGAAAAGATTCGTGCCATGCGCGGCAGTGTAGTATCCATGATCTTCCAGGATCCCATGTCTGCCCTGAACCCGGTGATGACCGTGGGAGCCCAGATCATGGAGGTGCTGAAGATCCATCATCCGGAGCAGAGCACTGCTCAACTGGAAGCCCGTGTGGATGAGATGATGGAGTTGGTGGGCATCCCTGCAAAGCGCAAGGTGGAGTACCCCCATCAGTTCTCCGGCGGCATGAAGCAGCGCATCGTCATTGCCATTGCGCTGGCCTGTGAGCCGAAGCTGATCCTTGCCGACGAACCCACCACCGCACTGGATGTGACCATTCAGGCCCAGATGCTGGGCCTGATCAACGAACTGCAGAAGCGGCTGAACACCGCCATGATCCTCATCACCCACGATCTGGGTGTTGTGGCCCAGACCTGCGAAAAGGTCATGGTCATGTACGCCGGTGAGGCCATCGAGTACGGCACAGCAGAGGATATCTTTGAGACCACGCAGCGCCACCCTTACACCCAGGGGCTGTTCAACGCCATTCCCAAGCTGGATGAGAACACCAAGCGTCTGGAGGCCATTGAGGGGATGATGGCTGACCCCACCCAGAAGATCGAGGGCTGCCGCTTTGCTGACCGCTGCAAATATGCCACTGCAGCCTGCAAAAAGGCCCAGAAGATGCGGGAGGTCACACCGGGCCACTTCATCCGCTGCTGCCGGTTTGATCCGCCGCAGTCCAACACCTGAGCCGGGAGGAAATGACAATGGAAGAAAAGGTTTTGATCGAGGCAAAGAACCTCAAAAAATACTTCAAAGTCGGCGCAAACAGCCAGCTCCATGCGGTGGACGGCGTGAACTTCAAGATCAAGCGCGGCACCACACTGGGCGTGGTGGGCGAGTCCGGCTGCGGCAAGTCCACGCTGGGCCGCCTGCTGCTGCGGCTCTATGATGTTACCGATGGTCAGATCATCTACGACGGCACCGACATCACCAAACTGAATGCCAAGGAACTCAAGCCCATCCGTGCCCGGATGCAGATGATCTTCCAGGATCCGTCCGGTTCGCTGGATCCCCGCAAGAGCGTGAAGGAATTGATCGGAGAACCGCTGAAGATCTATAAAGCCTGCAAAAACCGTGACGAATACGATGCCCGCATCGCCGAGATCATGGAGACCGTCGGCCTGGATGAGCGTTATGCAGAGAGTTTCAGCCACGAGCTGGACGGCGGCCGCCGTCAGCGTGTCGGCATTGCCCGCGCTTTTGCGCTGAAGCCCAAGCTGATTATCTGCGACGAGCCGGTTTCTGCTCTGGATGTTTCCATTCAGGCACAGATCCTGAATCTGCTGATGGATCTGCAGGATGAGAAAAAGCTGACCTATGTCTTTATCACCCACGATCTGAGCGTGGTCAAGCACATCAGCCACGAGATCATGGTCATGTATTTGGGCCAGTGTGTGGAATATGCCAAGACCGAGGATCTGTTCAAGAATCCGCTCCACCCCTATACCAAGGGTCTGCTGGATGCTGTGCCCATCCCCAGCCTGAAGGCCAAAAAGCTTTCCACCGAGGTCATGCGCGGCGAACTGACAAGCCCTGTGGACCCGGCTCCCGGCTGCCGTTTTGCGGCCCGCTGTCCCTATGCAACAGATGCCTGCCGCGGCAGGGATATCCCCTTGAAGGAAGTGGAACCCGGCCACTTTGTTAGCTGCACACGCTTTTGAGAACACGGAAAGGCGGGAAAATCAATGACAGAGGAAGAAAAAAAGACAGCTGCCGAGCAGAAGCAGCGTGAGATGGAAGAGATGATGCGGCAGGCGCAGGAGAGCTACCGGCAGGAATATGCCAGTATGCCCTACGACGGCCCGGTCTATGGCTGCCGCCGGGAGGAGCTGATGCTGCCCATGCAGGACGGAGTGAGGCTCTATACCGAGATCTTCAAACCGGAGGGGCTTGCACAGTTCCCTGTGCTGATCCAGCGCAGCTGCTATCCCAATCAGCAGCCGCTGTATGAGATCAACGGAGCAGAACTGACCCGCCGGGGCTACGGCTATGTGGTCCAGACCTGCCGCGGCACGGGCAAGAGCGAGGGACATTGGGAACCCAACGTCAATGAGCGCCCGGATGGCCGCGATACCCTGCAGTGGCTCAACGACCAGCCCTGGGCAGAGAGCATCGGCTATTTCGGAGCCAGCTATCTGGCCCTGACCGGCTGGGCCATTGCAGACATCGTTCCACCCAAGGTCAAGGGAATGATGCTGACGGTCTATGGCACCGACCGTTTCAAATCGGCTTATGAAAAGGGGCTGTTCCGCCACGACGTGCTGACTGGCTGGGCAATGCAGAATGCAGGCCATCCGGTCACAGCGGACTATCTGGAAAGCTGCCGCTTCCGTCCCCACGACAAGGTGGACGGAGCGCTGTGGGGTGGAACGCTGGACTGGTATCAGGACTGGATCCACGCCACCCGCCGCACAGATGCCTACTGGCAGCAGGGCTGGTGGAAGCTGTTAGCCGATGTGCCCGGAAATACCAAGGTTCCGGTGTATATCATCGATGCATGGTACGATCACCATTTTGGCAGTGCCATCAACACTTATGCCTCTCTGGCCCCTGAGACCAAAGAGCACAGCTGGCTGGATATCGGTTGCTGGAATCATATGTCCCAGCCCTGCATTGCGTGGGGCGAACAGCACAATCTGGAAAACGGCGACATTCACCGGATGCTGGAATGGTTCGATCTGCTGCTGAAGCAGAAAAAGCAGCCGGAAAAGCGGGTGCGCACCTATGTAATGCGGGAGGACCGCTGGAAAACGCTGGAGGCATGGCCCGCCCCCGTGAGCCGGACTGAAAAGCTTTATCTGGGTGAAACAACTCTGAATGCCAAGCCGGCAGAAGGGGAGCGCACCTTTGTGTATGACCCGGAGACCCCCGTGCCCAGCCATGGCGCAGAAAGCGTTCTGACCACCATTGCCGAGGCGGGCAGCCTGCTGCAGCCGGAGCCGGACTATCGGCCCGATGTGGTCAGCTTCGTCAGCGCTCCGCTGGAAAAAGCACTGCCCATTTGTGGACAAATCAAGGTGCACCTGAATGTCTCGACCGATGTGGATGATACCGCCTTCACTGCCAAGCTGATGGAGGTGTTCCCGGACGGAAGGGCCTATAACATCCGGGGCGGCATCACCACCATTGCTGCCGACCTGCCGGAGGGTCAGACCTATACTCCCGGTCAGACAGCAAAGGTCTGTGTGGAGATGTGGGATATGAACTGGACGGTACAGCCCGGCAGCTGCCTGCGGCTGGATGTCTCTTCTTCCGACTTCCCACAGTACACCGTTCACAGCAATTACGCAGGAGTCTGGTCTGAACAGGGAAAGACCCGCATCGCCCACCAGAAGATCTTGCTGGGGGAGGGCAGCTTTGTAGAACTGCCCCTGCACGAGAACTGAGAGAAAGGAACCAAGACCATGACGGAACAGGAACGAAATGTCCTTCTGAACGAACTGCGGCAGCAGGAGAGCCAACGGGAAAAGCAGATCAAGCGGGAGCGGTTCCGCCGCCTGAATCCTTATGCAAAGAAAGGAGCGGTGGTGTTTGCCGGTTCCAGCCTGATGGAACAGTTTCCGCTGTATGAGTTTTTGCAGGACGATGATCTGCACTGCACCTTGTACAACCGGGGCATCGGCGGCTTTACCACCACCGAGCTGCTGGAGGCCATGGACGAGTGCATCCTTGAGCTGCAGCCTGCGCACCTGTTCCTGAACATCGGCACCAATGACCTGAACGGCCCGGACTACGACCGCGCCGCCATGCTGGGCCGGTATGAGGAGATCGTGCAGCAGATCCGGAAAAAACTGCCCGAAACAAAGCTCTACCTGCTGGCCTATTATCCGGTAAACCCCACCGTGGCCGAAGACCCGGGCCTGATCGAATGCTTCCGCTGGCGCACCAATGAGCGTATCCGGGAGGCAAGCGAGGGGGTACAGGCGCTGGCCCGGAAATACGGGGCGGAATTCCTCGACCTGAACAAGGACCTGTACGATGTTGCCGGAAATCTGAAAGCGGAGTACACCATTGAGGGAATGCACCTGTATGCCAACGGTTACCGCCCTGTGATGGATGCTCTGCTGCCGCTGCTGCGCAAAATCGGAGAAGAACAGGGAGGAAAGCAATGACCGGAGTCTTTGGTGTTGTTCTGGGTCAGATCCTTCTGATGTTCCTCTATCTCATCATAGGTTATGTGCTTTATCGTACCGGACTGATCACCCCGGAGGGCAGCAAGGCACTGGCTCACCTGCTGTTATATTGCGTGCTGCCCTGTGTTGTGCTAAAATCATTTTGTATTGAGTATTCGGCAAAGGAAGCTGTGGAATTGGCTGTCAGCATTGCGGCAGGTGCCGGGGTGTTGCTGCTCTCCATGGCGGTGTCGTGGCTCTTTTTCCGCAAAGACCCCATGGCGCAGATCGGTGTGGCTTTTTCCAACGCCGGGTTCATGGGACTTCCGCTGGTCACAGCAGTGCTGGGCGGCGAAGCTGTGTTCTACGCAGCAGGCTTTGTGGCCCTGCTGAATGCTTTGCAGTGGACCTACGGCCAGGCAAAGCTTTCCGGGGACAAAAAGTACATCCAGCTGGGGGCAGTGCTCAAAAATCCGCTGGTGCTTTCCCTGCTGGGCGGTGTGATGATCTACTTCTGCCGCATCCCGGTGCCGCAGTTCCTCCGCACCCCCATGGGGGCCATTGCAGGCATGAACGCTCCGCTTGCCATGATCGTGCTGGGTGTCTATCTGGCCAGGACCGACCTCAAGGCCATCTTTACCCGCCCCCGGCTCTACGCCCTTTCGGCAGTACGGCTGGTGGTGATCCCACTGCTGACGATCGTCTGTCTGATGCTTCTTCCAGCCGGATGGCGGCAGATCGGCACGGTGCTCATCATTGTGAATGCGGCCCCCATCGGTAGCAACATCGCGGTGTATGCCCAGCGTCTGGGGCTGGATTCTTCCTACGCTGTGCAGATGGTTTGTCTGAGCACTCTGCTGTCACTGATCACGCTGCCAGTGATGCTCAGCCTGGCTGCCGCGTCGGGCTTTGCATGAGTCTAAAACAACCAACAGAAAACAGGAGATAAGATGAAACAGTATCTTTTGATCGACATCGGCGGAACCTTCATCAAGTACAGCTTGGCCGATGAACAGGCCCGGAAAATCTCTGGTGGAAAGGTTCCGACACCGCTGACGAATATAGATGACCTTCTGGCGGCCATCGAGGGCTTTGCTGCTCCCCTTCAGGGACAGTTCGTGGGCTGCGCCATCTCTATGCCGGGCCGCATCGATACCAGAAACGGCATCGCCCATACCGGTGGAATGCTCAGTGCCTTTATGTGGGAGCAGCCCTTTGCTGCGCAGGTAGAGGCACGGCTGGGCGTGCCGGTGACCATCGCCAACGATGGCAAGTGTGCCGCAGCAGCGGAGGGCTGGACCGGTGCGCTGGCCGGTGTAGAGAATGGCCTTGTGCTGGTGCTGGGCACCGGCATCGGCGGCGGCATCATCCTGAACGGGAAGGTGCTGATGGGCGCTCACGCTGCTGCAGGCGAGGTTAGCGGCCTTGTCTCGGATATTTCAAAGATGGCCGACGACGATTTCAAACTGACCTCGGTAGAGCGGTATTCCGAAGCACCCCTCTGGGCGGGAATGGCCTCGGCAAGTGGTCTGATCTTCGAGTATGCCCGGCAGAAGCATCTGCCGACGGGCAGCCCCATGCCCACCGGGGAAGAAATCTTTGCGGCTTACAATGCCGGGGAGCCGGAAGCGCAGAAGGCTCTCAAGATCTTTGCCCGGCGGGTGGCCGTTGGCATCCTGAGCCTGCAGAATGTGCTGGATGTGGAAAAGGTGGCCATCGGCGGCGGTATCAGCGCAGCGGAGGCTCTGCTGCCTGCGATTCAGGCCGAGTTGGATTGGCTGTTTGAGCGCTGCACAGTCATGCCGGCGGTCAAGCCGGAGCTGGTGCGCTGCCGCTATGGCAACAATGCCAACCTGATCGGTGCCCTGAAGCTGTTCTTTGAACAGAACCCCGCCTGAACCAGAACAAAATAGGATAGGAGTAGAAACTTATGAGCGTTTTCCGTGATGATTTCCTGTGGGGCGGTGCCTGTGCAGCCAACCAGTTTGAGGGCGCATGGGACGTGGATGGCAAAGGCCCCAGTGTCCCTGACCTGTGCACCAATGGCTCTCACACCAGCCCGAAATGGGTGACAACTGCTATCCGCTCCGACCGGCTGTATCCCAGCCATGAGGCCATCGACTTCTACCACCACTACGAGGAGGACATTGCTCTCTTCGCCGAGATGGGCTTCAAGACCTTCCGCACCTCCATCAACTGGACCCGCATTTTCCCCACCGGCATGGAGACCGAGCCAAACGAGAAGGGCCTTGAATTCTATGACAAGGTCTTTGACTGCTGCAAGAAGCACGGCATCGAGCCGTTGGTCACCATCAGCCACTACGAGCTGCCCTATGCGCTGGTGGAAAAGTACAACGGCTGGGTCAGCCGGGAACTCATCGAGTTCTATATGAACTACTGCAAGGCCATTTTTGAGCGGTACAAGGATAAGGTCAAGTACTGGCTGACCTTCAACGAGATCAACTGCGGTACCATGCCCATGGGCGCGATCCTGGAAACAGGCACCATCCGGGGCTTTGAAGGCCCTACCAACAAGGTGCCGGACAACAAGCAGGAGCGTTTTCAGGCGCTGCATCACCAGTTTGTGGCCAGTGCAGAGGCTGTCCGGTATGCCCACGACCACTACCCTCAGTTCAAGATGGGCTGCATGATCTGCTTTATCACCAGCTACGCACTGACCTGCGACCCGGCCGATGAGATCGCCAACCAGAAGGCCATGCAGATCAGCAACTGGTTCTGCTCTGATATGCATGTCCGCGGCGAGTATCCTTCTTACATGAAGCGCTATTTTGCCGAGAATAACATCACCATCCGGCAGGAGCCGGAGGATGCTGCCATCCTGAAGGCCGGTACTGTCGATTTCTACACCTTCAGCTACTATATGTCCAACTGCATCACCACCCACAAGGATGCCGATGATGTGGGCGGCAACATCATTGCTGGAAAGAAGAATCCTTACCTGAAAGCCTCCGACTGGGGCTGGCAGATCGATCCCGTTGGTCTGCGCTACACCCTCAACGAGATCTACGACCGCTACCGCATTCCCCTGATGGTGGTGGAAAACGGCCTGGGCGCTTACGACAAGAAGGATGCCGACGGAAAGATCCACGACAGCTACCGCATCGACTACCTGCGGGCCCACATCGAGCAGATGGAAAAGGCCATCAACGAGGACGGCCTGCCCCTGCTGGGCTACACCACCTGGGGGCCCATCGACTTGGTCAGTGCTTCCACCGGCGAGATGAAGAAGCGGTACGGCTTCATCTATGTAGACAAGGACAACGAAGGCAAGGGCACGCTGGCCCGCAGCCGGAAGGACAGCTTCTACTGGTATAAA
>ENA-OPVU01000498-OPVU01000498.1-human-gut-metagenome-genome-assembly--contig:-NODE-498-length-25777-cov-10.022277_pt1 | contig 25777 bp, 23 predicted proteins | sample MGYA00241497_ERZ501986 | MGnify/ENA primary metagenome ERZ501986 (study PRJEB25962, sample SAMEA2042995) | human gut metagenome | biome: human gut; feature: human-associated habitat; material: faeces...
GCCTTCCGGGAACGTCTCAGCGATGTTGAGGCCGCCAGCACCGGCAGTTTCAGCAAGAATAGTGAATAACTTAACGACAGGGTGCCCGGATCGTAGGCAGGATAAGGCGTCAGCCGCCATCCGGCACAAATACGGGAACCGTGTTGAATGAATATTACCCGGCACCGGGGCATACCGTCGCCAAATAAAAAGGACAGCCAGCGGCTGTCCTTTTTTACTGTCGGGGCGTCACAGAGGATTAATCCGCGCGGCCCATATAGCGGCACTCTTCGATATGAATGCGGATTTTCTCACCGGTGGTCAGGTATTCCGGCACCTGAATTACCAGGCCGGTGCTCATGGTGGCTGGCTTGGTGCGGGAGCTGGCGGATGCTCCTTTAATACCCGGCGCGGTTTCGATAATTTCCAGGTCAACAGTCTGCGGCAGCTCCAGGGCCAGCAGCTGGCCGTCCCAGGTCAGCACCTGCATATCCGGCATCCCGCCTTCCGGAATAAACTGCAGCTCTTCTTCGATCTGCTCTTTGGTAAAGGTGTAAGGGGTATAGTCTTCTTTATCCATGAACACGTATTCGTTGCCATCGACATAGGAGAAGTCAACGAAACGGCGGGTCAGGGTCACGGTATCGACGATATCGTCACCTTTGAAGCGCTCTTCCACTTTCAGGCCGGTACGCACATCGGAGAAGCGCATTTTATACAGTGTCGCAGCACCACGGGCGCTGGGTGACTGAATATCAATATTTTTCACAATCAGCAGCTTGCCGTTGTAATTCAGCACCATACCTTTTTTAATTTCATTCGCTCTTGGCATTGCAGTAATCCTGTCACTTAACGAGTCAAAAATATCGCGTAAAACTACTCGCGCCCGCGCCTTCAGGCAAGCGGAATTCGCGAGTTTTGCTATCTTCTGGCAAAACGTTTAGGCTGTGGCACAAAATGAGCGTTTGGGAGCTGGGTTGTGGAATGTCGTACCGATTGTGGCGCATGTTGCATCGCTCCCTCTATATCATCGCCAATACCCGGCATGCCGCAGGGCAAGCCCGCCAATACCCGCTGTATTCAGCTTTCCGAGCACAACTTGTGCCTGATTTTCGGCTCCCCTCTGCGCCCGAAGGTGTGCGCCAGCCTGCAGCCCTCGCCCGAGATGTGCTTCACCCACCGCGATGACGCCATCACCTGGCTGCTGGATCTTGAGCTGGCCACCGCGCCCTGAGCTTAAAGCAGCAGATGAGACAGGTTTTTGATATGGGCGCTGAGGCCGTCGAGTAGCGCCTGTACGCGCAGGGGGAGAATGTCCCGCCGCTGGAAGATAAGCCAGGCCTGCAGGTCGATACAGCGCTCCTTTTTGAGACAGGGAACCAGCTGTCCCGCCGCCAGCTCGGTGGCGAGTGAATAGTAGGGCGCATAGACGATCCCCATCCCCAGCTTCGCCAGCTCCACCGCCGGTAGTGTGTTATCGCAAACGAATCCCCCCTTTACCGTGAGATTAAGCGGTTCGCCGTTTTTGCTTTTGAAGGTCCAGATATTGTCGCTGCCGCCCAGCATGCGCAGGGTAATGCACTCATGATCCATCAGCGCCTCCGGCTCGGCGATAGGATGTTGCGCCAGATAGTCCGGAGAGGCGAAGACGCCGGTGCGAAAGCGGGTAAAGGGGCGGGCGATGAGATTTTCATTCTGCGGCTTAAAGGGGCTTATCAGCAGATCGCAGTCGCTATTGAAGATGGCGCCGTATTTCTGTTCCCGCTCGCTGGCGTTGCGGGTGACCAGATTGATCTGCAGCTCCGGCAGGGTTTTCCTCAGCGCCGGCAGAATATAGCGCCCGAGAAACTGATGGATACCGATGGGCGCCCCAAGGGTGACCACGCCCTGCAGCGTGTTCTTATAACGGTCGGCGAGGTTGATAAGCTGCTCATGTTGTTCGAGAACCGCGCGACTGGCGTGAATAAACTGCTCGCCGAACTCGGTGCGCACCAGCTCTCTGGCGGTGCGCAGGAATATGGCCAAACCGACTTTCCGCTCCACGCTGGTCAGCGTCCGCGAAACGTTAGACTGGGGCATATTCAGGCGCTGGGCCGCCCGGCTCACGCTGGCGGTTTCGGCGATAGCGCAGATGATCCTCAGCTCATCCATTTTAAAGTCTTTCAACATCTTATCGCTGCCTGATATCTGTTGTATATCAAAAATGATATACCAGTTTGGCGGAATTGCCATGTGATTTATTGATCCGCTAAACGTATGATGGCTTTTGCGTTGAACAGTCCGTTATTTAAGGAAAATTGTGCGTTTTATCGCTTCTTTTGTGGTCCTCGACGTCATTAAAAATAACGATCTTCCCGCTGGCTTACTGAGTGTATATGCACCATGCTGCTTAATTATTTTGCTTTGTTTGTATTAATACTGGTTTTTCTCATATTATTTTATGGAGTGATTATTATCCACGATATTCCCTATCATATCGCGCAAAAACGGCAGCACCCCCATCAGGACGCGATTCATGTGGCGGGCTGGATAAGCCTGTTTACCCTGCATGCTATCTGGCCTTTTCTGTGGATCTGGGCCACCTTGTACCGCCCTGACCGCGGGTGGGGGATGGCTTCGCAGACCGAGGATAGTCTGCAACGCAAGGAACTGGAGCAACGTATCGCATTACTCGAAGCGGCGTTAAAAAACAGCCAGCAGGCGTCAGCGGGGAATAAAGATAAATAATATGGATCTGTTAATTATCCTTTGCTATGTCGCCATCGCCTGGGGCGTTTTTAAGATATTTCGCATTCCAGTAAATAAATGGACAATACCCACTGCCATATTAGGCGGAATAGTGGTCGTAGGCGCGTTAATATTAACGATGAACTATAACCATCCCTATACGCTGCGGGCGCAAAAAATTGTCGTTTCTATTCCGATGGTGCCTCAGGTCTCAGGCGAGGTGGTTGAGGTTACGACTAAAACCAACGTGTTAATGAAGAAGGGCGAACTGCTGTTCCGCATCGATGACACCCGCTACCGCGCGCGGCTGAACAAGCTGAAAGCCGATCTGGCGGCCGGGGAGGCGACGCTGCGGGCGAAGCAGGCGACTATCGACGATGCCAGCGCCAGAGTGCAGCAGGCACAGGCCGAGTACGATCGCGTTACCCGTGACTACCAGCGTTATGCTCAGGGGGCGGCCATGCCGGTCAATCCTTTCTCGGAACAGGATGTGACTCACGCCAGGCAGCAGGTGCAGATCCAGACGGCGGTATTGCAGGCGGCGAAAGCGCAATTACAAAACGCCAGAGAGCAGGTGTCTGGCCGCTATAACGGGCTTGATGCCAACATTGCCAGTCTGAAATCGCAGATCCTCGAGGCGGAGTATAATCTGGCGCAAACTGTGGTTCGTGCGCCGAGCGATGGCTACGTTACCCAGCTATTGGCGCGGCCGGGGATGACCGCGGTACGTCTGCCCTTCAAGCCGGTGCTGGTGTTTATTCCCCAGCAAAAGCGCCAGGTGGTGGCGGTATTCCGCCAGAACTCGGTTCTGCGTCTGACGGCCGGGGATAGCGCGGAGGTGGTGTTTAACGGTCTGCCGGGCAGCGTCTATAGCGGTAAGGTATCGCGGGTGCTGCCGGCGATCCCGGATGGCAGCTACCAGGCCAGCGGTGCGCTGCAGGGGCTGAGCGCCGGAGCCGGAAAAGAGGGCATCTATGTGCTGATCGACCTCGATCCCCACCCGGAAGTGGAACATTTACCGGACGGGGTCAGTGCGCAGGCGGCGGTTTATACCGATTATTTTGCCCATGTGTCGATTATGCGCAAAGTCCTGCTACGAATGACCAGCTGGCTGCATTACCTCTATCTGGATCATTAATCAGGATGGCCCGGTCGAGGCCGGGCCGTCTTGCCTACACGTCCCTGATCCGCCACAGGCAGACCTGAGCGGTGATACCCATGACCAGCGCTATCCAGAACACCGCGTGATAGCTCCAGATCTCCGCTACTACCCCCGCCAGTGAACCGGCGATGATCCAGCCGACGCGGGTGGTATTGGTGTAGAGGGTAGTGGCCGCGCCCGCTTGCCCCGGCATCAGATCCTGGAAATAGAGCATGCCGATCCCGGCGAGGATCCCGATATAGACGGCGTTCAGCACCTGCATCGCCAGCAGCAGCGCCGGCGTATGCACCGTCAACATGCCCACGTAAAACAACACACCGGCCACTGCCGAAAGGCGCATCAGAAAGCGTTTACCAAAGCGCCGGGCATAATAACCGGCAATCAGCATGGTAGGAATTTCCAGTCCGGCCGCGGTGCCCATCATCAGCCCGGCCAGCTTCTCCGGCAGATGCAGCTCATTAATGATAAACAGCGGCATATTAATGATGTACAGGCTGTTGGTGCCCCACATCAGCGTGCAGATGCTAAACAGCAGCAGCGCATCGCGGCGGTGCGTGCGCGGGGCTTCCAGCCGGCCCGTCGCCACCGCCGCCGCTTTATGCATGCTGGGTAAGAACAGCCAGACCATGATCCCGCAGACGATAAACGCCGCCGCAGCGCTGAGATACATTGCGGTAAAACCAAACCCCATCGCCAGGGCGTAGGCCAGCGGGGGACCAATCACCCATGCCAGGGAGACCTGGGCGCGCAAAATGGAGCTGAACATCACCGCTTCGCGACCGGTCTTGTCGGCGTGCTCGCGCGCGAGGGCGAACATCTGCGGGTTGGCGGTCGAGCCAAAGCTACTGAGGAAGACGCCGATAAACAGCAAAATGAAGTAGTTCCGGTTCCAGGCAAACAGCAGGCAGGCCAGCACCCCCCAGCAGGCAGCAGACGACAATCAGCTGTTTGCGATCGCCCCGGCGGTCGGAGCGGCCAGCGAGGAACTGGCTGACCAGAATGCCAATGACGGCGCTACCAGTAAAAAAGAAGCCGACCATCGCCGGGCGGACGTGCACTTCGTTGGTCAAAAAGAGGCTCAGGGTTGGGGTTTGCAACGCCCCGGCAATGCCTGTCAGAAAGGCGACGATCAAGAATGCTGAAGAGGTTACATCGAACCCGCGTCGGGGAAGAGCGGCGCTACGGTTTTGCATGTTCGGTTTTCTGTAGTTTCAGGAGACGGCGCGGAGTTTACGCCTGCTGGCTGAAAATAAACAGTAGTATGGCACGAATAATTAAAAAGGCGTTTCAAAATATAAGGTTCAGCAAAAAGCTGACATTTGCGGTGGTCGATAGCAAAGGCTTCAGCAAAAGTGTGCAGTACCTCTAAGTTCTGCAATCAAGTCGCTGACGTACCTTGCGCGTTGAGCAAGAAAGGTACAAAATTCTTGAAACGTTTCAGCGTCATTCGACAATCCGTTCCCCGTCAGATGGCGCCTTTTTTCTCAAGTTAGCTGAAACGATTCAATTCAGCAGGAGAGGAGAACCATGTTCCAGTTATCTGTGCAGGATATTCATCCCGGCCAGCAGGCCGGTAATAAAGAAGAGGCCATCCGGCAGGTCGCCGCCGCGCTGGTCAGCGCCGGCAACGTGGCTGATGGCTACGTGAACGGTATGCTGGCTCGCGAGCAGCAGACCTCGACCTTCCTCGGCAACGGGATTGCGATCCCGCACGGCACGACGGACACCCGTGACCAGGTGCTGAAGACCGGCGTCCAGGTATTTCAGTTCCCGCAGGGCGTCACCTGGGGCGAAGGGCAGACCGCCTATGTGGCGATCGGGATTGCCGCCAGCTCAGATGAACACCTTGGCCTGCTGCGTCAGCTGACCCATGTGCTAAGCGATGACGCGGTAGCCGCGCAGCTGCAGTCCGCCACCACCGCGGAAGAGCTGCGTGCGCTGCTGATGGGGGAAAAACAGAGCGAAGCGCTGAAGCTGGACAACGAGACCCTCAGCCTCGACGTGGCGGCCAGCGATCTGCTGACCCTGCAGGCGCTGAACGCGGCGCGACTGAAAGAAGTGGGTGCCGCTGACACGGCATTCGTAAGCCACGCTATCAACGATACGCCGCTGAACCTCGGTCAGGGCGTCTGGCTGAACGACAGTGCGGAAGGCAATCTGCGCAGCGCCGTGGCAGTCAGCCGCGCGGCTAATGCCTTTACCCGCGACGACCAGCCGGTTTCCCTGCTGGTCACGGTGGCGATGGCCGATGAGCAGCCGACTGCGGTGCTGAACCGCCTGAGCAAGCTGCTGCTGGACAAGAAAGCTGACCGTTTGCTGAAAGCCGACGCCGCCACCGTGCTGGCGCTGCTGACCAGCGACGATGCCATTGCGGAAGACGTGCTGAGCGCCGAATTCGTGGTGCGCAATGAGCATGGCCTGCATGCCCGACCGGGCACCATGCTGGTCAATACGATTAAACAATTCTCCAGCGACATCACCGTCACCAACCTCGACGGTTCCGGCAAGCCGGCCAACGGTCGCAGCCTGATGAAGGTCGTGGCGCTGGGTGTGAAAAAAGGTCACCGTCTGCGTTTCACCGCGCAGGGTGAGGATGCGCAACAAGCGCTGGATGCGATTGGCGAAGCGATCGCCGCAGGCCTTGGGGAGGGCGCATAAATGAGCAGACGTGTAGCAACGATTACGTTAAACCCGGCGTACGATCTGGTGGGGTTCACCCCGGAGATTGAACGCGGTGAAGTGAACCTGGTGCGCACCACCGGCCTGCATGCCGCCGGGAAAGGCATCAACGTGGCGAAAGTGCTGAAAGATCTCGGCATTGATGTCACCGTCGGCGGCTTCCTGGGCAAAGACAACCAGGATGGCTTTCAGCAGCTGTTCAGCGAGCTGGGGATCGCCAACCGTTTCCAGGTGGTGCAGGGTCGGACCCGTATCAACGTTAAGCTGACGGAAAAAGATGGCGAAGTGACGGATTTCAACTTCTCCGGCTTTGAAGTCACCCCGGGCGACTGGGAACGCTTCGTCAACGACTCCCTGAGCTGGCTCGGGCAGTTCGATATGGTCTGCGTCAGCGGCAGCCTGCCGTCCGGCGTCAGCCCGGAGGCCTTCACCGACTGGATGACCCGTCTGCGCAGCCAGTGCCCATGCATTATTTTCGACAGCAGCCGCGAAGCGCTGGTTGCCGGACTGAAAGCGGCGCCATGGCTGGTGAAACCGAACCGTCGCGAGCTGGAGATCTGGGCCGGGCGTAAGCTGCCGGAGATGAAAGATGTTATCGAAGCCGCCCATGCGCTGCGCGAGCAGGGTATCGCCCACGTGGTGATTTCCCTGGGTGAAGAGGGCGCGCTGTGGGTGAACGCCTCCGGTGAGTGGATTGCCAAACCGCCTTCAGTGGAAGTGGTCAGCACCGTCGGCGCCGGCGATTCGATGGTTGGCGGCCTGATTTACGGCCTGCTGATGCGTGAATCCAGCGAGCATACCCTGCGCCTGGCGACTGCCGTCGCTGCCCTGGCCGTCAGCCAGAGCAACGTGGGTATTACCGACCGTACCCAGTTGGCCGCGATGATGGCGCGCGTCGACTTACAACCCTTTAATTGACAGCAGGAGAGGCATAATGAAAACGCTGCTGATTATTGATGCCGGACTCGGACAGGCGCGCGCCTATATGGCGAAAACCCTGCTGGGAGCGGCAGCGCCTAAAGCGCACCTTGAACTGATTGATAACCCGAACGACGCCGAACTGGTGATTGTGCTGGGCGCGGCGCTGCCCACCGACAGCGCGCTGAACGGCAAACAGGTCTACCTTGGCGATATTAATCGCGCCGTGGCGCACCCGGAGCTGTTCCTCAGCGAAGCCAAAGGTCACGCAACGCCGTACGCGGCCCCTGCCGCTGCGGCAGCCCCGGCGGCTACCGGCGGACCGAAACGTATTGTCGCGGTCACGGCCTGCCCGACCGGCGTTGCTCATACCTTTATGGCGGCAGAAGCCATCGAAACCGAAGCCAAAAAACGCGGCTGGTGGGTGAAGGTGGAAACCCGCGGCTCCGTCGGGGCTGGCAATGCCATCACCCCGGAAGAGGTGGCCGAGGCGGATCTGGTGATCGTCGCTGCCGATATCGAGGTGGACCTGGCGAAATTCGCCGGTAAGCCAATGTATCGCACCACCACCGGTCTGGCGCTGAAGAAAACCGCCCAGGAGCTGGATAAAGCGGTGGCCGAAGCCAAACCGTACCAGCCGTCCGGTAAACCTCAGGCTGCTGGCGAAGGGAAAAAAGAGTCGGCGGGCGCCTACCGCCACCTGCTGACCGGCGTCTCCTACATGCTGCCGATGGTGGTGGCCGGGGGCCTGTGTATTGCGCTCTCCTTTGCCTTCGGGATCAAAGCGTTTGAAGTGAAAGACACCCTGGCGGCGGCGCTGATGCAGATCGGCGGCGGCTCGGCCTTCGCGCTGATGGTACCGGTGCTGGCAGGCTTTATCGCCTTCTCCATTGCCGACCGTCCGGGCCTGACCCCGGGTCTTATCGGCGGTATGCTGGCGGTCAGCGGCGGCTCCGGCTTTATCGGCGGGATCATCGCTGGTTTCCTTGCCGGTTACGTGGCGAAAGCCATCAGCACGAAGCTGAAACTGCCGCAGAGTATGGAAGCGTTGAAGCCAATCCTGATCATTCCGCTGGTCTCCAGCCTGATCGTGGGTCTGGCGATGATCTACCTGATCGGTAAACCGGTAGCCGGTATTCTCGCCTGGCTGACCCACTGGCTGCAAACCATGGGCACCGCGAACGCGGTTCTGCTGGGCGCAATCCTCGGCGCGATGATGTGTACCGACATGGGCGGGCCAGTGAATAAAGCGGCTTATGCCTTTGGCGTGGGCCTGCTGAGTACCCAGACCTACGCGCCGATGGCGGCGATCATGGCGGCCGGTATGGTGCCTCCGCTGGCGATGGGTATCGCGACGCTGGTTGCCCGCAATAAGTTCGACAAAGGGCAGCGTGAAGGGGGGAAAGCCGCGCTGGTTCTCGGCCTGTGCTTTATCTCTGAAGGGGCGATTCCTTTTGCCGCCCGTGACCCGATGCGCGTGCTGCCTTGCTGCATCGTCGGCGGCGCGGTAACCGGCGCTATCTCGATGGCGATTGGCGCGAAACTGATGGCGCCGCACGGCGGTCTGTTTGTCCTGCTGATCCCGGGAGCGATTACGCCGGTGCTGGGCTACCTGCTGGCGATTGTTGCCGGGACGCTGGTGGCGGGCCTCTCCTACGCGGTGCTGAAACGCCCGGAAGCGCAGGTAGTGGACGTCGAAAAAGCGGCATAATCTTACCGTAATAAAAAAGGGCCGATTGTTCGGCCCTTTTTTTGTCTCTGTTTTACGCCACTTCGGCGATCTGCTGTGCCCGCAGCCAGGCAATCTCTTCCGCCCAGATATCCGGGTTGATGGTTTCCAGAATCAGTGGAATGCCGTCGAAGCGGCTGTCCTGCATGATCCAGCGGAAGCAGTCGTGGCCAATGTTGCCTTCGCCAAGGCTATGGTGACGGTCAACGCGGCTGCCAAACGTACTCTTGGCATCATTCAGGTGCATGCCGCGCAGATACTGGAAGCCGACGATACGCTCGAAGTCGGCAAAGGTCTTCTCGCAGGCTTCGGCGCTGCGCAGGTCATAGCCGGCGGCGAACGCGTGGCAGGTATCGATGCAGACGCCGACGCGGGATTTATCTTCCACGCCGTCGATAATCGCCGCGAGGTGCTCGAACTTAAAGCCGAGGTTGCTGCCCTGGCCGGCGGTATTTTCGATAACCGCAGTAACGCCTTCGGTCTTCGCCAGCGCGATATTGATCGATTCGGCGATGCGCGCCAGGCACGCCTCCTCCGGGATCTGCTGCAGATGACTGCCGGGGTGGAAGTTGAGCAGCGTCAGCCCCAGCTGCTGGCAGCGGGTCATCTCATCAATGAAGGCATCACGGGATTTTTCCAGCGCCTCTTCCACCGGGTGGCCGAGGTTAATCAGGTAGCTGTCGTGCGGCAGGATCTGCCCGGGGCCAAAGTGATACTTTTCGCAGGCGGCTTTGAATTCGGCGATGGTTTCGTCGCTGAGCGGCGCGGCGCGCCACTGGCGCTGGTTTTTGGTGAAGAGGGCGAAGGCGGTTGCTTCGATTTCGGCGGCGCGAATGGCGGCATTGGCCAGTCCACCTGAGGCGCTCACGTGCGCTCCTACGTATTTCATAAAAAAACTCCAGTTAAAGCCGCTGGGGGGTGGGTAATGATAGCGGCTTAACTGGAGAAAGATGTAGTGCTTTATGCCATCAGGCTGTGGATAGCGACGTTAATAGCCCCGCCGCCGACAATCAACCAGACGAACAGCATCAGCGCCATCAGCAGCGGTTTCGCCCCGGCTTTTTTCAGCGCGCTGACGTGAGTGGTAACCCCGAGGGCGGCCATTGCCATCGCCAGCAGAACGGTATCCAGCGTCACCAGCATATCCACCACGGCTTTCGGCAGCAGATGGAAGGAGTTAAACACCGCCACCAGGATGAACATAATCGCGAACCATGGAATGGTGATTTTGCTTTTCTCGCCGTTGCCTGCCGGGGTCAGCTGTTTAACACGCGCCGCCAGGAACAGCAGGAACGGAGCCAGCATCATGACGCGCAGCATTTTGGCGATAACCGCCGCGTTCTCGGCGTCCGGGCTGACCGCATGGCCTGCGGCAACCACCTGCGCCACTTCATGCATGGTGGAACCCATATAGATCCCGTAGGTCTCCGGAGTAAACCAGTGCGCCAGCAGCGGGTACATCGCCGGGTAGAGGAAGATGGCGATGGTACCGAAGATAACCACCGTGGCGACGGCGACCGTCACTTTACTGGCTTCGGCTTTGACCACCGGTTCGGTGGCGAGCACAGCCGCCGCGCCGCAGATGCTGCTGCCGGCGCCGATCAGCCAGCTGGTGTGTTTGTCGAGACCAAACACTTTCTGGCCAAGGAAGCAGGCGATGAAAAAGGTACTGGAGAGCGTCAGAACGTCAATCAAAATACCGCTCACGCCGACGTCGGCAATCTGGGCGAACGTCAGGCGGAAGCCGTAGAGGATGATCCCCAGGCGCAGCAGGTGCTGCTTGGCGAAGATCACCCCGCCGTCGCAGGGCTGCCAGATTTTCGGGTAGACCGTGTTGCCGACGACCATTCCGAACAGGATAGCGAGGGTCAGGGCGCTAAAGCCTGCGCCGGCGATGGCCGGGAAACTCCCGGCCCACAGGGCGGCCCCGGTCAGCGCGGCGGTCAGCGCCAGGCCTGGGACAAAATGCCACAGGGAACGATGTTTGGTGGGTAAAGTGAGTGCTGTCATAACCTTCTCCTTTGTCTGCCTAAAGGTTACGCCGCGCGCGGTTAAATATAAAATTGATTATATGTTTATAATCAATCGTAATAAGTGGTTAAGGACCGCATCGTCGCTGACAAGGGGGCAGGGGAGCGATGCGGCGAAAGCGGGGTGGTTTCCCGGCAAGACGATGATTTTGTGACATAAGCGGATTTTCCTTCCTTCAGCCGCCTCGATTTGTGTCACCATAGTAAGGAAGGTTATTCAGGTTGGATTACTAAACGGGTGGGTTATGCATATTACGCTGCGGCAGTTGGAAGTGTTCGCCGAAGTCCATAAGAGTGGGTCAACCACTCAGGCGTCACAGATGCTGGCGCTTTCGCAATCTGCGGTCAGCGCCGCGCTGACCGATCTGGAAGGGCAGCTCGGCGTGCAGCTGTTTGACCGCGTCGGTAAACGACTGGTGGTGAATGAGCACGGACGGCTGCTGTACCCGCGTGCGCTGGCGCTGCTGGAGCGGGCGCTGGAGATCGAACAGCTGTTTCGCGGCGATAACGGGGCGATCCGGGTCTACGCCAGCAGCACCATCGGCAACTATATTATGCCGGAGATCATCGCCCGTTATCGCCATGACTTCCCGGAACTGCCGGTGGAATTGAGCGTCGGCAACAGCCTGGATGTGATCAACGCCGTCGCCGACCTGCGGGTGGATTTCGGTCTGATTGAGGGGCCGTGCCATGCCGCCGACATCATTGCCGAGCCGTGGCTGGAAGATGAGCTGGTGGTGTTTGCTGCGCCTGATTCGCCGCTGCTGGCGGGGGAGGTGACCCTGCAGCAACTGGCTGAGGCGCCGTGGATCCTGCGCGAGCATGGGTCCGGTACCCGGGAGATTGTCGATTATGTACTGCTGTCGCATCTGCCGGCGTTTCATATGGGCATGGAGCTGGGCAATTCGGAGGCGATCAAGCACGCCGTCCGGCATGGCCTGGGCATAAGCTGTTTATCGCGCCGGGTGATTGCTGAACAGCTGGCCTCGGGCACGCTGGCGGAGCTGAAAGTGCCATTGCCCCGGCTGACGCGCACGCTGTGGCGGATCCATCATCGGCAGAAGCATATTTCCAAAGCATTACAACGTTTTCTGCAATATTGCCAGGTGTAGCACCCGGTTTTTACGCCTCATAACGGGGGGAATTCGCTGGCAATTCCGCAGGTTAGTGCTTTACTAATAATTTGCGGGCGATCATGAAGCTCTCTTATAACTTTGCATTTGTACCGGATGGAACCCCGATCGTCTGCTACAATCGCGCCTCATTTTTTGGATGGATAGCATTATCACATGGTTTCGGAAACTAAAACCACAGAAGCGCCCACGCTACGTCGTGAACTGAAGGCGCGCCACTTGACCATGATCGCCATTGGCGGTTCCATCGGTACGGGTCTTTTTGTTGCCTCTGGCGCAACCATTTCGCAAGCAGGTCCCGGTGGGGCGCTGCTGTCTTATATTCTGATCGGTTTGATGGTCTATTTCCTGATGACCAGCCTGGGTGAGCTGGCGGCGTTTATGCCGGTGTCCGGTTCCTTCGCCACCTACGGCCAGAATTATGTTGAAGAAGGCTTCGGCTTCGCGCTGGGCTGGAACTACTGGTACAACTGGGCGGTGACGATCGCCGTTGACCTCGTGGCTTCGCAACTGGTGATGAGCTACTGGTTCCCTGATACCCCGGGCTGGATCTGGAGCGCCTTGTTCCTTGGCATTATGTTCCTGCTGAACTGGATCTCGGTGCGCGGCTTTGGCGAGGCGGAATACTGGTTCTCGCTGATCAAAGTCGCCACCGTCATTATCTTTATTATTGTCGGCGTGATGATGATTGTCGGCATCTTCAAAGGGTCGCAGCCCACTGGCTGGAGCAACTGGGGGATCGCGGATGCGCCATTCGCCGGTGGTTTCTCGGCGATGATCGGCGTGGCGATGATTGTCGGCTTCTCCTTCCAGGGCACTGAGCTTATCGGCATCGCGGCCGGTGAGTCTGAGGATCCGGAGAAGAACATCCCGCGCGCGGTGCGCCAGGTCTTCTGGCGTATCCTGCTGTTCTACGTTTTCGCCATTCTGATTATCAGCCTGATCATTCCGTACACCGACCCGAGCCTGCTGCGCAACGACGTGAAGGATATCTCCGTCAGCCCGTTCACGCTGGTCTTCCAGCATGCTGGTCTGCTGTCGGCGGCGGCGATCATGAACGCGGTTATCCTGACTGCCGTTCTGTCGGCCGGTAACTCCGGGATGTACGCTTCCACGCGTATGCTGTACACCCTGGCCTGCGACGGCAAAGCGCCGCGTATTTTCTCGAAGCTGTCGCGTGGTGGCGTGCCGCGCAACGCGCTGTACGCGACCACTGTTATCGCGGCGCTGTGCTTCCTGACGTCCATGTTCGGCAACCAGACGGTGTACCTGTGGCTGCTGAACACCTCCGGGATGACCGGCTTTATCGCCTGGCTGGGTATTGCGATCAGCCACTATCGTTTCCGTCGCGGCTACGTCATGCAGGGTAACGATATTAATAATCTGCCGTATCGTTCCGGGTTCTTCCCGCTGGGGCCGATCTTCGCCTTCGTGCTGTGCCTGATCATCACCCTCGGACAGAACTACGAAGCGTTCCTCAAGGACACCATTGACTGGGGCGGCGTGGCGGCGACCTACATCGGTATTCCGCTGTTCCTCGTCATCTGGTTTGGTTACAAGCTGGCGAAAGGCACCCGCTTTGTTCGCTACAGCGAAATGACCTTCCCGGACCGCTTTAAGCGTTAATCTTCGCAATTGTGCGATAAAAGCCCTCTGAAAAGAGGGCTTTTTTTATGTCCGCACGGTTACAGCTTGACACAATTCTTCATAATTATATTGATAATCGTAATCATTATCTTTATCATTTTCGCCCATTACGGATGAAGCCACTCCCCGTCTCTGCCATTGGGTCAGACTGACATCGGGCGACCAGCCACATCGACGAGAAAACAGCGCGAGCATGTCGCCGACAGAGCGACAGGCCGCCAGCGCGTGTGAGCAGCACCTTTTTGTTTGTTTGGTTGTACACCTCATGGAGATTTGGAATGTTCAGGTTAAACCCTTTTATCCGGGCGGGATTGTCTGCGTCCGTCGTATCATTGGCGTTTCCGGCTCTCGCCGATGTAAATGAAGAAACGCTGGTGGTGACCGCCTCGGCCACTGAACAGAGCGTCAAAGACGCGCCGGCGAGCATCAGCGTCATCACCCAGCAGGATTTACAACGTAAGCCCGTCCAGAACCTGAAAGACGTACTGCGCGATGTCCCTGGGGTCCAGCTCACTAACGAAGGAGATAACCGCAAGGGCGTCAGCATTCGCGGTCTGAGCAGCAGCTATACCCTGATCCTCGTCGACGGGAAACGCGTCAACTCCCGCAACGCCGTCTTCCGCCACAATGACTTCGACCTGAACTGGATCCCGGTGGATGCCATCGAACGTATCGAGGTGGTGCGCGGCCCGATGTCCTCCCTTTACGGCTCCGATGCGCTCGGCGGCGTGGTCAACATCATTACCAAAAAAATCGGCCAGAAATGGACCGGGACGCTGAGCGCCGATACCACCATTCAGGAACACCGCGACCGCGGTGATACCTGGAACGGCCAGTTCTTCACCAGCGGTCCGCTGATCGACGGCGTGCTCGGGATGAAGGCCTACGGCAGCCTGGCAAAACGCGCCAAGGACGATCCGCAGTCTTCCAGCAGCGCCACCGGCGAGACGCCGCGCATCGAGGGCTTCACCAGCCGCGATGGCAATGTTGAATTCGCCTGGACGCCGGGCGAAAACCATGATTTTACGGCGGGCTATGGCTTTGACCGTCAGGATCGTGATTCCGATTCCCTTGACCGCAACCGCCTTGAGCGTGAGAACTACTCCCTGAGCCATAATGGCCGCTGGGATATGGGCAACAGCGAGCTCAAGTTCTACGGCGAAAAGGTGGATAACAAAAATCCGGGGCAGAACGGGACCATCACCTCGGAAAGCAATGCCATCGACGGCAAGTATGTCCTGCCGCTGGACATGATTAACCAGCTGGTGACCTTCGGCGGCGAATGGCGCCACGATAAACTCAAAGATCCGGTCAACCTGAGCAGTGGCGGCCAGTCGACCTCCGCCAGTCAGTACGCCCTGTTTATCGAAGACGAATGGCGCATCATCGAGCCGCTGGCGCTGACCACCGGCATTCGTATGGACGACCATCAGACCTATGGCGATCACTGGAGCCCACGCGCCTATCTGGTGTATAACGCCACCGATACCGTCACCGTCAAAGGCGGCTGGGCGACGGCGTTTAAAGCCCCGTCGCTGCTGCAGCTTAACCCCGACTGGACCACCAACTCCTGCCGCGGGTCGTGCAGCATCATCGGTAACCCGGACCTGAAACCGGAAACCAGTGAAAGTTTCGAGCTCGGTCTCTACTACCGTGGGGAAGAGGGCTGGCTGCAGGATGTTGAAGGCAGCATCACCACCTTCCAGAATAATGTCGACGATATGATCGATGTTCTGCGCACCTCCAGCGCCAGCGAAGCGCCGGGCTACCCGAACTTTGTCGGCTGGAAAACCGTCAACGGCAAGCGCGTGCCGATCTTCCGCTATTTCAACGTCAACAAAGCCCGCATCAAAGGGGTGGAGACGGAGGTGAAGATCCCGTTTGGCGATGAGTGGAAGCTGACGATGAACTACACCTATAACGATGGCCGCGATCTGAGCAATGGCGGCGACAAACCGCTGCAGACGCTGCCGTTCCATACCGCCAACGGCACGCTTGACTGGAAACCGCTGGACGACTGGTCCTTCTACGTGACGGCCAACTATACCGGCCAGCAACGCGCGGTAAGCGCCACCGGCAAAACGCCGGGCGGCTACACCCTGTTTGACGTTGGCGCGGCATGGCAGGTGACCAAAAACGTGAAACTGCGCTCCGGTGTGCAGAACGTGGGTGATAAAGATCTGAGCCGGGACGACTACAGCTACACCGAAGAGGGCCGTCGCTACTTTATGGCGGTGGATTATCGCTTCTGATCGTCGGCACTAAAACGTGGCCTGCGGGCCTGAGCATGCGCCGTGAAGCTGCTTCGCGGCGCAGTGGCGTTTAGGCAAAGAGATGCTGCGCATGGAAGCGCAGATGGTCTTCAATAAACGAGGCAATGAAGTAATAGCTGTGGTCGTAGCCAGGCTGGATACGCAGCGTTAACGGCCAGGCCTTCTGGCGGGCGGTTTCCGCCAGTACGGCCGGTTGTAATTGCCCGGCGAGGAACGGATCGTTATCGCCCTGGTCGATGAGCGTCGGCACGGCGTCAGCCGGCTGGCTGGCCTGCATCAGCGCGCAGCTGTCCCACGACTGCCATGTCGATTCATCCGCGCCCAGATAGGCGGTAAACGCTTTCTTGCCCCACGGCACCTGGCCGGGATTGACGATCGGCGCGAAGGCGGAGACGCTGGCATAGCGGCCCGGATTTTTGAGCGCCATTACCAGCGCGCCGTGACCGCCCATCGAATGGCCGCTGATGGCGCAGCGTTCGCCGACGCTAAACTCGCTACGGATCAGCGCGGGCAGTTCATCGCGCAGATAATCATACATCCGATAGTGCGCCGCCCACGGCGCCTCGGTGGCATTCAGGTAGAAGCCGGCGCCTTGCCCCAGATCGTATCCATCATCGTTGGCGACCTCATCACCGCGTGGGCTGGTATCCGGCATCACCAGCGCGATGCCCAGCTCAGCGGCAATGCGCTGGGCGCCCGCCTTGGTGGTAAAGTTTTCGTCGTTACAGGTCAGCCCGGACAGCCAGTACAGTACCGGCGGCGGCGTTTCGCGCTCAGGCGGTAAAAAAATGCTGAACGTCATGGCGCAGTTCAGGACAGGGGAGTGATGACGCCAGCGTTGTTGCCGACCGTCAAAACAGCGATGCTCTTCAAGCAGTTCCATGCAAGGCTCCTCGAAAGGGGGGTGCGCGTAAACGTTCATAATACAGATATTTCATTAGCCGGTGAGTAACTTTCACTTTCTCCTTTTGAGAACTTACTGCATCATTAATGCAACTTATAGCCAACATGCCGGTGTAGCGATGGCGCTTATGGATGCGTACAGCGGTTAGATCATTCCGGATTCGGCGATAAGGATTTGGCGCCGCGCCTGAGGCGCGGCTTCAGGCCCTAATAAAAGGCAGCGCCAATTTCAATAATTATCGTTACGGCTACTGGATTCTGTGCGCCACCTCACGCACAATGAATACAAACTTTGCCCCCAGAAAAAGCAAAGAGCGCCACACCTGCAGGAGAAACCCAAATGTCATCACTGAGTAAAGAAGCCGTCCTCGTTCATGAAGCGCTGGTCGCTCGTGGGCTGGAGACGCCGATGCGTGCGCCAGTACAAGAAATTGATAACGAAACACGCAAGCGTTTGATTACCGGTCATATGACCGAGATTATGCAACTGCTGAATCTGGATCTGAGTGATGACAGTCTGATGGAGACCCCGCATCGCATCGCCAAAATGTATGTCGATGAGATCTTCTCCGGGCTGGATTACTCCCGCTTCCCAAAAATCACCGTCATTGAAAACAAAATGAAGGTTGATGAAATGGTGACCGTGCGCGATATCACCCTGACCAGCACCTGCGAACACCATTTCGTCACCATCGATGGTAAAGCGACAGTAGCCTATATCCCGAAAGATGCGGTGATCGGCCTGTCGAAAATCAACCGCATCGTGCAGTTTTTCGCTCAGCGTCCGCAGGTCCAGGAGCGTCTGACCCAGCAGATCCTGATCGCGCTGCAGACGCTGCTCGGCACCAGCAACGTGGCGGTATCCATTGACGCGGTGCATTACTGCGTGAAGGCGCGCGGCATTCGCGATGCGACCAGCGCCACCACCACCACCTCTCTCGGCGGCCTGTTTAAATCCAGCCAGAATACCCGCCAGGAATTCCTGCGCGCAGTACGTCACCACAACTAAAACGGAGCAGGGTACATGGAGAGAAATGTCACGCTGGACTTTGTCCGCGGCGTCGCCATCCTCGGTATCCTGCTTCTCAATATCAGCGCCTTCGGCTTGCCGAAGGCCGCTTACCTCAATCCCGCCTGGTCAGGAAGCGCGACCCTCAGCGATGCCTGGACGTGGGCACTCCTCGACCTGCTGGCGCAGGTGAAGTTTCTCACCCTGTTCGCGTTGCTGTTTGGCGCCGGTCTGCAGCTATTGCTCCCGCGAGGGAAGCGCTGGATCCAGTCGCGGCTGACGCTGCTGGCGCTGCTCGGTTTCATTCACGGTCTTTTTTTCTGGGATGGCGACATTCTGCTGGCCTACGCCCTGGTGGGGCTGGTGAGCTGGCGCATGGTGCGTGAGGCGCACCATGTCAAATCGCTGTTCAATACCGGGGTGGTGCTCTACCTCATCGGCATTGCGGTGCTGGTCCTGCTGGGAGTCATCTCCGGGACGGCGGCGAATCGCTCCTGGGTGCCGGATGCGGCGAACCTGCAGTATGAGCAGTACTGGAAGCTGCACGGCGGCATGGAGGCGGTCAGCAACCGGGCGGATATGCTATCGGACAATCTGCTGGCGCTGGGCGCCCAGTATGGCTGGCAGCTGGCGGGGATGATGCTGATGGGCGCGGCGCTAATGCGCAGCGGCTGGCTCAAAGGGCAGTTCAGTCTGCGTCGCTACCGGCGCACGGGTGCCCTGCTGGTGGTTGCCGGCATGGCGGTAAATCTGCCGGCAATATTCGCCCAGTGGTATCTGGCCTGGGACTATCGCTGGTGCGCGTTTTTGCTGCAGGCGCCGCGCGAACTGAGCGCCCCCTTACAGGCGATCGGCTATGCCTCGCTGGCCTGGGGCTACTGGCCGCAGCTGTGCCGTTTCCGCCTGGTGGGCGCTATCGCCTGCGTTGGACGCATGGCGCTGACCAACTACCTGTTGCAGACCCTGATCTGCACCACCCTGTTTTATCATCTCGGGCTGTTTATGCGCTTCGATCGCCTGCAGCTGCTGGCCTTTGTTCCCCCCATCTGGGCCGTTAACCTCCTTGTCTCATCGCTGTGGCTGCGCCGCTTCCGCCAGGGGCCGGTGGAATGGCTGTGGCGTCAGTTAACCCTGCGTGCGTCAGGCACATCATTGAAAGACACATCCAGATAACGATCTCGATCACAATCATTAACAAAACGGATGTAAACGTTTCCAGCCGTGTGACCTCACTCACGTAGCGGACCGCGGGTCGCTGCCAGAATAGCCTCCTTGCTGAGCACAGGAGGTGAATGTGACGTGCTGTAATTCTCTTAAGGTCGCTGAGTATGATCACCATTCGTGATGTCGCCCGCCAGGCGGGTGTATCCGTGGCCACCGTGTCGCGGGTGCTGAACAACAGCGCGCTGGTGAGTCCGGATACGCGCGACGCCGTGATGAAAGCGGTGACCCAACTGGGCTACCGGCCCAACGCCAACGCCCAGGCGCTGGCCACCCAGGTGAGCGATACCATCGGCGTGGTGGTGATGGACGTCTCCGACGCCTTCTTCGGCGCGCTGGTGAAAGCGGTGGATACCGTCGCCCAGCAGCATCAGAAGTATGTGCTGATCGGCAACAGCTATCACGAGGCGGAAAAAGAGCGCCACGCCATCGAGGTGCTGATCCGCCAGCGCTGCTCGGCGCTGATTGTCCATTCGAAAGCGCTCAGCGATGATGAACTGAGCGACTTTATGCAACATATCCCGGGAATGGTGCTGATCAACCGCATTGTGCCAGGCTTTGCCCATCGCTGCGTCGGGCTCGACAACGTCAGCGGCGCGCTGATGGCCACCCGCATGCTGCTCAATCACGGTCACCAGCGCATCGGCTATCTCTCCTCAAACCACGGCATTGAAGATGACGATATGCGCCGGGAAGGGTGGAGCAAAGCGCTGCAGGAGCAGGGCATCATCGCCCCGGACAGCTGGGTCGGTTCTGGCTCCCCGGATATGCAGGGCGGCGAGGCGGCGATGGTCGAACTGCTGGGGCGTAATCTCGGTCTCACCGCGGTATTCGCCTATAACGACAGCATGGCGGCCGGCGCGCTGACGACCCTGAAGGACAACGGCATTGTCGTGCCGCAGCATCTGTCGCTGATTGGCTTTGATGATATTCCTATTTCCCGTTACACCGATCCTCAACTCACTACCGTGCGCTATCCGGTAATGTCGATGGCAAAGCTGGCCACCGAGCTGGCGCTGCTGGGGGCGGCCGGCAAGCTGGATCGCGAGGCAACGCACTGCTTTATGCCGACGCTGGTGCGCCGTCATTCCGTTGCCCAGCGGCAAACTGTGGGGCCGATCACTAACTGAAGCGGTGATGGGATGTAACCGCTTTCAATTTGTGAGTAAATTCACAGTATATTAACATTCGCCTGATTATGATGGCAGCGTTTACCAGTCTGAACCACGAGGTGATGGGTTATCCTCACTTTTTTAAGTAGGAACAAGGCGTTAAACGAGTTTTAGAGTCGTATTTTTCTGGAGCGTTACCCGACACGGAAGACCGAATTTTCGTCGTGAAATGCGTTGTGCGGTAACACTAATGCAACAAACCCCGCTCGCACTTTTTCACAATAATGACCCTGCATAATAAAACCGGAGATTCCATGAATAAGAAGGTGTTTACCCTGTCTGCTGTAATGGCTGGTCTGTTATTTGGCGCCGCCGCACACGCAGCAGATACCCGTATCGGCGTGACGATTTATAAATATGACGACAACTTTATGTCGGTGGTGCGTAAGGCGATTGAAAAAGATGGCAAATCCGCGCCTGACGTCCAGCTGCTGATGAATGACTCGCAGAACGACCAGTCGAAGCAAAACGATCAGATTGACGTGCTGTTGGCGAAAGGCGTGAAGGCGCTGGCGATTAACCTGGTTGACCCGGCGGCAGCGGGAACAGTGATTGAAAAAGCGCGCGGGCAGAATATTCCGGTGGTGTTCTTCAACAAAGAGCCTTCCCGCAAAGCGCTGGATAGTTATGACAAGGCTTATTACGTCGGTACCGATTCGAAAGAGTCGGGGATTATTCAGGGCGATCTGATCGCCAAGCACTGGAAAGCCAACCCGAACTGGGATCTGAATAAAGACGGCCAGATCCAGTTCGTCCTGCTGAAAGGCGAGCCGGGCCATCCGGATGCGGAAGCGCGTACCACCTACGTTATCAAAGAGCTGAATGATAAAGGTCTGAAGACCCAGCAGCTGCAGCTGGATACCGCCATGTGGGATACCGCGCAGGCGAAAGACAAAATGGACGCCTGGCTCTCCGGCCCGAATGCGAACAAGATTGAAGTAGTGATCGCGAACAACGATGCCATGGCGATGGGTGCGGTTGAAGCGCTGAAAGCGCACAACAAGAGCAGCATTCCGGTGTTTGGCGTCGATGCCCTGCCAGAAGCGCTGGCGCTGGTGAAATCCGGTGCGATGGCCGGTACCGTGCTGAACGATGCCAACAACCAGGCAAAAGCGACCTTCGATCTGGCGAAAAACCTCGCGGAAGGTAAAGAAGCCGCGGCGGGCACCAACTGGAAAATTGACAACAAGATTGTTCGCGTACCGTACGTGGGCGTCGATAAAGACAACCTGAGCCAGTTTACCGGCAAGTAATCGTGATGTGAGTTGCGGGCGTGGTTTAACCACGCCCGATTATTCCTGATACAGAACCAGACTCCTGCTGGCGTTATTGCGCCGGACGGGGCGTGCATGAACGCAGCCAGGTATAACTATGGTCAGCAATAATAGCGAACGGTCAGGCGAATATTTGTTGGAAATGACCAACATCAACAAATCGTTTCCTGGCGTCAAGGCTCTTGATAATGTCAACCTGAAGGTTCGTCCGCACTCCATTCATGCGTTAATGGGTGAGAACGGCGCCGGCAAATCGACATTATTAAAATGCCTTTTTGGGATCTATCAAAAAGATTCCGGTAGCATTCTTTTTCAGGGAAAAGAGATCGATTTCCATTCGGCGAAAGAAGCCCTGGAAAACGGTATATCGATGGTGCATCAGGAATTAAACCTGGTTTTACAGCGTTCAGTCATGGATAACATGTGGCTCGGACGCTATCCCACCAAAGGCATGTTTGTCGATCAGGACAAAATGTACCGGGATACCAAGGCCATTTTTGATGAGCTGGATATTGATATCGACCCGCGCGCCCGCGTCGGTACCTTATCGGTATCCCAGATGCAGATGATTGAGATCGCTAAGGCGTTTTCCTATGACGCCAAAATCGTCATCATGGACGAGCCGACGTCATCGCTGACGGAAAAAGAGGTCAACCATCTGTTTAAGATCATCCGCAAGCTGAAAGATCGTGGCTGCGGTATCGTCTATATCTCGCATAAAATGGAAGAAATTTTCCAGCTGTGCGATGAAATAACCATCCTGCGCGACGGCCAGTGGATCGCCACCCAGCCGCTGGAAGGGCTGGATATGGACAAGATTATCGCCATGATGGTCGGGCGCTCGCTCAACCAGCGTTTTCCGGATCGCGAAAATACCCCGGGAGAAGTGATCCTCCAGGTGCGCAATCTCACCTCGCTGCGTCAACCCTCCATTCGCGATGTCTCCTTTGATCTGCATAAGGGCGAAATTCTCGGTATCGCCGGCCTGGTAGGCGCTAAACGCACCGACATCGTGGAGACCCTGTTCGGGATCCGTGAGAAGGCCAGCGGCACCATCACCCTGCACGGTAAGAAGATCAACAACCACAGCGCCAACGAGGCGATTAACCACGGTTTTGCACTGGTGACCGAGGAGCGGCGCTCCACCGGGATTTATGCCTATCTGGATATCGGTTTTAACTCGCTGATCTCCAATATTAAGAAATATAAAAACAGCATCGGCTTGCTGGATAACTCGCGAATGAAGAGCGACACCCAGTGGGTTATTGACTCGATGCGCGTTAAAACCCCCGGCCAGCATACGCAGATCGGTTCGCTTTCCGGTGGTAACCAGCAAAAGGTCATTATAGGCCGCTGGCTGCTGACCCAGCCGGAGATCCTGATGCTGGATGAGCCAACGCGCGGTATCGACGTCGGCGCCAAATTCGAGATCTACCAGCTGATTGCCGAGCTGGCTAAAAAAGACAAAGGGATCATTATTATTTCTTCCGAAATGCCGGAACTGCTGGGAATTACCGACCGCATTCTGGTGATGAGCAATGGCCTTGTCGCGGGCATTGTAGAGACTAAAACCACCACGCAAAACGAAATACTGCGTCTTGCGTCATTGCACCTTTAAGATCAGGGGCTTCACATGAGTGCGTTAAATAAAAAGAGTTTTCTCACTTACCTGAAAGAGGGTGGGATATATGTCGTCCTTCTGGTCCTGTTGGCCATTATTATTTTCCAGGATCCGACATTTTTAAGTCTGCTCAACCTGAGTAATATCCTGACCCAGTCTTCGGTGCGTATTATTATTGCCCTGGGCGTGGCCGGACTTATCGTCACGCAGGGGACCGACCTCTCCGCCGGCCGTCAGGTGGGACTGGCGGCGGTCATTGCCGCCACCATGCTGCAGGCGGTGGATAATGCCAACAAGGTGTTCCCGGATATGGCGACCATGCCGATCCCGTTGGTGATCCTGCTGGTGTGCGCCATCGGGGCGGTCATCGGCCTGATTAACGGGATCGTCATCGCCTACCTGAACGTGACGCCGTTTATTACCACCCTCGGCACTATGATCATCGTGTACGGCATTAACTCGCTGTACTACGACTTCGTGGGCGCGTCGCCGATCTCCGGTTTTGACAGCCACTTCTCCCATTTTGCCCAGGGGTTTGTGGCGCTGGGCTCGTTCCGCCTGTCCTACATTACCTTCTACGCGCTGATTGCCGTCTTCTTTGTCTGGATCCTGTGGAACAAGACGCGCTTTGGTAAAAACATCTTCGCTATCGGCGGTAACCCGGAAGCGGCGAAAGTCTCCGGGGTTAACGTGGCGTTGAACCTGCTGATGATCTATGCCCTCTCCGGGGTGTTCTACGCCTTCGGCGGCCTGCTGGAAGCCGGGCGTATCGGCTCGGCGACCAATAACCTCGGCTTTATGTACGAACTGGACGCCATCGCCGCCTGCGTCATCGGCGGCACCAGCCTGGCGGGCGGCATCGGCAGCGTCGCCGGAGCGGTAATGGGGGCGTTTATTATGTCAGCCCTGGATAACGGCATGAGCATGATGGACGTCGCCACCTTCTGGCAATATATCGTTAAAGGCGCCATTTTGCTGCTGGCGGTGTGGATGGACTCCGCCACCAAGCGGCGCGCGTGAGGAGAGACTCTCTGAAGAATGTCTGAATTCTTTGCGCTACCGCCAAACTTCGCCACAAGGCGCTTGAAATATCTCGGGCATTAGCCGGTAGTGTATACCCAACATCATTCGGGTTGCAGACGACGCCCCCGGGCCGCGTACCGGCGTACGTGGCCCGGGTGAGTGAGGAAGCCAGGCCATCGGCAACATCAAGAATGAAGGGGTATGACCGGGGTTAGAGCAGGAACATTATCTATGTTTGAAAAGCGTCACCGTATTACGCTGTTATTCAATGCCAACAAAGCTTATGACCGCCAGGTGGTTGAGGGCGTCGGCGAGTATCTGCAAGCCTCCCAGCTGGAGTGGGATATCTTTATTGAAGAGGATTTTCGGGCACGAATCGAAAACATCAAAGAGTGGTTGGGCGATGGCGTTATCGCCGACTATGACGATCCCGAAATTGAAAAGCTGCTGGCCGATGTCCACGTGCCCATCGTCGGCGTCGGCGGCTCTTATCATCAGCCAGAGCAGTACCCGCCGGTCCACTATATTGCCACGGACAACGCTGCGCTGGTGGAAAGCGCCTTTCTCCATTTGAAGGAAAAAGGGGTGCACCGCTTCGCGTTTTACGGACTCCCCACCTCCAGCGGTAAACGCTGGGCGGTAGAGCGCGAGTATGCCTTCTGCCAGCTGGTCGCGAAGGAGAAGTATCGCGGTGTGGTCTACCAGGGGCTGGAGACGGCGCCGGAAAATGAAAAAATATACGCTCAAGCGTGTTCTCACCTCGCTGTTTACGCTGCTGGCCATCCTGCTGGTGCTGTTCATCCTGATGCAGCTGATGCCCGGCTCGCCGTTCAACGACGAAAAGCTGACAGCCGATATGAGAGCCGCACTCTACGCAAAATACGGCCTTGACCAGCCGATCTATGTCCAGTTCTTCCGCTATGTGGGCAATATGCTTCGAGGCGACTTCGGCGTAAGCTACAACATTTCGAAGAACACGCCCATCTCCCAGCTCATCCAGTCCCGTCTGCCCATCTCCATCCAGATCGGCGGCATGGCGGTCACGCTGGGCGCTCTGGTGGGCCTCGTACTGGGCATCATCGCCGCCCTCAAGAGGGACACCATCTTTGACACCATCGCCACCATCATCTCGGTCATCGGCGTGTCGGTGCCGTCCTACGTCTTCGCACTGGCCCTGAGCTACACCTTCGGCTTCCGGCTCCGCTGGTTCCCGATGCTGTTCTCGGCCAAGGACATCTTTGGTTCCAGCGTTCTGCCTAGCGTGTCGCTGTCCATGT
>ENA-OPVU01000514-OPVU01000514.1-human-gut-metagenome-genome-assembly--contig:-NODE-514-length-25211-cov-2.100413_pt1 | contig 25211 bp, 15 predicted proteins | sample MGYA00241497_ERZ501986 | MGnify/ENA primary metagenome ERZ501986 (study PRJEB25962, sample SAMEA2042995) | human gut metagenome | biome: human gut; feature: human-associated habitat; material: faeces...
GTATACAAATCCACTGTAAAAATCAACATTGGCACAGACTGGCTTGAACATTTTGCGGTGAGTCATGATCTCCTCTTTGGCAAGACGCTCTACACGGTCATACAAAGCAAATTCATTTTCCAGTCCTTTTTCTTTGGCAAGTTTTTCAGCGAAACTTTTCAGAAGCTTTTCTCTTGGATCGGATAAAGTATAAACTGCATGTCCCATACCATAGATCAGTCCTGAATGGTCGAAAGCCTCTTTATTCAGAATCTTGCGGAGATAAAGCCGGATTTCGTCTTCATTATCCCAGTCCTTTACAGAAGCTTTAATATCGTCAAACATTTTCTGGGCTTTCAGGTTTGCACCACCATGTCTTGGTCCTTTCAGTGAACCGATGGATGCAGCAGTCGAGGAATAAGTATCAGTACCGGAAGAGGTAACAACGTGTGTCGTGAAAGTTGAGTTGTTACCACCACCATGCTCTGCATGAAGAACAAGGGCGATATCGAGAACTTTTGCCTCCAGCTCGGTATACTGTCCATTTGGACGGAGCATCAGGAGAAGATTTTCCGCAAATGAGCGTCCTTTTTCAGGATTACGGATGAGAAGTGTTTCATCTTTGCGGAAATGTCTGTATGCATGGTAAGAATAAACTGCGATCAGTGGCATTTTAGCAATCAGCTCTAATGACTGGCGAAGTACATTTTCTACAGAAATGTCTTCCGGATTGTCATCATAAGTATACAATGTCAGAATACAACGCTGCATGGCATTCATGATATTGGAATTGGAAGCTTTCATGACAACATCACGGACAAAACGTCCACTTAATGACTCCAGTTCAAACATAATTCCAAGGAAACGTTTTAACTCTTCTTCTTTTGGAAGACGACCAAATAAAAGAAGAAAAATAGTTTCTTCAAATCCAAATTTCTTGCTTCCAAGACCATGAACAAGATCATTAACATTGATTCCCTGATAATAAAGACTGCCTTCAGCAGGAATCTTCCGTCCGTTGATGACATCGAATCCACAGACATCGGACACTTCTGTCAGTCCGGTCAGGACACCTTTACCATTAGAATCACGAAGTCCACGCTTTACATCGTATTCTTCATAGAGATTCGGATCAATTCTGTGTGTATTCAGCAGAACCTGTTCCAGATAATCCATTTCATTTTTTAAGCTGCTGTTATTTGCGATCAAAGTTTCTTCTAAAGCCATAATACAAATCTCACCTCTCGTTGTTATACCATTTGTAAATCTGTGATGTGGCGGCAGATTTTGTCGTCCTGACAGTTACATATGATTTTATTATAAACAGAAATCCCCAGTTTTGCAAGAAGTAATGGTCGATTCTTGCAAAAAACTGAGGATTTATTGATCATTTCAGCACAGAAATGAATATTTTGTTTTGCTGTAAGTCAATTATCAGTAAAATTCATTTTTATTTTGCTGTTGCAATAATTTTTTCGGCATGATCAAGTGCAGCACGAATATTCGGACAGAAATTTTCTTTGCCAACGAGATCAACAAAGCCGGATTTTACCATAACTTTCATAGGCTGCTCATTTACATGGGAGAAGACGAGGGTAATTCCTTTGGATTCGCAGACCTTTGTGAGATTCTGCAATGCATTCAGTGCGGTACTGTCAAGGGCAGGCACGCTTCTCATACGAAGAATGAGGCAGGTTGTAAAGTCTTTCACTACGATATGTTCAATGGCATCTGCGGCACCGAAGAACAAAGGACCGGTAATCTCATAGACACGGATCTGAAGGGGAAGACGGCGGAGGTGTTCATCCACATCCGGAGTATCATCATCCACATAAGTCCAACTGTCTACATGAGTTTCTTCACTCATCCGTTTAATGAAAAGCAGGCAGGCAAGCACCATCTCGATCGCAACAACGAGATCAAATACGACCGTGAGGATAAATGTTGTAAGTAATACAATGATGTCACTTTTTGGAGCGGTACGGATCAGATGAACAAAAGTACGCCACTGGCACATATTGTAAGCAACAACAAAGAGGATCGCTGCAATCGTCGGCATTGGGATCATTCCTGCAAATGGCATCAGAACAACAAGCACGATGACCAGTGTGATGGAGTGGACGATTCCGGCAATCGGGGTACGTCCTCCGTTTTTGATATTTGCTGCGGTACGTGCGATCGCTCCGGTAGCCGGGATTCCACCGAAAAGAGCAGAGGCAATATTTCCCGCACCCTGAGCAACGAGTTCCATATCGGAGCGGTGCTTTCCATTGATCATGCCGTCAGCAACTACACAGGAGAGCAGTGATTCGATTGCGGCAAGTACGGCGATAGTAAATGCATTTGGAAGTGCATCTCCGATCATGGAAAGGTTCATGGATGGAATATGAAGAGTTGGCAGGGAGTTGCTGATTGTATAAAGATTACCGATCGTGGCAACTTTTAATGGAAGAAATTTTACCATCAGGATACCAACAATGACTGCCGGGAGTGAGCCAGGAACTTTTTTCAGTACATAGGGAGCGAGGATCAAAATGGCGAGGCTGACTCCGCCAACGATCAATGCATCAAGGCTGAATGTAGAAAAGTTTTCAAAGAAAGCCTTTAGTTTCTCTGTGGTCTCGATCGGTTTGACTCCGTCTGGGTAAGAAATACCGAAGAAGTCTTTTAACTGTCCGATCACGATCGTCACTGCGATTCCGGAGGTAAAACCGGTTGTGATCGTATATGGAATAAATTTGATCAGACTTCCGAAGTGGCAAAGTCCCATCAGGATCAGAAAAACTCCTGCAAGGATGGTTGCAATGATCAGTCCGTCCATTCCATTTTTGGCAACGATCCCCGCGACAATGGTTGCAAAAGCAGCGGTTGGTCCGGCAATCTGAACGCTGCTTCCACCAAGGGCTGAGATGACAAATCCGGCAACAATGGCGGTAAAAATACCGGCTTCCGGTCCGACACCGGAGGCAAGTGCAAGTGCGATGGAAAGCGGAAGTGCTATAATCGCAACAATAATTCCCGCAGTTACGTCTTTGACGAACTGGGAACGGTTATAATTTTTCAAGGATGTAAGTAACATTGGTTTTAATTGATTCATTTGTTTCTTCCCTTCTTTAGATTCTCATTTTCAGATAAAAAACCACAAGGAAAAAGTATACCATATTCAAATATCGTTGGAAATGTGAGGAAATATAAAAAACTGCACTAAATCAGATACAATATGGAAAAAGAAGGAATTGCGAAAGCAGAGGGGATGGTATATATTTTAATAAGACAGGATTGTGGAGGTGTATGTGCGGAGCAATCCACAGAAATCATCGTTGGGGATTTTGTTCCAACGTATCCTGATTAAGAATAGACACTGGTAAATGAAGGAGGAGAGGGAATGGGAAGATATGTCATGGCACTGGATGCGGGAACAACGAGCAACCGGTGTATCCTTTTTAATAAAAAGGGTGAGATGTGCAGTGTGGCACAGCGGGAATTTACGCAGTACTTTCCAAAGCCCGGATGGGTCGAGCATGATGCGGATGAGATCTGGGCAACGATGCTCGGTGTGGCAGTAGAGGCAATGACCAAGATCGGAGCAGATGCTTCAAAGATCGCTGCGATCGGAATCACAAACCAGAGAGAAACTGCAATCGTATGGGATAAAAATACCGGCGTACCTGTCTATCATGCGATCGTATGGCAGTGCCGCAGAACATCGGAATACTGCGACTCGCTGAAAGCCAGAGGACTGACTGAGAAATTCAGGGAGAAAACAGGGCTTGTGATCGATGCTTATTTCTCTGCAACAAAAATAAAGTGGATTCTGGACAATGTAGAAGGAGCCAGAGAGAAAGCGCAGAAAGGGCAGCTTTTGTTTGGAACTGTGGAAACCTGGCTGATCTGGAAGCTGACAAAGGGCAGAGTCCATGTTACAGATTATTCCAATGCATCCAGAACCATGCTTTTTAATATCAATACTTTACAGTGGGATCAGGAAATTCTGAATGAACTTGACATTCCAAAGTCCATGCTTCCCAAACCAATGCCATCCAGCTGTATTTATGGAAAAGCAGATCCGGCAGTCCTTGGCGGTGCTATCCCTATTGCAGGTGCAGCAGGTGATCAGCAGGCTGCTTTGTTTGGCCAGACCTGCTTTAATGCCGGAGAAGCAAAAAATACTTATGGCACAGGATGTTTTCTTCTGATGAATACAGGAGAGAAACCTGTCTTTTCAAAGAACGGACTGGTTACTACGATTGCGTGGGGATTGGACGGAAAGGTAACCTATGCATTGGAAGGATCAATTTTTGTTGCAGGTGCAGCTATCCAGTGGCTGCGAGATGAATTAAAGGTAATTGATTCCTCTGAAGATTCCGAGTATATGGCAAATAAAGTATCAGATACACATGGATGTTATGTTGTGCCGGCCTTTACAGGACTGGGAGCTCCCCACTGGGATCAGTATGCGAGAGGTACGATCGTAGGAATTACCCGCGGTGTGAACAAATATCATATTATCCGCGCAACGCTGGAATCTATTGCCTATCAGGTAAATGACGTACTAAATGCCATGAAAGCAGATTCAGGCATTAATCTGGCAGCATTAAAAGTTGATGGCGGAGCCAGTGCCAACAATTTCCTGATGCAGACACAGGCAGATATTATCAATGCACCGGTCAACCGTCCATGCTGTGTTGAGACAACTGCAATGGGGGCTGCTTATCTGGCAGGTCTGGCAGTAGGCTACTGGAGCAGTAAAGAAGAAGTGCGCCACAATTGGTCCATTGACCAGAAATTCTACCCGTCTATCACCGAAGAAACAAGAGAGCAAAAGATTAAAGGATGGAATAAAGCTGTGAAATATTCTTACGGATGGGCGAAGGATGAATAAAGCCATTTCAGGATATGAAATGGAATTCATATTTGCTTACATTTTATCAGCAAAGCTAAATAAAATTCAGTGTATTGACAATCTTACAGAGATAGTGGTACGGTAATACAGTAATTTCGGCAAAGGCCGATGATTTTGGAGTTTTACAAATTACATAACGAATATTGAGGTGCGAAAAAATGCAGGAAATGAAACCAATCAAAGAAGGTAAAGTACGTGAGATTTATGACAACGGTGACAGCCTGATCATGGTTGCGACAGACCGCATCAGCTGCTTTGATGTTATCCTGAACAATCAGGTAACCAAGAAGGGAACTGTACTGACTCAGATGTCCAAGTTCTGGTTTGATATGACAGAAGACATTCTGCCGAACCACATGATTTCTGTAGATGTAAAAGACATGCCTGAATTTTTCCAGCAGGAGAAATTTGACGGAAACAGCATGATGTGCCGTAAGCTTGAAATGCTGCCTATTGAATGTATTGTTCGTGGATATATTACAGGAAGCGGCTGGGAAAGCTACAAAAAGACAGGTAAAGTCTGCGGCATTGAATTACCGGAAGGACTGAAGGAATCTGACAAGCTTCCTGAGCCGATCTATACTCCGTCCACAAAGGCTGAGATTGGCGATCATGACGAAAATATCTCCTATGAGCAGAGCATCGCTCACCTTGAGAAATATTTCCCGGGCAGAGGAGAGGAATTAGCTGCAAAACTTCGTGATAATACAATTGCACTTTATAAGAAATGTGCGGAATACGCATTAAGCAAGGGAATCATTATCGCAGATACCAAATTCGAATTTGGTCTGGATAAAGACGGAAACATGGTGATCGGTGATGAGATGCTCACACCAGACAGCTCCCGTTTCTGGCCAGCAGATGGTTATGAGCCGGGTCATGGCCAGCCATCCTTTGACAAACAGTTTGCACGTGACTGGCTGAAAGCAAATCCGGACAATGACTGGACACTTCCACAGGACATTGTGGATAAGACAATTGGAAAATATCTTCAGGGTTATGAAATGCTTACAGGTAAGAAATTATAATAATTCAGAGATATAGCAGATACTGCTGTTCGAAACATTGATAAAAGTTCGGGCAGCAGTATTTTTTTGCTAAAATGCCACAAAAATATGGAAATCAGATAGATTTTTTGTTACACTAAAGTGAAGAAGGTAATGGAAGAGACAGGATCGTAATCATGGTGTGTGGTTATATTTTTTGTTTCTGGATTCACGAGAATATGTAAGGAGAAAAAGGGTTATGAAAACACTGAAAAAATTGCTTTTTATTATAATGGCATTTGCTGTTTTGGCTGTGCCGATATTTGGTGTACAGGCTGCGGAAAATGATATTCCTGTTACAGAGCAGTCCGGGGTATCCCCGACGCCATCTCCGGTTCCCATAAGAGAACTGGTTACAAAGGGAAATAAGATTTACTATTATTACAAGGGAAAGATGGTTAAGAACAAATGGAAGAGATATAATGGTTATAAGTATTATTTTGGCGCAAATGGAAATGCTGTGCGAGGAGGACAGCGTATCAACAATGTAGTTTATGTTTTTGATGAGAAAGGACGTTTATTTGAGAATAAACAGAATAAAATTGTAAAATCCGGATCCAATATTTATCATATAAGGACAGAACACGGCCGCGCCAGCATTGGATATTTTATCTATAAGAACAATCTGTATTATGCGGATCCAAAGGGAAGGCTGTATCAGAAGAAATCCAGACAGAACGGCCAGCTTTATTTTACCAATTCCGGTGCTGCAAGAAAAGATTATAATGCTCTGCTGAAAATGCGTGTGATGCAGATTGTATCGTCAATCACAAATTCAGGTATGAGTCAGAGCCAGAAGCTTTATGCATGTTGGAAATATGTTGTTTACGGAGGATTTTACTATGGTGGTCCGGATCCTAACATTTACCAGAGTGGCTGGGCGCGCAGTGAGGCATTGAGGATGTTTCGTACAGGATATGGCAACTGTTATGGATTTTCCTGTATTTTTGCTGCTCTTGCAAGAGAAATAGGATATACACCGTATATGATCTGTGGCCGGGTACCGGGAAGCAGAGATGGAGCGGCAGATGGATTTACACGTCATTGCTGGGTAGAAATAAATGGCCTTTACTATGATCCGGAGGCTCAGTATGCAGGATGGATGACTGGAGTTTATGGATACGACTATTATCCGATCAGTCATCAGATTCAGAGAGTTGTAAATTTCTGTACATATTAATTTTGAAAATTATCTGAGAAAATTTCTGAAATGAGGTGTTTCTATGGCGAGCAGAATTGCGGTGATTGGAATTATAGTTGAAGAGCCTGATTCTGTGAAAGAGCTGAATCAGATTCTTCACGAATATGGTGAATATATCATAGGAAGAATGGGAATCCCATACAGACAGCGTGGTGTTAATATTATCAGCGTGGCGATGGATGCCCCCCAGGATATGATTAATGCAATGACAGGAAAAATCGGGCGGCTTGCAGGGGTTTCTGCAAAAACAGTTTGCTCAAAAAAGGCAGAAAACATATAACAAGAGGGGGATTACATAGTGTCGGCAGATTTTAAAATGTTAGAGAGTATCCAAAATACGCAAAGTATTTCAAGGGAAGAATTAGGCGCGATTTTACAGACACAAGATTCCTTTCTGATACAGGAACTTCATAAAAAGGCACAGCAGACAGCGACACAGATCTATGGAAATAAAATATACATTCGCGGTCTGATTGAGTTTACTAATTATTGTAAAAATAACTGTTATTATTGTGGCATCCGCTGTGCGAATGCAAAAGCCGACAGATATCGCCTTACAACAGAACAGATTCTATCCTGTTGTAAAACCGGATGGAACCTGGGATTTCGTACATTTGTATTACAGGGAGGAGAGGATCCTTATTATACAGATGTGAAAATCTGCCAGATCGTTCAGGAAATTAAATCAAAATATCCGAACTGTGCAGTAACCTTATCCATTGGTGAGAAGAGCGAAGAAAGTTATCAGGCATATTTTAATGCCGGAGCTGACAGATATCTGTTAAGACACGAAACTGCAGATGAAGAACATTACAGAAAACTCCATCCACAACAGATGTCTTTAAACAACAGAAAAAACTGCCTGAAAGTTCTGAAAAAAATCGGCTATCAGACCGGTTGCGGATTTATGGTAGGATCGCCGGGACAAACGGTAGACACCCTTTATCAGGATCTTCTGTTTATTAAAGAATTGAAACCTGAAATGGTTGGCATCGGACCTTTTATTCCCCATAAGGATACTCCGTTTGCAGATCAGCCTGCAGGGACACTGGATCTGACATTGAGATTATTATCAATCATCAGACTGATTCATCCACATGTTCTTCTGCCAGCGACAACTGCACTTGGAACAATTGATCCTAAAGGAAGAGAGAAGGGAATTCTGGCTGGCGGAAACGTCGTAATGCCTAACCTTTCTCCGGTCAATGTCAGAGATAAATACAAACTTTATGATAACAAAATCTGCACCGGTGACGAAGCAGCAGAATGTAAGGCCTGTATGGCAGCAAGAATGAAGAGCATTGGTTATGAAGTAGTGACGGACAGAGGAGATTATAAGGTCTGAATGTAAAGCTGATTTTTCTGAAGTTCCAGAATGCTTTACAAAAAGAGTCACTTCTGAATAACTTAAGCATCCGCAGTATGCGGAAAATAAAACTGAATATAGAAAAATAAAAACTAATCGGAAAGCAGCTGATAAGAAAGCTCCTGACCGAAAAGAAAGGAACAAAGCCTATGTATAATCCAAAATCATTAAAAGCAGAAGATTTCATTTCCGACGAGGAAATCCGGGAAACCCTTGCCTACGCTGACGCAAACAAGGAGAATGTGGAACTGATCGATCAGATTCTTGCGAAAGCAAAAGAATGTAAAGGTCTTACGCACAGAGAAGCGTCTGTTCTTCTTGCCTGTCCAATTCCTGAGAAAATTCAGGAGATGTATGATCTGGCAGCGGAAATCAAGAAAGAATTCTACGGAAACAGAATTGTTTTGTTTGCACCTCTGTATCTGTCTAACTATTGTGTAAATGGCTGTGTGTACTGCCCGTATCATAAGAAAAACCAGCACATTGCCCGTAAGAAATTAACACAGGAAGAAATTGTAAAAGAAGTTACCGCATTGCAGGATATGGGACATAAACGTCTTGCCATTGAGGCGGGCGAAGATCCGGTCAACAACCCGATCGAATATATCTTAGAGTGCATCAAGACCATCTACAGCATCAAACATAAAAACGGTGCGATCCGCCGTGTCAATGTCAATATTGCTGCAACGACCGTGGAAAATTACCGCAAATTAAAAGAAGCTGGAATCGGAACTTATATCCTGTTTCAGGAGACTTACCATAAAGAAAGCTATGAAAAGCTGCATCCGACCGGACCGAAACACGATTACGCATATCACACAGAGGCGATGGACCGTGCAATGGAGGGCGGAATTGATGATGTAGGACTTGGCGTATTGTTTGGACTTGACCTTTACCGTTATGAGTTTGCAGGACTTTTGATGCACGCAGAACACTTAGAGGCAGTACATGGAGTCGGACCGCATACTATCAGTGTACCGCGAATCAAGCATGCAGATGACATTGATCCGTCTGCATTTGACAATGGCATCTCTGACGACACATTTGCAAAGATCTGTGCTCTGATCCGTGTTTCCGTGCCATATACCGGAATGATCATCTCAACAAGAGAGAGCCAGGAAGTGAGAAACAAAGTCCTTCCGCTTGGCGTTTCCCAGATCAGCGGTGCATCAAAAACAAGCGTCGGCGGCTACGCAGAGCCGGAAAAAGAAGGAGAAGTGACCAGCGAGCAGTTTGATGTCAGCGACCAGAGAACCTTAGATGAAGTTGTGAACTGGCTGATCAAACTGGGGTATATCCCAAGTTTCTGTACTGCATGTTACCGCGAGGGAAGAACCGGTGACCGTTTTATGGCACTTTGTAAAAACATGCAGATCTTAAACTGCTGTCACCCGAATGCGCTGATGACATTAAAAGAATATCTGGAAGATTATGCAAGCGAAGAGACAAAACGTCTTGGTATGGAGCTGATCGACAGAGAACTTGAAAAAATTCCGAATCCGAAAGTAAAACAGACTGCATACGAGCACATCCACGATATCGCAGAGGGAAAACGTGATTTCAGATTCTAAGGGAAATGAGGAGTACTATGGCAGGAACACTGAATGATACACCAGGCAGCAACCGTCTGCATATTGGTGTGTTCGGGAAAACAAACAGCGGGAAATCTTCTTTTATCAACGCCTTCACACATCAGGAAGTCTCCATTGTTGCAGATGTTGCCGGAACGACGACGGACCCGGTCTATAAGCCGATGGAGATCAGTCCGCTTGGTCCCTGTGTGATTATTGACACAGCGGGATTTGATGATGAGACTGAGCTTGGGGAACGCCGTGTGGAGAAAACGAAACTGGCAGCGGAAAAGGCGGATATCGCTGTGATCGTGGTATCTGGCGCGGATGCCTGCAGAGAGGATGCTTCAGAAACGAAAGATGCAAAAGAAAAATTACAACAGTCGTCCGAGAAAAATCAGGAGAACTTACCGGATCTCACAGAAGAATTAAAGTGGTATCAGTTTCTGAAAGAAAAAAATACGCCTGTTTTGTTCCTCGTCGGGAAAGCAGATATTGATCCGCATACGGACGAACTTGCTTCTTATATCAAAGAAAAAACAGGAAAACAGGCGCTCACAGTCAGTGCCAAAACGGGGGCAGGGATCGACGCAGTCAGGGAAGAACTCGCCCGCCTTGTGCCGGAAAATTATGGAGATAGGCTGATCACGGGAGATCTCGTCACAGAAGAAGATTTCGTCTTACTGGTCATGCCGCAGGATATCCAGGCGCCGAAAGGACGTCTGATCCTGCCGCAGGTGCAGACATTACGGGAACTTTTGGATAAAAAGTGCCTGGTCATGAGTGTGACAACGGATAAACTATTGCCGGCACTTGCAGCCTTAAAAGAACCGCCGAAACTGATCATCACAGACTCACAGGTATTCGGCTATGTGTATGAGCACAAGCCGAAAGAGAGCATGCTGACCTCATTTTCTGTTTTGTTTGCTGCGTATAAAGGAGATCTTCCTTACTATGTGGAAGGTGCAAAAATGTTAGATTCCCTGACAAATGAATCGCATGTTCTGATCGCAGAATGCTGCAGCCATGCGCCACTGCAGGAAGATATCGGAAGAGTCAAAATCCCGCGCATGTTAAAAAAGCGCGCAGGAGAGAGCATTACCGTAGACATCATGAGTGGAACGGATTTTCCACAAGATTTATCCGGCTATGATCTGATCATCCAGTGCGGTGCATGCATGTTTAACCGCAAATATGTGATGTCGCGGATCGACCGTGCCAAAAAACAGCAGGTTCCGATGACAAATTATGGGGTGACGATCGCACATCTGACCGGAATACTTGATAAAATTTCAATGTAGATAGTTTGTCAGACAGATATATAATAAGAAGATACGATAAGAGAGTGTAAGCCCGCAGAGAACCGGTGATGGTTTCCTGCGAGCTTGTTCAGACTAAAGCAGATACGTTTTCTTACCGATAATAGCTTATATAACTAGAAGTAGTTATGAAAAGAGGAAATAAGAACTTTTACATGTGGGAATGAGGAGCAAAATGAACGATTTTAATTATTATGCACCGACAAAAGTTGTTTTCGGAAAAGGTGCGGAACAAAAAGTTGGAAACCTGATAAAAGAACAGAACTGTAAAAAGGTTCTCATCCATTATGGAAGCGGCAGTGCCAGACGCTCCGGTCTGTTAGACAGGATCGAGGCGATCTTTGATAAAGAGGGGATCACTTACGTCGAATTGGGCGGTGTCGTTCCAAACCCGAGACTTTCTCTGGTGTATGAAGGAATCGCACTCTGTAAAAAAGAAAATGTCGATTTCATCCTTGCCGTCGGCGGCGGAAGTGTCATTGATTCCGCAAAGGCGATCGGCTATGGTGTTGCAAATGAAGGAGACGTGTGGGATTTCTTTGATTTTAAACGGAAACCGACTGCATGTCTGCCGATCGGTGTAGTGCTTACGATCGCGGCGGCGGGAAGTGAGATGAGCGGTTCCTGCGTAATAACAAAGGAAGATGGCGGCATGAAGAGAGGATGCACGACCGATTACAGCCGATTAAAGTTTGCTGTTTTAGATCCGGAGCTTACGATGACGCTTCCGCCATATCAGACAGCATGCGGATGCACGGATATCCTGATGCATACGATGGAACGCTATTTCAACCACGGTGAAAACATGGAACTGACGGATGGAATCGGTGAAGCACTGATGCGCACGGTGATCAGAAATGCAAAAATCCTTGTAAAAGAGCCGGAAAATTATGATGCGCGCGCGGAAGTCATGTGGGCGGGAAGTCTTTCCCATAATGGACTGACCGGCTGCGGAACGGATGGTGGTGACTGGGCAACGCACAAATTAGAACACGAGCTTGGTGGAATGTTTGATGTGGCACATGGAGCAGGGCTTGCCGCGATCTGGGGAAGCTGGGCACGCTATGTCTGCGGGGAGCGTATTGAACGATTTGTGCAGTTTGCAGAGCACGTTATGGGTGTGGAGCCGCAGGAGACAGAACAGAAGACGGCAGAGGCAGGCATTGCTGCAATGGAGGATTTTTACCGGGAAATCCATATGCCGACATCATTAACGGAACTTGGCATTGCGCCGACAGAAGAACAGATAAAAGAACTGGCAGAAAAGTGTAATGCGGCAGTCAGAGGCAATCTTGGAAAAGTAAAGCATCTGGATGTGGAAGATATGATCGCAATCTATACGGCAGCAAAATAATATTTTTATAGAAATTCAGGTATAAACACGATAAAAAACAGCATGAGAAAGCCCCTGCAAAACTCGTATCTACAGGTTTTGCAGGGGCTTGTATTCTGTAAAAATTATTTTGCTAAAAGCATCATGATCTGATTGCTGCGCTGTACAAATTTTGCCATAGCGTCAACAGACAGCGGCTGGTTGGAAAGCATTGCAAGATCGTAAAGCTGTTCACAGAACATCGGAACATGCTCGGAATCTTTGTGCTCAAAGATATATTTTACAAGTTCATTGTTTGCGTTTAAGGTCAGGGTCTGATCCGCAGCAAACATGTTCGGATCCATGCCGCCCATGCCGTTCATTGCATACATCTTCATCATATCCTGCATACGTCTGCCTTCCTCGGAAAGCGTGATGACAGAAGCGATATCCGCATTTTTCAGCTTCTCAACTTTGACAGTCAGTTTATCGTTGTTTAAAGCTTTTTTAAACACATCCGTCAGGGTATCTGTCTCAGCCTTTAAGTCCTCAGCGGAAGTCTCGTCCTTTAAGGATTCTGTGACATCTGCATCAATACGCATGAATTTATAATGCTCATTGCGCTGCTCAAGCTGTGAGATGAAGGAAGTATCAATGTTGTGGTCTAAGATGACAGCGTCCATGTTCTGCTCTTTGAACATCTTAATGTACTGACCCTGCTGAAGTTTGTCAGTTACATAGTAGATTACCTTGCGCTCATCTTTTTCCTCAGTATTCTCATCTGCTGCATCGGTGCTTTCCTTTTTGATCGGATTGCCGTCAGCATCTAATACCTCAGCTTCATCTTTGTTTTCGTCTTTCTTTTCTTCCTCTTTGACTAAGAGTTCCGGAAGAGTGAGATATTTGTCATCCAGATTCTTGAACAGGATGTAATCGTTCATCTTGTCACAGAACTTGGTATCTTTCAGACAGCCGAATTTGATGAACGGGCTGATGTCGTCCCAGTATTTCTCGTAATTTTCTTTATCCGTCTTGCACATACCGATCAGCTTGTCAGCTACTTTCTTGGTGATGTACTCGGAGATCTTCTTTACAAAACCATCGTTCTGCAGTGCACTTCTGGATACGTTAAGCGGTAGATCCGGGCAGTCGATCACACCTTTTAAGAGCATTAAGAATTCAGGAATGACTTCCTTGATGTTGTCGGCGATAAATACCTGATTGTTGTAAAGTTTGATGGTTCCCTCGATGGAATCATACTCGGTATTGATCTTCGGGAAGTACAGGATACCCTTTAAGTTGAACGGATAGTCCATATTCAAGTGGATCCAGAACAATGGTTCTTTGTAATCTAAGAATACTTTGCGGTAAAATGCTTTGTATTCTTCGTCGGTGCATTCGTTCGGACTCTTTGCCCAGAGAGGGTTGGTATCGTTTAATGGAACCGGACGCTTTACGATCTTTAATTTATCTTTTGCAGGAGAAACTTCAACAACTTCTTTTTCGCCGTTTTCGTTTTCTTTCTCCTCTGTTTTTGCTTCCTCATGGATCGTCTCAACGACAGTGTCTGTGTCTAATTTATCAGCGGCGTCGATCGTCTCATATTCTGTCTCAGCGTTTGCCTTCTCAAGGAAGATCGGAGTCGGCATGAAAGAGCAGTACTTTTCGATGACTTCTCTTGCACGGTACTCGTTGGAAAATTCAACGGAATCCTCGTTTAAAAAAAGGGTGATCTCTGTACCGACACCTTCTTTGGTGCCATCAGCCATATCAAATTCAGTACCGCCGTCGCAGGACCAGTGAACAGCCGTTGCGCCGTCTTTGTAGGATAATGTATCGATCGTTACCTGATCAGCTACCATGAATGCGGAGTAGAAGCCAAGTCCGAAGTGACCGATGATCTGATCGTCGTTTGCTTTGTCTTTGTATTTTTCAATGAAATCTGTTGCGCCGGAAAATGCGATCTGGTTGATGTATTCCTCAACCTCGTCTGCGGTCATACCAAGACCATTATCGATAAATTTTAAGGTTTTTTCTTCCGGATTTACAACAACGTGGATCTCCGGTTTGTAGTCAGATGGTAATGTATATTCGCCCATCATTTCGAGTTTTTTTAATTTTGTGATCGCATCACATCCGTTACTGATCAGCTCACGGAAGAAGATGTCGTGATCGGAATATAACCATTTTTTGATAATCGGGAACAGATTATCGCTGTTAATTGAAAGATTTCCATGTTTCTCTGCCATATTCAAACACTCCTTTATAATCGTAATAAAATGCAGTGGGCAGATCCGCCTCGCTGCTGCCTAAATCTAATATTATAACCGCAAATTTCAAAAGTCAATAGAAAATCAGCACTCTTTTTTAATGAGTGCTAACAAAAGAAACGGAAATGCCTTAAAACAGGGAAAAACCAGTATTTCTTAAAAAAATATAAATTAAGCAGATAAATGGGATTTTCATTTTGCAGGATTTGTTTTATCATGATAACAGTGAAATTTATTATGCAGATGAAAAAGATGTTTGCTGGGCAGAAATGGAGATTATTATGACACGCGACAATAACATTCCGGAAATTGATTTTGTGATCACATGGGTAGATGGCAATGATCCGGACTGGCAGAAACAGAAAATGGAGTACAGTATGCAGCCGGATCTGTCGCAGAAACAGGATGACAGAAAAGAGAGATACAGAGACTGGGATCTGCTGAGGTACTGGTTTCGTGGTGTGGAGCGTTTTGCACCATGGGTGCGCAGGATACACTTTGTTACATGGGGGCATCTGCCATCCTGGTTAAATAAAGAACATCCGAAGTTAAATATTGTAAATCATAAAGATTTTATTCCAGAAAAATATCTGCCGACATTTAATTCACATGCCATTGAGTGGAATATGCACAGAATCCCAGGTCTGGCAGAGAATTTTGTATATTTTAATGATGATATGTTTCTGATAAAAAAGGTCAGACCGGAACAGTATTTTAAAAATGATCTTCCGGTGGATATGCTGGCTCTTCAGCCTGATGTGGCAAATACAAAAGATCAGGTCATGCCATATATTTACCTGAATAATACCATGCTTCTGGCAAAATATTTTGACAAACGTAAAAATATGAAAAAACAGCCGGGAGCATATTTCCATCCCGGTTATCCGTTTATGTATTTTATTTATAATATGTTAGAACTGGCGTTCCCGTTGTTTACAGGATTTTACACGGTTCATGGGCCGTCTCCTTTTAAAAAGAGTACTTTTGTGAAAATGTGGGAATTAGAACCGGAGTTGTTAAACGAGGTGTGCAGCCATAAATTCCGTCAGAAAGAGGATGTCAGCCAGTATGTGCTCAGGGAGTATCAGAAACTGACTGGCGGTTTTGTTCCCGGCAATGTAAGAAGACTCTGCCGGTATTATGATGTCTCAAATGATAACAGCAGGATTGTGGCTGATATAGGTCATCAGAAGAGTGGAAGCGTCTGTTTGAATGACAGCAATCAGGAGATTGATTTTGAGTGGGCAAAAGAAGAACTTCATATGGGTTTTGCGCAGATCTTGAAGGAAAAATCTGCATTTGAAAAGTAAGAGGTGAAAAAAGTGATCGTATTAAAAGCAGATAGCGAATTAAAAATGACATTTGAACGGCTGATAAAGACCATGCATGCAAATGTAAACTGGACAGGTCTTTTTGTGGCACTTGATAATTATCTCATTTTACAGGGGGAAGTGCGCTCCCTGTTTTTTCATTTTGACAGCAGAAAAGTGGCGGAAAATATTGTAGATCTGCCGATCAAAGAAGATGAGATCAAAGATACCGATGAGGCAGCAGTACGGGATGTGATCAATATGATCCTGTATGCATTTGGAAAATGGGGAACGATCCAGGGACTTCGTGTGGAAAAAAATACGGAGCAGCTGAATACTCTTTTCGGGAATGTGCTTGCAGGAATCTATATTGAACCGGAATATACCACGCAGTATTTTCGTTTTTATCATGCAGGAAAGCGTATTACCTATGAAGATGTGATACAGGCGGCACTTGAGGCAAAAGAAGCAGTGCAGAAGGAAGAGGAAGCAGACGAGGAACAGGGACTCTGGCATAAAGTTGAATGGAAGATGGCGCATACTGTTTTTGAGAGAACAGAACTTTCACTGTCAGAAAGAGCAAAAGGCAGGATTGGCAATAACTTTTATAAAGTTGGTTACCGCTGCCCAAAATGCAAAGGAAATCTGCATATGATCATGTATCCGAAAGGAAAAGAGTTTCGAATCGAGACGCCTGAGGGAGTAGTCCTTTTGGCAAAAGCATGTACCTGTGCAGCGTGTCACAGATTTTATACGCCGCGCCCATGGAAACTTCTTGGAGACGGCGATATTTATCTGATGGATTTTGAGGAGGATAAAAAGGCATACGAAGATTATCTTGAGCTGATGGGGCGTAACGGCGAGCATGAGGCAAACAGCCGTTATAATGAGTATGAGGACGGCAGAAAGCCGGCGGGTGTCGAGGACGAGCAGCAGCCACTTGAGGAACTGTGCGAGGATCTGCCGGAATATTCAGATGCAGACTTTGAGGAATTATTAAATAAGATAGAAGAGGGGTTTTTCCCGGAAAGCAGTATTGCAGCCTGCGAACCTGCCATACAGGAGGAAAAAAAGCGTCGTAAAAAGTTAAAGAGTACGCCTGCATCAGATCAGGACGAAGTCACAGATGATGAAGAAGAGCAGGATGAGAGCAAGAACCGGCACGCAGAAAAACAGCATGGAAATGAAAGCGCGGGTGAAAGTGGATGGAAGCGGAACGAGCACAAAAAGCAATATGAAGATGTACGTCAAAATGAAACGGAAAGCCGCCATGTGAACGCTTCCAGATATGAGAGTGACAGCAGGCAGCCGCACGAAGCTGGGCGGATTGGTGGGGAATCGTCCGATGAAAAATATGCACAGGTAAATGATGCGGAGGCACAGAAAGCCCGTGAAACTTATCAGGCTAAATTTGGAGTCGCAGACCGTATGTCAGAGCGCCAGCTTTCCGAATTAAAACACCAGCTCATGCATGAAACAAGAATTTCGCCCGAAGAGCGGAAACAATACCTGGATGTGTTAGAGGAAAAAGAACAGGACAGAAAGCTTGCCGCGTTAAATAAAAAGGCAGAGAACTGCGCAGATAAAAATTATGCCGTGATGCGCCGTGTCTATGACGAGATTGCAGAGGAAAAGCTGCCGCAGGAGAAAAAACAGAATCTGCTTTTAAATCTGAAACAGAAAATGCAGACACAGGCAGAGCGGGAAGTCGCAGAGCTGGTTGGGAAAATGCCGCCTAATATGGACAGGGCACGTTACCATGCACTTCGGGAGAAATTAAAAGAATACGAAGGAGTAGATTTAACCCCATATCAGGAACGGTTAGAATCGCAGAAAAATCTTGCCGAACAGCAGGAAATAAAAAATAGGATCCGCCAGTCGAGAAAAATCACCAGAGATGATCTGACAGAGCTTAAGGAGCGTCTGAAAGAAAAGGAGTTTGAGCCGGGGCTGGTTTTGCCGTATTTTGAGCAGATCGAGAATAAAATCCGTCAAATGGATGAAAATGAGATCGCAGAAATTACCGGTGATCCGGCACACATGTCCTTTGATGAGGGAATGGATGCGTATCAGAAGATTGCAGAAGGACCATATTTACCGGATTTAAAGGATAATGCATTAGAACTTTTAAGCAGGCGTCTTTCCAAGATCAAGACGGATGAGTGTGAACAGCTTGTAAATAAGCTGAAAAATGAACTGGAAGAGGCGGGAATCACAGAAAGCCAGAAACATTATTTTTACCCGGCGAGAAAAGTGCTGTTAAAGCAGGCAGCGCCGCAGGAAACAGAGGTTATCGATTATGCCATGGCATCCTATGCCGCAGGAAACGGTCTGTTTGAATATCCGATTTTTGTGGTGGACACATCGAGAAACAACAGTGGAAAAGAGGGGATTATCCTGACACCGGAACATCTATATTACAGCACACTGATGACATCTTACCGTATTGATGTTCCGTCCATAGATGAGATCACTGCATCCACAGGACTTTTAAACCGTGGTGTGTATGTGACAGAGAAAAATGGGAAAAAGACGAAAATTCCATATGCGGTAGAAAATAAGCAGCTCACGGCATATGCCGGGGTATTGAATGAATTTATTCATTATTTACAGGAAAAACCGGATTCGCGAAATATTTCTTATCTGGCGAAAGAAAAACATGATACGATCTGCTGCTTCCGCTGTGGTTATGTATATAAGGGAGGAAATATCTGTCCAAAATGTGGATTTAAAAACAATGCTTAGAAAATATTAAGAATTATTAAAAATGCATAAAAATGCTTCTTATTTTTGAAAGATGTGATATAATATTACAATACATATTGTTATTTAATTAACAAAATATGTGATGGTTATATAAAAGTTGCACACAGTAAATGACACAAAAAATACAGGCATGTGTATGTGTCAGGGGGCGGCCTTTTGATGGCGGCAGATTGGAGGAAAGATGGCAAGATTTACATTACCACGCGATTTGTATCACGGAAAAGGGGCATTGGAAGCATTAAAGACGTTTGAAGGCAAAAAGGCGATTATCTGCGTAGGCGGTGGTTCCATGAAACGTTTCGGTTTTCTTGAACGCGCAAAACAGTATCTGGAAGAAGCCGGCATGGAAGTACAGCTTTTTGAAGGAATTGAGCCGGATCCATCGGTGGAGACCGTAATGAAGGGCGCAAAGGCGATGGAAGAGTTTGGTCCGGACTGGATCGTTGCGATCGGAGGAGGTTCGCCGATCGATGCGGCAAAGGCTATGTGGATCAAATACGAATATCCGGATATCACATTTGAGGATATGTGCAAGGTGTTTGGTATTCCAAAACTTCGTAAGAAAGCGCATTTCTGTGCGATTTCCTCAACTTCGGGAACTGCAACAGAGGTAACTGCATTTTCCATCATCACCGATTATGAGAAAGGTATCAAATATCCGATCGCTGACTTTGAGATCACACCGGATGTTGCAATCGTTGATCCGGAACTTGCAGAGACAATGCCACAGAAACTGGTAGCACATACCGGAATGGATGCGATGACACATGCAATCGAGGCATATGTATCGACAGCGAACTGTGATTTCACAGATCCGCTTGCCCTGCATGCAATCAAGATGATCCAGCGTGATCTGGTAGGATCTTATAACGGGGATATGGAAAAGAGAGATAACATGCATAATGCACAGTGTCTTGCCGGTATGGCATTTTCCAATGCACTGCTTGGTATCGTACATTCCATGGCACATAAGACCGGTGCTGCATTTGCGGATTACGGCGCACATATCATCCACGGTGCAGCCAACGCAATGTATCTGCCGAAAGTGATCGCATTTAACGCCAAAGATGAAACTGCAAAGAAACGTTATGGTGAGATCGCAGATTTCATGGGACTTGGCGGTGATTCATTAGACGAGAAAGTGGAACTTCTGATCAAATATCTGCGTGGTATGAATGATGACTTAAAGATTCCGCACTGTATTAAGAATTATGGTGCAGACAGTTATCCGACCGAGCAGGGCTTTGTACCGGAAGAAGTGTTCTTAGAGAGACTGCCGGAGATCGCAGCCAATGCAATCTTAGATGCATGTACAGGATCAAACCCGAGACAGCCGAGCCAGGAGGAGATGGAAAAGCTGTTGAAATGCTGTTACTATGACACGGAAGTAGATTTCTAGGATTTTTCGAAGCGGAGAATAAAAAGAAAAAGACAGACGGATTATTCCTGTTGGGTGGGAATGATCCGTCTGTTTTTCATTCATAGGAAATTACGTCCTATAAATGAAAACGCCCTCCGGGCGGGATGCGCACCTCGCGGAGGAGAAGAAAAATATTTTGAAGTATGTACAGGCAGATAGTCTGCGGAGATATGATAGAAATGATTTCGCAAACAATTGAAAATAGTCGTATTGCGGTTATATAGAAAAGGTAATGTAACATAGCGGTACAAATGAAGGAGGAGTTTTAGTTTATGAAAGGAAGGATGAAAAAAACTTTTACGGCATTGCTGGCTGCGACTGTTTTGGTTGGTGGGATGCCGGTAAATATGCAGGCGAATGTGATTGCAGAGACAGAAAAAACGGAATCGGCATCAGAGAAAGTAAATGAAAAATATGCGGATACGGAAGAACTGGATCTGATGGATCGTGAACGTCAGGAGACACAGGCAGGCGAACAGGAGAAACGGGAGAATACGGAGCAGCCAGAGTCGGAAGAAACAGAACAGCCAGACACAGAAGAATAGTCAGAGGAGACAGAGCAGCCAGACACAGAAGAACAGCCGGAGGAGACAGAGCAGCCAGACACAGAAACAGAACTGCCGGAAATGGAAGAAGAAACAGAAGAACGGGAAGAAACTTCAATCAAGGGGGACGCAAGTGAAGAGCAGATTGCAGCGGAACAGAAGGCCTGGACTCTGATTAATAAATATGCAGACCCGGATTACTTTTTAACAGATCCTGAAAGGAATGCTATAACAGATGCCCAGTTTGAGGAATTAAGACAGGCTGCATTACAGGCTGTAGCCGGGTGTACTACACAGTATGAGAAAATAAAAGCGATTATGGCATTTGTTGCGGACAGAACTTATTATGATTATTATGCCTATTATAATAATAAGCCAAGTTATTGGTCACCGTATGAGGTGTACGAGCAAAAGCGTGCTATGTGTTCGGGTTATGCAAGCCTTATGAGAACATTGTGCATTTCCATTGGAATTCCGTGCATGGATTTAGAGGGGCATGCCCATGAATACAATGCTGTTTATGACAGTGAAAATGGAAAATGGATTTTTGCAGATGCTACATGGTGCAGCCGCAACTCTTATTCGGTAGATAAAGAATGGGAGTATCAGGGGTATTCTGACGGGTATTTTGACCTGTCCCCGGAGGAGATTGCAGAATTATCAAATCATCAGATATATAGAGTTGATGGCTTGCTGAAGGATGGATTGTATTACAGTCTGATTTCTTATAGATGGAGCAGAGGAAACTGGTATTTCGACTTAGCTGCTGTAAAAAATAAAAACATCCGTCAGGTAAAGTGTGGCGGATTTGAAGATATTGACGTGCTGGAAGTGAATGATGGAGCGGGTGTGTTTGCAGACTGCACGCTGTTGGAAGAAGCAGATTTGTCACAGACAGGGATAACGGAATTGGAAGGAACATTTGAGGGGTGCAGTGCATTGGAAACGGTGAAATTGCCAGAGAATATAACGAAAATTGGATTTGGCACATTTACAGGCTGCAGTTCACTGGAGAAAATGGATTTATCCCAGACTTTGGTTACAGAAATAGGCGGTAGTGCATTTTCTGCCTGCAGTGGATTAAAAACCGTGAAATTCCCCAAAACATTAACGGCGATTGACAGTTATGCTTTTTTATCCTGTAAAAATTTAACGGGGGAACTTGATCTTTCCCAGACCGCGGTAAAAACAATCGGAATCTGTGCGTTTTATAAGGACGGCGGCGTGCTTGGGAAGATAAGGCTGCCAAAGACGATTACAGAGATTGGCAGCGAAGCATTTTCCTGGGAAACGACAGACGGACCTGAAAAAATATATGTAATAACCAGTCTCTCCAAAGATAAAATCAATGCAGAAGCATTAAAGAGGAATGTTCCGGTTGTCGTGTGTCCATATCTTTATCAAATAAAATTTGATGGAAATGGTGCAGCAAAAGGGAAAATGAGTGAGAAAGCATGTGCGGCGGGTCAGAAGGAAAAACTTTCAAAAAATAAGTTTGAAAAGAAAGGATATACATTTGCAGGCTGGAATACGCAGCCAGATGGGAAGGGAACCTTTTATGAGGAAAATGCCTATGTAAAAAATCTGACAAAAAAAGCAGATGAGGTCGTAACTTTATATGCCCAGTGGAAAGCAGCACAGTATCAGATTACATATAACCTGAATGGAGGCAAAAATAATAAGAAGAATCCCAAAACATATAAAATCACTTCAAAGACGATAAAACTTTCAAATCCGTCAAAAAAAGGGTATGTGTTTAAAGGATGGTATTGTGATAAAAAATGTACCAAAAAGGTAACCTCTATTAAAAAGGGCAGTACCGGAAAAGTAACACTGTATGCAAAATGGGCAAAGGAAAAGTACACCATTACCTACAAATTAAACGGAGGCAAAAATAATAAGAAAAATCCGAAAATATATACCATTACTTCAAAGATGATAAAACTGGCAGCACCAACAAGAAAAGGGTATGTGTTTAAAGGATGGTACCGTGATAAAAAATGTACCAGAAAGGTAACCTCTATTAAGAAAGGCAGCACGGGGAAAATCACACTGTATGCAAAATGGAAAAAGAAATAAACAAATCCAAAATGTTCCACATAACGGAACAAAGTTTTACATTGTGAAAATGTTACAAAAAAACAGGGAAAAACAGTAAAAAAAATGTTGCTATTTAGACAAAATATGTTAGAATAAATATGTGCGTTTTAGAAAGGCACATAACATGGCTTGATTATGGAAACAAATACGGTGTCCATAATTACATAGTAATTTATTTTAGGAGGAATTATCAAAATGGCAAACAAATGGGTGTATATGTTTAGCGAAGGCGACATGACCATGCGTAACCTGCTTGGCGGTAAAGGTGCCAACCTTGCAGAGATGACAAGCATCGGACTTCCTGTACCACAGGGATTCACAATCACAACAGAGGCTTGTACACAGTACTATGAAGATGGTCGCAAGATCAACGACGAGATCATGGCTCAGGCTATGGAAGGCGTTAAGAAAATGGAAGAGATCAACGGAAAGAAATTCGGCGATCTTGAGAATCCGTTATTAGTATCTGTTCGTTCAGGAGCAAGAGCTTCCATGCCAGGTATGATGGATACCATCTTAAACCTTGGTTTAAATGACGAAGTAGTTGCTGCAATGATCAAAGGTAATCCGGATCCTGCATTCGAGCGTTTCGTATATGACTCATATAGACGTTTCATTCAGATGTTCTCAGATGTAGTTATGGAAGTTGGTAAAAAATACTTTGAGCAGCTCATCGACAAGATGAAAGAAGAGAGAGGCGTTAAATTTGATATCGACCTTACAGCAGCTGACTTAAAAGAGTTAGCAGAGCAGTTCAAGGCTGAGTACAAGAATCAGTTAGGTACAGATTTCCCTTCAGATCCTGTTGAGCAGTTAAAACTTGCTATCGAGGCTGTATTCCGTTCATGGGACAACCCACGTGCAAACGTATATCGTCGTGATAACGATATCCCATATTCCTGGGGTACTGCAGTTAACGTAATGCCTATGGTATTCGGTAACTTAAATAACGAGTCCGGTACAGGTGTTGCATTTACACGTGATCCGGCAACTGGCGAGAACAAACTGATGGGTGAGTTCTTAATCAATGCACAGGGTGAGGACGTAGTTGCAGGTGTTCGTACACCTATGCCAATCGCTCAGATGGAGAAAGAATTCCCTGAGGCATATGCAGACTTCTTAAAAGTTTGTGAGACTCTTGAGAATCATTATCATGATATGCAGGATATGGAGTTCACCGTTGAGAACAAGAAGTTATACATGCTTCAGTGCCGTAACGGTAAGAGAACAGCTCCGGCTGCACTTAAGATCGCTTGCGATTTAGTAGACGAGGGACATAAGACTCCGGAAGAGGCAGTTGCTATGATCGATCCTCGTAACCTTGATACATTACTTCATCCACAGTTCGATGCTGCTGCATTAAAAGCTGCTACACCGATCGGAAAAGGACTTGGTGCTTCTCCGGGTGCTGCATGTGGTAAGATCGTATTTACAGCAGAGGATGCTGAAGAGTGGAATGCAAGAGGAGAGAAAGTCGTATTAGTACGTCTTGAGACATCTCCAGAGGATATCACTGGTATGAAAGCTTCCCAGGGTATCTTAACAGTTCGTGGTGGTATGACATCTCACGCAGCCGTAGTTGCACGTGGTATGGGTACATGCTGTGTATCTGGATGTGGCGATATCGCTATGGACGAAGAAAATAAGAAATTTACATTAGCTGGCAAAGAGTTCCATGAGGGAGATTACATCTCAATCGATGGTACAACCGGTAACATCTACGATGGAGCAATTAAGACTGTTGATGCTACAATCGCTGGTGAGTTCGGACGTGTTATGGCTTGGGCTGATCAGTTCAGAACTCTTAAAGTTCGTACAAACGCAGATACTCCTGCAGATGCTAAGAAAGCTCGTGAGCTTGGTGCAGAAGGTATCGGTCTCTGCCGTACAGAGCATATGTTCTTCGAGGAAGACAGAATCGCTGCTTTCCGTGAGATGATCTGCTCCGATACTGTAGAAGAGAGAGAAGCTGCATTAGAGAAGATCCTGCCATATCAGCAGGGAGACTTCGAAGCATTATACGAAGCTCTGGAAGGTAACCCAGTTACAATCCGTTTCTTAGATCCACCTCTTCATGAGTTCGTTCCGACTGAGGAAGCTGAC
>ENA-OPVU01000524-OPVU01000524.1-human-gut-metagenome-genome-assembly--contig:-NODE-524-length-24843-cov-2.271422_pt1 | contig 24843 bp, 32 predicted proteins | sample MGYA00241497_ERZ501986 | MGnify/ENA primary metagenome ERZ501986 (study PRJEB25962, sample SAMEA2042995) | human gut metagenome | biome: human gut; feature: human-associated habitat; material: faeces...
CACGGATCGCCGTCGCAATCACCAGACGGCACGCCGCTACACGGTGGAATTCCTGAACGGTCGAGTTCAGACCATCGTCGCCCGCAGTGCCAATGGTGGCCGTGTTGAGTTCTTCAAGACCTCCGCGATCATCAATGAGCTCCTTAGGATGCTCTCCGAATTCCGCGAGGCCTCGAAGGATGTTGCACAGCACCGCTATGCTCCTGCTAAGGTCGAGGCCCCGGTCGAACAGGACATCATCTCTGAGGATGACACCGGTCTTAAGGACACCATCGAGCTCTTGAGGGGTGTTGTGATGATTAACGTGATCATCACACTTGTAACCCTCGGGATTGTGTGGTACAATCTCTAACGAGTCCTTAGGGAGGGGCTTCGGCCTCTCCTGATGAATCCCTGTAAATCTAGTAAATGAGTAACATTATGTCCATCGCTAAGAAATTTGTTAAAGAACTCAGGCTCATCCCGATGGATGAAAAGGGCTTTTACAACTGCCGTCTAGCAGAAGGCTGGATTGCCCGAGTGCGTCACCAGTCCTTGCGAGTCTCTTTCCCGATGGGTGAGGACTCGTACGACGCAACGGAGCGTCACGAGTTCGCCGACGGATCCGTGATCGTGGTCGGAAACCCCGAACAAATTGCTTTCTCCCTCAATGTCTATGAGGAGGAGTGAAGATGAATGCACAGATTCGCAAGCTGTTGGACACCCTACCATCCTACATGGTCGCCGAGTGGGCCTTGCCTGCTCTCATCAATGGTGACTACACGGGGATCATTCCCATGGATGCCCCTGAGAGCACCGGAGAGGTCGCCATGGTCGCCCAGTTCGATGAAGAGATAGTCTGTGGGCGTGCTATTATCGTCGACGAAGAAGAAGACGGGACGATTAACCCCGTCTTTGCAAAAGACGAGATCACGGGCACCTATGCCGAGTGTGTCCGTATCTGGCTAGCCTAGTAACCCCAATGAAAGGAGCCCTTACGATGTCCACCCTGAAAATGATCCTCCTTCCAACGTCTAGCAACAAGAAGACCGGGGATATCATGCAAAGCTACTCCAGCCGTAGCACCTGCCCAGTATGCTGTGTCTTTAAGAACAACGGCTGTTATGCCGAAGGTACTCACACTAAGATGGTGTGGGATCGATGCGAAGACAAGCAAGACAAGCGATATGTTATCAACGGGGAGCATCTTCGTTTAGGTCTCCTTGAGGGAGCCTTTAACAAGCTCCGTAAAAATCCCACTAGGGACTCTATCCTTTTCCGACATAATTTGGCAGGTGATCTTGCCATTGAAGGCACAAGTGTAATTGATGTCAACAGAGTAGACACCATTGCAGGAGCCATTGAAGGGGCTAACGAGGTAGTAGGAGAGATCATCAAGGGCTACACGTATACCCACTGTATTATTGATTCCAACGCCTCCGATGTGATCCATGATGCCGCCAAGCGTGGATTCCTTATCAATGCCTCGTGTGAGACTGTGGAGGAGGTCAAGCATGCTAAAGCATTAGGTATAAACGCAGTTATTGCCTCTGTTGACCCTAAGGAAACCGAAAAGGAGCTTAAGGCTGTTGGCTTGTATGGTGCACAGTGCCCCGCACAGGTCAAGAAAGGCATGGACTGCAATCGTTGCCAACTCTGTGCTAAGAATCGCAAGGTTGTAATCATCTTTGCAGTCCACGGCAACGCCTCTAAGAAAGCCACTAAAGTAATCATGATGAAGAATCTTAATCACTAATACACAAACAACTAAAGGAATGCCCCTAGGAAAGCCATAGAACGCCCTAGGGGCGTCCAGAGGAGATAACATGTATACTCTAACCACAACCATCATTGAACGCTCTGACATAGCCTCTATTCTTTTCTATCGCTGGAAAGATGGGGCGTATGCAGTCACCTTTACGGACTGCGAGTCTATCTACACTTTCACCGGTAAATATTCAGGCGGTGAGGATGTAGAAGGAAGGCTCTACAAGTTCAAGAAAGGGGGCTCTATGGAACTCATTGGAAATGCTTCAATGCACGGCAGTGTTATGAATGCAATTCTGTCCATGTGGAATAACCACATTAAGGAGATTGAGAATGCTTAATCTTAAAGAATACCTGATTGTATTCATTGGAATTGCAATCATTCTTGGAATTTTCCCCATGTTTGTCTTTATTTGCAAACTTATGGGAATCTATTACTAAAGGAGACAAAATGGAAGAAATTAATGACGGAAATCCTGAAACAAGTACCCATTACATGGGAGCTGTCCAGCCTATTGAATTGATGCTTAATGCACTATCTCATGAGGAATTCATTGGATTCCTAAAGGGCAATATGATCAAATATGCGTTCAGAGCAGGACGCAAAGCAGGGGAATCCGCAGAGAAAGACAGAAACAAATACCTGACTTATGCCGAATGGTTGCGTACTTTCGAGTCATTCGGTACCATCGAGGTCAACGGTGAGTACATCGAAAAAGGTAAAATCAATGGTTAGAGGAGACACGAGGATTTAATAAAATCCATACTCCTAGGGAGAGTGTGAAAGAGGCTATAGACTCCTAAGGAAATCTAAAGGAAACCACAGGAGTCTATAGTTTAACTATGGGTAATATCCTACATTATCACCTATATAACCCTATATAAAAGAGTATAAAAGATCTATAGATATAACTAAAGGTAACCCCCTATGTCTTATGATAAATTGAATAGTTTTAGAATTGATGGTGAAAATGAATATGATGATCTTTGTCTTAAATACGGCAAAGCCCGTGTAGACAGGGAAATCGAATTAGAACTTGAAAGCAAGGAAAATGCCTTCAATGCTTTCATGTCTAAGCGTAATAAGGCCATTGAAAGCGGTACTCTTGGCAATATGGGTGCAAGTCGTGTCTTGATTAGTGAAGCCATCCCTGTCATGACTAAGGCCCTTGACAAGTGGTTCAAGGATGTTGATACGGGCAAGCCCGGTAAGCGTCATGTGATGGCATCCCTTATTCGGTCTTTGTCGTCCGAAGAAATCGCGTTCATTTCCATTAGAACCATCATTGAAAATTCCCTTGGAATCGTGTCTTTAACAAAATTGTCTTCTGCAATTGGTGAAGCTATTGAGGATGAACTTCGGTTTAAGATGGTAGTTGCAACTATGGATAAGAAAGAGCTCAGCAGGTTCAATGCAGGGCTTGATAAGCGTATCTCCATGCAGTTCAAAAAGCGCTATGTTGAAAACAAGGAAAAAATCCTAGCAGACGAAAAGAGACTCAAGAGATGGAACAAGTGGGGTAACGCTAATAGAGTTCAAGTAGGTCTTAAGTTGGTAGACATTTTCATCGTGTCTACTGGCTTAGGTGCCCTTGAGAAAACTATGAGTGACAACAAAAACGTGCACTACACTTTCTGTCTTGACCCTGACGTGTTGACGTACTTGGAACACGAGGACAAGGAAACTGCTAGTCTCATGTTCCAAAATCGGCCCATGGTAATCCCTCCCAAGCCGTGGACTACTCCTTTTGATGGTGGTTACCTAATCAACCTTAAGAAGCCCATACAGCTTGTTAGAATGCCCTCTAAGGAGTGTGCACAGCTCTACGATGAGGTTGACATGCCTAACGTCTATAAGGCTGTTAATGCCATACAGTCCACGGCTTGGAGGATCAATCGTAGAGTGCTCGACGTGGCCAATGAGGTGTGCTCTTGGGCTCACATTCCTGATGGCCTTGAGATGCCCTCTGCGAACCCTGCTGAGCCTCCCATGAGGCCTGCAGAGGCAGACACTAACGAGGAGGTACAACGTGATTGGCGTAGTGCTATGGTGCACTACTATCAAGACGACAATAAGCGTAAGAGCAAGCGTTACCTTGTGAATGGTGTCCTAGCACTGGCAAACACCTATAAGGACGACATGGAAATTTATTTCCCCCACAACCTTGACTTCCGTGGTCGTGTCTATCCCTTGACCCAGTTGAGCCCTCAAGGCAATGACTTTACTAAAGCCCTCATTGAGTTTGCCGAAGGTGTCCCATTGGGTGAGAATGGGCATACTTGGCTGGCCTTTCAGGGTGCTAACTGCTACGGCCTTGACAAGAAACCCTTTGAAGAGCGTATTGCTTGGGTCTATGAGAGCACCGACATGATTCTGTCTATTGCCAAGGATCCCTTGCAGGATCTCCGATGGACTGAGACGGATTCCCCTTGGGAATTCCTTGCATTCTGCTTTGAGTGGGCGGACTATCTGGATAAGGGTGACTCTTACGAGTCTCACCTCCCGATTGCCTTCGATGGCTCCTGCTCTGGCTTACAGCATTTCTCTGCGATGCTTCGGGACGAAGTCGGTGGGGAAGCCGTCAACCTCATGCCTGACGATCATGTTCATGACATCTATGGCATTGTCGCTACCAAGGTCACAGAGTTGCTTAAAAAGGACTATGACAATGGTACCGATGACACCATGGCTAAAACTGAAGACGGTGACGATTACCTGAAGAAGGGCACCCGCAGTATGGCCACGGAATGGCTCAAGCACGGAGTTACCCGCAAGGTGACTAAGCGTAGCACTATGACGCTCTGCTATGGCTCTAGTAAATTTGGCTTTGCCGAACAGGTTTTGGAAGACACTATTTACCCCGCTCTTTCAAAGAATCCCACGGCATTCAGTCGCCCTAGCCAGTCCGCTAGGTACATGGCTGGATTGATCTGGGAAGCCCTGCAAGGGGTCGTAGTGAAAGCTGTGGAGGCTATGGGTTGGCTACAGGTTGCAAGTGGCCTCCTCGCTCAAGATAAGGACATTAACGGCCAGAGCATGCCTACCTATTGGATTACCCCTGCGGGATTCCCTGTAAAACAGAAGTACAACAAGGTTGTGCTCAAGCAACTCAGGACGTTTACTACTGGAACCATTCGAGTCAAGGAGCCATTCAAGGAAGACAGCCAGATTGAGGAAGGTGCCTCCATCAATCCCGTGGTGTACGAGAGTACCCCCGAGATTGACACCCGAAAGCAGAAGCAGGGTATTGCACCCAATTATGTACATAGCATGGATGCCTCCCACCTTATGCTTACGGTGTGCTCTTGTGTAGACAAGGGTGTCAAGTCCTTTGCGATGATTCATGACTCCTATGGGGCACCTGCAGGACATGGTGACATCATGTTCACGACCGTTAGGGAAGTGTTTGTAGATACCTACAGCAAGAATGATGTACTGCAGGATCTTCACGACCACATTGAAAACCTTTTGTCTCCTAAGATGGTCGACAAGCTCCCTGAGATTCCCTCTAAGGGAAACCTTGATCTTGAGCGAGTCAAGGAGTCCATGTACGCCTTTAGCTAAACCCAACTAATAAAATCCATACTCCTAGGGAGAGTAACCAAGCCTCCCTAGGTTAAACATAAACAAACAAGGAAGTAATTAATGTCTAGCAACAACAATCGTTTCACGACCCCCAAGGGTCTCGCACAGTATCCCGCTCTCAAGACTCCTGACACGAAGTTCAATCCCGAGGGTGACTACAAGGTTAATCTTGTCATGGAAGATGACGAGAAGACCAATTCCCTCGTGTCTAAGCTCGAAGCAGTCCTTGAGGAATTCTATGAGAATGATGACAATGTCAAGCAGGCCATTTCTAAGGGTCGCAAGGTGGTGACTCAGGACATCTACGAAAAGGATGAAGAAGGCCGCATTGTGATGAAGTTCAAGCAGAAGGCGGTCATTACGAAGAAGGATGGTTCCAAGATTCCCGTCAAGATCCGACAGTTTGACTCTAAGGGGAAGCCCATTGACGTCAACATCGGTCGAGACAGTGTAATCAAGGTTTCCTTCACTGCCAACCCGTACTACATGCCCTCTACGCGTACCTGTGGGCTTTCCCTTCGACTTCTCGCAGTTCAGGTTATCTCTCTGAATGAGTTCGGTGATGCCTCTGCGTCCTCTTATGGCTTTGAAGAAGAAGAGGGTTATGATGGTGAGGAGCCTGAGGATTCCTCTAAGAGCTTTGAAGATATTGACGGTGACGTTCCCGGAGATTTCTAAATGATTAAGTTTACTTTCGGCCATAAACTGCGTGAGGGGCTCGGCCTTCTCCTTACTGAGGAAGGCCTTGAAAAGGCTCTTGAGTCCGCAATTGAGACTTACAACTGGTACATTGAAAAGGACGGTAAGGCACCAAGTGGCTTCTATTGTACCCTCTCTGGTGACAAGCGGCACTTCAAGAGCAACACCGCCTTCTATGATGCTAAGTTCATTTATGAAGTGATGCCCTACTCGTTTACGTTCAATGTCAATGTTGAGGATCTTATCTTTGAAGACAAAGAAGGTGTCGAGTATGATAAGCCTTACAGGCTTGAGGAATTCTTTAGCAAGGATCTTAGTGGTGTTGAGGGTGCCTGCGTCCTTGTCATGTTTAAGGATAGTGCTCATGCTGAAGCCTCAGAGTGCTTCTGTCGTCCAGATCTACTGGTTGGCCAGATTATGAGTTATCAGGATGATGACTACTTCATTCGTGTCAATGGTCATAGTTGTGTATATGACATCCATAGCGATGAGCTTTCTGAAGAATGTAAGGTTATGCTCCCTTCTCGTAGCAACCTGCTTAAGGAGCATGAAGAGGAATAAAGGAATAAATGCGAAGCATTTAAAGGAATAAATGACTACCCGTAGTGCGGCCTATAGTAAAAAGAGGATGCACAACAAGGGAACTTACCGAAGTGGCCTTGAGGAGAAAGTCTCAGACTCCCTCAGGGCCTTCGGCATTGAGCCTCATTATGAGGAGAAGTATCTGGAGTATATTGTGCCAGCAAGTAAGCACAAATATACTCCTGACTTCGTTTTGCCTAATGGGATTCTCATAGAAACTAAAGGTGTATGGGATTCTGAAGATAGGAAGAAACATATTTTAATTAAGGCTCAACACCCCGAGTTGGACATTCGCTTTGTCTTTAGTAGATCCAAAACCCCTATTTACAAAGGAAGCAAAACAACCTATGCGTCCTTTTGTGAAAAGAATGGGATCAAGTATTCAGACAAAACAATCCCCCTTGAATGGATTAACGAGGATCCCAAGGTAATCCCTGAAGGGATTCTTCTTAATAAAGGTTAATTAAAATATGGTTTCTTTCAAGGCTCCAAAGATTGAGGAGCATAAATCTTTTGTCTCTTATAAGAATAGAGAGACTACTAAATATCTTGTCGTTCACTGCTCTGCCACTCAGAATGTGCCGTCTTTTACATGGAAAACCATTGACCAGATGCACAGACAGCAGGGGTGGTTGGGTATTGGTTATCATTTTGTAATTCTTACTGACGGCACCATCCAGAGAGGCAGGCCCCTAGAGGCCATTGGTTCCCATGTAAAGGGTTACAACAACTGTTCTGTCGGTATCTGCCTCATTGGCGGTGTGAATGCAAAAGGCAAGTCTGTAGACAACTTTACAGAGGAGCAGAAGGAATCTCTTAAGTGTCTACTGGACTATCTCAGAGGTTACTATAAAGATGAAGTCGTTGTCCTTGGTCACAGAGATTTTGCAGGCGTCAACAAAGACTGCCCTTGTTTTGATGTTAAGGGATGGTATAAGGGCGCTAAGTTTGCTCGGTATGAAAATACTGAGGCGTTCTGGAGTAAGGTAGTCTTCTCCAAGGGTGTCTTTAAGGACTTTAATGGAGACCCTGAAGAAGGGGATGTTGTCCGCATTGAATAAAATCAATACTCCTAGGGAGAGAGTATGCAGTATGTGAAATCTCTTATGGTTATCCTTGCGTTCATTCTGGGACTGGCTCTAGGTGAATCTCTTGAGGAAAAAAGAAATCAAGAGATTCTCCTAGAGGAGCAACGGACTCACTTAACGGAACTAAAGACTCTACAGGAAAGAAAGGATGCAACGATTAACTTACTTCTTAAAGACATGGCTACCGCTGATGTTGTGCAATCTGCTATTGATAAGCGGGTTAACCGCCTGCAGTACAACATCAATGCAGGAAACAAAGCCATCATGCAACATACCGATAGAGCTTATGCAGAGTCAGTCATCCAGTGTAGAAACCTACTGTCAGAAGGTGCAGAACTACACGGGGAAGGTGTTAAGATACTCAGAGACACCAATAGACGACTTGAAGCAATAATCGACTTACACAAGTGAGGAAATCATGGAAGATGATTACATCAGACTTAGTAAATGGGATCTTGAGAGGATTGTAGGTTCCATGGGTGGTGTCTCTGCCTATGACAGGCAATACTACAAGTACGATACGAGGATTGAGGGTGCTCATGGTTACAACCGTGACTGCATTTGCATCTTCTATGATGCTTCAGCTGATGAGCCTATCTTCTATTCCATCAGGTACTCCTATGATGAGTACACTGACGAGATAACTATTCATGAAGTGGAGGACAATGACCGAGATAGTCCTTTCACTTACTACAGGGTGTTTCCTGCTCGATCCCGACAGGTCACCGAATACTATTAACTTACACGGCGTGCCCCCGAAATAGTCTTCTAAACTATCGGCATAAAACATCGGGAAGGAGCCAAGGGGTTCGATTCCTCCACGCCGTACCAAATTAAGCAGGTCGGGTAGCTCCCGAATAGGATGTCTGCCGAAATAGATCCGAAAGGGGGCAACGGTTACCCCACAGAAAATACCCTAGTGGCGAAATGGTATACGCAACTGAATTAGAGTCAGCCGAGAAGGAACGCTCGTGTGGGTTCGAGTCCCACCTAGGGTACCATTTATTTTTTTTTAAAGAGAGGCAATTATGCAGACTCAGAAGGAACTTGATCGAATGGAATCTGATTGGGAAGCTCGTTGGGAAGACGAGTATCAGGAATATCTTGAGTCCCTTGATGAAGAAGACGATGAGGATGAAGACGACGACTATGATGAGGAAGATAATGACAACTAAAGTTGGATCTAGTGAAGCCCTTTGCATCTGCCATCAGGATAATCTCTATACGTTCGTCCTTAGGTATCCTAGGATGATCCATAGTGAATTCATGACTCACAGGGTCTTCAGTCGAAATGCCAGTAGCTCCCGTGCTATCCCTGTAGCTAAGGTTATTGAACAGGTGCGCAATGACCCCTTTATCCCTTCTCACGTCTACATGAATCAATCTGGCATGGTTGGTACTGTTGAGGCTTCTGAGGATACCTATGAGTCTTTTAAGGGTCTTTGGCTTAAAGCTGTAGACAATGCAGTAACTGTTGCGGAATCCATGGTTGCTCTTGGTGTCCATAAGCAACACGTCAATCGAATCCTTGAACCCTTCCAGTACATTAACGTGATTGTTACTGCTACTGAATGGGAGAACTTCCTGCATCTTAGGCTTGCCAGTGATGCACAGCCTGAGATGCAGGATCTTGCAAGGGCCATTAAGGGTGAGATGGACAAGGTAGGCAATAATATCATTAGTGTCTACCATATTTGTGGGAAGTATGTTAGTCTTCCCTTTATCACCCAAGAGGAAGTTGATGAGCACTGCATGAACTCGTTTAGTTCTTCTGAAGTCCTCATTAATGATCTCATGCTTATTTCCTCTGCACGCTGTGCTAGAGTGTCTTACAACAACCACGACGGATCTTGTCCTGACGAACACAAGGACAAGAAGCTGGCACGAAGGCTTCTTGACGCAGGTCATATGTCACCCATGGAGCACCCCTGTATTTGGGCAGGAGACATGAGGTACCATAGAAACCTGTACGGTTGGGAGAGCCTTCGTTGTAAACTGGGTTATTAAAAGATGAATCAAGAGAGTACATTCCTTTATCATGAGCCTTGTCCTGAATGTGGTTCCTCTGACGCCTGTGGTGTCTTTAGTGATGGCCATAGGTATTGTTATTCTTGTAATACTTATTTTAGACCTGATGGGTCTGTAAAGACTGACGGGTCTGTAAAGAAAGAGGTGACTAGAGTGTCTAAGGAGTGTATTCCTTTTGAAGACCTTGAAGCTGTTTCCCTTACTAAGCGTTGTATTAGTAAAGATACTTGTTCTAAATTCAAGTATTTTTCTACTGTTTACAAAGGGAAGCCTTGCCAAGTAGCGTGTTATTATGACGATTCGGGGAGCCTTGTTGGGCAGAAGCTCAGGTTCCCCGATAAGTCCTTTGCTGTACTTGGTGCTATCTCTAATAGGCTCTATGGATCCCAATTGTGGGCTAGTGGTAAGAAGATCGTCATTACTGAAGGTGAGATTGATTGTCTTACTGTGAGTCAACTTCAGGGTAACAAGTGGCCTGTCGTGAGTATCCCCAATGGTGCACAGGGGGCAAGGAAGGCTATTGAGGCCAACCTTGAGTACCTTGACAAGTTTGAAGAAGTGGTTCTCATGTTTGACATGGATGAACCTGGTCGTAGGGCTTGTGAAGAGTGTGCAAAGATCCTGCCTGCAGGTAAGGCATATATTGCTAATCTTCCTTGTAAGGATCCTAATGAGTGCCTTAGTGAAGGCAAGGGGTCTGAAGTTCTCCAAGCTGTATGGAATGCCAAGCCGTATAGGCCCGATGGAATTGTTTCAGGTACCGATCTCTACGAGAAATGTGTAACTGACATTGATGATCTTAAGGATTCAGTGGAGTACCCTTGGGTTGCTCTTCAGAACAAAACTAAAGGAGCTAGACATGGTGAACTGTATGTCTTCACAAGTGGAAGTGGTATGGGAAAGTCCACAATACTCAGAGAACTCGAATACTACTTTGGTGTTCACAGGGGAGAACTATGCGGAATTGTTGCTCTTGAAGAATCTACTCGCAAAACTGGGATGGAACTCATGTCGATTCATCTTAACAAGCGGATCATACTCGACCCTGAGGGTACAGATGAAGATGAACGAAGCAGAGCTTTTGCGGAGACTATTGGAAACGGAAACTTCTTCCTGTACGACCATTTTGGGTCTCTTGATTCAGGCAATCTGCTTAGTAAGCTCAGGTATATGATTGTGTCCCTTGGTTGTAAGCGTATCTTCCTTGACCATATCTCCATTGTGGTCTCTGGTATGGACACCGATGAGGATGGTGGTGAACGTAAAGCCATTGACAAACTTATGACTAACCTTCGTTCCCTAGTGGAAGAGACTGGAGCTACAATGTTTGTAGTGTCTCACCTTAAGCGTCCTGAAAAGAAGGGACATGAAGAGGGTGCACAGGTGTCCTTGAGTCAACTTAGAGGGTCTGGAGCTATTGCACAGCTCTCTGATATGGTTATTGGTCTTGAGAGAAACCAACAGGGTGACAATCCTAATGTGTTGACCCTGAGAGTCCTTAAGAATCGCTTTAGTGGTGACACTGGTATCAGTGGATACCTTTACTATGACCAGAACACTGGTAGGCTCTCTGACTATGAGGCAGGCTCTGAATGTCCTTTTGAGGATGAATCTGAGTTTTAGCAAAGTTATTTAAGAAACAAGCAAGGCTATTTAAGGAATAGAAAATGCTGACAATTAAAGACAAATATATCGTATTCGATATTGAAACTGATGGGTTGCTTGATACGACCAAGAGGTTTTGGTGTGGTTGGTTGTACGACTCCTACACTAATTTGTACACTGGTTACACCGATCTTGATGAGTTCTTCGATGCCCTGAATAAGTATGGTACTAGTGGGTACAGCATCGTTGGTCACAATATCTGCAAATTCGACATCCCTGCTCTTAAGAAGCTCAAGGGGGAGAGGTTTGCATTTGATGTTCGAGATGTCTGTATCGACACTCTTGTACTTGCTCGTTTGATCTATGCGAACATTAAGGACACTGACATTGGTCTTATTCGTTCTGGTAGGCTCCCCAAGGCTCTCTATGGTTCCCATAGCTTGAAGGCTTATGGCTACCGTATGGGTGAACTGAAGGGCACCTATGGTGAACAAGAGGACGCATGGGACAAGTTCACTCCTGAGATGTATGAGTACAACAAACAGGACGTTGTGGTTACCCTTAAGTTGTTCCAGAAGCTGATGGCCAAGGGTTACCCACTTAAGGCAATCCAGCTTGAGCATGACATTGCTTGGGTGATGGCTAAGCAGGAACGCAATGGGTTTGTCTTTGATAAAGATCAAGCAACCAAACTCTATTCCGAATTGGCAGGTAAGCGACAGGTTCTTTATGAGAACCTTGTTTCAAAAGGTGGGTCTTGGACTGTCTATAAGGGAGACAAGATCTATAAGCGAGATAACGCTAAGCGTGGCATTAAGGCGGGTGTCCCTTATCCTCAGTATGAAGAGGTTACCTTTAACCCCAATAGTCGCCAACACATTGCCAAGGTTCTCATGGATCGAGGCTGGGAACCTACTGAAATGACTCCTACGGGTGCCCCTAAGGTTGATGAAGAGACTCTGAAGACTGCTAAGGGTATTGATCTTACTGAGGACATCTTGGAGTATTTGCTTATTAACAAGCGCATTGCACAGCTTGCTGAGGGAGACAATGCGTGGCTAAAGTTGATGAAGGATGATCCTGATGGTTACACTCGCATTCACGGTTCTGTTAATCCTAATGGGGCTGTCACTGGTCGTGCAACTCATGCTTATCCTAATGTTGCACAGGTACCTGCAGGGAGATCTCCCTATGGGGAGGAATGTAGGTCTCTTTTTAGAGTACCTACTGGATGGTATGAAGCAGGCATCGATGCTTCAGGTCTTGAGCTTAGGTGCTTTGCTCATTTTCTCTATCCTTATGACCATGGGGAATACGTGAATGAGATCTTGAATGGTGACATTCATACTCATAACCAGAAGATGGCAGGGTTGCCTACAAGAGATCAAGCGAAGACTATGATCTACTGCATGATGTACGGTGGTGGCGACGGTAAGCTCGGAGAAGTCATCAACGGTACTGCAAAGGACGGTAAGGCTCTTAAGGAGAGATTCTTTAATGCAGTACCTGCCTATAAGGAGCTATGCTCAGATATTGAAAGGACTCTCATTACATCCTCTGAGTGGGTCGGAGGTGTCAATAAGGTAACTTGGAGGAAACGTGTTCACCCTGATAACAGCAATCTTAGTATTACTCATAGTATTCTTGGGCTTGATCGCAGGGTTGTTTATGTGCGAAGCCCTCACTCGGCTTTGAATACCCTTCTTCAGTCTGCAGGTGCCCTTATCTGCAAGAAGTGGGTGTGTCTTGTTGAGGAGAATATGCGTAAAGCAGGCTATAAGCATGGTTGGGACGGAGACTTTGCCATGATGGCGTGGGTGCATGATGAGACACAAATCGCCTGTCGTACAAGGGAAATCGCAGAGGACTGCGTAAGGATTGCACAGGAATCCATGAGACAGACTCAGGAGTTTTTTAAGTTTAACTGCCAGTTGGACACCGAAGGCAAGATTGGTGCCAACTGGTTCGATTGTCACTAAGGAGTAGCTTATGATTCGTAGACCTATGACTGTTGAAGAGATTGAAAGGATTCTTAAGAAGAATGAACCTAAGGAGGTAATGGCTTTGTGTAAGACCAACAAAAAGAGCGTTGTTGACATTAAGTGGCTCTATAAGACGGATCCTGTTTTTGGGACTGCAGGTGGTGCAGAAGTTCGATTGAATGGTAAACTGCTGTTTATGCATATTCCAAATCCCTGTAAACTCTATGAAGACTGGACTGACAAAGAAATCTTTTATGAGATTCTTGAACGTCTTGGCTATGAAGTTGATTGGGAAGAAGAGAGTGTTTACTATGAGGGGCCTCAGAAAGAAAATGAATAAGTATATTAGTTTTCTTAAGTATATTGAGCAGAACAATCCGAAATTTCAGGCGGACTTCTGTCGTGAGAATGCCAAGCTGATTGCTGAGGCGGCATCTAGGGGGCACATTACTTGCCTTAATTACTATAGTGAAGCCACTAATTATTGGAAGCTCACCTGTAAGGCATACGCTATTCTTAAGGCTTGTGAATAATGAGATATGCTTTTGTAGACGGTGATATTCTAGCCTTTAAGGCGTCCTCTGCTGTCCAGAAGGATATTGACTGGGGGGACGGTCTTTGGACTTGTCATGCTGAAGTAGATGACGCATGGGATTACTTTACCGACATGCTTATTGCTATTGATGAGAAGCTGAATAAGCATTTTGTTGGTGAAGAGATTACCTATGTATTCTGCTTCTCCGATGAGGAGAACTTTAGGAAAACCTACAATCCTGACTATAAGTCCAATAGGCGATCTAATCGTAAACCTTGTTGTTACAGAGGTCTTGTAGACAAGATTAAAGAAACCTACATTTCTCATACAGTCAAGTACCTTGAAGCTGATGATGTTGTGGGTATCTACTGCACTAGTCCTGCCTATAAAGATATTTGTGTCGCAGTGTCTATGGACAAGGATTTCAAGACAATCCCCGGTTACTTCTATGATTTCGGTAATGATGTCTTGCATAACATCACTGAGAAGGACTCCAAGAAATGGCTGTGCTATCAGACCCTAGTAGGGGACGTTACAGACGGCTATAAGGGGTGCCCCACTTATGGGCCTGTGAAAGCCAATAAGCTCCTTAATGGGCATCCTGATTCTGAATGGTGGTCTGAGGTCTTGAAAGCATTCAAGTCTCAGGGTCTTACTGAAGAGGATGCCATTAGAGAGGCAACTATGGCTAGAATCTTGCATTATGAAGATTACCCTTTAGGTGAATCTGAGGGTCTACCTAAGAAGTACAATCCTTTTTAATCAATACTAATACCCCTAGGGCTATTTTTAATTAAATCAATAGTCCTAGGTAGGAGGAATACATGAACAAAGAAGAAAACAACGTTGTTGAGGAAGAAGAGTTTCCTTATGTTCCTAAGGAGCTCATTGAGAGACTTGAGGATATCTTTGACATTCGAAAGATGATTTGGTATGAAAAGAGTAATGAGACTCTTCTAGGTATTCAACAGGTTGTTACCTACCTTAGAAATAAACACGACAAACAGAATGGAGATAACTAATGGGTGGACTCTTTAGTAAACCTAAGGTTCCTGAGGTTAAGGTTCAGGCTCCTGCCATTGAGCAACCTGTGCTCGAACCTGAGGCTCCTGAAATGGGTGCTGAAGAAACTGCGGAACACAAGAAGAACAAGGGCAAGAAGGCTCTGAGGATTGATCATGTGGGTTCTGGCAGAGGGACTAACATCCCTAAGTAATGTGTCTAGGATTGGTGTCTTGCAACCTAATGATGAAGACATCCTAGAACAGATCATCGACAAGGGTGCGAAGATCATCAAAGATGACCCTGACTCCCTCCCTTTCATTAAGAAATATGCTGACGTAAAGGTAGTGCGTAAGTTTCTTAAGGGTGTCATTAGTGGTGAATTTGAAGACTTCATCGTCCTTGTTTTCTATAACAAAGAAAATGCTCTCTCGGGTGCATCCCTAGTGTCTAGGGGGAGACCTTGGTATGCACCTGAGGGAGTAACTTTTCTAAATGAAGAGTGCACTGTAGCTTTCCAAAAGGGTCTTGGTTTGTCTAGAGCAATGGCTTATGCTCTTGAAAATAGGGCATGTACTAACGTAAGACTACTGGCCTTCTCTAACGCCAACACGCTCAACAACAAGATGTTGGAGAACACCTATGAGAAACACTTGGGTTACTCTTCATACAAAACTTTTTACAAGGAAATTTAATGGGATTTTTTAGTAAGGTCACTAAGCCTTTCAAGAAGGTTGTCCACAAGATTACTGGTAGAGGTAATAGTGGTCAGAGTGCCCCTGAGGCTCCTACGCCTGCTCCTGAGCTTGAGCTTACGAACCCTGAGGGTGAAGCTGAGAAGAAGGAAGAAACCGAAAAGGTTCAGATTCGTAAGGGTAAGAAGGGTCTTAGAATTAAGAAGGGTACCGCTTCTGTGAGCAGTGGTTCTGGTCGGAATCTTGTCTGATGGTGGAATATGGGATTTATTTCTATTCTTAAAAACAGACTTGAAGGATATAAGAAGGCTGAACAGGAGGCAAAGGAAGCTAAGGAAAAAGCTGAACGTGAATACGCGGCTAAGCAGGCTTCTGTAGACACTGAAATCGTTGAATCGAGTAACGGTAAGCTGTCCAAGAATTCCCTTAAGATCCGAAAGGGCAGATCTAGCGGTTCTGGTAGGAATCTAGTTTAACATGAGGGACGGCTTAAATGGCAACTAGTGAACATACCGCAGGCAATATCCCTCTTGAGGGTGCTAAGACAACTTATGACAAGCTCACGACAGACAGAGACCCGTACACACAGAGAGCAGAGAAGTGTGCAACCTACACGATCCCTATGCTCTTTCCTAAGGAGTCTGATGATGGTGGTACTAACTATTCCACTCCTTACAATTCTGTGGGTGCTAGGGGTCTTAATAATCTTGCCTCTAAACTTCTTCTTTCTCTGTTGCCTCCTAATCAACCTTTCTTTAGACTGGGGTTGGACGCGGAGTCGACTGTAGCTCTTAATGAGTCTGCTGACGACCAGCTGAAGGACAATATCGAATACGGTTTGTCCATGATGGAACAACAGATGATTAAGTACATGGAGTCTCAGTCTCTTAGACCGACTCTGTTTGAAGCCATTAAGCAACTTATCGTTGCAGGTAACGCACTTCTGTTCCTGCCTCCTGCTGAAGGTGGTATGAGGTGCTATACTCTTCGTGAGTACGCTGTTCAGAGAGACACGATTGGCAACGTCCTTCAGATTGTTGCTAAGGACACTGTTTCCCGTGGTAGTCTTCCTGATTCCATGCAGTCTGTTCTCCCTGATTCTGGTGAACCGACTATCAACGAAAAGGTCGACATCTATACTCACATTTACCGTGTGGCTAGTGGAGACACCTATCAGTGGGAATCCTATCAGGAGATTGAAGGTGAACCTGTTGCAGGTAGTGAGCAGACTTATCCTGCAAACAAGAGCCCTTGGATTCCCCTTAGATTCAATAAGAAGGACGGTGAACACTACGGTAGATCCTTTGTTGAGGATTATCTAGGCGACCTTATCTCCCTTGAGAATCTCTCTAAGAGCATCGTGGATATCTCCATGATTGCCTCTAAGGTTCTCTACCTCGTGTCTCCTGCTTGTCAGACTAACATCAGGGCTTTGTCTAAGGCAGAGAACGGTGCCTTTGTTAGGGGTCGTATGGAGGACGTTGTTCCCATGCAACTCAATAAGAGCATGGACATGCAGACGGTACTCACTACTGCTCAACAGATTGAGTCTCGTTTGTCTTATGCGTTCCTTCTTAACTCTGCAGTCCAGAGTGGTGCTGTTGGTAGAGACAGAGTTACCGCAGAAGAGATTAGGTACGTTGCAGGTGAACTTGAGGATACCCTAGGTGGTGTCTATTCTCTCCTGTCTCAGGAGCTACAGCTTCCTCTTGTTGCCTGTGTCTACAACCAGATGCAATCTCAGGGTTTGCTCCCTGTGGTTGACGAGAGTATTGCAGAGATTGAGCCCTCCATCATCACGGGTATTGATGCCCTTGGGCGAGGACAGGATCTTAACAATCTAGCTCAGGCTTTGCAGTTGATGCAACAGTTCCCTGAGTTTATGCAGGCTCTTAACGTTGGCAATCTTGCTACTAGGATCTTTGCGGCGGCTCATATTGATGCCACGGGTCTAGTGAAGACTCCTGAGGAACTTCAGGCAGAACAACAGGCCGCTATGGAACAGTATGCCCAGCAACAGGGTATTGACGCAGGTGCACAGATGGCTGTCAATGAAGCACAGCTAGAACACAGCTAGAACACTAGCTAGCAGGAGCTAGCACTAGCACAACAAGCACAGCTAGCATAGCTAGCACCTGAATAACTAAAGGATAACTAATGACTGACTTTAATGAACCTCAGTCTCTAACTGAGGAGGCTGAAGCACAGGGTATTGAGATCATGGAGTCTTCTACGACTCAGATTGAGGTTGACCCTGATATTGGAGACCCCCTTCTTCAGAACGAAAAGTCGGGGGAAGAACATAATGAAGAACAAGCTAATGGAACTGAAGGCCACGCTGATGATGTGGCTGTTCATGATCGAAATGAAGATCAAGAGAATCTTCAAGAAGAAGTAGACAAGCACGAAAAGGCTATTAATGCCGTGAAGGACTCCCTTAAGGAAAAGGGTGTTGACTTCAATAAGGCTGTCCGAGAATATCAGGAGTATGGCAAGCTCTCCGATGAAACCGTTGCTGAACTTGAGAAGGCAGGCTATCCTTCTGAGGTTATCGAGGGTTTCATTGAGAGTCGAAAGGCTCTTGAATCTCGCTTCACTGAAGCTGTTTATGATTCCGTAGGGGGTACTAAGGAGTACAATCGTATTGTCGATTGGGCATCCAAGAATCTCCCTCAGAAGACGATTGACTCCTTTAACAGAGCAATCGACAACAATAATCTGGAAGCTGTCACCCTCATGCTTGAAGGCATGAAGTCTAAGATGACTTCCAAGATGGGTACCGCTAATAAGTCTATTCACGGCGGTACGGCCACTCCTGTGAATCGTCCTAAGGGGTTTGCAAACAAATCTGAAGTGATCGAGGCTATGAGCGATAAGCGCTATGGCAGGGATCCTGAATACACCCGACAGGTCGAACAGAGAATGTGGGCCACTAGTGTTTAATTTTATCTATAACAACAAATCTTATATACTTTAAAAGGAAAATAATTAAAAATGGCTGCTCTTGCTGCTACTGGTATTTCCAATCCTGGTCAGGCTCTCTCTGCGGGCGATCGTGATGCACTCTTTATGAAGGTCTTCACGGGTGAAGTTCTGACTGCTTTTGCTCGCACCTCCGTTATGATGTCTCGTCATCAGGTTCGTACTATCTCTCATGGTAAGTCGGCCTCGTTCGCTGTGATGGGTCGTACCCGTGCTAAGTATCTGGCACCGGGTAACTCCCTCGATGACCAGCGTAAGAAGATGGAACACAATGAACGTGTCATCGCCATTGACGGTCTCCTTACGGCTGACTGCCTTATCACGGATATCGACGATGCGATGAACCATTATGATGTTCGAGTTGAATACTCTCGTCAGCTTGGTGAAGCTCTTGCTATGGGCGCTGACTGTGCTATTATCAATGAGCTTGCCAATGAGGCCGCTAAGGACGCTAAGTTCAAGGATGGTAACATTCCTGAAACGGGTTCGGGTGCCGACAAGGTTCCCGGTACGGGTAAGGCCTTTGAGTTTGTTACGGGTCTTGATATTTCGCAGGAAGCTACGTATGGCAATAAGATCCTTGAGGGTCTACTCGCGGCTCGTGCTCAGATGACGAAGAACTACGTCCCGCAGGGTGACCGCTATTGCCTTCTCACGCCTGAAGGCTACTCTGCTGTCATGAAGGCTCTTATGCCTGATGCGGCTAACTATCATGCCCTCTTTGATCCGAACACGGGCAAGCTCCAGACGATTTGCGGCTTTGAAGTCATTGAAGTTCCGCACCTCCTGAATGATGGTATTGATGGCAAGCATGCTCTTAACGCTAAGATCAAGACTGCGGGTCTTCAGGGCATTGTCTTCCATCGTTCCGCTGTTGGTACGGTGAAGCTCAAGGATCTCGCTATGGAACGTGCTCGTCGAGCTGAATATCAGGCTGACCAGATCATTGCCAAGTACGCGATAAACTAACCTGTCGCGTAATCTTTTCTAAATAACGGGAAACTCTTTATAGACAACCCGATTGAAGCCAAATAACTCATAAAACAGTATAGGTGTATACAAAGATGAGTAACTATAATGAAACTCTAAATAAATATGTTGCTGGTTTCGTAGACGCTGACGGAACTATTGCTTTCCACTTTAACAAAACTGTAGACGGATTCTTTCGTATAGGTCTTCAGTTTGGTATTACTCAGATTGATACTCGAGGTAGAGGCTTTAAACTTCTACAGTTCCTAAGAGACTCCTACGATGTAGGTAGCATCACTGATGTAAAAGACAAGAATCAAAAGTATTGGAAAGTATCTGGTAAGAATGACTTAGAGAAGTTCTTGCCTCATATCATTAAACACATGGTAATCAAGGGCAAACACTTTCAGAGGATGCTCGAAAAGCGTAGAGAGCTATCTGGAGTAGACCTGACTCAAGATCAGGTGGATGAGCTTAGAAAGTTTGCTAAAGAATCTAGGGCTGATACAGGCCCAACTAGATACAAAAAGAATTCTAGTCCTGCATGGTTAGCAGGATACATTGATGGTGATGGATATCTAAGGTGTTCCGATAGAGAACACTGGCTTAAGATCCATGTACAAAAATCTGATATATGTTCTGTAGAGCTAATCCAAAATACCTACGGCGGTAAGATCTACAAGACAACAAAAGAAAACATTAAAGAGTTTCGATTAAACTTTGGAGCATCGTTCTACGGAACTGCTACTAAAGTATTAAAGGCAATCATCCCGCATCTTAGGCTTAAAAGACATGATGCTGAGATGATCCTTTATTGGCACAAGCAACGACTAAATGAAAAGAACCCTAAGGGGTAAGCGATAGTCTAGCGGACAAGTACGTCCGTTTGGGGTCACGGTGGTCTCCGTCCCGAAGCTGTCGGTATCTTCGTTAAGACTGCTCAGGCTTAATAAATGACCATTGAAGAAGTAAAGAAGGCTTACGAGACTACTTACTTCTGTCAGGTGCACAAGTGGGGGTATCAGCTTACCCCCGAGGAGGCTCAGGGACTGGGTCTCCTTAGTGCAACTGCGAAGCCTGTTAAGCCTCGAAGAACCGTCGAAAAGAATAACAACAAGGAAGAATAATGATTGTAACTCCTAGCACTGAACTTGATGCAGTAAATGAAATTTTGTCATCCGTAGGCTCTAGCCCTGTTAATTCTCTTGAGGATGATGCTAATGTGGATGTGCTGAATGCTGTAAGAATCCTTAAGGCTGTCAGTCAAGAGATCCAGTCTAGGGGTTACAGCTTTAACACTCTCACCAGTGTTACCTTGAAGCCTGACTCTTTTACTAACAAAGTTGCTTATGGTAGAGACTTCCTAAGGGCTGTCTCTACTAGCTATAAGTTTGTGTGTAGAGAAGGCTATTTTTATGATCTTGATTCAGGGAATCTAGAGTTCCCTGAAGGCATCACTCTGGATGAACTTGTCAGGGAGCTTCCTTTTGAGGAGCTTCCTCAGGTCTTCAGAAAGTATATTACTGTTAGAGCCAGTAGAGTCTTTCAGATGAGGTATCTTACATCTGCGGACATCGACGCACATCTTCAGCTAGAGGAGAGTGCGGCTTATGCAGACATTGTAGACTATGAACTGACGGATGGTAACTATAACATCCTCAATGATGACCAGTTCATCAGTCAGCAGACTCAGAGGAGCTAAGCATGCCTCTAGTATCTCAAAGCATTCACTCATTTAAAGGTGGTGTCTCTCAACAGCCTGACATCATCAGGTTTCCCGATCAGGTAACTGAGCTTGTCAATGGGTTTCCTAATGAAGTTGAGGGTCTACAGAAGAGACCTCCGACTCTTGCAATCAAACGTTTGTCTGACCGTGTTGATGCTGCAAAGAAGAAGTATCATGTAATCAATAGAGACGAACAGGAAAAGTACATTCTCCAGATTGGCTCTGGGGAGTATCAGGTTTTTGATCTTAATGGTGAGCCTAAGACATGCAAGTTTGAAGATGATGAGTCAAAACAGTATATTACCACTAGTGACCCTAAGGGCAAACTAAAGGCAGTTACTGTTGCAGACTACACCTTTGTACTGAATACTGAGAAGGAGGTAGACCCTGTAGAAGGTAGATCTGATGCAGGTTGGTCTAACACTGCTCTTGTATACATCAAGAACGCTCAGTATGCTAAGACATATGCTGTGTACATCAATGGTGACTATATCTGCGGTGTCATTACACCTGACGGTGGTGAAGCAAAGCAGGCTGTCCAGACTACTACTGCCTTTATTGCTAGAGCGCTGTTTGCCCTTTTGACGACTGGTAAGCAACCTAATGGTAATAACCCTGACGTTGGTGGCACCTATGATGACCTGTTGAATCAGGTTGGTGGTAGAGCGTCTATGGGTTACTCTAGGTCTACTGTGGACATCTCTAAATACCAGTGCGCCCTAATTGGTGACTCTATGATTACAATTAGACCTAAGACGGGTGATACACCTCCTAACATCCTTGTTAAGGACGGTTTTGGCAATCAGAATGCAATTGCCTTTATGGGTAAGGTTACGGCTGTTAACAAGCTACCCCCGTTGGCCCCTAATGGTTATATCATGCAGGTGTCTGGTGAAAAGAACTCTGAAGATGACGACTTTTACGTCAAGTGGGATGACCTTCATAAGGTTTGGAAGGAGACTGTAGCTCCAAGTATTCCAGTTGACATTAACCCGAGTAACATGCCTCACGCAATTGTCAGGCAAAGCGACGGGAGCTTCCTACTTAAAAAGTTGCCTTGGGTGTCTAGGGGATCTGGTAACGAAGACACTAACCCTGATCCTTCGTTCGTTGGCAGGACGATTAACGATATCTTTTTCTATCGCAATCGCCTAGGAGTCATCTCTGATGAATCCATTATCCTTAGTGCAACCAACGACTTCTTTAATTTCTGGTTTAAGTCCTCTGCGGCTATTGCAGACACTGACCCTATTGATGTCTCGGTTTCCTCTAATAAGGTTGCCCTTCTGACTCACGCTGTGCCCTTTGCTAGAGAGCTTATGTTGTTCTCCCGTGAAGGTCAGTTTGTGTTGTCTAGTGATGGTGTCATGACCCCTAAGAGTGTCAAGTGTGACCAGATCACTAATTTTGACTATGACACGAATGTTCAACCTATCTCTATTGGCCCTTCGATCTTCTTTGTGAATGATCGAGTAAACTACTGTTCTGTGATGCGCTACTACTCCTTGCAGGACGTGGCTGACCTTAAGGATGCTGAGGACGTAGCCGCACATGTGCCTACGTACATTCCTAAGGGCATCACTAGACTCTCTGGGAACACCACAGAGAACGTAGTTACGGCTATCTCTTCTACTACCCCTAATATCGTATACTGTTATAAATTTATTCTTGTTAACGCCACTAGTGAACAGCAGGCTTGGTTCAAGTGGGAATTTGCGAACAAGAATTCTGAGGTTCTTCTAGCGGAGTTTGTTGACTCAGAGATTTATCTTCTTATTAACTCTCCGAGTGGTCTGTATCTAGAGAAAGCGTTGTTGACAGGTAATGCTGTTGACTTCTCTGATGAGCCTACTAGGCTCTTTATGGATCGTAAGAAGAAGTATGTCATTCCTCAGTCTAATAAGTACAGTGACTATGAGGATTATACTGAGGTGTCTCTTATGGATATCTACGGTGCTATCCCGTCTACTAATGACAATAAGTATTTCATTGTCACTAAGGACGGTTACGTTACTGAGGTTACTGACTGGGATTCCAATGGTGTCTTTAGGATTCAAGGGGACATGAGGGGTGTTGAGGTGTTTGTGGGCCTTACCTACAAATTCTGTGTGACTCTCTCTAAGCAGGCCATTAAGAGGAATACGGATACTGGTGGTGTCATCTCCGAGATTGAAGGTAGGCTACAGCTTAGATACTTCTGGTTTAACTATAGTAAGTCTGGTGTATTTGAATGCAAGGTTGATAACGACCTTAAGGAAAAGCACTTTAAGTATAGGTTTACTGGTAGGAACCTTGGCGAATCTCCGACTATCTTGGGGGTCAACAAGGTTTACACGGGTAAGTTTAAGTTCCCGATTCAAGACAATAATGATGAAGTAGTCATTACTGTCTGCTCCGACAATGTCCAACCTATTAACCTTATTTCAGGTGGTTGGGAAGGTCTTTACATTAGAAGGAATAGTAGCGTATGAAGTTGAAACCCTTAACTCCTGAGCAGAATAACATGCTTTGTGACATCGCAATTCATGCTATGGAGAGTTGTGTCTGTAATGAAGTTGAGATCCCCATTGAACACTTTGTTTATGAAGGGGTGTATTACAGAACCTGTTTTATCCCTAAGGATGTAGCTATTATTGGAGCTTTCATCCAGATCCCTACTACTGTAATTGTCAGTGGGGATTGTTATGTTACCCTAGGGAATACTGTAGGGAGGCTTAAGGGTTACAACGTCATTCAGGCTGAGGGTGGCCGTAGGCAAGCCTTTAGGGCACTTGAAGACACGCACATTACGATGTGTTTTAGGACTGATAAGGTTGACCTAAGGGAATGTGAGAAAGAGTTTACTCCTGAGTGGATGCTATTAACAACTAATAGAAAGGAATTGATTAAAGAATGAGTGGTGTCGTAATCGGTGTTGGCGCCGCTGTTGGTGCAGTAATTGGTGGCGGTAGTTCTCTACACGGTATCTCTAAGCAGAACCGTAGTATGGTGAAAGCCTTCAAGAAGCAGATGCACTACCTTCAGCTAAACTATAACTACAATCAGGCGTCACTTGACAGACAAGAAAGATCAATGTACGACTCTGCACTAGGTGAGTTGTTTTCTTTGTCTCTTAACGCCTACCAGAACAATTCACAGATTGAAGCGGCTATTTCTGAGACAGGCCTTGACGGTAGATCTCAAGATAAGATCAAGCAGACAATTAGTGGGCAGACTCTTAGACAAGAGACAGCAACTAAGGAAGCCTACCTTAATGATGTGTGGAATGTAAGGTTTCAGAAGGACGCTCTTTACATCCAGACTAAGGCATCCGTTGAGCAAGCTAGGGATAACCTCAACAATAACCTTATCGGCGGCTCTAGGGCTTTCCAACAGTTCCTCAGTGGTGCGATCACTGGTGCCGCTATGGGTGCCGCTACTGCAGGTATTGGTAGTGCCGTTGGTGGTGCACTTGGTGGTGCTATGTCCTCTACTGCTACAGGAGCCCTTGGTGGTGGCGCAGGTGCCGCTGGTGGTGCGGGTGCTGTCACTGCTGAAAGTTTCTTGGCCTCTTATGGAATTTCGGCTAGCACTGTCCCGACACTTGGGGCATCTACTATGGCTTCTACGGGAGCGGGC
>ENA-OPVU01000544-OPVU01000544.1-human-gut-metagenome-genome-assembly--contig:-NODE-544-length-24352-cov-2.831831_pt1 | contig 24352 bp, 17 predicted proteins | sample MGYA00241497_ERZ501986 | MGnify/ENA primary metagenome ERZ501986 (study PRJEB25962, sample SAMEA2042995) | human gut metagenome | biome: human gut; feature: human-associated habitat; material: faeces...
CTTCCTTATTTCACTATAAAGAGCTGGAAATCGGACAGGTCAAGGAATACCTGCAGAAGGAAGGAGTCGCGGTAAGATGGCAATGATCAGCAACGACTGGTTGCCGGCATTAAAGGATGAGTTTCGAAAACCGTATTATGCGAAGTTATTTTCTTTTGTGAAAGAAGAATATGCGACGCATGTGGTATATCCTCCGGCGGATGATATTTTCAACGCATTTCATTTTACGCCGCTTCGCGAGGTGAAGGTCGTGATTTTGGGACAGGACCCTTATCATAACGAGCATCAGGCGCATGGGCTTTGCTTTTCTGTGCAGCCGGGAGAGGAGGTGCCGCCGTCGCTTGTTAATATTTATCAGGAGCTGCATGATGATCTGGGATGCTATATTCCGAACAACGGATATTTAAAAAAATGGGCGGATCAGGGCGTACTGCTTTTAAACACGGTGCTGACTGTCCGTGCACATCAGGCGAATTCCCATCAGGGAAGAGGCTGGGAGCAGTTTACGGATGCAATCATACAGGCAGTCAATGCACAGGACCGGCCAATCGTATATATGTTGTGGGGAAGACCGGCACAGAGCAAGATACCGATGCTGACAAATCCGAAGCATCTGATTTTAAAAGCGCCACATCCAAGCCCACTTTCTGCATACAGAGGTTTTTTTGGATGCAGACATTTCAGTCAGGCAAATGATTTCTTAAAAGCAAATGGGATCGAGCCGATCGACTGGCAGATCGAAAACCTGTAAGTTCCCATAAATGAGGAGTGCCCAGACACCTTTCGGCGCCCGGGCTATTATGAAAAAAATTTATCAAGTATATTATAACAAGTTGTCTAAGTATTTTTTAACTGTATTTAGTATATCAATCATATATGAACAAAGTATGAATAATAAATTAACAATTTTTTAGTAATTTAAAACAAAAAAACAGAAAAAAATACAAAAAAATTGGTTAGGTTATCCATACACCTGAAAAGACGGTTTTACCTGTGGAAAATGCTTGAAAATATAAAGAGAACGGCCTAAAATGACGATATAAAAGAAAACAGGGATGTTTGATTCATAACGAACAGGTTATTGTATTATTTCAAAGGAGTGAGATATATGGCAACAATTTCTGGCTATAATTCATATTCAATGGGAGTTTTGTTTTCTGGTCTAAACACTACATCATCTAAGAATTCATTGTTTTCGAACGGTATGTTAGGAAGTGATATACTTGGAATCAATTACAGTGACTGGGCAACAATCAGATCGGGCAGCTATTTTAAATTGTTAAATGCGTATTATGGGAAAGGTGGACAGGTCAGTGATTCAGACGATACAACATCTTCCTCAACGTCAACATCCAAAGACAGCACCAGGACACTCGCTGTGATTGAGAGTGATGCGAAGAGTGTGGAGAAGTCGGTTGCAGCTCTTCAGGAAACAGGGGATAAATCCTTGTTTAACGAAGTGACAAAGACAGATGAAAATGGAAACAAGACAACCGGTTATGATACGGATGCTATCTATAAAGCTGTTAAAAACTTTACAGACAGCTATAATAGTCTGATCGATGAAGTGGGTAATTCCAATACAAAGAGTATTTTAAGAGCCGGTGCCAGCATGGTGAATGTGACAGAGGCAAACCGTAAATCACTTTCTGATATCGGTATTTCCATAGGTGCAGACAACAAGCTTACCATTGATGAAGAGAAGTTTAAGAAGGCTGATATGAGTAAGGTAAAGGCAATGTTTGCAGACAACAGCTACTATGGAACAGAAGTGAAACGACAGGCAGGCCGTGCAGAGTCTTATGCAAAGAGTGAGGCCGCAAAGGCGAATACCTATCAGAAATCAGGTTCTTATACCTATAATTACAGAACAGGCGAACTTTATAACTCTACGATCTGATCGCAGAGCTGCAGAAAAATATGCTGCTGTTTTTCATACATTTTGAAAGCGGACAGCAGCGGTCATACTGGTATGATGTGATCCGGACGGTGGAAGGATTATATCACAACAATCATTTATGAGAAACTCGGATTGGGTTTCTCATAAATTTTGCAAAAAAATAATCAGCGCACCGGAAAAAAAGATTGCACAATGGGGCGATGTATGGTCAAATAATAGATAGTGTAAAAATGGATGTTGACATCTGGCAGAATAGAAAATATTTGAGATAGATGAAATGGAGAAAAGAATGGCAGCAAAGAAAGTAGTAGTCGGTATGTCAGGCGGTGTGGATTCCTCTGTGGCAGCATACCTTTTGAAGGAACAGGGATATGATGTGATCGGTGTGACCATGCAGATCTGGCAGGATGAGGATGAATTTGTGCAGGAGGAGAGTGGCGGATGCTGTGGCCTTTCGGCAGTGGATGATGCCAGAAGAGTGGCAGACCGTCTTGGAATTCCTTATTACGTCATGAATTTCAAACAGGAATTTAAAAAAAATGTCATGGATTATTTTACTGCGGAATATTTAAAAGGCAGGACGCCAAATCCGTGTATTGCATGCAACCGTTATGTAAAATGGGAAGCATTGTTAAATCGGAGTCTTGCGATTGGTGCGGATTATATTGCAACCGGGCACTATGCGAGGATCGAGCAGCTTTCCAATGGAAGATATGCAATTAAAAATTCCGTGACAGCAGCCAAAGATCAGACGTATGCACTTTACAATCTGACACAGGAACAGTTGTCACACACATTGATGCCGGTCGGTGCCTATCATAAAGATGAGATCCGTAAGATTGCAGAGGAGATCGGTCTTATGGTTGCACATAAAAAAGACAGTCAGGAGATCTGCTTTATCTCTGACAATGATTATGCCGGATTTATTGACCGGGAATGCGGCGATCAGGTACCACCTCCGGGAAATTTTGTTCTGACAGACGGAACTGTAGTCGGAAAACATAAAGGGATTACGCATTATACGATCGGACAGAGAAAGGGACTGGGTATTGCATTCGGGCATCCGGTATTTGTCACGGAGATACGGCCGGAGACAAATGAGGTCGTACTTGGTGAGAACAGAGATGTATTTACTTATGAACTGGATGCAGATCATATTAATTTTATGTCGATCCCGGATATTCAGGATGAGATGCTTTTGAAGGCAAAAATCCGTTATTCCCACAGCGGAAGTATGTGCAAGGTGACAAGAACCGGAGAAGATACGATACACTGTGAATTTTTAGAGCCGGTGCGTGCGGTGACACCTGGACAGGCAGTCGTATTATATGATGGAGAATATGTTGCCGGAGGCGGCACGATCCTTTAGAAAAGCGATATGACGGAAAGCCGCTGGATGATAAAAAAGACAGCAGATTACACAAGATAAAAATGATGTGAAAAGGAAAGGAACTGGCAGCAATGACAAGAGAAGCGTTTAGGGAGCTGGTAAAAAAAGGCCCGGTACTGCTTGATGGTGCAACAGGAACGAATTTACAGAAGGCAGGAATGCCGGTCGGAGTATGTCCGGAGCAGTGGATCCTGGAAAATTCAGAAGTGTTGATCGATCTGCAGAAACAGTATGTAGAGGCCGGAACCGATATTTTATTTGCGCCGACCTTTACCGCGAGCAGAATAAAATTAAAAGAATATGGTTTGGAAGATCATTTAGAGGAGATGAACCGCAAGCTTGTCGCACTCTCAAAAGAGGCTGCAAAGGGTACAAATGCGCTGGTTGCCGGAGATCTTACCATGACAGGAGAACAGCTTTATCCGTTGGGAGATCTGATGTTTGAGGATCTGGTGGATGTTTATAAAGAGCAGGCGAAAATTATTGCGGAGGCCGGAGCAGATCTTTTTGTGGTTGAAACGATGATGAGCCTGCAGGAATGCCGTGCGGCTGTGCTGGCAATCCGTGAAGTATGTGACCTGCCAGTCATGGTTTCATTGACTTATAATGAAGACGGAAGAACACTGTATGGAACAGATCCGGTGACAGCGGTTGTTGTGATGCAGAGCCTTGGTGCGGATGCGGTCGGAATGAACTGTTCGACCGGACCGGAGGCAATGTTAGAGCCGATCGCGAAGATGGCAGAGTATGCAGCGATACCACTTCTCGCAAAACCAAATGCCGGAATGCCGGAGCTGATCGATGGTCAGACCGTCTTTAATGTAGAGACGGAAGAATTTGCCGAAGTCGGGAAAAAACTGGTCGAAGAGGGTGCTGCCATCATTGGAGGATGCTGTGGAACAACACCGGAGCACATCCGTGCTTTAAAGGAGGCAGTAAAAGGTATCCCGGTCAAAGCACCGCTTCAGACGAAGAGAAGAATGCTGACTTCAGAGCGTAAGTCTGTAGAGATCACGCTTGATGGACGTTTTATGGTCATTGGAGAACGTATTAACCCGACCGGAAAGAAAAAGCTGCAGGCAGAGTTAAAAGAGGGTTCCTTAAATCTTGTTCGTACCATGGCATTAGAACAGGAGGAAAATGGAGCATCGATCCTTGACATCAATATGGGTATGAACGGTATTGATGAAAAAGAGATGATGCTGCGTACCATTTACGAAGTGACTTCGACGGTGGATTGTCCGCTTTGCATTGATTCCAGCCATGTGGATATTATTGAGGCCGCGCTCCGCATCTATCCGGGACGTGCACTCATCAATTCGATTTCACTGGAAAAAGAAAAGTTTGAAAAACTGCTTCCGATTGCAAAGAAGTACGGGGCAATGTTTATCCTGCTTCCCCTCTCGGATGAGGGACTGCCAAAAGATTCTGCTGAGAAACATGGCATTATCCGCACGATCATGGATGAGGCGGTGAGGATCGGCATGGCAAAAGAAGATATCATTGTGGATGGACTGGTTGCCACGATCGGAGCAAATCCGAATGCAGCGTTAGAGTGTTTTGAGACATTTTCCTATTGCAAAAATGAACTGGAACTGCCGACAGCATGTGGACTTTCTAATATTTCATTCGGACTGCCGGAACGTACTTATGTCAATACGGCTTTTCTTACAATGGCGATCGCAAATGGTCTTACGATGGCGATTGCAAATCCGTCACAGGAACTTCTGATGAATGCCGCATTTGCGTCGGATATGCTGTTGAATAAGAAAGAAAGCGACATCCGTTATATTGAGCGCATGAATTTCCTGTCAGAAAAATATGCCGGTATGGAACGTGTCATGGTTCAGAAAACACCTGCAGGTACATCTGCGGCTGGCGGCGAAACCAGGAAAGAGAGTACGGGAAGCGGCGTATTTCAGGCAGTTTTAAAGGGAAACAAAGAACATGTATTAGAAGAAGTAAAAAAGATGCTGGATGGCGGAGCCAAACCGGATGAGATTATCAATGAGCATCTGATCGCTGCGATCAATGAAGTAGGAGAATTATTTGATAAAAAGAAATATTTCCTGCCACAGCTGATTTCTTCCGCTAATACGATGAAACTTGCAATCGAGTACTTAGAGCCGATGTTAGAGCGCAGTAATACAGAGGCAATGGCTACGATCGTTGTTGCGACAGTTGAGGGCGATATCCATGATATCGGAAAAAATCTTGTTGTTCTGATGTTGAAGAATTACGGTTATCATGTGATCGACCTTGGCAAGGATGTTCCGGCAGATGTGATCGTGGATACCGCAATGAATGAAGGTGCGAAAGTGATCGGACTTTCCGCACTGATGACGACCACAATGATGCGGATGAAAGACGTTGTGGAGCTGGCAAAAGAAAAAGGCTGTACGGCGAAGATTGTAATTGGAGGAGCGGCGATCACGGAGAGTTTTTCGGATGAGATCGGAGCAGATGGCTATTCGAAAGATGCAGCGGAATGTGTGAAACTGGTCGAACGCTTACTGGCATAAGACACTTTTAGTATAGCATAACATGTAAAACGAGTCTTGTAGCTTGTTTTACATGAAGTGCCAGTATAGAAAGCTGGATGTGTTGTTATATTTTTGAAATTTTTAGGAAAATATGAAAAAAAGTGTTGACTTTCATCTCCTGTAATAGTATACTTTAGAAGTCGGTTGCAAAAAGCAAAGGACAAAAATGGGATCTTAGCTCAGCTGGGAGAGCATCTGCCTTACAAGCAGAGGGTCATAGGTTCGAGCCCTATAGGTCCCATTACATCAGAAGTTCTGATGACAATTTAATATGGCGGAATAGCTCAGTTGGCTAGAGCATACGGTTCATACCCGTAGTGTCGAGAGTTCGAATCTCCCTTCCGCTACTTTATTTTTGTTTAAGAAAACCTTGTGAAGCCTTGATTTTACTGAAAGAAAGGAGTTTTTGAATGGTGTCTTTTCTAAAGGTCAAAATCAAAGGTAACACTAAAGGTAACACGAACGGATGTATGGACGCTTAATGCGTTCTTTTTTTTTGTATTTTTTGACGGCAAACTGTCGGAATCGTGACGGTTTTGCCGCCTTTTTTTATGCAAAAATATAATCAAAGGGAGGGATGGTGGTGTTTTCAGATGAAGTTCTTGAAAAAATTTTTGCCAGAAAAGAGTTACAGTCCTTGGACTTGTCAACGCAGTCGTCTATCATACACGCAATAGAAGATGTTTTAGAGGAGGTCAAACAGGATGAATATGAGCGGAGCATACCAGAATCCGATTTATAATCAGCAGATGCAGCAATACGGGCAGCAGGTTGTAATTCCCTGTTATCACTTGGTATGGTATAATTCCATGCTGACTGCACGCCATTGAGATACCGTTGTAATTCCCTGTTATCACTTGGTATGGTATAATCGAAGAATGTTACATTGTTTTTGTTCTTTGGTTGTAATTCCCTGTTATCACTTGGTATGGTATAATAGGGAGCACAAATCCCCACGAACTACAGGGATTCGTGGGGATTTCATCTAAAAAAAATCTTTAATTTGGAAGTTAAATTCTATCGAAAATCTTCTTTTTTCAAAAAACATCCATTAATTCTATTGATTCCGGGGTGTCATCGAACGTTTTCGTTCCTAACATAATTTCCATAGATTCATACTGCTTTTCTGTTAAAACCAGCGCACGTACTGATCCTTTTAAGGGCAGATTTTGTTTTAAACGCTGTTTATGCATTGCAACTGCATCCATACCATTGCATATCCTGGAATATACAGACCACTGCACCATATTGTAGCCATCTTTCAATAAAAACTTACGAAATTTTGTGGCATCCTTTTTCTCTTTTGCAGTTACTACTGGCAGATCAAAAAATACTAACATTCTCATAAACCTATTCATAGCTATGTACCTGTAATTGCATCAGTTCCGGCAACTCCAAATCTGATCTTTTTCCCTGCAAAGCACTACTGTAACTTGCCACCAGCATATCAATACAATTACTGATAATACGTTTTTCTCCTTTCATATCCATATCATAATTTATAATACCAAAAATACCACGTTTTCTTTCTGGCGTAAGATCGCTGTCAATTTCTGCTATATCATAATTTTGGGCTACATACAGGTCAACTAACGGACGAAATGGCTCGATCATATCATCCGCCAAATTAAAATTATTCAGCTCACTATGATGGAACACTCCAATCGAAGGTTCTAATCCATAACAGACAATGGAGCGGGCGATCAGACCTCTTACAATAGCATAACCATAATTTAACGCCGCGTTAATGATATGATCATTACCGCGTGAAAATCCTAATCCATACAGACTTTTAAAATAAAAAGCTGCTGCTTTCGCCTCCACATGTGTTCGATCGCCTGACTGGACTTCTTTACACATTTTCATCAGTTCTTCTGATCCATCCAGTTCAAGGTAGGCTAAACACAATGCCTGGTTTCTTATTTTCTGAACCACGATCTGCTGCCAGAGTCTTTTCTGTAAGGGCTTTCCTGCCTCTATCTGATATTTCAGAATTTTAAAATGGCGACTGTGCCTTACCATGGGAAGCAATACTGCATTCGGAAGATGTTTCTCATCACAGACATAAACCGCGATTCCCATATCTGCCATTTTTTGAAGTAAATAAGCTGAGACAGTTACGGTCTGATTTTCTATAATGATACAGTTGATATCCTCCAGTGGAATCTGTCTTGCTATGTCTGTTTCAATATTTAGCTGCTGATTTTTGATAGACAGCTTTACATGACTGTCTATCTTAATATTTCGAAATCCCATTTATCCCCCATGTTTTTATCAAGAAAACCCCATTCGTTTTTCACTTCTTACTACTGAAACATGACCTAAAACATCTATCTGACATTTTTCAAGCACATCCAGACTTTGTATACCTAAGCCTCTAAACTTATAACGGCTGTCATGTGCAATTCCTTGTATATTAGCAGCCGAAATATCTGCGCCTATATAGTATGCATACGTTTCTTTTATACCCTCCATCCCACCATTTACCATTTTTATAGGTATATCTTTTTTACTCTTTATATGTATTAAATCCCTCGAATACAAACTGAATAAAAAGTCCTTATCCTCCATAACTTTCCATTCTCCATATGGCTTATGTGCTGTCGCAGCCCTATTCGGCAGCACCTTCTTCACCACATCCGCCGTATACACCGGTACAAAATAATACTTTCCATTCACATGAAATACATCGATTCTGACCATACCGCCATTTTCTGCAATTCCATTTCCGGAATCCACAAATACCCCCATCGTCTGTTTCTTCTGTATCTTGACTTTCCGTACTACCGGACCTTCTGTACCGTCTGCTTTCGGCTTATGAAAATCCTGAGCAAATGCCTTTTTTGCATCGTTTCCATATAACAACAACTGTTTTTTCAATGCCTCGTATAATAAAAGGTCACTTTGTGGGTTATAGTAGCCGTCAATTTCTCCATCTTTATCCAACTTCAGATCTGTCAAAGCCGTCTTAGTCAATACGATTCCTTCATCCTTAAAATGTCTCGGACTGCGGATCGTATCTGCATGTGCAGCCCCTGTTACCTTATGATTTGGCATTCTTGAGACAAAAATCGGACGAAGATTTTCATAATCATACTCTGGATAATCCAACTCCAAAGCAACATCAGAGTGTGTATCTAAAAATCCCTTCGGATCATCCCCCATTCTCACATCCAGTTCTGTCCGAAATAACTCCCACGGTTTTGGAATATGAACACCAAATATCTCATCCCATTCTGCCCTGCTGTAATCTTCCGGTCGAAAGATTTCTCCTGTCTCCGCATCCACAAACTCTGTACCTTTTGAGTAACATCTCTCCCTTACTTTTGTATAACGCGATATTTTCTGGATCATGCCATCCGTACAGCAGGCGATGACAACCGCATCCATCGCATGATGTGTATCTGTCTCACGATTTTTCTGAGGTAATCCCCAGCGTTTTCTTAAGTACGCCGTAATTGCTCCATTTACCGCGCGTACCTGTTTTTTCTTTTCCGGACGGTTTAACGGTGCCATTTCAAGGTTCTGACGGATCATATTATAAATAACGGTTGTAATATATTTTGTATCCGTTAAGTTACGCTCTTTAAATTCACTACGCTCTTACTCTGAAAAATGTTTTTTCAAAAGTTTCTGCTGTTTTTTATAATCCCGTATCGTCGTCTTCACACGAGTTTCAAACTCATTCCAACGCTGCTCATCATTTCCCATGTATTCATAAGGTGTCCTGTTTCCCTTTTGGCGGTTTTCCTGAGAAGTGACAAGTACCTTATTCCGAAAACTGTCATCAAATGTAATACTGTATGGCAAAATATGATCAATATCATATCCCGGTTTAAACAGTTCTTCCAATGGAATAGTCTTACCGGAATACATACAGATTCCCTGCTGTTCCTGCCACAGGCGATACTTTAAAATATCCTGTCCGGTTGGTGATAATTTTCCCAATTCCTGAATCTGCTTTTTCACATCTTCGTTATTCTTCTGGCGTTTTTCCATATCACCTTTTATTTTCCGGCGTTCTTCAAAAGTCTTTGACATTTCTCTTGCAAGCTCAATATTGATTGCCTGCGGACTTCCATATGTACGGATGATCGCATTAATCACTTTGACAGTCTGTGATACAGAACGCTTTACTACCGGATTCGTGATCTCATTAATGGTCTGATTCACATTTTCTCCTGTTAATAACTTCTGCTTAGTCCCCTTAGAATCCGCCTTAAAATCATATCCTGCTTCCTCACATGCTTTATCATAAGTCATGCCTTTTTCCAAAAACGGGATAATATTCCGCATCGCTTTCATCGAAAGATGCTGAAACTTCGTCGGTGTATACGCCAATAACCCTTCCATCTCTATCGGTACAAGTCCCAGCTTAGCCAGCCGCTCCGTACGACTGTCATCATTCTTATAACAGGTCAGGATCATACCAATCTCATCAAACAGATCCCTGACTTCATTTTCTGTCAGATATTTCACCCGTTCTTCCAAACATTTCTTGTAATCATGGTAGTATGGCATCCCAATAAATTTTGCTTTTTCCGTATTTTGATTTTCTTTTTGCTGTTCTTCTTTCGTGGCAGCTTTTTTATAATTTAAATTATAAAAAAGAATATCCTCCGGCAAACCTAACTTCTTGCGAACTGCTGCGTACTTCACTTCCTTCTGTGTGAATAACAGCAAAGTCAGTGCCCGTCGTTCCTCTTCTGTAAAGTTTCTGGTCTCTCCATCCTGGTTAACCAGTTTTGTATGATTTATTTTCTGCAGTGCCACAAAATATTCTGCCGTATAAGTTCCCTTTGCGCCGCGCAGCTCCCCCTGATCTCCAAGAAATGTACATTTTCCAACTCTGTCTGAAAAACCTTCCATCGCATATGGACTTGGCTTTCCATCCGGCTGCATGCCTGGTCCTAAATCAAAAGATCTCTGACTTGTCATGATTTCCAAATATTTTTCTTCTAATTCTTCCGTCGCTTTTTCATTTCCAAGACGTCTCTGGCTGGAGAAAATTTCTTTGACTTCTTCCACAAGCATTGCCCTTAACATGGTGTGCTGATAATTTTCTGCTTTATTGCGTGGGGTGAGAATATATCCCTTTTCTGACCAGGAACATCCGATTCGAAATGCTTCATCTAAATAAATCATCTCCCCGACCGTACGATATCCCTTTTCCTGCATCCGCTTTTGATTTTCATCCGTCGCTTTTAAAACTGCACCATTTTCCTTTGCAGCCGTCTCTGCCTTTCTAGTCGAACGAAATCCACGGTGTTTTGCAATATGAAGCAACACCTGTGCTAATTCTTCATCCGTCAGTTTCCGGTCTAATGCCTCATAGCGAAGCTGATAAACATCCGGTAACCCTGCCATGTTATATCGTTTCAGAAAGTCATCAATATTTATCAGACCCTGATTCTCAAAGAGCCATTTGATTCTGTCTAAACGATGTTTTCTTCTTCTAAGCCGCCTTCTTGTCGTTCGTGCAGCTCTCCTTGGTCCCGCCAAAGATTCACCTGTTTTCGGGATTTCTGCTGTATCAAATATCCTTACCCCAAGGTCTACGATACGAACCGGCTCGTCATCACTGTTGTTCTGTAATACCGCCCAGCCGACGGATGCAATACCAATATCCAACCCAATACGATAATCCATTTTTTCGTCCATGTTCCTTCTCCTCTCATCTGAACCGTTCTCTCTCATACCAGCAAACGGGACAACTGTTTTATTCTGCGCGCTTCAACAATGATCCGCATACCGGTCATTGTCATGAATAAACTTCTGTATAAAAGATAATCCCATTCCGAAGAATGGGATTAGAGCTTTTAGGTTTCTTACCTTATTGTAATAACCTAATTATCACTTGGTATGATATAATTCTCTTAAATTATACCCCTGTTTTCGACGATTGTAAATACCTGTTTTTGATTTTTTTACATTTTTCCTTCAAAAATCATGTAAAATTATTACTCCTCCATATCCTGTAAACCATAACCAAATCTTTCTAACACAGACATCAGATTTGCTGTTTTATTATCATAAAATTCACTGTCCGGTTCTGCTTTTTGAATGATCAGTCTCTCATACAGTTCCTCTACCCCGCCTCTGACATAATCATGAAACATGGACTGATAAGCCTGAAATTCTTCCTCCGTCTCCGCACCCCGAAATGCTTTTTTTACTGCTTTCTCAGCCGGCATGCTTTCTTTCGCATCCAGCATGATCATCATCTGCATAATAAAATCTAATTCTTCTTTTGCATTTATGACCTGCTCGGCTAAAATGCTCTTTGTCCCAAACGGCGAGAAATCTTCCTTTGCTTTACGGTCTACGCGAAATCCCACCACTGCTGCCACCATATACAGATCGATCAGTCTCCGGAAACAGGTATGCTCATAGTCACCTTTTACCCACAATTCACCTGCCATCCTGGCATGCTTTCCATGAAATTCAAACTCCTTCTTAAAAAATTCATAATTCCCCATCTTTTGTATCCCCTTCCGCTACTGATCAGATTCTACTTTCCGTATGGACGCATATGCCTCGTCAGCTGCTTTTTCAATATAATAAGACGCACCGACATATTCATCGAGTCCTGTGTACTTCCAGTCCTTGTCCAGCATAAAAATAATTACCTGTTCTGATACTTCCGGCAAAACTTTTGCAATCAGACTGATATTTTTATCCCCCAGTTTAGAGAACGGTCCGTCTAAAACAATCGGCAGTGTATCTCCAGCACCCTCCACTCCAATCTGCTCTGCCTTTTTATTTCTGCTGTATTCCATGATCGTAACGATAAATGCAAAATTGCGTGCTATCTTTTCGCCCTCTGACAGATTCTTCTCTTCGCGGAAACCCACATCTGTAGGATATAACATCTGAATCTCATAATTTTCCGTCAACTGTATTCTTTTATCTTTCGCATTGAACATACGCTCAAAATTTTTTTGGATCTGTCCGTTTAATTCCAGAAATGTCTTATTCTTTTTTACCTCAAAATCATTTTTTAATCTTGTATATAATGCTTCTGCCAAATCTACACGCTCTCGCCATTTTTTATTTTCTTCGCTTCTGACTTCCTGACTCTTCATCTCAGCTTCTGTTCGTTCGATCTGCCGCTCAAAATTTAAGATCTGTCCCTGCAGTGTTCCCTTTTCCACCCCTAATTTACTGTTTTCACTCTGATAATATTTCAGCATTTTTCTTTTTTCGGCAAAGTCTGTCTGCCTGTCCATCTGCTGTTCCATCCCTGCTAACTGATTACAGGTTTCCTCGTAAGCCCGGATGCTCTGATCCACATTTTGCGCATCTTCTCTTAAATCATCATAAACAGAATTGCTTTGCCGGTTCCAGCGCTGTCCTGTCCGTTCAAACTCACCCAGCAATGAACCAATATCTGCCGGCGGAAGAAAATTTCTCTGTTCCATCAGACATTCTAATTCCTTAGAATCCGGTAAAATCGGAGTTCCACAGATACATCTGCCTGTTTTTATAATATAGTCAATACTTGCCTGATGCATATGCGGTATGTCACGCCGCTCTCCTGCAACAGATTTTACCATTTTCACAGATGCCTCTATCATCGGTTTCGCAAACAACATATAAGCTTTATCACTGAATAAATTTACCAGACTTTTATATGCAGCAACTCCTCTTTCCGCCTGCGTTCTTCTTACTACTAATAACTGGTTATATTTTGCCTGCAAAATTTCCGTATTCTTATTTTCAAGAAGATACTGCTGCACCTCCTCTATTTTTTCATTATTGTTTTGTATATTGATTTCGATATTTTTTATCTTATCTTTACACTGCTCTATCTCATGTTCCATGCGATTCCGGTCTTTTTCCAGATTATCATACATATTACCAGAACCTGATATCTTTCCTTTGAACTTTTTAATAACGGAATGACTTCCCATATCCTTCAAATGCCAGATTGCAGCCTGATACGCAGATAATCCGGTCAGTGTATGTACAGACTCTTTGATATTTTCACGCACACCGTTAACAGTTACATCATTCCATCTCTCTCCATCAAACAAAAAATAATGTGACAGATTTTTGGGAAATAATTCACGGATTACCTCTTCTATTTTTTCCGTTTCCACAGAAATACCGGCATTTGGATCATCCTTTTCTGATATTTCCAGTGAAACTTTCTTATAAAATTCTTTTGCGATCAACTGTGGATATGCACGCGTATAATGGATTTCACGCTTGATCCGGTATCTTTTTTCATCATCAACAGCAACCAGTTCCACCGTAACATCCGCTTTACTGTTCGCATCCATCATTGCCAGAATATCATTGTTTAACAGCTGGTAGTCTTCCTGCTGCTTTCCGCGTTCTGTCAATACCGCACCATAAAGCACCCAGCGAAATGCCTGTGCAATTGTTGTCTTGCCAACCGTATTATCTCCCAGCACGACAGTAACATTTCTTTTTTCATCGCAGCTGAACTCGATTACATTCTGCCCCTTATACCTCATAAAATTATTCATTGTAATGCTCTGGAATTTCATGCTATTCTCCCCCTAAGTCTGCTACACTGACATCTTCGCATAATCAACTATGATCTTTGCAAGTTCCTCAGCCATCCTCTGATCTGTTTTTGCCTTGCTCCGCAAATTTTTACGCTCCACATGAAGAACCTCAAAAATCATATTCCGCATTACTTTTTCACTGACCTCTTTCATAAAATACCTCCATCCTGCATTGTTCTTTCGTAAAACAATATCTTTATCTGCACTTTCCAAGCCGTATTTAACTTAATAAAGTACTGATCCGCTCCCTGATATCCCCCTTCAGGAAATCATACCGTTCCCTTAAAATCTGTTTTACCTGATCTTGTGGTATATCCGAATTTGTATAAGCCGTAATATGCAGTTTTGCTTTTGCTTCCGCGTTGATCTTCTGTACATAATCTTTTAAGGATTCATCGGATATTTCCTTATTTACTTTTTTCGTTATGTACACAAAATTTAAAGGCGAGTTGCAGATATTTTTTTCATCATCACGAAGTTTTTTCGTAGATTCCCCTACCTTTTTTACTGTTCCAAGCGGTATAATATGATGTGCCTCAAATCTTTCTGTTTCATCGGAATATGCACTTAAAATTTTATTTTCGTCAAACATATCCTTATATGTCTTTGACAGCAGATACTGACACATAAACATGCGCATCACTTTTTTCGGGATACGGTCTTCATCCGCCTTTTCCATCAGTAAAAACTTTTCATCCGAAAAATTCTGTGCTTCCAACACATAATTTTTGATATTTGCAATCCAGTCAACATTCTCTTTTCGGCTGGATGCCTGCATTGTCTTTACCATGGTCTGAAGATGCGCGATCATCTTTATATTCTGATCTTTATCATACTCGCCGGAAAATAATGATGACCAATACCACGCTTCTAAAATATCGTGAACAGTTTTATCGTTAAACCACTCATCCTTTAAAAATATAACTGCCACTAAGACAATCATCAAAGAATAATTTATTTCCTGGATATTCCGGATTCCGCATCTGCTCTGAAAGAAAAACATTACCCTGTCTATGGCATCACAAACCTTTTTCGCATTATCATTAATATCCGTTGGTGCTAACATCAGAATCTGCTTCTTCTTTATATAATCTAATTTGAATTTATCCGGTTCAAATAACTTGTTATTGCAATACAGACACAGCACATCTAAAAAAACATCAATATACTTTCCTGCTATGTCATTCTTTTCCTCGTTATAACATCCCGTACTGATGGATGCATTGTATTGATTATTTTGTATTTTTTTCCCAATCAAGGGAACAATCTGATCCGGTAAGACCTGTTTGTCATAACTTTTTTCTTCCTGAATATACCTGACCAGACGACGATAAAAATTATCTGTACTTACTTTTGCAACTCTCGCCATAACCAGATCAAAAGTATTTAAACTGATTCCTCCACGATTTAAATTCTCATAGATATCGATCGCCCTGTCACGCTGTTCCCCCGATACCTCAATCTTATTCAACGCCATATTCTTTACACAGGAATCCAGATAATTTGTCAGACAGACTTTCCACACCATTTGTTTTTCTTGCACTTTTTCACCGAACTTAGAATGATCTTCTTTTATTTCATTACAGTTTTCATCATTTCCAAAAATCTCTGCTATAAAATCATTCTTATTTTCATCCGACAAATCTGTAAAATGCTGTCTGATCTCATCTCCGATTTTACCTGCGATATCAGAGGTGATCGTATTATAGCACAGCATTATCTGCGCCTTTTTTATATTTTCCGGTGCCACCATCAAATACAGCGGTACTAAATATCCATCCTCATTTGTCAGGCAAAAATCATCCAGACGGGTCGACAAAGACTGCTGTGGATTATACGGCTCTCCATCCTGATTAAAAAATGCGGCACATTTAATAAACGGTAAAATATCCGCTGTCAGAAAATCCGGTTCCGCAGAATCTGATATGGGAAAAGTCAAATTATGGACTCCAAACAGATCTGCCTCTTCTTTACAGTTCTCCCACTTTGGAATTCTTAAAAAAAATCTTCGCTGTAATGCCCGTGAACTCAATTTTGAAAACATTTTACATTTTTCATAAATCACATTTGAAAAAACATTCGTAAGCGCTGTCATACGCTGCTGTCCATCCAGTAGAAATTCGACCTCACCATCCTGGCTTTGATATGTATTTTTTTCTTTCATACCGATTGACTTCGATGCATACTCATCCGGCTTTGATTTCAACAGTAAAATACTCCCTATCGGCATTTTTGCCAGAACTGATGCTACGATCTTTCTCTGTTCTTCATCCTTCCAGACAAATCCTCTCTGAAAATCCGGCAGCAGCATTTTATCCTCCGCAATTTTTCTGACAATCTCTCCAAAATCCAAACGTTGATTTTCCATTTTTCCTTCACCCTTCTGCAATTTCTTCTATCGCATTGATTAATATTTCCAACTCACTCTGCTTTGTAAAACGTCCGATCCCCACCCGGATCACGCCGCCATATTTTTCATCTTTTAAATATTTATGGATCAGCGGTACACATTGATACCCTGTTCTGACCGCTATATGATAATCTTCATCGAGCAGCATCCCAACTTCATCCGCACGGTAACCCTCTATGGAAAAAGAAACAATTCCGGTTCGTTTCATTTCATCCCAAGGCAGATACAGTAAAACTCCGTCTATTCTTTTTAGCTTTTCAATCAGATATTCTGCAAATTTTCTTTCTTGTGAAAGTTGCCTTTCCATGTCACAGCACGCTTCTAAGGCTGCATGTAATCCTGCAATCGCAACTATATTGGGGCTTCCCGGTTCTAAGATTCCCGGCATTTGTCCTGGCATATCAGGGTTTAAGGAATCACTGCCTGTTCCACCCACAAGAAACGGTTTTAAAGAAATATCCCCCTCACTGATAAATCCTCCAACTCCAAACGGACCATAGAGTGTTTTATGCCCCGCAAAAACATAAAAATCGATTCCACTCTCTTTCAATTTTACCGGCACAAGCCCAAGCGCCTGTGAACCATCCACCGCCACAACTGCTCCATATTGTTTTGCTGACTCTGCCACCTCATTGATTGGCAGAATGTAACCTGTCACATTGCTGACATGACTCATAACAACGACTGTTGGATGTTCTCTGGTGAACTGAAACCTGATCTGTGACAAATCTAATTCTAACGACTCCCTGTTTAATGCAAGTTCGATAATTTTAAATCCATATTGTTTCTGGTAATGATACAACACTCTCATCATTGCATTGTGCTCAAAAGGTGAAACATATACGATATCCGTCTGTTTCCATTCGAGTCCCCCTAAAATCACGTTACATGCAAGCGTAGCAGAGGCTGTAAACACAACCTCTGCTACATCATCTGCTCCTGCAAGTTCTTTGATCTGTTTTCTTGTACTCTCAATCAACCCGGATGCCTGCCGCGCCAGCGCATAAGAACCCCTGCCTGCATTGACAGCACCGGTCCGCGCAATTTCATCCATTGCCTGATATACACATTCTGGTTTTGGAAATGTCGTCGCTGCATTATCAAGATAAATTTCTTCCATAACCAATCTCCTCTTCTCTTACTGTAATAATCCCTCTAAAGTCTGCACCAGCACTGCAACCTTCTGATTTGTTTCGAGCGTATTCCCAAAGTCCTCCAATGCCTCTTCTAACATATTCTTTAAGTAAAGGCTCGTTGTATCCGAAATATCCGCATTATAATACTTTTCTATGGCATTTCCATTCTGGTCTGTCAACAGGATACGACTGCTGCCACCTGCATCTTTACCATGTTCCTCAAGTTTTTCAACTTCAGCTTTTATCGCGTGCAATTTCTCCTGAAATTCTACAAAGTTTGTATCATTCCAGTCCTCTAAATATACCCCTGATAAAATATAAGACAACGCTGATACAATTTCTCCCTCATCATTGGTAGAAAGTTTCTCTAAATAATTCAAAAATTCACTCTCTGCCGTTGCCAGTACATGATTTCTTGATGAATAATTCTGTGCCAGATACCATTCGTGTAAACATGCTTTCAGACTCACATTCTGCGTTTTTCCAAATTCGCGCTTTATGTTTCCTGCGACCTGTTTTTTTAATGTAATAAATACATCATCTAATATTTTTTTACTTTCTTTTAAATCCTGTGCCGTTTGCTCAAAACCAGGTTCTCCATAGCATGCCGGAATTTTTTCAAATAACAATTCTCTTGGATTGATTTCTGCTCTTCTCAACAGATTCCTAAGTTTCTTTATCGATCCACTTTGATTTTCCGGAAGATTTAGTGTTATCATCGTGTACTGGGGAAGTGACCGATACCATTTCTGCATGCAGGCAGCAATCTGTGCGAATCTGCTCTGTCCAGGAAACTTCTCCGTATCACATTCAAAAATCTTTTCCAATTTTTTTAAATATTTTTCTTTTTCAACGGTTTCCAGCTCCAGATACAATGCATAGTTTTCTGGAAAATCATTCACATGATTCAGGTTATCCGAAGTAATTTCCAGCTCTTTCTCCCCAATATAAATGACCGCTGTTCCTTCAATTTCAGATAATTTTTTTGCCAGAAACAATGGAATCACTCCTCGCCTTGCGCCAAAACATTTTCCCTGCAATCGCTGGTATAATATCTGAAAAGAGTTTTTTTCACCTGCACATTCCGCAAAAAAACGATCTATCTCTAAACTAACTTTCTGACAGCCCTTATCCCCTCTGGTATGCACAAATGCAGCACGATATACCATAGCCTCCGGCATGGTTCCTTTTTGGTACACAGACAGATCCTCATGCCCTAACATTTTATCGATCACCTGATTGCGCGCTCTTAAATACTGCTTGCCGATGTGTTCAATATTTAACAGTTCATGGTTTACACGCGGCGCGTAGCCATAATATTCTCTGCAGACATCACTTAATATCTGATTAAATTCTGCGGCCGTTGTACACTTTTCTTTTTTCTTTTGCGTCTGGAGAACTATTACCTTTCCGCTCTCCGGCAGATAATGCTCTTCCAGATAGATATTAATTTCAAACCGGATATCCTCAACACATAATTCAAGTTCCTGCAGCAGCACTTCATTTTCTTCAATAAAGCGTTTGTCCCCTTTTAACGTCATAACCGCCTGATAGCGAAGTAATAATTCCTCTTTGTCAAAACGTTGGTCGGACACTAACACAAGAATTCTTTTATCCGCCAGTTTATCTAACTGCTTTTGTATCTCATCTGTTTGGGGTTTTTCTTTTTCCGGCATCACTATAATTTTTCCGTCTGAAAACTTTTCATCAAACAGATATCTTGTATTTTCCAGGGCAAAAAACTCTTCTGAAAACATATACTCATACTGAAAATAGCGTGTCATCGCATATTCCTGATTATACTGCTTTGGCAGTTCATACTCTGTGTCTGCAGCCTCTGACAGAATCTGGCAAAAATTACAGTGCCCTTTTTGCTCATCCATCTTCTTCGTGATTTCTTTTTCCACATCAACGCCTGCATTGCTGCGGAATGCATATACTCCGACACTGCTGCGGAACATTAAAATCCCATCTTTTTTTAATTTTTCCATTGCAGGACGATACTTCTTTTCCGGATCCATCCCTAATGCAAGACAGATTGCCTGATCCTGTGCAGGAAGTTCATCCTCTCTATGTAACATACGGATTACTGCGATTGCTTTTATGACAGCTTTCTCATCTTCCGTTTCCGCTTTTCCCAGCGCATACTCTGCCTTCAGCCACTCTGAATGGATCATCGGTACATCTTCGGTTTCACGGAACATTGATTTAAAATAATCATAAATTTTATCAACGCCTACCCAGTTTTCTTCATTCCGCTCTAACAGCCATGATAAACTTCCCTGTCCATCATCTGCTAAAAATGTAAATATTGTTCTCTCATTCTGTGCAACACGTTCACTGATATGAAGTAATGCATACGCAGCAAGCGGTGTCAGCGGGAAACATCCTTTGGCAACGATCCGTTCAAAGTCCTGCTCTGAAAATAATTTCTGAAAACATGGAAGCTGATAGGATAACTTCTGGAGCTTCCCCTGCTCATTTTTCGCAATCTCTTTTTCATATTGTTTCGAAAACGCAGGTTCTTCCTTCCGGATTGAATTGGCGATCAATTCATAATTATTTTGTGCGGATACGACGAAAGATATCTCTGAAATTCTTCCTTCTACTCCGCGAAACGCATTTTTCATGGAAGTGTCTATACTCCTGGTATACTCATGAATACTTTTATGTGCCACCATTGTAAAAAATAATTTCTGATCGGAACTTTCCGCCAATTCGCACATATCCTGCAGCGTTTTCATATCCTCTGCAAAACCGGATTTCTCATGTCCTTCTATATATTTACTGAATTCATCAAAAATAATAAAGATGCCCTCATAACCACATTCTTCTGTCAGACTTCTTATAATCTGCTGATATGATCGTATGGTCTCAGACTGCATCAATGGCATAAAAGTGCTTCCTGCCGTCAGCATCGGATATAATTCTTTAAATAATTCCAATGACTGTTTATGTTTTCTTTTCAGATTCTTTTTCAAATCCTGCACATCTGTCTGATGTTCCGTCAGATACTCACAAAATCTGGCATACACATCCGAATATTCCTTTTCCCACTTTTCAAGGATTCTAAGTGCTTCTGTGAATGCAGTCTCCGGTGCAATATCCGACAAACCATTTTTCTCTAATGCCTCGCGCAGTGCGAATAATAAAATCTGATTCATAGAAAACCCCGGTACAGAAGAAACCAATACCGGTAAATATTTTTTATTCTCCTTCCGGATCTGCGTGACTAAATCCGCTGTCTCCGGATCTGTGATCTTTATTTTTTCAAAAACACTCTGTGGCAGGTCACAGGAAAGAATTGAAAGCAATACCAGTAATAAATGGGATTTTCCCTTTCCATACGGACCGATTAAAACAGTTGCATGTTCTTTTGCCTCTCCCATCACAGCTTTTAAATATCTGCGCAATATCAACATGGATGACCGTGTCGGTATATAATGTTCAATTCTTCCATGATCTCCTATATCAAGCTGCAAATTGACTGCTTTTTGGAAATTACGGTTGATATGTATTAAGTTTCTCCATTGTTCCATTCCGGCAACTCCTATATGTCTTTATCTTTCGTAATAATTTTTTACGATCATTTCCCCGGTCAATCCTTTTTCCCAATAAATCATATTAAGACCTGCAGTGCGGTTCATTACGATTTTATCTTTTTCCTCCAGACGCTCTAACATCTCTATCAATGCTGTACGTTTCAACTGCAGTATCTTTCCTGGACTGTCCATTTCTTTCCACAGATCATCCAGATAAACAGACGTACGGTTTTTTTCCTTATCTACCAATAAAAACCAGACAATATCCTCCGGTAATTTGTTCAGATCTGGCTGTTTTCTGTAGTAAATCCCCTCTGTATTTTTCAATAATCCTAACTTTCCAAATGGACTGGCGTTTTTTTCTTCGGGATTTGTCTCCTTTGCCGGCATATACATCCGTAAAATTGCATCACAATCTGCATAGACAGAACTCTGCGCAACCTGCACTTCATCGTCTAAATCACTGAGTAATGTCTCCATCTCATCATATAGCTGCTGTTTTTTAAATTCCTCATAAGAAACTTCATTAAAAAATAAATTCCATGCCGTTGCCAGTTCCCGGTTTTTTGCAATTTTGCAATGTATCAGCCATAATGTAAAATAATCTTCCACGCATGGATCATGTGCAAGAATCAACTGACCAATCGCAGTGAGCATAACACCCGTTTTCGGAGAATCTGTAACCAGCTCTGCTGCCCTGAGCCAGTACCGGATTGCCTTTGCCATATTCGGTCCCACTCCAAGTGCATCTGCTCCATAATTTTCTGAAAAAACTTTCGGATTACGGTCTACTTCATATAAACCCTTATTCAGCCATCCTTCACGAAGGATAAAACTTTCATGCCCTTTAAAACGGTATTTATTTTTTCCCATTATTCTTTATCCTCCGTCCGCTGTCTTTTGATTGCCAGAACCTTTCTCATATAGCATCCAGCCGTAAAATGGTTCACACATTCGCCACAGCGTTTACATTTTTCGTCTGAAATATGGTACTCAATCTCCCCATCTTTATTTTCCCTGATAGAAAGCGCATTAAATCTGCACACACTCTCACAGGCCAGACATCCCATACACATCTGATATTTTGTGAGCTGACATTTTATTCTTTCTTCCGCTGTTTTCAAATCTTTCGCACCGGCTATTTCTGTTTTTAAAATGGTAACTCTCAAATTGGTTGTTCCAATCCGCCCCTGCAGTTTCAAAACGATCTGCTCTCTTTTATCAAGTACAAAAACCTCTCCCAGCCTTGTATTTCCCATATCAAAATTCAGATACCCGAATGGACGGAATAGTTCATACAACTGTTCTGAAATTGGACGCTGTAATTCATAATTGAACGAATTTTCCTCCGTGGCACATGGTGTGAATGACACAACGGATTTCTGTGCATACGCAACACCATTTCCCCCCTGTCTTGCCTTCCAATACCCATCATCCACATAAACCTCAGCATCTTCTTTTCCAATGCTTGTTGCAAAATCAATCAGCATCTCTCTAAAATGCTTTGACTGCTCATGCATATGTACCTTAGATAAAAATTCAGACCAGCCACTGTTGTTCGGACAGCACCAACATCCAACCCTCGCATAGCCAAGACGGTATGCATCGTTAAAATCAATTTCTGTTGTAAGAATATATAACCAGATGTCAAAATCCATCCAGTCGATAATGGGTGATATGATCCTCTGTTTTGTGATCTTCGGACTGTCAGACTCACGCTCATACTTGCTCCTGCTTACTGACTCACTGCGCCGGATCCCATAAAAAGTCAATATCTGCTTTTTGTCCCTGTATAACGAACGAATTTTTTTCTGTATGGTTCCCGTTTTAAAAACAGTACAGCACCAACGCATCACACGACTCGGCGGACCGATCAGTTTGCATAGTTCCTCAAAATCTTTTTCCTTATTGCGTGCAGAGATCACAGGTGTTTTAGGATGATTTTTCTTAAATCTTTCCACATAGGTATAGGTAAATGGAAACTCCAACGTTGTATCCCCGAAAATATGCATGATCTGAGGTGTGCTCAATGCACGTAATACCAGATTCGAAGTCACTGTAGAATCTTTGCCTCCACTGAATGAAACAAACATATCCATTGCACCAAACTCACCCACTGCTTTTCGTATATAATTTCCTGCCTCCTGCGTGATATACTCATACCGTTCTTTATTTGCCTCAATAAAGCGTCCCGTCATCTCATCAAAATAACAATAGGTATTCTGTGTACTATATTTTTCATATTGTCTGCGGACTTCATCTGCATTGATCTTTTTCAGTTCTTTTACAGAAAAAGCAATCTTTTTTCCGTCCACAAAATAATGGTTTCCCGTTCCATTCCAGACTGATTTTTTCAGAAATTCAAATGGCTTTTGCAAGATAATTTCGATTAAAAGTCTTTCCTCTGGAAATACAGGCCGGACGTCCGTTGTAAGCTTTTTTGCCTCCATCCCGCATCTGCTGCATCTGTTACCATACAGTGGAACATTACATTGTCTGCACCAGTATATCGTAGACTGCACGTCTGCCCTGCCTCCACAGCACTGACATGTACTTGTCTCGCATACGGTTCCAAAACATGGCTGTTTTTCTGTTGTTTTTTCATTTCTATTGTGGCAAATATATGTTATCATGTATCTTTCTTTATAAGTAGAATTTATATAGGTATTTTTCTTAGAATTTAAGAATATATAATGACATTATATTCTTAGTTTAAGAGAATTTCAATCAGATATTATCCAGAAAAGAAAGATTTTATAATTTCAGGCAAAATAAGTAAAAATGCAAAACTGTAAATATATCAAAAAAAGCCTTGAACTTCCGTTCAAGGCTTCTTCCAAGCAGGGGATGAGAGAATCGAACTCCCACCAAAGGTTTTGGAGACCCCTATCATA
>ENA-OPVU01000557-OPVU01000557.1-human-gut-metagenome-genome-assembly--contig:-NODE-557-length-23811-cov-2.632766_pt1 | contig 23811 bp, 26 predicted proteins | sample MGYA00241497_ERZ501986 | MGnify/ENA primary metagenome ERZ501986 (study PRJEB25962, sample SAMEA2042995) | human gut metagenome | biome: human gut; feature: human-associated habitat; material: faeces...
TACATTTACTCTTCTCTTCATCGCCCGTTATTAAGTTATGTGCATGATAATACAGTAATTCTTTGTAACTGTCAACAAAAAATTGCATTTTTCTCGTAGAAAAAGGAGATATAGTGAATTTTGTAAAGCAGGTTACAGAAATTTGGATAAAACATCGGTATCCACTACATTATCGACGCGACAGATGACATTGCTATTATTTTCAGAATTTTCTCTTGACTTTGTTTGCCCTTTTCTATATACTTAGCTTAGCTTTAAACTTACAACAAAATAAGCAGTGCCTATCGGCTCACGCCGGTAGTAATTTAGCAGTACCTATGGTATCCGGATTAACCGGATGCTATGCGTACTGCCTTTTTGTTTGGTAGCTTATGTTGTATTTTGCCGGAGCAAATATTATAATTAAAGGAGAGAAAACAGTATGCCAGCCATTTCAATGTTTTATGGTATTATTATTAAGATGTACAACAACGGTGAACACAATCCGCCTCATTTCCATGCATCATATCAAGGATATTATGCTACCTTCAATCTTGATGGTGAGCTAATTGAAGGAGATATGCCAAAAAGACAGATTAAATTTATAGCAGCCTGGACAGAAATTCACAAAGATGAGCTGATAGCCAATTGGGAACTGGCTATTAACGAAGAACCATTGTACAAAATTGAACCATTGCGTTAAAAGGAGTGACCACGATTATGAAAACGCCAGTATGGGTAGTTACCAACGTACAACCGCAAAAAGATTATACGCTAATTTTAACCTTTGTCAGCGGAGAAAAGAAGCTTTTTGATGCTCGCCCACTTCTTGCCAAAGCAATCTACAAGCCATTGAATAATCTCAGTTTTTTCCTAACAGCTAAGGCTGATTGTGGTTCCGTAGCCTGGAGCGATGAAATTGATATTGCACCGGAATATTTATACGAGTGCAGCCTTCCTTTGCAGGTTATTTAAGCTGCTACTTAAAATTTCTCATGTAAGAGATAAGTTAAACGCAAATTGGATTTTGTTATCTGCCTTTGTTATCTGCCGGTGACGGCTATTTTAAAATTGAACCATTACGTTAACAATTATTAGAGGTGAAAATTATGCTTAGACCAACCGCTATCAGCGTAACTGTACAAAAGGATTATACTCTAAAGGTTATTTTTGATAATGGTGAAACTAAAATATTCGACGTAAAGCCTTATATCAAAGGTTCGTGGTATAGCCAGCTTAAGAATTTTTCTTATTTTTCTTTAGCAAAGGCAGACGGATTTACTGTCATCTGGCCTGACGGTCAGGATATTTGTCCTGACGAGCTTTATTACAATAGCGTGCCAATATAGTTTCAACCAATACAGTAAAAAGCACTGGCATCTGCCGTACCCCTAAAAGATGGACTCGCAACTATGGATAATTTAAAAACTCCGCCCGAAGAACACCAGTACTTTAAGGATCTGTTAGCTAAGGAGCTGTAGGCTCTAGCTAACCAAAAGTAGATTTAGTCAAAAAGAGCAATGTCGATTTGCTGATGCCAGAAAACGTACTAGCTAAATATAGCGTAAAATTCAAGAAATAAAGATTTTGACCAGGACCGCAAAAGCGGTCCTGATTTTTTTATATTTAATTGAATTTGCGCAACTTATTATACGTTATCCTTATGCGTGTATAGCATATTAATCTTAATAAAATAATGGCATCTCACTCAATATGGAATCACATCTTCTTATTTCTTCAACCAATGCCTTTTGGCAATTTAATTTATCACCATCTAAATTTGACAAAACCACACCATGATTAGAAAGAAACGGTAATATTCTCAATAATAAATCTTCTATTATCTTCCAAAGCCCTATTATATACACACTAGAGGATTCAAGATAATGTATTGGTAAAAAATTGAATTGTTCGTCAGTATTATATACAACATCTGCCATTTTTTGTCCATGAGTATATGATGATGTACTACTATATATTAAATCATAAAACATCACATACGATTGACCATCCATTAATTTAAGATATTCGCTAAGCTCCTTAACATTACCTATTCTTTTACTGTGTAATTCTCCAGATACACTATACCATGACTTACCCTTTTTAAAATTTTTCGATTCTCTTGCCAATTGCTCATAAAGATATTTATGTTTTTCTCGTATTGACAAAATTTGTTTTTCTTTATGCTCACTAAAAAGATTTTCCCTACTATACTTCTTCATTTTTTGTAATTGTTTTTCAAAGTCCCTAGCATAACATAAGCGATATATAGCATTATTTTCATTAAGCAGACTCGGCTCTTCAATAAAATAAATTAACTGCAAAGATGCTTCAAAAATACCGCGCAATAATATCTGTGAAGCTTCTGAATTTTGTTTTGCAAACAGTGTTTTCATTCCGTCTAATTGAACCAAAATACCTCTTAGTGATAAAACTATATATCCATATGTATTGTCATATTTTAAATCAAGACTTCTCATATCATTTACTATGTTGTTTATTGCATCTATAAAAGTCTCGAAGAATGTATCAATCAATTTTAACATTGCTTCTTCATTAGCACCTCCATGAACTAACATTTAACATTCACCTCTTTAATAAACCAATAAGTAATAAAAAAGCACACTCCCATCTAACGTAATTTTCTATCTATTTTATTCAAAAAACTAGTGGTTGGAATGTAAAAAGTGCTGGCAATAGAAAAGCCACTAAAGACACTAATACTCAGGCTGAAGCTTATGCCAGAACAAATTCTATAAACCAAAAATCTGATTTAATTGTTCACGAGAAAAATGGTCAAATTAGAGAGAGTAATTCCTACGATAATAATCCTTTATGGTATAACAGGTCTGGTTTTTGCTGTGTTTAACGACGTAGACTTTACATTTATAGTGTTCTCAAAGGTCATTTCATTGCTCTCCTTTCTTTATTTACTAAAATTCATATTTTATTTACTATTATATCTTGCATCGCTTCCTTGAAACCTTTTCCTTCACCATTAAAGACTATTCTAAAAATAGACATTAGATGCATTGCGGTCAAACTTTGTGCATTATCTATATCATATTCATCAGAAAACCTTTTCCCAAGTATTTGCATATCAATTTTGAAAAACCAATTGTCTATTTTCATGTATAGCTTCATTAAATCACCTAATAGTTCAGCATCCCTTGTATCCAACCAATCAGCTAAAACTTTAAGTAATTCATGAACTATGCTATTTCTACGTTTTCTAATCTCAAGTAACCGATTTATATCTCCCTCTTTAATGACTCCCCTATCTTTCAGCCAAATCAGCTGTGAATAGAATTCATCTCTACTGAATTTGCCATTGGCTTTTTTATACTTTTTTGACGATACATCTATTCTATACTCTTTAGAGATTCTGCAAATTAATTTGCCATCCACTATTTCTTCAGTTTGATAAAAGAATTTTACACAACTATCAACCATATCTTTGAAAGCTTCAAACAATAAGATGTAATACGCAGCTCCGTCAATATTGATACGTAGGTTATCTTTATCATATATGTTTAACAACTGCTTGTACTTATCATTCATAACATGCATCTCCTTTAATAGAAACCTCTTTTATATCAATCGTATGTTTTCTTAATTGTAGCACCCAATTACAATTATCGTCAAACTTTCCCTCACCAACAACAAACACCGCCATGCACGCTTGCATTCTTCGCTTCTCTCACAACTATCCCATTCAAATACTCCAAGAACTTATCCTTCAAGTCCGGTCTGCGTAGCGCTATTCTACAGTTGCTTCAAGATATCCTGTAGATTTTACTAAAACAGTTAACTTTGTTCAAAAAAAACTGGTGGTTGGAATGTAAAAGGTGCTGGCAATAGCAAAGCCACCAAACACACTAATACTCAGGCTGAAGCTTATGCCAGAACAATTTCCATAAAACAAAAATCTGAGTTATTCGTTCACGGAAAAAACGGTCAAATTAGAGAGCGTAATTCCTATGGTAATGATCCTTATCCTCCGAAAGGATAACAACACGCCCTTATAATTTTAGACGACGCATTAGTAATGAACTTTACTTAATGCGTCGTTTTCATTTGAAATGGATTTTCTGTCTTCTACGCTCTTACCAACAGCATAGTAATTGTCAAATCTACCATGTACAATAAAAGGTTATCGTGCCGGACATTACGAAAGATCATTCTCTACTCAAACTAGTGACGTTACTTTAAAAGTGCCTAAATTAAAAGGTTTTACTTTTGAGTCTGCTATTATTCAACGCTACCAAAGACGTAAATGCTCTGTAGAAGAAGCCTTGGTCGAAATGTATTTTGCTGGAGTAAATATTATAATTGAAGGAGAGAAAACATTATGCCATTAATATCTTCTTTCTACGGTATGTACATCAATTTGCAAGATTTTAGCTGTCTTTTGGAAAATTGGCCTTTTTTACCAAAGACGTTAGCTGTCTTTTGGAAAATCGGCCTTTTTTACCAAAGACGTTAAAGGCTTTTCAGAAGCAACGATTCATTTTATAAAGAACACCATGCTCAGCGACAGCTGTTCTGTTGACCAAGCTATGGTAAAGCTGCATATTCCACCAGAAGAACACCAGTACTTCAAGGACCTGTTAGCTAAGGAGCAGTAAACTCCGCCCGCACAAAAAAGCGCCTGCCATTTGGCAAGCGCTTTTTCTATTGCACGATATTCGAGTATATATTTGCTCTTCTTACTCTTTTCTCCAGACCATCTTATTAACCACACCTGTGTAGCTTTGGATAATCTTCACAACCTTAGTAGATACGTTCTCATCTACATAATCAGGCACCGGCAGTCCGTCATCGCCATCAAGGTTCATCTGCACCGCTGTGTCTACAGCCTGCAGCAGGCTTTTTTCGTCAATGCCTGCGAGCACAAAGCAGCCTTTGTCCAGCGCTTCCGGGCGCTCCGTAGAGGTGCGGATGCACACCGCCGGGAACGGATGCCCCACACTGGTGAAGAAGCTGCTTTCCTCCGGCAGTGTACCGGAATCAGATACTACAGCAAAGGCGTTCATCTGCAGGCAGTTGTAATCATGGAAGCCCAACGGCTCATGCTGAATCACGCGCTTATCAAGCACAAAGCCGCTGGCTACCAGACGGTTGCGGGAACGCGGATGACAGGAATAAAGAATCGGCATATCATATTTTTCCGCCATTTTGTTGATTGCGGTGAACAGCGAGGTAAAGTTCTTTTCTGTATCGATATTTTCCTCACGATGTGCGGAAAGCAAAATGTATTTACCCTTTTCCAATCCCAGACGTGCATGGATATCAGATGCTTCAATCTTCGCCAGATTCATATGCAGCACCTCTGCCATTGGGGAGCCGGTAACATAGGTACGCTCCTTCGGCAAGCCTGTATCTGCCAGATAACGACGCGCGTGCTCAGAATAGGCCATGTTTACATCGGAGATGATATCTACAATGCGGCGGTTTGTTTCCTCCGGCAGGCACTCATCCTTACAGCGGTTGCCTGCTTCCATATGAAAAATGGGTATATGCAAACGCTTAGCACCGATAACGGAAAGGCAGCTGTTGGTGTCGCCCAAAACGAGCACAGCGTCCGGTTTAATTGCTACCATCAGCTTGTAAGATTCAGCGATAATATTGCCCATGGTCTCGCCCAAATCGCTACCTACGGCGTTCAGATACACTTCAGGATCTGCCAGCTCCAAATCATGGAAGAATACGCCGTTCAGTGTATAATCATAATTTTGTCCTGTATGTGCCAGGATTACATCAAAATATTTGCGTGTTTTTTTAATAACTGCAGCCAGACGGATGATTTCCGGTCTGGTGCCTACGATAATCAAAAGCTTCAGCTTGCCGTTATTTTGGAAGCTTACCTTGCTATAATCACTCATGCTTTGCCTCTACTTTCTCGCCAAAGGTATCAGGATGCTGCGGATCAAACTGTTCGTTGGCCCACATTACTGTTACCAGATTTTCTGTCTGCGACAGGTTGATGATGTTGTGCGTAAAGCCAGGCAGCATTTGTACTGCCTGAATCTTGTCACCGCTGACTTCGTATTCGCGGATTTCGTCCGAACCGATGCGGCGCTCCTGAATCAGGCCATGGCCTGCGACAACGATGAAGAATTCCCACTTGGAGTTATGCCAGTGCTCGCCCTTGGTAATCCCCGGTTTGGAGATGTTGACGGAAAACTGGCCGCAGTTCAGCGTTTTCAGCAGCTCGGTAAAGCTGCCGCGCTCGTCCTTGTTCATCTTCAGGTCGAAGATGGTCTTTTCTGCCGGCAAATAGGAAAGATAGGTGGAATACAGCTTTTTGGCGAAGCTGTTGTAGGGAATTTCCGGCATAACAAGGCTTTGCGGCTGTGCTTTGAACAAATCCAACAGCTCTACAATCTCGCCCAGTGTTACCTTATGCGTTGTCGGAGCATAACAGTAGCGTCCGTCTGCTGCTGCCTTCGCTGCGAGACCGTCATAATTGCAGCGGTGCGCTTTGCCTTCCAGCGCGTCCAGCATTTCTTCTACCAAATCGTCGATATATAAAAGCTCCAGCTCTACATTGGGATTGTTGACCTGAATCGGCAGGTCGTTGGCGATGTTGTTGCAGAAGGTGGCAATTACAGAGTTATAGTTTGGTCGACACCATTTGCCAAAAAGATTGGGGAAGCGGTACACAAGCACCTGCGCACCTGTTTCCTTGGCATAGGCAAAGAACAGCTCCTCGCCTGCCAGCTTGGATTTACCATAGTCGGATTCACCGTAGCGTCCTATGAGTGTTGCCTGAATAGAGCTTGCCAGCATTACCGGGCAGGTATTGCCATGCTTTTTCAGAGTATCCAGCAGGATGGAAGCAAAGCCAAAGTTTCCCTGCATGAATTCGCTCTGGTCCTTGGGACGATTTACACCAGCCAGATTAAAGACGAAGTCTGCCTGTGCGCAGTATGTGTCCAGTTCCTGCTGTGTGGAGGTAATATCATATTCATAAATTTCATCTATCTGCAGTGCAGAACGTGTACGGTTTTTGCCCTGCTGAATGTTTTTGAGGTTGGCTACAAGGTTTTGCCCAACAAAGCCTTTAGCACCTGTTACAAGTATTTTCATTTGCCTGACCCCCGCTTAATAATGACGAATACCCTTAAGCTCTTCTTGTACGTAGTCGGTAGTAAGAATCTTTTTCACGGTACCGGCCACATCCAGACGTGTAGTGTTGTGGCTGGTGTAAGATTCATCTGCCATGGTGTGTACCTGTCCCTTGACTACGAATTTATCATAGTTCAGGTCGCGGCTGTCTGCTGCTACGCGGAAGTAGTTGCCCATATCTTCACTGCGCAGGCGTTCTTCGCGAGTCATCAGTGTTTCGTACAGCTTTTCGCCATGGCGTGTGCCGATGATGTTGGTGCCAGTGTCGCCAAACAATTCCTGCACTGCCTTAGCCAAGTCACCAATGGTGGAAGCATCTGCCTTTTGGATAAAGAGGTCGCCGGGGTTAGCGTGCTCAAAGGCAAATTTTACCAGGTCTACTGCTTCATCAAGGTTCATCAGGAAACGTGTCATATCAGGATCAGTGATGGTAATAGGGTTGCCTGCATGAATTTGGTCAATGAACAGAGGAATAACGCTGCCGCGGCTGCACATTACGTTGCCATAGCGGGTGCAGCAGATTACGGTGCCGCCACGCTCAACAGCTACGCGGGCGTTGGCATAGATTACGTGCTCCATCATGGCCTTGGAGATGCCCATGGCGTTGATGGGATAAGCAGCCTTGTCGGTGGAAAGGCAGACTACGCGCTTTACGCCAGCTTCGATGGCTGCGTGCAGCATGTTATCGGTGCCTTCGACGTTAGTTTTTACGGCCTGCATGGGGAAGAATTCGCAGCTTGGTACCTGCTTGAGTGCTGCTGCATGGAAGATGTAGTCAACACCGGGCATAGCATCGCGGATGCTGCGGTAGTCGCGCACGTCACCTACGTAAAATTTTACTTTTTTTGCTGTATCGGGATGCGTTGCCTGCAGGCTGTGACGCATGTCGTCCTGCTTCTTCTCATCGCGGGAGAAGATACGGATTTCACCGATATCAGTCTCCAGAAAATGCTTCAGCACCGTGTTGCCAAAGGAACCGGTGCCACCGGTAATCATCAAAGTTGCTCCAGAAAATGCGGTCATGTGTGAACCCTCCTAGTTTTTATCTTGTCTCTTTTATGCTCACAGCGTTGTCCCATCAGGAATGTCGCTGTCATCTGCTACGTTTACGTTGTTGCTGATACTTACAGTGCTGCCTATACGCACTCGCTTGCCTACATGTGCCAGTGCGCGTACTACGGAGTTGGTGTAAATCAGCGCATAATCATCTACAAAGGCGTCGTTGTGTACCTCCACACCGGGGTTCAGCAGTACGCCGTCACCAACGTGCCCGCCATTTTGCACTACGACGTTGTTTAAAAGCACACAGCCACAGCCTATGTGGGCGTGCGGACTGATATAAACACTGCTGCAGATAATGTTGGGAAAGCTGTAGCCAAGCGCTTTGGCCTTGCGGTAAAGCTCCTCGCGCAGCTTGTTGTTGCCAATGGTCACTATAAGCTGGTCAAAGCCGGCCTCGTCATGCAGGCGCTGCAAATCGCTGATGCGCCCAATAACCGCCACGCCGTTTACAAGCGTCCCTAGCTCAGGACCATCGTCAACGAAGGCACAGTCATACTGCTCTAGCGCGTGCTCCAGTGCCACGCGGCCAAAGCCGCCTGCACCGACGAGAAGAAGTTTTGTTTTCATGATTTGTCACCTCATCTATTATTGTCAGAATTTTACTTGTATAAAATTGTTTAGTTTTAACACCGCCGTGCGCATAAGCGTGCGGCGGTGTTTGTTTTATATTCTTATAGGAATATTTGAGCATGCCACTTTATTATCTGCATCCTTAACACCATTCTCTTTAGCTGCACCTCCATGGCGTTAAACTTACTATTTATTTCTTTAATTGATACTCCTGACAGAATTTGCAATATATTTCTTGCCACCAACAATAGTAGTATAAAAACGTTGTTCTAATCCCCACAGCAAACTTCTCAATTCTTTCTCATCATGTATCAAAAATTTACCATTATCATAATCAATATCAGTTGCATAGTCTCTGATATATCTTATTATTGCTTGCTGTTCAGATTCAGTCCATTCACCCATCTCTTGTTGCACCATAGAAATTCTTTTTCGATTTTCAGTCTTCACATCATCGGCACTAAAATTGACTGTTTCAACGAAGTTTAAATTGAAAAAATTTGCAACCTCAGCATCAGTGGCTTCTCTATATAACTCTATTATCCCCTCAAAAATTGTAGTTATATCGCTAAATTTTCTAAAATACAGCCTATCTTCAATTTTGTTATATAATGCTGATGGTATAACAGCTATCTCTATGGAATCAGCTTCTTTCCTTATTCCGCATTCGTTTTTTAAGAAATAGCAGAATTTCTTACTATATATAACTTTAGAAGCAGTAACTTTTTGAAAAACAACAAATTTATCACTTATTTCTGCTATTACATCTATATCTGTATTTTTGATTTCTATTAATTGATCTAATGTGGCACTAGAAAATTCTCTATTCATGATATCTAAAAAATAACCTTTTAAAGAGATATTTTCTATATAATACCATTCATCTTTTTCTAATTTAGTATTGGGATTAAATGGAATAGAGTTGTTCTCTAAGTCTACCGGGATATTATAAACTTCTTCTTATTGGTTATCTATTTTACAATATTTTTTATCAATCTTTTTTCTTGCTACTAATAATTCCACGACTATTCCTCCTCGTCAAAATAACAGCCATCATGAATCCTACGTAAATGCTCAAATTTTAATGTATCATCAGCGCGTATATAACGTTTAGTTATGACCAACATCACTATATCATTTCCAGTTTTTATAGAATAAAATTTATAACCCATCAAAACAAATATCGGATTGTAATATTGATTTATAGTTTTATAAGCAACAAGCAGAAGTAACAGATATATTACTGCTAATGTAACATAGTCATTGATACTCAAGCTAATAAAAAAATAGCCTAGATACGCAGCCAAGTAACTACTATTAATGTCACTAATATTCTTATATGGTGGATTGAGATTATCCGAAGTTAAATATTTAGTTAACTTTATAGCTAACTTCGCCGTAACAATTGTTAAAATTATAATAAAAACGAAAATACCAAATATACATCCAGATACCTCCAATATGCTATTATTATCATCTATAATTTTGTAACTGTTACTTTTTAATATAAAAATAGCTATAACTAATATTGTAGAATCAATGACTAATAGAAGTCGGCATAGAAACTTTCTTATGAAATTCATAGTTCTCTACCTCCCCTACTGTTATACAGATAGTGTTGAAGTTGTCGTGCCACTGTGGCTAAAACACCGTTTCTGTGTGGCAGTTTTACCGTATAAACGTGGCAACTCGTCCGTAATATACAGACAGTACGTCAGTCTAAGCTGCTATATTCGTAACTATATTCTGTTTGTAGACGTATATAGTGTTGTTTAATCAACAACATCAAAATAATATGATGCTATCGGTGCAAACACATCATCTCCACCTATTACTAACGCAATAGCGTACTTACCTATTCCTAAAACAGGCACATCTTCAAAATAAAAGGTAATATTATTACGCTTTGGAAAGCCATCTCCAAGAGATTCCTCTGGAATAATTTCCATACTAGAACTAACTAAATTAGTATCTGTTTTATTATCACTTAAGCTAATAGTTCCTAATAAAAAGGTATTGTATTTTTTTGTTTTCTCATCATATTTTATTAACTTTAAATACGCATTCTGGTTTACATATTCTTTTTGCTGAATACTAATCACTGCCGAAAAACTAATGCTATTATTTTTAATCGGGAACTTATCTTTTAATTCAAATGGAATTACTCCTTCTTTTACCGGAGGAAATAAAACGATATTTCCAAAAGTATTTTTAACTATTTCTTTCATTCCTTCATTATCCATTTTTCTCCCGCCTTCTTAAAATATCTGCTATTGGTGATATATTAGTCCAATCCTGTTGATTCTCTGATTTAAAACTCATTCTATTAATATTTTTTTCAATATAACTAACATGATTCATTAACTCTGCTTGTTTTCTAATCATCTCATTCTGCTTATTTATTATTTTTTCATTATTCGCTTCTTTTTCAGATAGTACATTCGCAAGCTCTTCAATTTTCTTAATTTGACTATCCGCTTTATCACTTAAATCTTGAACCAAATTCAAATGATTATCCATTTTTACTTTTGCATCATTACTACTCGCTTCTGACAATAAAGTCATCATAATGGCCAAAACGGATAAAATTATAGATGTTATAGTTCCTGCAAAGGAAATATATTCGATAACAGGTTTATAATTACCAAAAGCTAACGTACAAATAAAGACAATGCATATAAACATTATCAAAATGCAGCACTTTAAATCGTGTTGTTTCAATGACTCACAGTAAGTCATTTCACATTCAATTTGTTTAATACTGCAATTACAATTTCTAGGTATAAATAACGCAAACAATATAACAAGGGCACATAAAAATACAAACCCTAGTATTTCATTCATTTTTCCGTTCCTCCTTGTTATTATTTTTATTATTCTCAAGATACACAAATAATAGCTCGTAGAGTTTTTTAGTCGTTTTTTTGAATTTCTTCATTTCTCTTTTATTTATTTGACACAATTTATGTATAAGATAAGCATTTAAAAGCAAAGCTAATGTTGAAACTATAAAAACAAACCTACAAAATTCATCAATAGTATCAATTTGCATATACTTTTTCAATATTGCATACGAACAAAAGAGTAAGCAAGTGAAAAAAACAAATGTTAGTACCGCAAAAGTACACGAAATATTAAACATTTTCGCAATAAACAACATATCCTGTGATGAAAAATTCACTTTTTCATTTATTTGATTGTTATCTTCATTATTTACACTATTCATTTTATATATCCCCCAATAAACTTTTTCCTAAATCTATTATATACAGGCTCCATGTAGAGAGAAAATCTATCTATTTTTTTATACTTGCCTTCATCATCAAAATTCTTTTGTGCTTTATAAAGTTCTAATCTATCATTCTCCATCTTACGTTTTATTTTTTCGCGCCGATGTTTTACACTGCCATCATACACAGATTCATTTTTTATTCTTTCCCACTCAAGTTTCAAATAAATCTGGGTATGCTGAACTAATAAACGTAAAATAGTTATGATCTTTTTTTTACTATCATACAATTCATCTATGTTTTTATAGGACAACTCTTTAAATTTCAGTTTAGTTAATTGCTCATCAAATTCATTTACTGCTTTATAAAGTTCTCTTAAAACCTGCAGGATTATTCGATCTCTTTCACCTTTTAAATTGTATTTTAGATATAATAATGTGAAATTATTAATAAAACTATGATGAAAATCTTGACTTTTATATTCAGTTAAGCATTTACTTATTTCATGCATAATAGAGCTTTTATTAGGACAACTATAAGGTTTTGTATTTAACTTCTTAATAAAATTATCATCTATTATATCAGTAAGTTCAACAAAAAAATTCGTTGTCTCTATGTCTATATTTTTAACATTATAGTTATATTGATTAATATTAGGTACGATATCTACATATCTGTAGGTTTCTGCACACAAATCAGCAGTAACTTTTCTAGTATCTTCAATCCAACTCAATCTTTTCTCAGTAACATACTTTAATACAGTTTCTCTATTTTTCTCTTTATGAGCAAAAATAGTAGAAATACAAACGCCACCTAAAGAAAAAATTCCTGCAACTGCAAGTTTTAAATAGTTTCCTCCTTTAGGAAATAACAAATTAATTAAAACGTAAAAAACAACTAATGCTACACATGCTATCGAAACACATACAAATACTTCTATTGCATTTCCATCTTCTAAAAATCTAGTAACTTTCTTTTTTATCTTCATCTTTAAAACCTCTATCAATTACTAGCTTCAATAATCACTTTTATCAACTAAACAATAGGTTTATACTGTCTAATAAATCATTCTTTACATCACTGACAACTGTTTTAAATAGTGCCTTTTTAAATCCAAAACCATTTCCTTATACCTTTCTACCGCTTTATTATAATTTTTTTGGACCAACATCTGACAAACTGGTACAATATATTCTTCTTTCATTTGCTGTGCAATTTGTAGCTTAAATTGATCAGCTTCTATACAATTAGCAAGCTTCGGCCCTAAATTATCATATTCACTGAGAATATTATTATAAGAAGAATCATTAGACATAACATTATCTCTAAATGCTCTTAGTGTGCTCAAAATTTCTCCATTGTCTGCATATCCAAGGATATTACATATAATAGTAGTTAAATAGCACCCACCACCATCTTCACGATACTTAAAATAATAACAACAACTATTAGAAGCAGTACAATACACTTTTGTTTCACCACAATAATATTCACCATTTCGTTCATCATTTAAATCCATGTATATGCAATCACCACAACAAGACATTTTAAATTACTCCTTTTATTTTTTACTAAAATACGACGGTTTTATAAAATTTTGTTTTTGTAGTATATCTATAACAATAATTTTCAAATATTATGTATGTAATAACATCTTATAATTTAATACCTACTACATTACCGCTGAATTACTCAACAATATTTGTAAAGATATTCTCGCTACATCCTCAGATTTCAACAAAGTCCCTTCCGGCTCTATGCCAAAATTAGCAGTACGCATAGGTGTCTTGGTACGCTGAGGATTTATAAAATTTATTATAATATTATCTTGTTCCCACTCTTCTGCTATAGCTTATACAAAATTTACTACTGCTGCTTTTGTAGAAGAATACAATGCATAATTATCTCTGCTTCTAGTATAAGAACTAGAGATAAACTGTAAAATAGCTCCATTGTTTTCGCTGACTATTTATCCATAAATGATATCCTATTAATAAGCTAACTAACTGCTCTTTTATTATTTCAACTAATCTAAACTTTATTTTAAATCTCTAGTATAAGTTTTAGACAAGAAATCAGCTCATATAAAACATGCGTAAATATATTACTGTTATAGCAGATAGCGTAGTGTGGCAGTTGTCGTGCCACTGTGACTAAAACACCGTTTTTGTGTGGCAGTTTTACCGTGTAAACGTGGTAACTCGTCCGTAATATACACTATAACAGAATTTTTTCAGAAAAATATTACGCCTATATAGTTTATTATACACTACTACAGTTAAATCAACAAATCATATATGACACACTAAAAGATACGTGCCTTCCACGCAACTCCTATAAACTCTTCTGCAAATTCCAACAAACTCTAAGATGTAGTTTCATATAGTTTCCTATGAAGCGCCTTGTAAATCATGATATATTTAGCGCCTGCCATCCGGCAAGCGCTTTTTCTGTCTACTATTCCCTTGTTACCTTAAGCAATTAGGTTTCGTATAAAATCAAGAGTTATTATAATTGGATTTCAAACTTATAATTGTAATGACGTACGCCACCCATTTCTAATTTATATCGCTCATCTCCACGCGATAAATCAAGTCCTCTAATCGATGTATGCTCCTGTAAATATTTTATACTTTCACCAATCATCAATTTTCCAGGAGCATAGGAGCCATATTTGCTATCAATAGCTACATAAGGAAAAACTATTTCATTGTAGTTTGTAGCAAAGCCTGTCATAAATGCTACTAATCGGTTATTTAAGAAGAAACAAAACGTATAATGTGAAGCCATATTTTTCATAGCCCATACTAGAGCGGAAAAATAGCGATGTTTAATATATGGAATAAAATCCATACGGCGATTTTTTCGTTCCGACTCACGTTTTGTATATATCTTCATAGCCTCAGACAATAACGCTTTATCTGTAAACGGTCCTTGGATAACCTTAAGACTCATATCAAGCTCATTCCTACGAACCTTGCTATATGCTTTATGTAGGTTAGAACGCGCGTTGCGTGATAAACCTTTTTCATATTCTTCATAATTATCATTGAAAAGAACTTTTACGCATACACGCTCTTCTTCTGCTTTTACCGGGAAAAAAGCATCTGTTCCAGCAACAGACATTTCTTGTAAAAATCGGTAAATCTTTGAGCGTTCATTAATCATACGTAATTCCAGTATTTTTCCAGGAAACATACTCTTCAGTTCGGCAAAAGCATTCTCTAATTGCTTTGTTGTAATTACTGCATCATATAATAAATCAAGATGTCCTGCACCACTTATATTTTCGCCAAAAAGACGTAGCTTATTTTTCTTCAAATATAATGGGAACAAGACCAAAGGTTTTTTCTCTTCTTCGTATACTAAAAAAAGTTCTTTTGAAACATAGAAGATGGCTTTACTTTCATATACTTGTATATCTGCTCATTATATTCCCATGAAGAATACGGAAATAAGCAGGGATTATCCGCATACAATTTTTGCCAAATTTGCTTCAAAGCAGGACTATCCCACTTATACATTGTCAACATATCTTATTCACTCCTAAAATTGAGTTGCACCAAGCCAGTTAATTGCTGATATAAAGCTTTTCTAAATCCATTATAAGCATTAAATGCACCATACTACTTTTAAACTGCTTATATTATAACATTAAGCAGGCTTTGAGTAAATCAGCACACATCAATTTCTCTTTTATATTGAATTTCTAACAAAATAGCTGGGTATATAACTCCAGCTATTAAAACCATATAATACAAACATTTTGGGTGTTAGAAATTATCATACAAATTTATACAAAAGCCCCTTGCTTATCTGTTTCCGTACATCTTCTCATAATAATTCTGATACTCACCATTAATAATATCCTTCCACCACTTTTGATTCTCAAGATACCATTTAATGGTCTTTTTAATACCATCGGCAAACTTAGTTTCCGGCAGCCAACCAAGTTCATTATGAATCTTAGTCGGATCAATTGCATAACGCATATCATGACCTTTGCGGTCAGTTACATGCGTAATCAAGCTCTCCGGCTTATCAAGCTCCTTGCAAATCAACTTTACGATGTCAATATTGCGCATCTCGTTATGACCGCCGATATTATATACCTCGCCTACTCTGCCTTTATGTATAATCAAGTCAATAGCCTTGCAGTGATCCTCAACATAAAGCCAATCGCGCACATTCAAGCCTTCGCCATAAACAGGCAACGGCTTATCTGCCAAAGCATTGGCAATCATCAGCGGTATCAGCTTCTCTGGGAAGTGATACGGTCCGTAGTTATTGCTGCAGCGAGAAATAGTTACAGGCAGGCCATATGTTCTGTGATATGCCATGACGAGCAGGTCTGCGCCAGCTTTAGAGGAAGAGTACGGACTGCTTGTATGAATCGGTGTTTCCTCTGTAAAAAACAGGTCAGGTCTGTCAAGCGGCAAATCACCATAAACCTCATCTGTAGACACCTGATGATAGCGCTTGATGCCATACTTGCGGCACGCATCCATCAAGGTTGCTGTGCCCATAATGTTCGTCTGCAAGAAGATGCCAGGATCTTCAATAGAGCGGTCAACATGCGACTCCGCAGCAAAGTTTACCACGATATCAGGCTTCTCTTCTTCGAAAAGCTTATTCACCGCTGCTCTGTCGCAGATGTCAGCCTTGACAAAGCGGAAGTTAGTATTATCCATTACAGGCTCTAACGTCGAAAGATTGCCTGCATAGGTCAGCTTGTCCAAACAAATAATGCGGTATTCCAGATACTTTTTCAGCATATGAAAAATGAAATTACTGCCAATGAAGCCAGCGCCACCAGTTACGATAATGTTCATTATTCTTCCTCTCCTATATATTTATATTCTTACGAAAAAATCTACCCTCTTATTTTTTAGCAGCATCATTATTTATATAACCATATTTTCTCCCATTAGCATCCCAAGTTCTATTTTCTTTCACTAAACGTACAGGGTTCCCTGCGTAAACGGCATGCTCAACTGATAATTTTCCAGATACTACAGATTGCGTTCCTATTATACAATCATCTGGAATTACTGTATTTTTTAATAAAGTTACATTCATTCCAATCCAACAATGATTACCAATATAAATTCCATCAACAAAGTTTACTAGTCGCTTAGTTTTATAATCTAATATAGCATGGGCATCTGTATTATAAATTGTAATTCCAAATGAAAACATGCATTCTTCTCCTATAATACATTTGGAATTACAATTATAGGTAATATATTGCATCTCTTCGATGCTCGTTCCTTTATTTATTCTAAATTCAGCATTTTCTATTGCTCCAAAATAATCATGATTTTGTCCCATTCTAATTAACATATTTTGACTCAAACTTATACCATTCATAGAAATTATATTATTATTACCACAAATTTCTATTGTTATCCTAGAGTCTTGTTCTAACCGTATATTTTTCAAATCGATTGTGTTATTTGCCCCCCCAATTTTTATTTTGACCTTACCAATAATCTCAGCATCTATATTTATATTATTCTTGGTGTCATTAGATACTTTTAAATTATTCCTTATCTTTCTAAAGAAAGCTTTGATTTTTCCCCTTGTACTCATCGTTTTATCCTTACAAACTCAATAAACAAACTTTCCTTCGGCAACAATCTTCAAATGCTCGCCATACGGAGATTTGCCATACAGCTCAGCAGATTCCAAAAGCTGCTCCTTCGTAATCAATCCTTCCATATAAGCAATCTCCTCTGGTGCGGAAATTACCACACCTTGTCTATTTTGTACTGTCTGCACAAAAATAGACGCTTCCATCAGGCTATCCATAGTTCCTGTATCGAGCCATGCGAAGCCACGACCCAGCAGCTGCACCTTAAGCTTACCTTCATTTAGATACAGTCTGTTTAAATCAGTAATCTCCAATTCACCGCGAGCCGAAGGCTTAACCTGCTTTGCCATCTTCACAACTCTGTTATCGTAGAAATACAAGCCTGTAATGCAGTAATTTGATTTTGGATGCTGCGGCTTTTCTTCTACAGAAACTACGTTACGATTCTTGTCAAATTCCACAATGCCGAAACGCTCAGGATCCCTGACATAATAACCAAAAATTGTCGCATATCCTTCTTCCGCTGCCTTCACTGCATCAGCAAGGTTTTTACGGAAGTAGCTGCCATAGAATATATTGTCGCCCAGCACCATTGCACATGTATCATCTCCAATAAAGTCTTCGCCAATGATAAAGGCCTGCGCCAGACCATCAGGACTTGGCTGTACTGCATAGGACAGGTCGATGCCGAACTTTGAGCCATCGCCAAGCAGCTCTTCAAAGCGCGGCGTATCTTCAGGTGTAGAAATGATCAAAATATCCTTAATCCCTGCCAACATCAGCGTGGACAGCGGATAATAAATCATTGGTTTATCATAAATCGGCAGCAGCTGCTTACTTGTTACTTTCGTCAGCGGATAAAGTCTTGTACCGGAGCCGCCTGCTAAAATTATACCCTTCATTTTTTGCACCCCAAAATTGCTTCACAAATTCTGTCAACATCCTCCAGCGCCAAATCTGCATACAACGGCAGCGTCAGCACACGTTTGCTGATATGCACGGCGACAGGAGTTTCCATAACATCATATTTACCATGGAAGCATTCAAAGCTACTGGTCAGCGGATAGAAATACTTGCGTGCGCCTACGCCGATGTTTGCCAAGGCGTCGAACACTTCGTTACGGCTTGCACCAAATACCTTCTCATCGAAAATAACCGGGAAGTAAGCATAATTCGGCTGTACGCCCTCCTGCAGCGGACTAAGCTGCAAACCTTCAACGCTTTCCAAATGACTTCTATAGCGTTCTACTACTGCCTTACGTTTGGCAATCTCGCCATCCACATGACGCAGGTTGCACAGGCCCATGGCTGCGCAGAACTCATTCATTTTCGCATTTGCTCCAACTGCTTCAACGCTTTCCGGTCCATGAATACCAAAGTTTTTCAGCTCATAGAGCTTTCTGCCGAAGTCTGCATCATGATAGCAAACGCAGCCGCCCTCGATAGAGTTGAATACCTTCGTAGCATGAAAGCTGTAGCAAGAAACATCACCATAACTGCCAATACCGCGGCCATTGTACTTAACGCCAAAGGCATGCGCTGCGTCATAAATAACTTTTAGGCCATACTTATTGGCAATGCGCTCGATCTCTTCAACATCACAGATATGACCATATACATGCACAGGCATGATTGCGCAAGTGCGGTCATTAATCAGCGCTTCAATTTTCGTTACATCCATGCAATAGGTCACAGGATCAATATCGCAGAATACAGGCTTCAGTCTATTGCGCACAATAGCATGTGTTGTCGAAGCAAAGGTAAACGGCGTAGTGATTACTTCGCCCTGCAGGTTCAACGCCTGCAAAGAAAGCTCCAAAGATAAGTGCCCATTAACCACAAGATCCAGCTTTTCTACACCCATGTAGTCAATTAAATCCTTTTGCAGCTGCTGATGCTTTACGCCCATGTTGGTCAGCCAATGCGACTGCCAAATGTCTTTTATTTCATTTACGTATTCTTCAAAGTCAGGCATTGAAGAACGAGTAACTAGAATATTATTTGCCATAATTAAACCCCTCTGTCATTTTTAGTTTTTGTTCATACTCTAGGCATTTTTTGCTACGTTTATTTATTTTTTTTGCAGGAATTCCTACATTAACACTCCATTCTTCTGAATTTGTATTGATAAATGAGAAACTACCGAAAGCACTCCCTTCCCCTAAAACAACTCCTGGAATTAAAACACTAGTTGACCCAATGATTACATGCTTGTTTATTATCACTTTCCTACTGTCGACATTTTTATATTCATCAGGAATCATTGGATTAGTCATAGTCTTACCAGAATAGTCATCATTTATAGCATAAATACTTACTCGAGAAGATATATTAGCGTAGTCCTTAATATATATTCCTTCTGTTCCCCCATACAACGCACTATATGCCGCTATATGTATATAATCACCTAACCTTATTTTTCCAGACAATATACAAAAATCATCAATTCGTACATTATTGCCTATTTCTATATCATATCCATATATACTGCATTTTTTACTAATTTTTACATTTTGCCCTATTTTAATATTTAATAATTTTAACTCTTCTTCATGAAAAAACGAATCCATTTTTCTCCTTTCTTTTTGCCTATTAAAGTAAACTAAGGCAAATACAAACCTCTAAAAATGAAAATACCTTTAAACCCGTTGTATCATAAGTTGCATGGCTATGATTTCTTTAAAATATTTAGCATAATTATCTTAATCTTTTTTCTTAAAGACAACTTTGAAAAATCACCATCTTTCAACACACTATATTCTGGTTTTAATTTCCACATTTGATACTTGAAATCTAATATTGTTTTATCTAAAATATCTTTGTATTCATATTTAGAATACGAATTCACTTCTTCTAATAAGGCTATCATATCTTTATAATACTTTTCTTTTGCTGAAATAACATCTCTTACATTCAAGGACCAAGAAGACTCTGTAAATTGACGATAAACAGACATGATTTCATCTATATAATATATATCACCTTTAAATGCTAAAGCAAATTCATCGGAATAATCCCCTATACCTTTTGTTATATAGCAAAAAGCTGGTTTATTCTCTAACGCTTCCTTACGATAACATAAACTAGAAGTATGATATACCGGTCCTCTGTCACGAAGGATTTTTTCAATGTCAATAATACCTGATTGTTTTAATTTAGAATATAAGGAAACATCACCCTTACTGCTATTAACTGTCTTAGTTTGATGTGTACAAGCAACATATTCTGGATGATTTTCTAAAATATCAACTTGCTTTTGCAACTTATAATTGTCACACCAATAATCATCTCCTTCACATATTGCAACATATTTACCTTTCAAAGCAGGTTCTATAAACTTATCTATTATATGTTGTAAACTTTGTGAATATTGATTCTCTTTTTGTAAAATAGGCTTTATTATATTAGGATACTTACTTGCATATTCCTTTATAATACTAGCTGTATTATCAGTAGAAGCATCATCATGGACAATAACTTCATATTTAAAATTTGTTTTTTGATTAACAAAACCTTCAAGGCAATCCTTTATATATTTTTCATGGTTATACGCTAAGCAATAAACACTAACTTTAATCTCTTCTTCCATACTTTATTAACTCTCCAAATTATTATATTAAATTCACTTTCTTCTTCCGACACATCCACCAAAACGAAAGCTTTCTTCTGGCATCAAGATTACTCATAACATAATCATACAAATCCTTATGCATTGCAACTACTCTATACATATTATCATTCCAACCACGTACAAAGTGATAGAACTCAACACTCAGCTTCCAGTCAAGCTTTTTATCAACAAAACCTAACGCAAGCAAATCTTTTTTCAAATTGCTTATTGCCAGTATTTTATCAAGAGGTTTTTTCACTCCACCTTTGCTTATGCCAGAATCATTAAATCTGTAATAATTGCCACAAAACGGCACTACTAATACTTTTTTAGCTAAATATAAAAACATACCGGAGCTGTAATTGTCTTCATGTACTACATTATCAGGGAACTTTACTTTTTTAGCTAATTCATTTTTATATAATCCGTTCCAAGCTAACGTCCATAACATTCCATTGAAATAATTTTCAAAAGCCTTATTTTGCTCATTATTTATTATTTTTATATCGCTAAAAGTAATCTTATCTTCTGTAACGCCATTTGTTTCGATTATTCCACACTTCACCATATCAGCATCATTTTTCATTGCTGCTTCCAGTAAAGTTTCATACATTTTTGTATCAAGCCAATCATCACTGTCAAGATAAGAAATATACTCCCCTGTAGCTATTTCCAATCCTCTATTTCTTGCTACACTAAGCCCCCCATTTTGAAAGTCATATACTTTGATTCTACTGTCTTTAGTAGCATACTCCTTAGCAATCTCTGCACTTCTATCCTTCGTGCCATCATTAACGACAATAATCTCCAGATTTTTATATGTCTGATTAATAATGGAATCAAGACACTGCGCTATATATTTTTCTACACCATATACCGGTATAATCACAGAAATCAACGGTTGCTTCATATTGTACTTCTCCCGCTTATTTAAATTTAATAAAATTGAATATAATTATGCTTGACTTTTTATACCAGTTCTACTGTGCAAGCAATATTGTTTCATTATTTCTATTATAATATTTTACATCAAAAGTAATTTTCTTTCAATCTCAGTATCTGCCTTATCACAAGCTTCATCTGCATATTTGTGATATTTCACCCTACACATTTTCAAAAACGACTAATAAAATCAGCAATATGTATTCTGAGCATCTGCCTGCCAAGCGATTTTCCCTGCATATTTTTTCCGGGCTGAGGCATATCTACATCAGCAAAGGCAGTATTTTTAAGATATTTGTAATACTTATCGTTAAAGCCCTGCTTTAAGACAAATTCCCAAGGCTTATAGCGTCCTGCGTAATGTAAAATAGCAATATTGTTTCTTGCTTTAATAGCTGAAGCTCTAAACCTATTATTAAACAAAACCTTCGGCAATAAATCAAAAATAGGCGAAATTACATTCCAGGATAACGGCAATTCCTTCCAGTTATACATAAAGAGCTTGTTCAAAGCATCCTGATCATGGTGCGGAAAATTGCCTGTTGCAGCAAGCTCTATTACTTTACCGGAATAATCATTGGCACGCCACTGCTGTAAATCCATTATAACAACTCCGGAATTAAAGTACTTTTTATCTAAAGGCAAGCCAATAACCTCATGCTTCTGCTGCATCAGCCGTTTGGAAGCCATAATGCCATAATCCGGCACAGCAGCTATAGCCTTCCCCTGCATATCAATGTTCCATAAAACAGCTATATCCTGCAGAACCAGCAAATCTACATCCAGATAAATTACCTTTTGCACATCCTCAGGCAATATATTGGCCATATCTAATCTGAAATATGCAGCCTTACTGATATGTCCGCTTGTATACAGCTTTTCAAAGCCCTTGTATGCCGACAAATCACAAACGACCAGTTCTGCGTTCTTACCATCAATTGTCTGTTGTAAACCTGTAATTTTTTCAGCAGTAATACCGTCACTCAACAAGAAAAAACGCACTTTGTTTGTTTCTTCAGTATTCTCTAAGATGGACTCCATGACTACAGCTACATGCTGCGCATAATTATTATCTGCTGCTAATGAAATATTTATCGTTTTCATAACGAATCTCCTAGTGGTTTTTTATTTATTATACTATAAATAGCATTATTATGCTGACTTTTTCTCAATCACTAAACCACAACTTATTTGCATTGCCGGCCAGACTATATTATAATAATTTTTAGATGATTTTATAAACAGAAAGGAAGTAACCGAATACATGTCTATTTATATTATAGCAGGCATCTGTCTTTACATCGCTTCTTATGCGTTTTATGTTACATTTTCTCATGGCCTTGGCCACAAAGCAGAATACCTGCAGCTGCGCAGATTTATTCCCTGCGCCATTTTAGCTGTGCTACCTATGTATCTGGTAAATGAGTCTTTACTCTCGCCCCAGTATCTGCTCAGTTTTTTGGTAGGTGTCTCTTGGATAACAGCCTATCCGCTGTTTTATTATCTTACCTACCACAAAATATCCTCGGATTTTGGCTTTCATCTGGACACCGTATTCGGCTTATACATTATCGGCTGGCTTATTTCCTTAAAGCTGCTTGTACAAGCCTTTAACATTTTCCCTACAGTCACTTTGTCTATTATCTCTATAATGGAATACGTATTGCTGGCACTGCCATTATTTCAGGCCTCCT
>ENA-OPVU01000560-OPVU01000560.1-human-gut-metagenome-genome-assembly--contig:-NODE-560-length-23793-cov-2.391988_pt1 | contig 23793 bp, 23 predicted proteins | sample MGYA00241497_ERZ501986 | MGnify/ENA primary metagenome ERZ501986 (study PRJEB25962, sample SAMEA2042995) | human gut metagenome | biome: human gut; feature: human-associated habitat; material: faeces...
GAGCACTACAGCGACCTTGCAGAGCAGGGATATTACAACCGTATCATCTCAGGCAATGTAACCCAGCGTATCGAGGTGGATAGCATAAGCTGCAACTTCAACCACTATCCCTACGAGGTGGTGACATACGCAAGGCTATCCATCATCCGCGAGAAGAGTATCACCGAGCGTAGTCTAGTGACCAAAGGGCGACTGCTTAACTCCACACGCAGCGACAACAATCCTCACGGATTCATCTTCGAGGCGTTCCGTGTGGTGGAGAACAAGGACCTGAGAGTCTATGACAGATAACCCAATTATTCACCATTAACATTTACAGCGATGAAAAAGTACATTCAGAGAATCAAGGATTCAATAAACAAGTCTTGGAACAACAAGACATCGAAGACAAAACGCCTTATCATCTACGGCCTCCTGCTGGCATATATGGGATTTGCCCTCTATGTAATCTTTATGCCTGCTCCCGATTACAGGTATGAGGAGTATGTCAGAAGTGAGCCGCCTGCCACCAATCTGATTATCGAGGAGGAGTCAACTCCTGCCGACAGTCTCTCGGATGAGAAGATACGGGAGATGGAAGAGTTCTTTAACCAATTTAATTCAGAGAGCTATGAGTAACGATGCAAACGCTCTGAAAAGAAAGGAGCAAATCAAGAAGATTCTTGTGTATGGCGGAATGGTTATGCTATGCCTTGTGTCATTCTACTTCATCTTCAAGCCATCGAAGGAGCAGGTACAGGCAGAGCAGCAGAAGGTGGGCTTCAACGCTGAACTTCCCGATCCGCGAGGTGCAGGCATCGAGGCGGATAAGATTGCAGCCTACGAACTGGAGGATATGCGTGTCAAGCAGGAGCAGAAGATGCGTACCCTTGAGGACTTCACGGCAATGACCACCGATGACGAAGAGAAAGAGGTGGTCGAGATACCCGAAGAGCCGAGATACACAGGTGGCGGTGGCTCGTCCTATCGAAGTGGTAGCAGTAGTCGCAGTAACTCGTTCTCTACATCCACATCTGCCTACAACGACATCAATGCTACACTCGGCAGTTTCTACGAGCAGCCACGTGAAGATCCCGAAAAGGAGGCTCTGAAAGCGGAGCTTGAAGAGTTGAAGCAGTCGATGGCACAACAGCAGAACAGCCAACCGACATATGCCGACCAGGTAGCACTCTTGGAGAAGTCATACGAGCTTGCAGCGAAGTATATGCCCAGCAATGCCGCCACCTCCGAGGGCTCAGCCGAGGAGGTGAAGAGCACCACACGAAGCGGCAAGTCCAAGGCACAGCCCGTAGGTCATGTAACGACTCCCGTAGTGTCGGCACTGGCTCAGCCTGTGAGCGACTCTGTGACGATAGCACGCTTGTCGCAATCTGTAGGCGGTGGCTTTCATACTGCGGTAGGCGAAGCACCGAAGCAGACAGCACGGAACACTATCAAGGCGTGTGTGCATGGCGACCAGACCATAACGAGCGGTCAGAGTGTGCGACTCAGACTCTTGGAGGCGATGCGTGTCGGAAAGTATGTACTGCCACGAAACACCCTCATCACGGGTGAAGGCAGCATCAAAGGCGAAAGGCTCGACATCGAGATTCTTCAGGTGGAGCATAACGGAACGATCATTCCCGTAGAGCTTACCGTCCACGACAATGACGGACAGGCGGGCATCTTCATACCCGGATCCATGGAGGCGAGTGCGGCAAAGGAGATGGCGGCAAATCTGGGGCAGAACCTCGGAACGAGCATATCCATCACCAACCAGTCTGCCGGAGACCAACTGCTGTCCGAAGTAGGTCGTGGTGCCATACAGGGCGTGTCGCAGTATATCTCCAAGAAGATGCGTGAAGAGAAGGTACACCTCAAATCAGGATATACCCTGATGCTTTATCAAAACAATCAATAACCTATTAAAACATTAAAGACATGAAAAAGATTTTTGTAATGCTTGCCCTCACGATGGGCGTTGTAAGTGCCAATGCACAATCGGTTGATTCAACCGCAGTAACTAACACAGTAGACGGCGATGTTACCCTCACTACGGACATCTATCCGCAGCAGGAGGATGGCGACATCTATCACGGTTTGACAAAGAAACTGACCTTTGACCGTATGATTCCGCCTTACGGCTTGGAGGTGACATACGACAAGACTACCCACATCATCTTCCCTGCAGCAGTACGCTATGTGGATCTTGGCTCGCCGAACCTTATTGCTGGCAAGGCCGATGGCTCGGAGAATGTGATTCGTGTGAAGGCTACAGTCAAGAACTTCCGCGATGAGACCAATATGTCGGTGATTACCGAGAGCGGCAGTTTCTACACATTCAATGTGAAATACTCCGATGAGCCTCTGCTCCTGAATATCGAGATGAAGGACTTTATTCACGATGGCAGTGAGGTAAACCGTCCCAACAATGCTCTTGACATCTATTTGCAGGAGCTTGGCAGTGAGTCGCCGAAGTTGGTACACCTTATCAGCAAGGCTATCCACAAGGACAACAAACGCCACATCAAGCACATCGGTAGCAAGGCGTTCGGCATCCAGTATCTGTTACGTGGACTCTACACCCACAATGGTTTGCTCTACTTCCATACGCAGGTGAAGAACACATCGAATGTACCTTACGAGGTGGACTTCATAACCTTCAAGATTGTGGATAAGCAGGTAATGAAGCGTACAGCCATTCAGGAGCAAGTAATCTTCCCTCTGCGTGCATACGATTATGCCACAACCGTTGCAGGTAATAAGGATGAGCGTACCGTATTTGTCTTCGACAAGTTTACCATCCCTGCCGACAAGGTGCTTGTGGTGGAGATGCACGAGAAGAGCGGTGGCAGACACCAGACCTTTACCGTGGAGAGTGAGGACATCGTAAGAGCAAAGGTAATCAACGAACTTAAAGTGAAGTAACTATGAAGAAGTATCTGTTTCTACTTGTTGCAGTCGTATCGCTTGCCCTGTCATCAGGGCAGGCATACGCCCAGCGTTATCTCCCGAAGATGATGGGTGTGGAACTCAGAGGCGGCTTTGTGAATGGCTCTAAATCTCCACTCAACTACTACACGGGAATAGCGATGTCAGGATATACCAAGAAGGCAAACCGCTGGGTGGTGGGTGCAGAGTATCTGCTAAAGAACTACGACTATCGCAGCACATCCATTCCTCGTGCTCAGTTCACAGCCGAGGGCGGTTACTACCTGAAGTTCCTGTCCGATCCTACAAAGACCTTCTTCCTCTCTATCGGTGGCTCTGCTTTGGCAGGCTACGAAACGGTGAATTGGGGCGACAGACTACTACACGACGGCTCTACGCTGCTTGCCAAGGATGCTTTCATCTATGGCGGTGCCATTACCCTTGAATTGGAGAGTTATATAACAGACCGTATTGTCCTGCTTGCAAATGTGCGTGAGCGTGTCCTCTGGGGTGGCTCGCTCGGCAAGTTCAGCACTCAGTTCGGTTTAGGTGTCAAATTTATTATCAATTAAAATTTAATGCGTTATGAAAAAGTTATTTTCCTATATGATGGTTTGCGGCACCATGATGACCGCAGTATTGGGCTTCACATCTTGCGAGGATGACCTCGATGTTCAGCAAGCCTATCCTTTTACGGTTGAGACAATGCCCGTTCCCAAGCGATTAGTGCAGGGCGAGACAGCGGAGATACGCTGCGAGATTGTGCGTGAGGGGTATTTCTCCGATACACGCTACACAATCCGTTACTTCCAGCCCGATGGCGAGGGTACATTGAGAATGGATGATGGTATGGTGTTGTTGCCTAATGACCGCTATCCACTCGACAGAGATGTGTTCCGTCTGTACTACACCTCGGATTGTGAAGACCAGCAGACGATAGATGTCTATTTCGAGGATAACCACGATCAGGTGTATCAACTCACATTCACTTTCAACAATGAGGCAAAGGAGGAGGAAGAACCTACTACGGAAACAACACTAACACCTATCGGAACTATCGTTTCTCCAATCAACATCCATCCTTAACCAACGATGGCAGGCACTCGCTTGTCGGGGGGCTGCCACTAATTACCAACCTCTAAAATTACATCTATGAGAATAAAGTTGATGATTATATGTCTGACCTTGGTATGCGGATATGCCAAGGCACAGACCAAAAGTGGAGATTCTTCGCCACCACTACCAAAGGATATTTCTGCGGAACTATTCGACAAAGCGGTAGAACTCATTAAGGAGTTTGAGGGGTGGCACTCGGCAAAACACTATCCATACATCGGTTACGGGCATAAACTACTGCCACACGAGAACTTCACTGCCGATATTACCGAGGCACAGGCTGATTCATTGCTGAGAGCCGACCTATTGGAGCGATACAAGTATTTCCGACAGTATGGGAAAGATGCTCTGCTACTAACGGTCTTGGCTTACAATGTCGGCCACAGCAGATTGTTAGGATATGGTAAACGCCCTAAGAGTAACCTTATCAAGAAAATAGAGTCCGGCGACAGGGATTTTTACGAGGAGTATATCTCGTACCGTTGCTATAAGGGCAAGCCTATTCCCAGCATCGAACACCGCAGAAAAAGAGAGTTTCAATTGCTGTATATCCCGTAGCCGTTATTTAAAGAGCCTTCCCTTAAGCAATTGAGAGAAGGCTCTTATTGTATCATCTTAAATCATTTATCACGCTTATGGCAACAATTAAAGTAAAACTACGCCCATCATCAGTCGTAGGGCGTGCAGGAACTATATTTTATCAAGTGACTCATCGTAGAGCAACACAACAGATAACAACCAATATCCGATTGCAGCCTGACGAATGGGATGCAATAGGTGAACAGGTTGTTGTAAGTGTTGCAGACAAGAGCATTATTCAGAATCGTATAGATAGTGATATTGCACTATTGAAACGAATTGTCAAAGACTTGGATAGTAGCGGAGTAACCTATTCGGTTGGAGATATTATCAAACGCTACAAGTCTCCAGAATGTCATGTGTCGGTTTTGGACTTTATGAAGAATCAAATACGGTTGATGCGTAATGCTAATCGCCTGGGTACAGCCCTAAACTATGAGAAAACGATGAAGAATTTCGCCGAGTTTCTTGGCGGAGTCAACTTACCGTTTTCGGCAATGACGGAACAACTTATAGCTGACTACAATGCTTTCCTTGTGCAGCGAGGGATGGTTAGGAACTCTATTTCATTCTATATGCGTATAATGCGTGCTGTTTACAACAAGGCAGTAAGGCAAAAACTTGTTGAACAATCACACCCATTTACGGAGGTTTATACAGGCATTGATCGTACTCGCAAGCGTGCTGTTTCAGAGTCTATAATATCGCAGTTATATAAGCTGAAATTAACAGAAGATACTCCTCTTGCACTTGCAAGGGATATATTCATTTTCAGTTATTGTACCCGTGGAATGGCCTTCGTAGATATTGCCTATCTAAAGAAAGAGAATATCCAAAACGGAGTGATATGTTATGCCCGACGCAAAACGGGGCAATTATTGAGTGTAAGGATAGAGCCAAGCATTCAGCGGATAATTGACAGATATTCATCGGCATTATCGCCTTATGTTTTCCCTATTTTGACTTCTACGGACACAAAGGAGGCATACGAAGAGTATCAAGTCGCAATCAACAACCATAATAGACAATTGAGACGATTATCAAAAATGTTGCCTGCTGGTTGCAAATTGACATCATACACTTCTCGCCACAGTTGGGCTACCGCTGCGAGAAACCATAATGTTCCCATTTCTGTCATCAGTGCAGGTATGGGACACACATCTGAACAGACAACGCAGATTTATCTAACAATGTTGGAAAACTCGGTGATAGATGATGCCAATCAAGGACTTATCAGGTCTTTATTGGAGTAGTTCCACGAAAGAACTATACTCCGTTTGCAAAATTACTAAAAATTGTTCAAAGAAAGGTAGAAACAGGCGATTATTTTTTCTTCTTCAAAAAATTAAATGATGACACCAAATAAATTTATATTCAACGAATTATGAAAATTTTGTTATTTTATAAAGATAAAAGATGAATGTTTGTATGGCTTGTAAATTTTTATAAATCAGTAGGCTATGATTAAAAATGTTATGAAAATGTCATTTATTTATTTTGCATTACATTTTTAATCAAGGTCTTACATTGCAATTATAGTTCTTTCGTGGAACTATTAGAAATAAACGAATCAAAAAATTAAAATATGAAGCGCTTGATTTTATCTGCGGCTTGTGCCCTAAGTTTAGCTAGTTGTGGAGGTCCTCCCACTGGACCTAACCAAAAGTTGGGAAATGAAAGTTCACAGACTGAAGTGAAATTACCAGCACCAACAATCAAAGTGTTTGTTGAAAATTCTGGTAGTATGGATGGCTATGTTAAGGGCGCGACAGACTTTGAAAATGCTGTTTATAGTTACTTGTCTGATATCCAACATGCAGATTTAGGTGTTCGAACAGATTCGTTAGCTGCTAAGAATACTTTGATTCTTAATTATATAAATAGCGAAGTTCTACAGCAAAAGCCAGATGTTAGAGAGTTTATTGAGGCCTTGGAACCTGCCGATTTTAAAATGAAAGGCGGAAAAAGAGGCACTTCTGATATGTCTAATATCCTTGATACAATCATATCACAAACAGACGATAATGAAGTCTCTATTCTTGTTTCGGATTGTATTTTCTCACCTGGAAAAAAATACAAGGCTAAAGATAATGCGGATGAATATATTGTAGCTCAGCAAATTGGCATAAAGAGTCATATCGTCGAAAAACTTGCCAAAAACCCTAATTTCTCAATTGTAGTTATGCGTTTAACATCTCAGTTTAATGGCACATATTACAATAAATTCGATGATAAACAGCCTATTAACAATGACCGTCCCTTCTTTATGTGGTTGATGGGTGACAGAAGTTACCTTAATACTATTCTCAAAAAGGTGGAACTTAATCAAATCAAAGGCAAAGGGGTACAGAATATTTTTATGATTTCTAGGCCTTTAACGGTTATACCGTACAATATCTCATTGCCTCAGCCAGGTAATGGCAAATATGAAATTGCAAGATCTGAGCAATATGCGATTAACAACGCAAAGACTGACGGCAAAGGTGGCAATAGTCGTTTTCAGGTGGGGATATCCGTTAATTTCTCTAATATTCTACTTCCTGATGAGTATTTGATGAACCCCGACAATTATATGGTCTCAAATAAAGCATATGGTGTTGAAATCGCTAAATATTCAGGTCCTAGACAAGATTTGTATACGCACACCATCAAACTCAACTTGTTGCAACCCGTATTAAGCAAGGGAATTGTCAAAATATCACTTAAAAATACCTTGCCCCAATGGATTAATGACTGTACTGATGAGAGCGGATTGGATATCAACGCACCAGGTGCAATGGAAAAAACATATGGTTTGAGTTATCTACTTGGCGGCGTATATGATGCGTATGCATCTGATGGACAATATGGAAGTATAACAATTAATATTAAATAATATGGAAAACTTACTCGGACAGATTTATTGTTGGTTTCAGTCTTTTTATGGACAAGATTTAAGTTATTATTTGTGGGGATATGATCCCGGAACAGAGGCCTACACTAATCCAAATATCTATAACTTGGTAGGATTAATCACATTAGTTGTTTCACTTGTTCTAGTAGTGGTTTTCTATTACATTATTAATCATCCGAGACTTTGCAAGTGGTGGAGTTGGTTGATTACATTGGGTATTAATGCTGTAATAGCCTTGTTTGTTGGCTATGGCATTGTGATGTCTAAATATGTAAATGGATACATTCATGATACCTTAATGTATCAGAGGGACGCTGATGGTAATATTATTTCTATACTCATCGGCGAGTCTAATTGTTGGGGATTTGGTATTGCAAATATGTTCGTTGCAATGATTGCCTTCGTTCTTTTAAGTTTTATGTTGAAATGGTGGAGTTCAAGCGCAAAGCATGTGCCTTTTTTGTAACTTTTTAATTAATGTTTAGTATGAACGGGAAATTATATATATTCGGTATAGGTGGCACAGGCTCTCGTGTCATTAAATCATTGGTTATGCTTGCCGCCTCAGGCGTAAAGATTGATGCCAGTGCAATTGTTCCAATCATTGTAGACCCAGATTTCGCAAATGCAGATGTTACAAGAACAATTGAGCAAATCAAGGCATATGTAGCAATTCGTAGCCAATTAGCATTTAATGATGCTACAAAAAATAGATTCTTTGAGATCCCTATTGAAAATGTTGTGAATGATCATAGACTTGCCTTAAAGGATACTAAAAATAAGAAGTTTAGGGAGTTTATTGAATTCAGCACTATGTCTAAGGAGAATAGAGCATTAGCATCTATGTTATTCTCTGAAGCAAATCTAGAGTCGGATATGGAAGTTGGATTCAAGGGAAATCCTAATATAGGAAGCGTCGTACTCAATCAGTTCACAGATTCTCAAGATTTTATAGACTTTGCAGATGCCTTCAAGCCTGGAGATAGAATTTTTATCATTAGTTCGATCTTCGGCGGAACAGGGGCAAGTGGATTCCCTTTACTACTGAAAAATCTCAGAGGATTAGATGCGAAGGTGTCTAATAACGATGCAATACAACATGCTCCAATAGGCGCTATTACCGTGCTGCCTTATTTTGCAGTTAAAACAGATGAGGAAAGCACAATTAACTCATCTACCTTTATAGGGAAAACTAAGGCTGCATTACAATATTATGAGCGCAATGTGAATGGCGACGAATCATCTGTGAATGTCCTTTATTATATTGGAGATGAAAGAACTAAACAATATGAGAATGAAGAAGGAGGAACAGAGCAACGTAACAACGCTCATATTGTTGAATTAGCAGCAGCAATGTCGATTGTAGACTTTGCAAGTATTCAGAATGATGATCCAATACTTGTTTGCGAAGAGAACTCGAACGGTAAAATTTATGCTCCGAATCCTGATTTTAGGGAGTTTGGTATTGAAAAGGATGTTCAAGAAGTTCTTTTCAGCAATCTCACTCAATCGACGAGGGACTATCTGTGTACACCTATGACACAGTTTGTGTTATTTGCTAAGTATGTGAATGAGCACTTGAGAGGTGCAACCTCTCTTCAATGGGCAAGAGATAATAAGTTTGATGATGCGTTCTTAAAATCCTCTTTCATTAATAATATTCAGAAATTCGTAAACTCTTACATTGAGTGGCTAGAAGAGATGTCTGATAATGATAGAGCATTTAAGCCTTTCAAACTTTCTGTAAAATCTTCTGACTTGTATTCAATTGTAGATGGTGTAAAACCTGGATCTATTAAAGCTTTATGGGCATTCAATAAGTCAGGATATGATTTATTTGATGCGGCTCTTAATGAAGAGCACTCATCACTATCCAAGAACTTTACACTCCCACATAAGTTCACGGAGTTATTTTACAATGTTACAAAATTGTTAGTTGGTAAGAAATATAAGTTTTAAGTGATATGGCTAAGGTTTTAAGACTACATAAAGGAGCTGCCGACACAATCGGCAATTGGGACACTTCCGTAAAGATAGGAACTAAAGCGATTGACTCTATCGCAGATCCTATAGGTGCAAATGATAAGCATGAAATTACATCAATTCCTTCTCCTTTCGCTAGAATGGATTTGGTGAAGCGCGCTTTTAAGATTGTTGCGGAAGGTTCGCTTGAAGGCAAGACAGCATACCATAAACTAGTATCTGACTGTCTAGATGTTGGCCAAATTTTCTTCAATATAGAGAAGTATCGTGATAAGATAGAAATCATCGTGTGGGATAAGAAGAATTGTTTGGCAGAGCTTTCTGATTCTGATTACGAAGCACACTCGTTTGGGTAAAACTTACAAAACATATCTAGAACAGGATTGTGATGAGTACAATTTTGATCAGATGGATTGTATATATCTGCTTAATTATATAGACCCGTCGGCACCAGGCGTAATGAATATCATTGGTGCTACTTCTCCTGCAACCATTTTCTTTACTTCTGCGAATGATTTGCAATATGTTGGAAAGAAAATAAAGTTCGGTAATGATTGCCCATTTGACACGGAGTATAAACCTCTTTACAAAAGGGATTTTGAGTATATAAAATATTGGTGGGGACTAAAGAAGAGCAGAAAAGATTTTGCAAGAGTGTTCCCCGAGGTTGATTTATATCTTGAGAAATGTTTCAGAATGCTGACTGATGAGCAACGAAATGAATTGCGTCAGAATATTGTTGACGAAACATATTATCGAGGCAATTATGATGATATACCTGTTGTTCCTACAGCTCAACAGTATGTTATGGTACTTGATGAGAAACTTCGCAGGAAACGCACAGTAACAAATATTTCGAGTGGATTTGAGATGAAAGTATCAGATTCGCTTAGAAATGGCAATGTGCCTCTTGCTTTGCCAGTAGAAATGTATACAGAGCCCACACATTATGTTGTCGCCAAATGGGATAAGAATACGTATGTTCCATATTACGACGCAAGACCTATTGATGACCGCACTTTGCCGGATGATGGTTCAAAGTATCCATATGTTACAGTTGGAGACTTCTTAGAAGATACAATCGTTAAGGTTCCTTATAAGTTTAATTCAGAGGCTTTCTTTAATGGAAATGATGAAAATCCAGATTCAAAGTTCAGCTACATACTTCCGTTAAAGAGAACATACTTTAACTACTTCACAACCAAAGATCTTACGGAAAAAGTATGTGGGAAAAATCGTATTGAAGTTGTTCGTTTGAATGGTGAGGCTGTAAAGGTTGTATTACGCATCCCGATAAAAGATGGCGGATATATCCAGTATGAACGAATCTATTATAAAGATGGTAAGGCTGAGGCAACCGCCAACAAGGGTGCCATTATTGAGAAAGAGTTTACTCTTGGATTGTATCCTAGCATTAAGTATGCAGATGGTGTCAAACCATACTACAAAGTTGCATTCTTAGATCGTGATTCAGTAGATAATCCAGACAGTGCATATTCGTTATCATTCTATGATTACTCAAACAAAGAAGTGTCTGTTGAAGGTGTAGTTAGAAGAAATAGAAATGCAGACAATTCAAGATTTGATACGAGTTACATTGACTACATTACTTATGCACTAGAGTCTGAATATCAGTATATGACCTTATCTAATGATAATGAGAGTGGTATTCATGGTGTTATTATACCTAAATTTACAGCTCGCAATGGAAGTCACAAATTCCGTTTTGCTATAGATTTCGGTACAACAAATACGCATATTGAATATAGTGTTGATGGTTCAACTTCTTCTAATCCTTTTGATATTACAGAGAAGGATATGCAGATTCAAAAGTTGCACATCACAGATGACTATATGATCAATGATGTGTTCAACTCTGACTTTATTCCGGCAACAATTGGCGGAGAGAGTTTGTATGGATATCCAATGCGTACGGTTATATCTGAGAGTAACAATACAAACTGGGATAAGGCTGTTTTAGCAATGGCAAATGTTAACATCCCTTATACTTATGAAAAGAGTTTGTCATTGCCGTACAATGTATTACATACAGACTTGAAATGGTCAACAAATACTGAAGATAAAAAGAGAGCTTCAAAATATATTGAAAGTATTTTGTTGATGCTAAGAACAAAGGTACTTCTTAATAATGGAGATTTAAGTAAAACAGAAATCGTATGGTTCTATCCTGCAAGTATGACACAGAACCGCTTTAATAAATTTAAAGCAGAATGGGAAAATACTTTTGCAACTTTATTTGGTGCTCCTATTTCAAATATTATTGCAGCGTCAGAATCTGTTGCGCCATATTATTATCATAAAGCCAAGAAAGGTGCAACCTCTACTGTTGTATCTGTCGATATAGGTGGTGGTACTACAGATGTTTTGATAGTTGACAAGGGCGAACCAAAATACCTAACATCTTTCCGTTTTGCAGCTAATACGATTTTTGGAGACGGATACTCATACGATTCTGATTCAAACGGTTTCGTAAATAAGTATAAAGATATAATCACGAATCAGCTAGAGACCAACAATTTAAGAGGCCTAAAGGCCGTATTGAAGTCTGTACTTGATAAACGTGTATCAACTGATGTTATTGCGTTCTTGTTCTCATTGGCATCCAATAAAGAGATCAAAAAGGAAAAGGTGGAAATCAATTTTGCAAAGATGCTTGCAGATGATAACAGAGGTAAATATGTTGTAATATTGTTCTATGTAGCAATAGTATATCATATTGCAAAATTGATGAAAGCTAAAGGCTTTGATATGCCTCGTCATATGACTTTCAGTGGTAATGGTTCAAAAGTGCTTAACATTTTGAGCACCAATGACGCAACGCTAGTAAGACTTACTAAAATCATATTTGAGGAAATCTATGCTCAGTCTTATTCAATAGATGGACTAGATATTATCCGTCCTGCAAATTCAAAAGAGTCTACTTGTAAGGGAGGTATCATTTTAACTCCATTCCAATCTCAGGATTATGGGGAAATTAAAGACATGAAAACAATCCTTATTGGTACAGATAATGAGAAATTTGCAGATGTACACATGACTTATAATGATGTGACAGAAGCGGATTTGGATTCTGTTGTAGACGTAATTAAGGAATATATAGAATTTACCTTCAAACTTGATAAGAAATTCTCATTCTATGACAATTTCGATGTAGATCGTTCTATTATGAATAAAGTCAAGGACTTATGTTATAGAGATATTAGAACATATCTTGAGAATGGTCTAGCAATCAAGAAGAGTGAGATAGCACAAGATGGTGCAGATGACAATTTGGAAGAAACATTATTCTTCTACCCGTTAGTTGGTATTATCAACGCTGTAGTACGTAACATTTATCAAATGTAAAACAAATGAAGAAGATTATAATTTTATTGTCAGTAATAACGCTTGCTAGTTGCTCATTATTGCCTAATAATGGTGAAAATGATAATGAGGCCATAAAGAAGGCTCAGCAAACTGCACAAGAAAATATTAGTCAATATACTGACCAGGAAATAGCTCGTGCCAAGAAAGAAATCGACAATGCTGTAGCATCTGTGATTAGTAAGGCAGACTCAACATTAACAAAACAATTCACTGCAGTTGAAAAGTCATTAAATGCAAAAGCAGAGGAAACAAAAAAGGAGTTGAGTGGAAAAATTTCAGGAATCGAGGATAATATAACGAAAGCTAAAGCAATTAGTTTTATAGGAATTGCTATTGGAATTTTGGGTATAGTTTTGGCGTTTTTTGCATATAGAAAAAGGCCGAGAACAAATGTGAATAGAGTAAAAGACATAATTACAGAGGAAATCAATACAAACGACTATATCCGTAATGAGATTCGCAGAATTGCAGGAGGACAAAGTTCGTCTTATCGACCGCAAGCCAGTGCCCCGTCTCAGGCAACAATTGATCGAGCTATAGAAGCATATTTGGCAAGTAAAAAATTTAAGGATATTTTACAGCAATATATTGCATTAGCAACAGCTCCTACTCAAAGTGTGGCAGAAAATATAAAGATGGAGCCGGCTACTACAGCTAAACCTGTATATCAAATTTATGCAAAAGAGTCTAATTCAATGATTCTTTCAAGCATTCAAGATACATATCAAAAAGGAAAGTCAATTTATAGACTTACTATGTCAGAAGCTAACGCATATACAGCCGAGGTAAGTATATGTATTGAGCAAGAGGAAGTAAAACAACGTATCCTAAAATTTGACAGTCAGTATCTCGAACCTATTTGTTCTGTTACTCGCTCATCAAATGATCCCACTCAGGTACTCATTAAGACAACAGGAACCGCAGAACGTATCGGAGAAGAGTGGAAAGTCATTAAACCTATAACAGTTGAAATAAAGTAAACAATGGAACTTCATTATATTCTAGTGGTTCTTGTAATTATAGCAATTATAGTTGCACAGATATACATATACAGGAACACTAAAAAGAAGATAGCGACCTATAAATCAATATTCCCCAATAGTACATCATCGTACTCTATCGTTGAGAAAGAAATTCAGACAGAGAGTTGTAGCGATGATGATGACTATGTTGAAAATATTGATACAATAAGCGTATCTCAATTAAATATCAATACAAATAATGATACGCTTAAGGAGATAAGGAATGCTCTAAATATGTACCTTCAAAAAAATAAAGGAGCTGCTAGCGACTTTTATTTAATGAAAGATGTAGTAGAGCGATATTGCGATGCCGAAGAAGAGGAAATCAATATTCAACAGCCTATACCGCTATATCTTGGTTTGATGGGTACAATGGTAGGCATTATTGTCGGTATTGGTTTTATTGCTGTAAGTGGAGGTTTGTCTAGCGAATCACTTATGGATAATATCACCTCATTGATGACTTGTGTCGCAATTGCTATGGCCGCAAGTTTAGTGGGTATTTGCTGTACAACTCTAATTTCTTGGTCAGCTAAAAGTGCTACATCCAAGGTAGAAGCTGATAAGAACAGATTCTACTCGTGGTTACAGACAGAGTTGTTACCTGTTCTGTCTGGAAATGCAGTAAATGCTTTGTATCTATTACAGCAAAATCTTATGACCTTCAATCAAACTTTCCAATCAAATATTGAGGGTTTGGATGGTGCCTTGTCTAAAGTTGAAGAGTCGTCTAGGGAACAAATAGAGTTAATTACTCTAATCAAGGATATTGACATTAAACGCGTAGCACAGGCAAATGTTACAGTTCTCAAAGAACTTAAAGAATGTACTGGTGAAATAGCTGTGTTTAATAAGTATTTGCACAGCGTCTCAGGATATTTGCATTCCGTAAATGAATTGAATAGCAACATTAATGAGCATCTTAATCGAACAGCCGCCATTGAGAACATGGGTGCATTCTTTGAAAGAGAGATCAATCAGGTTGCCGCTCGCGAACAGTATATCAACGAGGTTGTTGCAAAAGTAGACGACACGTTACGTAAGACATTTGAGAAACTTGCTGAAAGTACAAGAGAAAGCGTAACTCAATTGCGTAACAACTCTGTTTCAGAGTTCGATGCACTGCTCAAGCATTATTCAGAGCAAAAGGAAGAGTTTGCAAGAATGCTTCAAGAGCAAAGAGAAGAGTTTGCTGCTAGAAATGCTGAAACTACTGAGTTGATGAAAGAGATTCGTAATCTTGCCGATATAAAGGCAGTTATGGGACAGCTCGTTGAGTCAACGAAGGGTCAGACAGCAATACTTGAGAGATTGGCTAGTAGCCTTAAAAACCAGAATAATGGTGGAAGAAGAGAAGATTTCCCCATCGAAAGTGCAGTGCAACATGTGTCCGCTCCAGTATTCCCTAAGAGCATAACTTATATGGTTGCAACTATAACTTTGCTTGCTTTTATGGCGTTTGGCTTATATGTATATAACTCTTTTATTGCAGAACCAAGGATTGAGGTTGTTGGCGTTCCTAATGAGCCTCAACAAACTATAGTTCCAACATCTACGCAGGTAGAGCCAAATATCAGTAATGACCAAACTGTTAATGTAGATTCCTTAGAGTCGACTCAAAGTGCAACACAGGAGCAATAGATATGGCAAAGGAAAGCAAATCATTCTTTTGGGCTAGTTATGCAGACCTGATGACAAGTCTGTTCTTTGTTATGCTAACACTATTTATTGTAGTTATCATAGCATTGAACAATGCTCGTATTGATGCGATTGAGCAAACTGCTGAGTTGCAAGCAAAAATTGACAAAGCAGATGAGATAAACAATGCAACTCGAGAGCTCGATACACAGCATTCGCAATACTTCCAATACTTCCCTGAATTCAAAAAGCACAAACTTGCAGTAACTGTGAATTTTAGAAGTGGAAGTGCAGATATGAATAGTCTTCCATCAAGTACAAAAGAAGATTTAAGAACGACAGGTAAGATCCTACAAGATTTTATTATTAAAACGACACAAAGTAACCCTCATATCCAGTATCTCCTTATTATTGAAGGACAAGCATCGAAAGATGGATATGCTTATAATTACGAGTTAAGCTATCAAAGAGCATTATCTCTTAAAAAATTTTGGGAAGATAACGGGTTGAATTTTAATGATAAAAATTGTGAAGTACTAATTTGTGGTAGTGGTGATGGACGTTTAAGTGGCACAGGACTTATGAGAGAATCAAAGGAAGTACTTAACCAGCGATTCCTTATACATATTCTTCCTAAACCCGGAAAAATTGGTGATTAATAAATGGGAAAAGATAAACGAACGCACTTTTGGGCAAGTTATGCAGATCTAATGACTAGTTTATTTTTCTTGATGGTTGTATTGTTCATCATATCAATCGTTGAGTTAAAACAAATTGATGCGACACCTCTTGAAGTGAAAGAATTAAAAGCAGAAAGAGACAGTTTATTGAACCTCAACTCTCGTATGGTACTTCGTCAAAAACAATATAGTGAAGAGTTGGATAGTATGCGATATCTTGCCAATGCAACACAAGCCCATATTGATAAGATAAATGAAATTAACGATGCTACCAAAAATCTCGACCAAAACTATTTTGTATACGACTCAATTAATAAAAAACACAAACTGAATTTTGTTGTACGTTTTAGAATTGATGATGATCAAATATATAACATTTCTAAAGTTGAGCGAGAAAAATTATTGTCTGTTGGTCAAGAGTTAGTAAGATTTATTCATAGTGCCGCTGAAAACACGCCGGAGGTTCAGTATCTTCTCGTGATTGAAGGTCAGGCATCAAAAGATGGAATAGATAAAATGGATTATAACTATGATTTAAGTTATCGCCGAGCAAGAAATCTTAAAAAGTTTTGGGATAATAACAATATCCATTTTGATAGAGATAATTGTGAAGTACTAATCAGTGGTAGTGGAGATGGAAGGCTCAGCGGCACAGGACTAATGAGGGAACTCGAAGAAAAAGCAAATCAAAGATTTTTGATTCATATTTTACCCAAACCAGGACAAATCCAATAATATATGAAACAAATACTATATATACTGCTCATACTACTGTTATCTGTAGGTTGCGCTCAAAAACCAGCAGCTCCTAAGGGTAATAATAACTATCCTGTTTCTAGTCCATCTTCTCGACCAGGTTCATTCTCTAATAATGGTCGCCCACCACTACCACATCAACAAAAAGGAACTTCTCAGACAAATAAAACTTCAGATGTCGGTAATACTACAAATGGTAGAGTTTTGTCTCCAAGTGAGATCTTTGAAAAACTATCATCTGCGGTATTTAAGATTCATACATCTACTGGGTATCAAGGGTTCCAAGGTTCTGGCTTCTTCATATCTAGTAACGGTATTGCAGTAAGTAATTACCATGTTTTTCAAGGTACCGCTGTTGGCTATGAAGACATAATACTTTCCGATGGAAGTTCATATAAGGTAACGGAAGTTTACCATAAGAGTCAAGACAACGACTTTATAATATTCAAGGTTGGAGTTAGCAGAAAAGTAAACTACATTAAGATCGCAAATAATACGCCAAAAGTAGGAGAAAAAATATATACTATCGGAAGTCCAAGAGGATTGGATAACACTTTTTCATCTGGCGAAATATCACAGATAAGGGAGAACGGAAAGATTCTACAGATTAGTGCTCCAATTGATCACGGAAGCAGTGGAGGTGTTTTGCTAAATTCAAAAGGAGAGGCAGTCGGTATAACATCTGGAGGAATAGACGATTCTGGTGCCAATCTCAACTATGCCTGGAATATACAACTTATAAAATCATACATCCCATAGACTATATGAAGTATTAATTATAAACCTCATACTTCAGTATGGGGTTTATATGTAAAATAGAATGAATATGAAAAGGTTTCTTATTTGGATTCTTTTATTAGGTTGTCTGTTGTCAACAACAGAGTGCTTAGCTCAAAAGTTTCAAGTTAAAGTAATAAAAATTTCTGATGGTGACACTTTTGTTGGCCTAAACAGAGATAACTTGCAAATAAAATTTAGGATTTGGGGCATTGATGCTCCAGAAAAGAAACAGGCTTTTGGGACAAAAGCCAAGAATTATTTGTCAGCCCTTATTTTTGGGGATAATATTATTGTTGATGTCCAAAAACAAGATGGTTGGGGTAGATATATCGCTTATGTTTATACTCTAGAGAATAAGGATGTCGCTCTTGAAATGTTGAATGCAGGAATGGCATGGCACTATACAAAATATGACCAGTCCGAGAAATATCATAATGCAGAAATAAAAGCAAGGAATAATAAAGTGGGGCTTTGGGTAGATCCACGACGAATTGCACCATGGGATTTTAGATAGTAGTATTTGGTACACTTAGAATGCTATTTCATACATTATGAGAAATATCGCTTTGCTATGAGGAGAAACCCATATACTTTTGCTTAGAAAAACAGTCGAATGAAGAAACAATTGGTCATATCAACCTCTATTGATTTGGTTCGTATAGCGCCAGAGAAAATCGTCTACATTGCATCAGACGGTAACTATTCTACGCTTGTGCAAACCGACAATGAGGTGCGCATGTTGTCATACCAATTAGGGCAAATTGAAAAGATGATCTCTTCGCAACTTGGAAGCGAGGGCAATATATTCATTCGTATTGGTAAAAGTCTAATCATTAATCGCTCCTACATCTATTATATCAACATTCCTAAACAGAAGTTGACACTTTCAGATGTATTGTCATTTAATCATAGTGTTACTGCATCTAAAGAGGCATTAAAGCAGTTGAAGGAGCTATTAGAAAAGGAGGTTAAATAATTATGAAAGAGCTTAAGGAAATACGCGATGACCAAATTCGCATTATAGGCGAAGGAGGAAGTAAGAATCCTTTGCCCCGTAGTGTATGGATTATCATCCTTTCAATTTTAGGCATAGCGTTAGTCGGTGTTATTTTACTTTTTGTAACTCGTCAGAAGGAAGAGGAAATTCAAGAGCTGAAGGCTCCCGAACCTGCATTATTTGAACCGGTTCGTGAAGCAGAGCCAATACTGCACGAATGGATAGGCCATCAACCAGACTCGCTTGCACCTGGATATACCGAAATTAGAGATACTCTTATAAATGATATTCCAATTAGAATCTTTATACCGCACAATGCCGAGTTAACACTACATATTGGCAGAATGAATAAAGAAGATAAAAGTATCATATATGCCGCACAAGCTGCTGATGTAAGAGCTGACAATGGAGGAATTGTGGGAGCTTTTGTACTCAATGGAGAACCCAAGGCTTGGGGACTATCGAAGAAGGGATATTGCGCATCAATAAATGGTAAAGTAACTATCGGTGTAGCTGAAAACACATCTCTTTTCGAGGAAGCAACAATGAACAATGGTTATTTCTTCCGTCAGTATCCTCTTGTAAAAGATGGTCAAGTTATTGACAATGAGCCAAAGGGAAAATCTATTCGTAGAGCAATATGCAACCGCCAAGGAGAAATCTTTATGGTAGAGACCGGTAGTATTGAATCTTTCCACGACTTTGCACAAGCGTTGGCTGATTTAGGTGTAGATCAGGCAGTGTATCTCGTAGGTTCATCTGCTTATGGTTGGGCCGTTGATGAAGCTGGAAACACGCACGAATTTGGCGAGGACAATTATTATACAGGCCGTAGAAGGATGCCACAAAACACCAGTTATATAGTATGGAAAAGAAAGTAATAAACATAACGAATGAAAATTATACCCAATTTGTACCTATAATACCTATTGCTTTTTCATATGCAGAAGGAGGTGCAATGGGGTGTCCTGGTCAGATTGTTATCATAGATAATAATAGTAGGATTTATTGCCTAGATATTTATGATTTTGAGGAAGATGCAATAAAGATAATCATACCGGTTCTGTTTGAATGCAAATTTGGAATGTTTGGAAAAGATATACCAGCATTAGAGTGGCATAACTTTTATTTAGGCATGGGTAATCATCTTATGGTCAAAGATTCTATAATTGACGAGTTCTATCCAAAGGCTGGAGAATATGATGGAGAACCAGGAATGCTGTATCAAAAATGGATAGATTTAGTATTGGAAATTATAAATAGATGAAGATGGTATTAAATACTATTCAGAAAATTCAATTGGTTGGTGCAATAGTACTTATGCTTTGCATCTTCCCTATGCCATATGGTTTTTACACAATTATAAGGGTTATCATAACTATCATCAGTGTATATTTAGCATATACTTATCAAAAGCAAGCTAAGAGAGAATTAGCAATATCTTTTATTACAATTGCCTTTATCTTTCAACCTTTTATAAAATTAGTATTAGGTCGAGAAATTTGGTTAATATTAGATATATTGGTAGCTGTCTATTTATTAGTATTGGCATTTAAAGATATAATTATTAGCAGAAAACATAAAAAGCCAATGGCAATAGAAGCTAATACAATTCAAATACCCTTATTTACAAATACAGAAATAGAGGAAGTCAGAGATTTTGCTCTTTCCGGATGGACATTGGGAGAAATTCATGGTTTGTCTCATTGGCAAAGAGTCGAAAGAAACGGAATTACATTAAGTATGGTTAACGGACAAATTCGTGATGATATAAACATTAAGGTTGTCCGTTTCTTTGCTTATTTACATGATAAATGTCGTTTGAATGATTGGGCAGATTTAGAGCATGGAGTAAGAGCCGCTGATATGCTAGTTACCATTAGGGATACCATATTGAAGGACTTTACTGATGAAGAAGTTTCTTTATTGGAAAAGGCTTGCAGATATCATACTACTGAACTTCGCACTGGAATTCCAACCGTTGATGTCTGTTTTGATGCAGACAGATTGGATTTATGCAGAGTGGGCATTACTCCTAATCCAAAGTTAATGGCATCCAAACAAGGTGCTTACTATGCAACAAATATCCATTTATTAACCTCTGTAAATCATAATTCATATGAAGATTAGATATTATTGTGTATTGTTCTGTGTCTTATTTATGTATCTAAGTGCCTGTAAACAAAATAGGCCAGTTTCTAATAATCAAGGGTCACTCAGAGATTCTGTTCTTATATACAAGACACAAGGTCTTAGAGAGTTCATCAAAGTAGCTGATTATTGGGGTGACGATACAGAATCATATTGGGCTTTTGAACAAGCCAATAATATACTTGACTCTATTACTGATTATAGTAAATATGAGGAATCTCTTGCACGAATTTATGCAGCAACAAGTTATATTAGCTATGGACTTGCGTATGTCCCCTCTGTGTTAGAAGCAAGTAGACAATATCATTTAGGAGAATCAAATACATTTCCTAAAGTTGGAGTTAAAGAATCTGGAGAAATAATAATTAAGGATTATAATCTTCCCTCCAATGATACATTATATTATGTTTCTCGTTTAGAGTTTAGAGCATTGTATAGTATGCTGTATTTCTATAAAGCCATAAATCTGGAAAACTTCGAAGAACGATTATTACACAATTATGATCGAAGTATGGCCTATGAAGAGTTATACTCTCAATATACCCCTCAAGTGGCGTATCGAATTAGTTCTATTTTGAATATGCAGGCATGGTACAATTACATGGTCACATGTGCCCAGCTAGCATATTGGGAGAACAATGGTCAAGCCGCAGATATAAAAGTAATGCCGTGGAAGGAGTTCATTGATCTTGCATATTGGCATGACTCTTTAACTAATGATATCGAACAATATGAAAACATGGATGATGAAACATTTCATCGCATAGAAGCTAAGGCTGCATATACTCAATATATTATGTTGTTGCATATTGCGAAAAATTTGGAAGAGTTGAAAGGTAAAGCAAATCATAAGATTGAATAAACAATAAGTTGAAATGTGATGTCTGAAGATTACTTCATTAAAGGTATTGATTGTTCATTAGGGATATGCAAATGGCTTATTTTGCAAATATCCCTATACTTTCTAATGCCATATATATGGAATTACGAGTACGCTTTCGGGACAATAGTGTTGATGTGTTTATACACATCTTTATATGTCGCATATTGGTATTTTGTTGATAAAGCCAAGCGCGTTCAATGGATTCTTTTACCGTATCTGTTATACTTATCAATAGCAACTGTCTTATATTTGAGTGTTGATAAATGGATTATCTCAATCAGGTTTGGTGTATTCTTGCCTTTTTATGGACTCATTTGTTTCTTGTGTGTTAAACTATTCAGGAAATATTCAAAAAGAATTCGCGTAAGGATCAAATATGGCAAAGCAATTACATACATAACAATAATAGTTCTCTTTTTCACATTAAAATCCTTAAGCGTCATTTGGATGTGTCAGGAACACAGGTCATTGGATAGCGAGAGAAACGATATTATAGAGAGGAAGAATTACTTGATTGATAAGTTGGTTACGTCACCTCAAAGAGTGCTTAATGAAATGCCAACAGCCATAGGAGCACAGTTTCAAGGGGAGTGGGCTTTATATTCTTGCTCCATGTTGTCTGCTGCATTGGTAAACCTTTCTAATCTTTATCCTGAAACAAGAGAAGAAAACATAACATATATTGATAGTCTCATAAATATCGTGTTGTCTCCAGAAATACGCTATTATGATACAATGAGATGGGGTGAAGATCCATTAGAAAGTTTGGATGAGAACAATAGCCATGTTTCGTATTTAAGTCACTTGGCATGGATGATTTGTGGTTATAGAGAGATTAGTGGTAATCATAAACACGATGAGTTGCTCACCAGCCTTTGCGAAACAATGAATCGTAGAATTTTAAAAAGCAGTAGTATGAACTTACCTACATATCCCGGAGAAGCAATATATGTTCCGGATATGCTTGTCGCTATCGTTGCATTAAATCAATATGCAGATACTCATAAAGGTAAATATCGTTCAACTGTAAAAAAATGGGTGTCAAAAGCACAGAAAGAGTGGTTAGATAATGAAACTGGATTATTAGCATCTTTTATAGATGAAAATGGTTCTCTATATGAGGATGCCCCTATCAAAGGTTCTTATTCTGCATTAAACTGTTATTACCTTACACTGATTGATGAAACTTTTGCAAAAACACAGTATCAACAACTAAAAACATTATTCTGGAAAGAAGGGGTAATCTCTGGTTTAAAGGAGTATTGGGATAGAACTTGTTATATTGGTATTGATATTGATGCAGGTCCGATTCTATTTGAATTGGGGCCATCTGGAACCGCTTTCTTTGCAGGTAGTTCAACCTATTTCAATGACATTGATGTGAGAAAAGAGATACTAGCAACAGCGGAAATGGCGGGTCATACCATTAAGATTGGAGATAAGAGACATTATCTATTAGCGAATATTGCCTTAGTTGGAGAATCTATAATGTTGGCAATGCGTACACATTTTAAACACAGATAATATCAAATCTTATTTTGATGAAATAAGCTATCACACGACTTTTCATACACCTATAAAATGATTTCGTACAGTTGAGAAAAAATCTCTCGGCTGTACGATTTCTTTTTATGAAATTTGTATATAGAAATAATAATTAAAGCATATGAAACATATAGTCAAAATCCTTTTCCTCTTGATTGTAGCATCTGTTTTTATCGGATGCGGGAATGGTGGAAATTCCACTGTAACTAATAATGTAAATGATTCAATAAAACGTAATTCTGTTTATTATTGGAGAACTGTATTTGATATAGATTCAACAGAATTGTCATTTCTACAGAAACATGATATTAGTCGTATATATTTACGGATGTTTGATGTCGCCACAGAACCAGATTTCCTGAATGGGACTTTGCAGGTAGTGCCTATTGCCACAACCCAATTTGTATCTCCAATTCCAAGGAATGTAGAAATAGTTCCTGTTACATATATAACATTAGATGCTCTCAGGGCAA
>ENA-OPVU01000565-OPVU01000565.1-human-gut-metagenome-genome-assembly--contig:-NODE-565-length-23676-cov-3.514034_pt1 | contig 23676 bp, 19 predicted proteins | sample MGYA00241497_ERZ501986 | MGnify/ENA primary metagenome ERZ501986 (study PRJEB25962, sample SAMEA2042995) | human gut metagenome | biome: human gut; feature: human-associated habitat; material: faeces...
TTACAGTCTGTCCCCTTTGGCCACTCGGGAATCCACCCATAATTCCTAAGTCAGTCTGCTAACTCAGGAAACTTTCTGCATTTTATCATATATATCTTATCTTGGCAAGTGTTTTTTACAATATTTATTAATTAATAAAACATATTAACCGAAGTAATACGAAATCCCTTATACTTCTTAAAATTATCATTGCTAATAGCTGATGTGTAATCATATATATTAACAGTTTCTTCTGGCACGAAAGATATCTTTACAATACCATCATTTCCTACAATATCTGCTGGTATCTTTAAAGTATTAAGGTTATCATTCACCTTATCTTCTCTTTCCCTGTCACCATATTCATTCTTATGGTACTTAACCGCTCCCTCTGTTTCATTATATGCAGTTATAGTTCCAATATATTCATCATTGGCATATACTTTAGTATCTGTATTATAGCTTGCACCATACACTTCAAGCACAATGTCTTTCTCAACTCTTGTTACAAATCTGTAATAAAGTGCTGCCTCATTACCTTTATTAGTATATATCCCTGTATGAAGTGAATAGAAACCCTTTGTGTATCTGTAAGGAATGTTCAATGCAGAAGCTATTGTCTTATCCTCATCTTTATCAGCTGTAGAATTATCATCAGCATCTTCTGATACATAATTATTCTCTGCTGCTAACATTTTTTGGAAATATTTATCAATGGCAGAATCTCTGTTAGACTCCACACTATCCTCATTAACCTCATCAGCCTCTTCTTCATCATCTGTTATAATATCGCCATAAAGCTTCTGTTCTTCTAATAACTTTTTATATTCTTCAAGCTTTGATATATCATATATCTCTGTATTACCAAAGTAATAGTCAAGACCATTTTCACCCGGCCACTTAGACAATTCACCATCTACATAGTAAAGCTTATATTCATCTGATACATCAAGCTTACTGCCAAGCACAAGCGTTGCAAGATAGAACACTGCAAGAATCACAACAATAATATATGCAATTATATTAATACATTTTTTCTTATTATTCATCCCAACTCTCCTTTTCTACGCCGTAAATGCGTTGACACCTGCTGTAAACCATAACCATATAAGAAATGCTTCCATAACTACTGCAAGAAATACCGCCAGCCACTTTAAGTCTTTCTTATCTGCAAAATAATCATATAAACCAATGTATACAACATAACTTCCAGCTATAAATCTGCACATTGACATAACTCCGCCCGTAAAAGGAATTATAAGTGTTATGACAGCAAATAGAACTTCTGAATAATATCTACATTTAAGCATATATACATACACGATTATTGCCAGTATCATAACCAGCGGAATCCAGTATCTTTCTGCATATATATTATTAAAGAAATCCCATATCATATTACCTATCCAGCCAGCACCATCTTCTCTCCATGCTGCCTGCACATTTCTGAACGCCCACGCATCTCCTGTCACATAATACAGATGCATCATATTAACAAATATGCCTGCCGGACATAAGAATACCTGCAATATCTTAACTGGATTTTTAAACATATGTACTATAAAACTGCCAAGCTTTCCAAATGTTATCCTGCCCTCATATAAATCAAGGTACATCTGCAATACGAGCGGGAATACAAGTATAACACCAACTATTCTTGTACAGCTTGCAAGCATAGCCGCAGCTGCTGAAATCCAGTAATTATTAATATTGCCCTTTTCTTTTTTTAGATAGTAAAAGAACACTGCAATAAGCATCATAAATAATGTTTCTGAATATACACAATGAAGATAGAATGAGTATGGTCCCATATATACAAGAACCACTGCAAAATATCCTAATCTGTCAGGCTTATAAAGCCTTACTGTCTTAACAAGAAATATCCCCATTATATACACATATATTAAGCTGAGAAATATTCCTGCCTGTGCATAATTAAGGAAGAAAAATATGTATTTAAACAATCTTATTGATACTGGAAATAATGGAAAGAATGCCCAGTTAGCCTGTCCATCTCCCGGCTTTATGCTTCCAGAAAGACTATATCCTTTTTCAGCAATCTTAATATACCAATCTGCATCGCCACCAAGAAACATCTTAGCAAATGTAATATTATTGCCAAATGCTGAATTGGTAACACAGCCAATAAATATATAAAATAGTCTTGATACAAGCAAAATCAAAAGAACATTTTTCGCAATCTGCTTATTCTCTTTAGTAGCAATCCTGTTCCATAATCCAACCGCCTTCTCCTTCATACGTTTACCTTTCTTCTTAATTAGTAAATACGGATACACAATAACGAAACATTAAAGTTGTTGGGTTCTGACCCTGACATTATAATCATTTCTATTCGTTACCTGTAGCCTGTTCCTGTTCTTTTAAATATTTAATATACCTTTCCACAGCATTCTGCCAGGTTGGAAGCGGTGTAAATCCTGCCTCTTTAAGCTTTGATTTATCTAATCTTGAATTAAATGGCCTTGCCGCCTTTGAAAGGCCATATTCTTCTGTGGATACCGGAATAACCTTAATATCCATTCCGGCCTGTCTGTATATTTCACACGCAAAATCATACCACGAAATATAGCCACCCTCATTAGTTGCATGATAATATCCATATTTCTCTGTAGCTATCATATCAACTAATAATACTGCCAGATCAAGTGTATATGTTGGTGTTCCTATCTGGTCATTAACAACTCTTACAGTCTCGTGGTTCTTTCCAACCTTAATCATTGTCTTTATAAAATTATTGCCATTAGCACCAAATACCCATGCTATTCTTACTATAAAATATTTAGAAAGTGTATCAGCAACCGCAAGCTCACCCTCAAGCTTAGTCTGTCCATATACATTAAGCGGCTTGTATTCCTTGCAGTCCGGCTCCCAAGGCTTCTCACCCTGCCCATTAAACACATAATCTGTGCTTATATATACCATTTTACAATCAAGCTTCTTAGCCGCCTTTGCAATATTAGCTGTCCCTTTGGCATTGACAGCTCTTACCTTCTCAACCTTGTCATCATCTTCTGCCATATCTACTGCCGTCCACGCCGCACAGTGTATAATAACATCTGGTGATACACTGCTTATAACCTCATCTACAACAGCCTCATCTGTTATGTCCATCTTGACATATTCCATTGTTGTAACAGCACTATTATCCTGAATACCACTGTAATTATCAGCTATATCACTTCCTATTCCTGTGTACCCTCTTTTATCGAGTTCATTCATAACGTCATGACCTAACTGACCTGACACTCCTGTTACTAATACTTTCATACTTTCTCCTTAATGTCTTCTATTATCTTTCAATTTAATTATAATCCAGCGCATTAATACTATTACAAATATTATTTATATACAATATAAATAATTTAATCACTTGTAATGAAATCATACACAACTTTCCCAAGTCTATCAGGTGCATATCTTTTAACTACATTTGCATATGCTTCTGTATCAACCTCTGTATTATATGACAATAATTCATCTGCAAGATTGTTTATCTGCTCATATTCATTACATCTTATATTAAATGTATTAATATTGCCGTCTGTAATCTCATCAAATATAGGAAGATTACTTGCTATAATTGGCTTTTTAAAACGCATAACCTCAATAATCGGCATACCAAACCCCTCGGCCTTCGACGGAAACACAAAAGCTGACATTGAGGCATACAGCTCGTGCTTTTTATCGTGGGTCACATAATCAAGATAAGTTATATCTTCATCTAACATCATTGCCGACCTTACAATCTGGTTAATCTCTTCTTCCTGCATTTTTCCACCAAGAATAAGTTTCTTCTTTCCGCCCCGGTTCTTATATTGCAAATAGCCTTTTATAAGAAGGTCAACGCCCTTTCTTTTCTCCATATTGCCAACATAAAGAAAATAATCATCATCTTTATTATCCCATTGTTTCTTAACAGGATTAGATATTATATAAGCATTAACATTCGCTATGCTCTTAGCTTCCGGGAAAAATTCTTCCGTTGTACTTTTGGTCTGTTCTGAATTATATAGAATCATATCTGTATTCTTAAGTGTCTTTTTAAGATTGTACTTAAAATACATACTATATACTTGTCCGAAATATTCAACATATTCTATTGGAAACATATCGTGTATTGTAATCATAGTCTTAAAGCTACCGCCGAGGTTAATCGGAATTATCGTATTAACTTCCCAGAATATATCAGGCTTAATAATATCAAGCTGCTTTTTCACATATGCAAAATAAGCATAAACTCCGGCACTCTTATACACCTGTTTTCCCTTTGTATATACTTTTATTCCATTTTTAATAAATGACTTAATATATTCACTCTCTGCAACATCTGATATAAGAACGAATTCCAGATCCTCATATTTCATAAGCTGCTTAAGAAAGTCATTAAGATACATTCCCACTCCGCTTGGTCTGCTGCCAAGCGTTCTTGCATCAACCGCTATCTTCATCTTTTTAATCCTTATTCTGCATATTTGTCCATAATTCCTGCAATTATATGGGCTGACCTGTCCCACGAATGATTTGAAAGTACATTCTGCACTGCCTCGTCACTCACCTTATTCTTTTCTAACAGCTCATCTATATTCACATCAGGCTTATGACAGTTGACATATGTAGCCGCATTTTTGTAAATCTCGTGCAGCACCGGAATATCACCAAGAACAATCTCAGCTCCCATACAGAGTGCCTCCATAGGTGGTATTCCAAAGCCCTCATAGGTTGATGGGAATAAAAATGCTTTGCAGTATTTCATAAGTGCTCTCGCCTCTGAATCCCTGGCATAACCAATCGCCACTACATTGCCAAGCTTTTCTATTCCAGACCTGTCCCCAAGACTTTCACCTGCTATTACATATGTACTTTCTGGGTGAAGCTTCGCATTATTAAGAATCCAGTTAAGATTCTTATTAGGTGCTAATGAAGCCATATACAGATAATATTTATGTCTTTTTATTCTTGAAGCATACTTGTCAAATATACTCTCGTCTATGCTGTTCACATCAAAGTGCTGCCAGCCATTGCCTGCAACTACTATTTCCTTACCATGGGTATTATAATTATCAATGATTTCTTTTCTGGAAAACCCACTGACCGTTATTATCGCATCAGCACTCTTAAAGGCTTTAAGATACATAAGCTTTCTGAACAATATCTCATGCCAGTCACCCGGCTCTCTAAAGAACTCCTTATGTGTCTTAAATGCTATGTCGTGTACCGTAACTATTCCATTTTTCATAAACAGTGATACTTCATTACATAAATATACAGGCTTAGCCTTCTGCTTGTCCACATATCTCTGAAACGTGAACTGTTCCCACATTCTTCCAGATTTTCCAGCCAATATAACAATCTTAATGTTATTATAGTGTGTCTTATAGCTGTTAATCTCCGCAGATGTACCTTCTGAATCAATCTCGGGCACAGCTATCTCAACCTCGTAAGGCTTATCCGCCATATATTTATCAAGTTCTTTTGTTATTTGTCTTGCGTACCTCTGGACACCTTTAATATGTCCATACAAAAAGCTTCCATCAATAATATATTTCATAGTAACCTCTTTTTGCAGTTTCTTATTGTATATCATTATCCGATACATGGTCAGGCTTATAAGTTGGAACGAATTCCTTTACAAGCCGTCTTACTGCCATCGCATCTTCTTTGTAAGCTGTTTCCTTAAGGACTTCTAGCTTGTCCTCAAAATTGTCTTTATCAAATTCAATAGGCTTGCCTATATGAATAAGCTTATTCTGTGTATCCTGAAGCCCTTCCTCTGCCATAAGAAGTTCTTCATATAACTTCTCACCAGGTCTTAAACCAGTATATTTAATCTCCATATCCACACCAAGTGTGTAACCTGATAGTCTTATAAGATTCTTTGCAAGGTCATCTATCTTTACCGGCTCACCCATATCAAGAATAAATATCTCACCACCCTTGGCGTATGCACCCGCCTGAATAACAAGCGACACGGCCTCCGGTATTGTCATAAAATATCTTATTATATCAGGGTGTGTAACTGTAACCGGACCCCCTGCTGCAATCTGCTTCTTAAAAAGAGGAATTACAGAGCCATTGCTTCCAAGTACATTACCAAATCTTACGGCTACGAATTCTGTATTAGATACTCCATTATAATACTGAATTATCATCTCACATATACGTTTTGTCGCACCCATTATATTAGTCGGATTAACGGCTTTATCTGTACTTATCATTACAAATCTCTTGGTATTATATTTGTCTGCCATTCTTGCAAGATTCCAGGTACCGGCTACATTATTCTTAACTGCCTCATTAGGGCTTCCCTCCATAAGCGGAACGTGCTTATGTGCCGCTGCGTGATATACAATATCCGGTCTGTAATGTGAGAATATCCACTCAAGTCTTGTGTTATTTCTTATTGAACCAATAAGCGTCACCACATTGGCATAAGGACAATTCATCTTTAATTCCTGCTGTATATCATAGGCACTGTTCTCATATATATCAAATATAATAAGGCACTTAGGGTTATGCTTGACTAACTGCCTGCAAAGCTCAGAACCAATTGAACCACCGCCGCCTGTTACAAGAACAGTCTTGCCCGATACATATCCAAGAATTGACTCCACATCAACATTGATAGGATCCCTTCCAAGTAAATCGTCCACATCAACATTTCTGATATCCTGAACATTAATCTCGCCGTCCATCATCTGATACACGCCAGGTATAATCTTTAAATTACAGTTAGTTTCTTTACAGATATTAAGTATCTGTCTTTTAGTTTCCTGCGATGCTGATGGAATAGCAAATATTATCTCATCTATCTCATAGTATCTTGCATATTCCTTAATACGCTCCCTTGTTCCAACAATCTTAACGCCTCGTATATACTTTCCAACCTTTTTAGGGTCATCATCAATAATACATACAACCTTGGAATTATCAAGGTATCTTGAATTAGCAATCTCTCTCATAAGAACATTGGTAGCCTCACCGGCACCAATTATCATAATCTTAATCTGCTCTGATGTATGTCTGTATTCCTGTAAAAGTGTTCTTATAAGCCTGTACATAAAACGGCTCGCACACATTGCAACTATAAGAAATACTACTGACATAAAATAACAGGCTCTAGGAAGCGGTGTTCCCATAACTGTTGTAAGACAGACCAGCCCATGTATGCCGTTACACAGATATGGGCAAATTCCGTTACAATACAGGCCTCCACAATTTTATAAAGTTCCGCAATGCTGGCATACTGCCATAAACTGTGATACATTCTGAAACACCAGAATATAAGCAGTGTTATAAGTGTAAATGGTACGCAGGTACTCTTAAAATTCTGTATATATTGTGACTCTATCGCCGCCAGATCAACGTTAAACCTCATTACCAGCGATATAAATACACAGCCGTTAACAAGAATTATATCTGTTATTATAAGAAAAAAGCGTCTGACTATTAACTGTAGCTTATCTTTCCTTGTCTCTTCCATAATTAACCTCTTTTTGATTTATCCATAAGTCCTGCTATTGTGCCTATTCCATAACTTAAATGAAGAAGCAGGAATAATACAGGAAGACAGGCATTAGTTATATTTCTTTTATCTTCAGCTTTAAATGCAGATACTGCCGCCATACCAGATGCCATTAAAGCATAGAGCACCCACATAACAGTTGTAAGCACTACTGTTACTTTTCTTAATGCCGAAATACCTTTTCCAAGTGTATGGTTGTGCCTTTTCTTAATGCACTCTGCAAGTCCTGTCGCTCCAATAACCGAACCTGAAGCTATTATTGCACTGACAAATGCAAATGGCACAAAATGATATATGCTAAGGCACTTAGGACATACCTTGCTTGTCTTTCCTATCCAGTAGCCGTTAGCATACTTCTGCTTAAGCATTGCCTTAAGACTGCTTCTTGTATACTGGTATGATATTATATCAGGGTCAAAGCACAGCTTATATCCAGCTTTTCTCATTCTATAATGAATTTCATTATCTTCTGTACGCACAAGTTCCTCATTAAAGAAACCAACCTTTTCAAATACTTCTCTTCTATATGCTGCGTGAAATAACGATTTAACATAAGTCTTTCCAGGATTATTCCTGTATGAAGCAATGCTTGAACCAAACATACTGCTCTCTGCAAGAAGAAGTGTCTCCTTAAATGGAGTTGGCTTGTCTATTATGTTAGGTCTTTGTCCACCACATATATATTCGCCTGTTTCAAGCACCCTCACATTCTTACTGACAAAATCCTCTGGAATTACAGCGTGTGCATCTACCTTTATTATCGCATCACCCTTATATTCCCTCAATGCAACGTTCCAGCCTGATGGAAGTGTCTTTTTAGGATTGTCAAGCACTACAACCCTTCTGAATTCATCTTTATTATCAAGTGCAAATTCACACATAAGTGCTCTTGTATTATCAGTTGATGCTCCGTCTACAAGCACAACCTCCATATTGTTATGGTCATAATCCTGATTTTTAATACATTCTAATATTCCATTAATATTCTGTTCCTCGTTATATGCAATAACACACATAGTAATAAGCATATCAGACATTTATTATCTCCTTCTACTCTTTGTCACTGAAAGCCTCTCGCTTCCAACAACAGATTCAAATGTATCCCAAAGCACCCTGCAATCCTCTGCAAAACCAAACTTTCTTAATGCCTCAAGATTATACTTCATCTTCGCAGGAAGTACTTCCTCAACATACGCTTTATCCGGATTGGCGGCATTGCCTAATATTTTATCTTCATCTTTATAAGCTATGCTTGTTCTTGATGTAAGCCCAGCCGGCAAAAGCAGTGTTGCATACATTTCTTTAGAATACTGCTTTACATACTCAGGCACTTCCGGTCTTGTGCCGACAAGTGTCATATCTCCTGCAAGAATGTTAAATAACTGTGGGAATTCATCAGCTCTTATCTTTCTTAAAAGCTTTCCCATTCTTGTTATTCTTCTGTCATTATCCACAGTCACAGAAGCACCAAGCTCATTAGCATTAACAACCATTGTCCTGAACTTGTATATCTTAAATATTCTTCCATACTGTGTAACTCTTTCCTGTCTGAAAAATACAGGTCCTCTTGAATCACATTTTATAAGTATTGCAATTATTAACATCGGCAATGCAAGCACAGCAAGCATTATTGATGCAACTACGATATCAAATAATCTCTTCACCATTAAAGAAGCTCTACGTTTATTAACTATATTGTAATATTTTCTTACTTCCCTTGTTCTCATAAACTTTGGAAGCTCATTCCATTTTCTAAGCTGCATACCAACCTCTTTTCTGCCAGTCTGTTAAACCTGTTATTTAAGGCTGTTAAAATTCTCTATAACATATTCTATCTGTTCATCTGTAAGATTAGTATGAAGTGGAAGTGTGACTTCATTGTGATACATTTCAAAAGATTTTGGGAAATCTTTTATATCAAAGCCAAGCTGCTTATATGCTGTGTGCATAGGAAGCGGCTTGAAATGTACATTCGTTGCAATTCCTGCTTCTGCCATTCTTATTATAAACTGGTTTCTGTCTTCTACATCTCTTCCAAGGAGTCTTGTAAGAAACAGATGTCCACTTGATGAATATTCATCTGTATAATGGCACAGGCACTCAACATCATCTGCCTTAATACCCTCTGTATACATATTAATCATCTGCTTTCTTCTTGCAAGCATCCCCTCATATCTTGTCATCTGAGCAAGACCTATGGCGGCTGTTATATCTGTCATATTACACTTATAAAGTGGTGCAATAATGTCATATTCCCACGCACCAAGCTTAGTCTTTGCAAGTGCATCCTTTGACTGTCCGTGAAGGCTCATAAGCATAATCTTTTTGTATATTTCTTCATCGTCTATTCCGTCAAGTTCTCTCCATACAAGGCCTCCACCTTCACCTGTTGTAAAGTTCTTAACAGCATGGAAAGAAAATGATGTAAAGTCCGCACATTGTCCGCTCTTATGTCCATTTCTTGACGCACCATATCCGTGTGCCGAATCAGCAAGTATAAGAACTCTTCCAAGTGCCTCCTGATAAGCATTAGCCGGCTTAAATAAAGCCTTCTTGCTCTCAAGTATTGCCCTTATCTTATCATAATCGACCATTACACCAGCTATATCCACTGGAATAACTGCCTTGGTCTTCTCTGTTATGGCTGCTTCAAGCTCATCATAATCAAGATGATAAGTTCCCTCCTGCACATCAATAAGCTTTAAAGTTGCACCAACGTGGCATACAACACTTGCTGATGCTGTATATGTGTATGCCGGAACTATTACCTCATCTCCCGCTCCAATTCCGAATAATCTAAGAGCCGTCTCCATACACGCTGTAGCTGAATTAAGACACGCACCTCTCTTAGTGCCAGTAAACTCTGCCATCTGTCTTTCTAATTCCTTGGTTCTTGGACCTGTTGTAATCCAGCCCGACCTTAATGCTTCGCTTACTGCTTCAATTTCCTTTTCTGATATATCTGGTGGTGAAAATGGTATATTCATCTTTTTTGTCATTATTATCCTTCTGCCTCTTTTCTATACATTCTGCATAATCTAATTAGAAGATGTGGCTGTAGGCGTTGTTACCGTTGGCGTCTGTACAGTCGCAGTCTCACTTGTCTTTGTCATATCCGGAAACGCATATGTCATATCACCTGCTGTATTAGGTATTGATATAGTATAGCTTACTGTATTATACCCAGATTGTGACAATGTTATAGTCTTGTTGCCACTTGATTTGCTAAATGAGCAGGGAACAACACCTATGTATACACTATCTACATACAAAGCCGCTCCTGATGGTGCTGTTATATTAACACTATAACCATTAGTAAGGCTCGCTGATGTCGTCTTTGCTGTTGTTGACGAGCTTGTACTTGTCATATCAATAACCTTAGTCTTGTAATCTGAATTAACCGTAAATGTCTCTGTATAAGTTTCATAATGGTTAGCCTGTAATGTAAGTGTATGAGAACCATATGTTAATGACACAGGCTTTGAGTAATCAACTTCACTTCCATCTATTGCCATAATTGCATTCTCTGGTGTAACTGAGAAGTTGATTGCACCCTTTTTAGCTGAAAGCTGCTTATATTCTGAGAAATCAAGCGTTGAAGTCGCATCTTTCTTAATAGTTACTTTCTTGGTTGCTGTCATATCTGCACTCTGAAGCTCAACATCATAAGTACCAACTCCGACAGTAAGCATCATATCCTGTGTAACACCATACAAAAGACTGCTTCCTAATGTCACATAACCACCTACAAATGCATCTATTCCTGTCAGTTCCAGATATCCGTGTCCATTATCAACCGATATTGAGTACAGCTTATCATCAATTCCTCTTAACGTAAGTTCATCTTCCTTTACAATCTGTGCAATGCTTATAAGATTACCTCCAGAGGTTACTACCGTATAATCCCTGTAATTAAGCGTAGTCTGTCCAATCACCACACTCTTAGAGCTTTCATCAAGCTCTATATCCGTAACTGATGTCCTGCTCCACGCATTCTTTGAACCATATATCTTGATTGCCTTGCCATATTTGTTGCAGTATACATCATATATCTCTCCGGGCTGTATCAATGTCGCCGCCTTAAGCTTTCCATAAGCATCCTGTATATCAGTACCACCTGTATACATTACTGAATATTCCGTTCCAGTTTCAACATCAATAAAATGTATATTCTTAAGCGTGGTATCTATTGACGATACTATCCCCACTAGTGTTGCATTGTCACTGTTCCTGGCTATGTCTGTTACATTGCCCTTTTTCTTCGCTGGTGTAATTGAACTGCCCGGTACAATCGCTCCATTACTTCCCGATGTTCCACAACCTGTCTGGCATATTATCATAATGGCAGTCATTATAATAACTGCCATTCTCTTTACAACCGAATATGGCTTAACTATGTTAAACAGATGTGTCCTGCTTCTTGTAATGCCACTTTCGTTCTTTGTTCTATTAGCTTTATTATATATAAATGTATGTTTCATTCCCTGTATCCTGATTATAATCGTTTATTGGCTATACCTATGGGAATTTTACCACACACAGCATATTTTATCAATTAATTCTCTTCTTCTTTCATTCTGCTCAATAACCTTCCTTAGTTTATCTACATTTTTATCTGGAATCCACGATTTATTACTATTAATATACTGGTTAATTATCTTCCAGAATTTCTCCGGATATGACAAAAGTGTCATAAGAAGTTCAAGCTCATTATCATCAAGAGGACATATTCTGTCATATTCATCAAGAAGCCTGTAGAACACACTATTTTCCCAGTTATACTTCTCCATAACTTTTCTTATGAACTGGTACAAATCACTAATCTGGCACTCATTCTTATATCTGTCAAAATTAACAACATAAGTATCCTTTCCACCGATAAGCACATTATGGTAAGTATAGCTTCCATGCGAAATCTCTCCATTAACCGCCGCATCTAGAAGCCTCTCATCAAATCTTTCGTCCATAAGCCTCTCGCTTGCATTGCACGCCTCCTCATAATAGTCACCGATATGCTTAAATGCCAGCTGCTCAAATGTCTGTCTGCCTTTTTTCTGCTTAAGATAATTGTATGCTTTCTTTAATTCCCTTGTGTGCTTCACATATGTCTTTCTTAGTGCTGTTTCCTTCCTGTTCTGGCATGCCTTAAGCTCTGCCTGTGCATACTCCTTGTACTCTGTCTCACCACATGGATTAATCTTAAGCTCGCTTCCAGCCTCCCTTAACGCCATATGAAGATACGCCATCATACTCACCGCTCTGCACATATCCCCCATATCCTTTACATCACTTTCCTTCGCATCAAACCAGTCTTTTAAAATATATCTTCTGCCGTCCTCATCCTGCGACACAAGCTGTCCCTCATTATTTCTTACATATGTATCTGTATTGCCAAATCCCGCTGATTTTAATATCTGTGTAATATTATTCTCCCTCTCATAATACTTGTCAGGCTTCTCACACTGGGTAAAAAGCTTATACCCCTGTCCAGTTGCAATAATAATACCGCCCCTGCCTCTTATCATACGGTTAATGCTGATATTATATTGTTCTAACACCTTTTCTGATTTCTCATTCACGAATATACCCTCCAATCCAACTAGGCCTACTTATCATATGCATGTGTTCAATAAAAAATGCTTTGCCATTCAGTGACAAACATAGTTTTTTTTGTTAAAATTATGGGCAGTAATAATGCGAACTATTGCAAATTTTATATAGCCAAATAACAGATTTAAAGATTTAAAAATGAAATCAAAATAATAATTTAAAGATTGGTAATTAAGTATGGATTATAGTAATTTTAAAATTGATATGCCTAATGACGTTGAATTTATAATCAACACAATTAAAAGCCACGGCCATCAGGCTTATGCTGTAGGTGGCTGTGTCCGCGATTCTATTATGGGACTCACTCCTAATGACTGGGATATAACAACCTCTGCACTCCCTTCCGATATCAAAGAATATTTCAACAAGACAATTGATACCGGAATTGAACACGGCACAGTAACAGTTATGTTGCACAATGTTGGATATGAGGTTACAACCTACAGAATTGACGGCGAGTACAAAGACGGCAGACACCCATCTTCTGTTGAATTCTCCGACAGGCTGACAGACGATTTATGCAGACGTGATTTTACAATAAATGCTATGGCTTACAATAATATAACTGGGCTTGTCGATGAATATGGCGGAATAGACGATATTAATAACCGCATAATAAAATGCGTTGGCAACCCAATTGAGCGTTTTACAGAAGATGCTTTAAGAATGATGAGAGCCATAAGATTTTCTGCACAGCTTGGCTTTACCATTGAACCGGATACATTTAAGGCTATTGAAAAGCTTAACCGCAATATAGATAAAGTCAGTATGGAACGTGTATGCGTAGAACTTAAGAAGACTCTTTTATCAGATAACCCTGATTATTGCAGTCTTTATGCAACAACAGGTCTTTTTAATAATATTCTGCCTGTAATAGCAGATAATCTTACCGGCAGATATGCCAAGAAGCTGCTTCTTACCTGCAAATATACTGATAATGAGCTTCCACTTAGATTAGCCGCAATTCTTTTTGTATGCTCACCTGATGAGGCAAGAACAGCTTTAAGAAATCTTAGAATGGATAACAAGACTATTGATACTGTTGTAAAGATATTAACATACACCCCGCTTCACATTGATGAAACTGAACCTGCTGTAAGGGAAGCACTTCATCAGTGTGGACGTGACATTTTTATGTTAGTAATAAGATTACAGCGTGCTTCTATTAAAGCAAGTGAAGAGATTACATTTATAAGTAACCCTGCCAAGTATAACCATCTGAATAAATTACAGCGTATGGCAGATGATATACTTGAAAGAGGTGACTGCTTTACAATAAAAGACCTTGATATAACAGGAGTTGACCTTATCGAATATGGTCTTAAGGGTGCAGAAATCGGCAATACACTTAATACACTGCTTGATATTGTAATTGAGAACCCTAAGCTTAATGATAAGGCTACTTTAATTGCACTTCTTGATAATTTAAAGTAGTCATATGTGCACCAATCACAGGTGCTTTCCTAATACATAAAAAGGCTCAGCCCTAGCTGCTGGAATTATCCATCAGCTTGAGGCTGAGCTTTTTATATGACAAATATTTTTGATATTCTGTATATAGCACAACAGTTTCCTGCACTATTTTAAAATGCTGCATTTTTAAACACTATGTTATCTTAAAACATCGTATTTATCAGACAACTATCGCTTATATTAATACTTCATATAATCCTTAATAACATTATGGTCTTTAAGAACCTTTTCAATTACAGTTCCCTTTATCCTTCTAAGTAGTGGTTTCTTAATGTTATCAAGCACGCCAGGAAGTTCTATTTCAAGAGGTGACTTGCCGTCCATAAGCTTAACAGAAGCATCTAAGAGATCTCTTACATCATATACGCTTCCCCATACTTCTGGAACGCCCCTGTCTACGCCAAGAAGTCCGTATACAGCCTCCATAGCTGTTCTTACTGAATATTCTGTTGTGAATATAGTATCTCTTGGTGTCTCAGCAAACTGTCCAAGGAATGCAAAGTTCACACAGCCATCTGGTATAACGTCTGGTCTGTCACCTTTTCTTCTTGGCATAAAGAATGCTGTGATATAAGGCATCATCGTAGGTGTTGTATTGCAGTGGTTCTTAGCAAGTTCATCTATTTCATCTACTGGTATTCCAATATGGTATAACCACTCTGCTGTAATCTCTTGACCAGTACACTCTTTCATAGGCTTCTTGACATAATCACCAGCTACATCTGTAAATAAGCTGTATACCCATACGCATACTTCATCTTTCTTCTGTTCCTTGAACTGTCCCTGTCTGTTAATTGTCCAGCTAAGAAGCCAGCTTGAATCCTTACAGCTTACGATACCGCCTGTAACAACATTTCCTGTTCTAGGGTCTCTTTTACATATCTTCTTAATATGATCGATAATCTTTTCATCACTTGTTGTAACTGTAGCTGACTCCCAGTTAGACTTAGATACATTGCCACAGAACTTTTCTGGGTGTCCAAATGATGGATCCTGCTTTGCAATATTCTTCCAAAGACTCCAGCAGCCGCTTGTTCTTACCTCTGCATCTCCTACAGGTGCGTGAGTATGGTCACCATAGATTGTACTCTCTGTACAGCTTCCGTTAGTTACAAACACAAGGTCATTCTCTGTAAGCTCAATTGTTTCTTCCTTACCCTTGACATTGCACTCTATTGTCCTGGCAATCTTCTTGCCATCCTTGAACTCAAATATAACATTTTCCACCCTTGTATTGAACTGGAACTTAACACCTGCTGCCTCAAGATACTTCTGCATAGGCAGGATAAGTGATTCATACTGGTTATACTTAGTGAATTTGAGTGCTGAGAAATCTGGAAGTCCGCCTATATGATGAATAAATCTCTGGATATAAAGCTTCATCTCTAACGCACTGTGCCAGTTCTCAAATGCAAACATTGTTCTCCAGTAGAGCCAGAAATCCGAGTCAAACACTTCTTCATCAAAGAAATCCTCAATCTTCTTGTCATACAAATCTTCATCTTTAGTGAAGAACAATTTCATTATCTCCATACAGCCCTTCTGGCTTAAATTGAATTTGCCATCTGTATGTGCATCTTCACCCTGATTAACTGTTGCCCTGCAAAGTGAATAGTTAGGGTCGTGCTTATTAAGCCAATAATACTCATCAAGCACTGATGCACCCGGCTTCTCTAATGATGGAATACTTCTGAACAAATCCCAAAGGCACTCAAAATGATTCTCCATCTCTCTACCGCCACGCATTACATACCCTCTTGTTGGATCATTAATGCCATCGCACGCACCACCAGCTATATCCATAGCTTCAAGAATGTGAATATGGCTTCCCTTCATCTGTCCATCTCTTACAAGGAAACAAGCTGCTGCAAGTGAGGCAAGTCCGCTACCTACAATATATGCTGACTTAGCATCAACGCCCTCTGGCTTTTCTGGTCTTGCAAATGCTTCATAATTACCATTTGAGTAATATATACCCTTGCTGTTCTTATCATATTTACCACGCTCAGTATTTCTGTACTGCTCGTATTCTTTCTCCTGTATTTCTTTTATCTCTTTCTTCTCTGTACCGTTCTTATTCTTTGCATTAATAGCCGCAACTCCTGCTCCTACTGCAAGGAGTGCTGCTCCCGCCTTTAATGTCCTGCTTCCGATTGACTTCTTACTCATAAGCTTCTCCTTTCACATATCTGCTGACCTGCAATCAACAATGTCCATAATTCTCATAGCTACTCTTCTTTACAGGAGTTTCACTCCATATCTTATCAGCATATGGCTTCCACGCATTGGCATATGGAACACATTTGCTGCAAAGATGCTCTGCTGTCTCTGGCGACTGTAAATCTGTTGATTTAGCACCTGTTTCCTTGACCATTTTCTGTAAAATCTCAGGATTTTCAAGCATAGGACAAGGTCTTAAATGGTTCTTATTAAATGGCTGGTTCTTTCTATATGCCATAAATAATGGCTGGTTAAGTATCTCTAGTAATGTATTAGTTCTTATATTCGCACCTGAATAATGAATAAATACACAAGGCTCTGCATCACCATTTGCATTAATGTGGAAATAGTTTCTTCCGCCTGCTATACAGCCACCAACGAACTCACCATCATTCTGGAAATCAAATGTAAATAAGCCCTGTCCTGTTGTAAGACTTCTTATCTGTCTTATGCGGTCTTTCATATATATTCTCTGCTCTGGTGTTGGAAGCAATTCAACTGAAGCATCATTTCCAACTGGCATATAATGGAAATACATTGCATAACGGCAGCCCTTATCTACCATAAGCTGTATGAATTCATCACTTGTTACTGTTTCTGTATTCTTAGATGTGTAGCATATTGAAGTACCGAATACAAGACCATTTTTCTTTAAAAGATCCATTGCATTCATAACCTTGCCATATACACCATCGCCACGTCTTAAGTCATTGACCGCTTCAAATCCCTCAAGACTTATTGCAAGATAAAGATTGCCTACTCTTTTCATCTCCTGACAAAATGCTTCATCAACAAGTGTTCCATTAGTAAATGAAAGAAATGCACAGTCATTATGCTTCTCACATAACTTTATTATGTCGCTCTTTCTTACAAGTGGTTCACCGCCTGTAAACATATAAAGATATATTCCTAACTCCTTGCCCTGTGTTACAACACTGTCCATTTCGTCAAATGTAAGATTAAGCCTGTTGCCATATTCTGCCGCCCAGCAACCTGTACAATGAAGGTTGCAGGCACTTGTAGGATCCATAAGAATGAGCCAAGGAACATTACAGTTATACTTTTCTCTCATCTTTCTTATTGTCTTAGTTCCATTTAAGAATGCCTCAAATCCAAGATTAAGCACCATAGTCTTTAATACGCCAGGGTCTATCTCATCTAATGCCTTATTAATATACTTATTAAGTGCACTATCCTTATCTTTGATTTTCTTTCTCACGCTGTCAAAATCAACATCAAGCTTCTCACCGTCCATATATTTTTCCATAAAATCGACAAGCTTTAATATCTCTTTTTCTCTATCTTTATCAAGATTTTTAATAACAACATCTGCCGCTTTTCCTACGGCTACTCTTCCTGCTTTATGTGTAATTGTTCCCATTTTTTTCAACTCCTGTCGCTTTTAATTTCTTCTTTATTGTATAAACTCTTATGATCTGTATTAATTATTTATTACTGCATTAATTATTTATTAATATTCCAATTGTTAACTACTGCGTTAATTATCTATATAATCACTGCCTTAATGCTTTGTCTGTCTTAACCGTATCTATCACGATAACAAGATTAAGAATTCCATCCATACACAGATTAAGCCCTATAAGCCTTACCATAAGCCTTGTTGTCTCACCCGGCATTAATATAAGCAATATGCCAATCGCAGCTACAATAACTGCCAGTATAAGCATCAGCCACCAGCGGCTTATTCCAAATCTTTTGGAATCTATAGATGTCTGTATTTTAAATGTCGCATCTACAAGCATTACAATTCCTATACAGGTTGATAACAACTGCACCACTCTTGCTGTCCTGCACACAAATACAATTCCCACAATTGCAATAACTATACCAAGTGCCAGATCGAACTGGAATGCAAGCTGGTAAGCATCTTTTGCAAAATATCCCATAATCTTGACTGCGCCGTATATTATCATATATATCCCGAATATTATACACACAACATCTAACGCAATTCCCGGTGCTATAAGAAGTACAGCCCCAACAAGAATAAGACATATTGTAAGAATACTGTACATATTCTTAAAGTTCTTTATGCCATTCATAATGCTGCCTCCTTTCTTAAATATCTTTGTGAATTCTTTAACCTAAAGTTAGGATAACTCATTTTCATATCAATTAATACAGACAGATTGAGGGAAGTGTACCTAAATTCGTACACTTCCCTCAATCTGTCTGAAAATGAAATTATTATAAATGTTAGTTACTATTTGCTTTAGCTTTTGAAATCATAACTGGAAGTGTTGCATCTATTGACTCAGAAATTCTTGCTATAAAATGCTCAAAATCAGCCTGCATACCACTTTCTATCCATTTATATGTACTTCCGATTATCGCATAGCCATAAAAATACGACATGAATTCCAGATCCTTTTCTGAGATATTCTCGCCCTCACTCTTAGCCGCAATATAACTTCTTACTACCTCAGCGGTCATCTTTTCAAGATAATTGGTAATAATATCGCGGTTCCTGGAATTATAGACGTGTATCACAACGTCCTTATACTCCACAAGTATCGCCGCAGCCCTGCTGTACTCCTCATAAAATGAACCATTACTTCCAGCTTCTCTTAAATTCTTCTCAATCTCTTCCATAAATATGTTATTGAGAACATCGTATATATCCTTAAAATAATAATAAAATGTGTTTCTGTTAATTTCACACTCATCACATATATCTTTAACCGTAACTTTATCAACTGATTTCTGCTTTAGTAATTTTAAAAGGCTTAACATTATAGCTCTTTTTGTAAATTTAGCCATAGTAATATCTATCCTCACATTCTAAATATATATTCAGCTTATATGTTCTATAATATAACACAGGTTTGGCTTTTCGCCTACCTTAAAAATCCAACTTTAATTTAATTTTTATACCATATTATTATTTCAAATATAAATTCAGCCATATCTTTTAAAATGTAAAGAGCTAACCATTATATGCCACAAAGCTATGCCTGCATATTAATGATTAGCTCTTTTACTATTATGATAACACAATCACACCAATACCTGTGTAAATAATCCGACCTAGTTATCTTTATTCTTATTCTCTTTATAAGCCTTCTTCGCTTCTGCTATTCCTGCTTTAAGTCCAGCCACCCCTGCAAATGCTACCTCTTTACCGGCCTTGGCGGCTTCCTTACCCACCTTGACAGCCTCTTTAGCTACTTCCCTGCCTACCTTGGCGGCTTCGTTAGCAGCTTTCTTAGCTTTCTCCTTAAGCTCATCTGTATCTATGCCTTCCTTAGCCGCGGCATTAGTGTCACCTTCACTGTCATTCTGCAATTCGCTGGCGATTGCTGCCTGTGCTGCTGCAAGTCTTGCAATAGGTACTCTGAATGGTGAGCAGCTCACATAATCAAGACCAATCTTGTGGCAGAATGCAACTGATGAAGGATCTCCACCATGCTCTCCACAGATACCTATGTGAAGATTCGGATTAACCGGTCTTCCAAGCTTTATTGTCATCTCCATAAGCTTACCTACACCATTCTGGTCAAGCTTTGCAAATGGATCATTCTCAAATATCTTAGATTCATAGTATGCATTAAGGAACTTACCAGCGTCATCTCTTGAAAATCCGAATGTCATCTGTGTAAGATCGTTAGTACCAAAGCAGAAGAAATCGGCTTCCTTGGCAATCTCATCAGCAGTAAGTGCAGCTCTTGGAATCTCAATCATAGTACCAACCTCGTATTCAAGGTCGATTCCTGCTGCCTTAATCTCTTCATCTGCTGTCTCAACAACAGTCTTCTTTACATACTTTAATTCCTTAACCTCACAGATAAGCGGAATCATAATCTCCGGCTTAACATTCCAGTCAGGATGTGCCTTCTTAACATTGATTGCAGCTCTTATAACAGCTCTTGTCTGCATCTTGGCAATCTCTGGATATGTTACTGCAAGACGGCATCCTCTGTGTCCCATCATTGGATTAAACTCATGAAGACTTGCAATAATATTCTTAATAGTCTCTACTGACTTGCCCTGTGATTCAGCTAACTTCTTAATATCTTCTTCCTCTGTAGGAACAAATTCATGAAGAGGTGGATCAAGGAATCTGATAGTTACAGGATTACCTTCAAGTGCCTCATAAAGTGCTTCGAAATCTCCCTGCTGATATGGCAGAATCTTATCCAGTGCTGCTTCTCTTTCTTCTACAGTATCAGAACATATCATCTCTCTGAATGCTGCAATTCTGTCCTCTTCAAAGAACATATGCTCAGTACGGCAAAGTCCGATACCTTCTGCTCCAAGTTCTCTTGCCTTCTTGGCATCCTTAGGAGTATCTGCATTAGTACGAACCTTTAACTTTCTGTACTTATCAGCCCACTCCATAACTCTTCCAAACTCTCCTGCAATCTTGGCATCAACCGTAGGAATCTGTCCATCATATATGTTGCCTGTTGTACCATCAATAGATATATAATCTCCTTCATGGTATTCCTTGCCTGCAAGTGTGAACTTCTTATTAGCTTCATCCATTGCAATATCACCACAGCCAGATACACAGCAGGTTCCCATACCTCTTGCAACAACCGCTGCATGGCTTGTCATACCTCCTCTTACAGTAAGAATACCCTGTGAAGCCTTCATACCTGTAATATCTTCTGGCGATGTCTCAAGTCTTACAAGAACAACCTTCTCTCCTCTTGCATTCCACTCTTCTGCGTCTTCTGCTGAGAAAACAATCTTACCACATGCAGCGCCAGGAGATGCTCCAAGACCTCTTCCTGCTGGAGTTGCAGCCTTAAGTGCAGCTGCATCAAACTGAGGATGAAGAAGTGTATCAAGATTACGAGGATCAATCATTGCAACTGCTTCCTTCTCTGTTCTCATACCCTCATCTACAAGGTCGCATGCAATCTTTAATGCTGCCTGTGCTGTTCTCTTACCATTACGTGTCTGTAACATGAACAGCTTGCCATGCTCTACTGTAAATTCCATATCCTGCATATCTCTGTAATGTTCTTCCAGAGTTGCACACACATCCTTAAACTGCTCAAATGCTTCCGGGAACTTCTCACTCATTTCCTGAATATGCATTGGAGTTCTTACTCCGGCAACAACATCTTCACCCTGTGCGTTAGTAAGGAACTCTCCAAAAAGTCCTTTAGCACCAGTTGCAGGATCTCTTGTAAATGCAACACCAGTTCCACAGTCATCCCCCATATTACCAAATGCCATAGACTGTACATTAACTGCTGTTCCCCAAGAATAAGGAATATCATTATCTCTTCTGTATACATTAGCTCTTGGGTTGTCCCATGAACGGAATACAGCTTTTATAGCTCCGTATAACTGTTCCTTAGGATCATCTGGGAAATCCTTGCCAATCTTAGACTTATATTCAGCCTTAAACTGTGTTGCAAGCTCCTTAAGATCATCCGCTGTAAGCTCTACATCAAGCTTAACCCCTCTCTCATCCTTCATCTTGTCAATAAGCTCTTCGAAATATTTCTTGCCAACTTCCATAACTACATCTGAATACATCTGGATAAATCTTCTATAACAATCCCATGCCCATCTTGGATTGCCGGATTTCTGTGCAATTACATTAACAACGTCCTCGTTAAGTCCAAGATTAAGGATTGTATCCATCATACCCGGCATAGAAGCTCTTGCTCCAGAACGAACTGAAACTAAAAGTGGATTCTCCATATCTCCAAACTTCTTGCCTGTAATCTGTTCCATCTTCTCAATATGTTCGTTAATCTGTCCCATGATCTCATCATTGATTTCTCTACCATCCTCGTAATACTGGGTACAAGCTTCCGTAGTAATAGTAAACCCCTGTGGAACCGGAAGACCAATATTAGTCATCTCTGCCAGATTCGCACCTTTACCACCGAGAAGCTCACGCATATCTGCGTTACCCTCTGTAAACAAATACACCCATTTCTTTCCCATAACAAAACCTCCATAATTTAATATTCAGTTATTTAAGTAGTATATTTCTTAGCTTGTTAAAATTATAACATAGTAATCGTTTTCGTGCAACCATAAATGTATTTATTTTAATACAATTTTATATACAAGCCTTACATTTACAGAATATGCTTAATATGGGAAAATATTCATGCTGTACTAAATAGCACAACAATAGAGCAATCACTGAAAACACAATAAAAGGAGGATTTTTCTATGCCTAAAGACCCTGTTATGCTTTTAAGCTTTGTCAATACACAACTTCGAGACAATTACAACACATTAGAGGAACTGTGTAAATCTTATATGGTTTCAGAAAAAGAGATAACTGATAAGTTAAAGACAATTAATTATGAATATAATACTGAAAAGAACCAGTTTATCTAGTTCTGTATAAATATGTCTTAATCTGATTATTGATTCGTTGTTCATGATACCTATAGGTAATCGCATTATCACTTGATTTATAGGACATATCCAGGCAGAATCCTTATTCAACCTTCACTTTTTCTTCCAATCTGCCTATAGATAAACTTCCTCGTGCCTGCCTGATAGGTATATTCCTGCAATTTCATGTATTTCTGCCTGAAATTTGCCTATATAGATTGATTATTTATTGTTCTTATAGGAACACGCAGAAGTAAGTTCCTGAACAGAAACAGACTTTTCCATAAAATAAAAGCAATGCCAGTATCCACTCTTCCCAGCATTGCTTTATCTTTATATATTATATTGTCAGCTATCACTCCATATCCGGACACTTGTATCCTGCATTAATCATATTAGCTCGCAGCTTTTCTACACTTACCCCTAGCTTTTGTGCACCCTTTTCCATACTTATGCTCTCATCTTCGACCAGTGAATATATCATCTGGTTGCCGCCAAGACTAAGTCCCTCTTTA
>ENA-OPVU01000572-OPVU01000572.1-human-gut-metagenome-genome-assembly--contig:-NODE-572-length-23549-cov-8.325615_pt1 | contig 23549 bp, 10 predicted proteins | sample MGYA00241497_ERZ501986 | MGnify/ENA primary metagenome ERZ501986 (study PRJEB25962, sample SAMEA2042995) | human gut metagenome | biome: human gut; feature: human-associated habitat; material: faeces...
TCCTGTACGCCCAGCAATTCAGCATCACCGGTGTAGTCACGGATAAAAAGCTCAATGAGCCCATTATCGGTGCTAGTGTAGTTGTCAAAGGTACTACCAACGGAACGGTTACTGATCTGGATGGAAAATTCACAATCCAAGCCTCAAAAAGCAGTGTGCTAATTGTTTCCTTTATCGGGTATACCCCCCAAGAATTTACAATCAATGGCAACCAAACTTTTTATCAAATCTCTTTAGCGGAAGATACGCAAACGCTGGACGAAGTTGTGGTAGTAGGCTTTGGTACGCAAAAGAAAGTGAACTTAACAGGAGCAGTTGCTACCGTGGATAAAAAAACACTGGAATCACGTCCTGTCACTTCAGTTTCACAAGCTCTTCAAGGAGTGATGCCAGGATTGAACATTGACATGAATGACAAAGGTGGACGATTAGACTATAATCCCACCATGAATATTCGTGGAACAGGAAATTTGAATACCGGATCCAGTGCCTCACCTTTAGTTTTAATTGATGGAGCCGAAGGAGACATAAACTCGTTAAATCCGCAGGATATCGCTAACATTTCCGTGTTAAAAGATGCTGCCGCATCTGCCATTTACGGTTCACGCGCTCCATTTGGCGTAATCTTGGTTACAACCAAATCAGGAGAAGCAGGAAAAGCCACCATTCAGTATTCAAACAATTTCAGATGGTCACGCCCCACCAACATTCCTGACATGCTCGACTCCTACCGCTTTGCCAAGTATTTCAATGCAGCACAAAAAAATTCAGGAAGCGGCACCACTTTTATTTTCACTGATGATACGATAGACCGCATTCAGAAATACATGGCGGGTGAATACCCATACACCTCAGACCCCAATGGTTCACAAGGAAACAATTTTTTCCCTTTCAACGTCGCTTCCAATGATAATCAAAACTGGCCAAGAAACTTCATTGACAAAACATCTTTCGGACAAGAACATAATCTAAGTATCTCCGGAGGAGGTGAGAAAGTTAAATACTATCTATCGGGAGCTTTCCTTTCTCAAAACGGACAGATGAATTACTCTGACGAAAACAAGAAACGTTATAACATCAGTGGAAAGGTAACAGGACAAGTCACCAAATGGCTAAGTTTAGATTTTAACGCTCGTTTTATACGTTCAGATATAGAAATGCCAACTTTTGTGAAACTCTATGGCGACCGTTTCTTTGCAGAAACGACCAAATTATATCCCATGATGCCTCTCTATGACAACAACGGACACTATACACGTAATCCTAAATTAATGCAATTAACTTCTGGAGGGCGTTCAAACAGCAGTAAAGACACCTACTTCACTTCCGGAGGTTTCCATCTGACTCCATTAAAAGGATTAGGTATTCACGGACAGGCGACTCTACGGACAGAAAGCTACCGCCACCAATATAATGTAAATAAAGTCTATCTCTATACCCGTGACAACCAACCCGTGGAAGAAGCATGGTTAGGAGGAGACCCCGATTTAGCAGCAGGAAAGACATTTGTGCAAAGTCAAACACAGCAAACTTCCATGATGACAACTTCACTATATGCAGATTATGAATATTCCTGGAACAAGCACAATTTCAAAGTTACAGCAGGTATGAATACCGAATATTATTACATCAACGAATTAATCGGCAAACGCTATGATGTCATCAACGAAAATGTCCCCAGTATCAATACGGCCACTGGTACAAGTGATTTGAAAGGCTCCTCAAAAGAATGGGCTACAATGGGATATTTTGCCCGTTTAAATTATGACTACGAAGGACGATACCTATTAGAAGGAAACATTCGTCGCGATGGGACTTCACGCTTCCGCGGTAACCAACGATGGGGCACATTTCCCTCTGTTTCTATAGGTTGGAACATCGCCCGCGAAGCATTCTGGAGTCCGGCAGAAGCATATGTCAACCTGTTAAAACTACGTTTTTCTTACGGTAGCCTAGGCAATCAGAATACAGATAATTATTATCCTACTTATTCTATTCAAAATATAACTGTAGGTAGCGTAGATGCCGGCGGACGCTGGCTGCTTGACTTAGCCAACAAGTCCAATATAGCATCTTCCCCCGGTCTCGTCAGTTCCTTGCTCACATGGGAACGTGTCACCAGCTATAATGCAGGACTTGACTTTGGTGCATTTAACAATCGTCTGAACGGATACGTTGAATACTACATTCGTGATACCAAAGACATGGTAGGACCTGCCGAAGAAATAACTCCATTAGTAGGAGCATCAGCTCCCAAAATGAATAATACCTCTTTACGAACCAAAGGCTGGGAATTACAACTAACTTGGCAGGACAGAATTGGTAAAGTAGGGTATCATGCTTCTTTCAATCTATCTGATGCTCAAACAGAAGTAACAGAATATCCCAATCCTGATAAAACATTTTACACCAAAGATGGAGACGGAAACACCATTGAAAATTATTGGAAAGGGAAAAAATTAGGCGAAATATGGGGATTCAAAACAGTAGGCATAGCAAAAACCGATGAAGAAATGCAATCATGGATAGCCCAACATGACCAAAGCAAATTACCCAATGTAGGAAACAATATTTGGAAAGCCGGTGATATCATGTACGCTAACCTGGATGACAATCCTGCCATAGAAAAAGGTACGTCTGCCACTGATCCGAAAGATTTAACCATTATTGGAAATTACACACCCCGCTTTCGTTTTGGCTTCTCATTAGGAGCTGACTATAAAGGATTTGATATCAATCTAATGTTCCAGGGCGTAGCCAAACGTGACGTTTGGGTAGGAGGCGACGACAGAACCGCTTATTCTAAAGGTATGATTTTCTGGGGTATCAACGGGGGGCAATGGGATTCCACCGGATACGAAGAACACATGGATTACTTCCGTCCTGAAGGAGATGAAATGGGAGCAAATCTCAATGCTTATTATCCGCGCCCCATTATTGGAAGTAAACAAAACCAGCAGGTACAAAGTCGTTACTTGCAGAATGCAGCTTACATCCGCTTGAAAAACATACAAATAGGTTACACGTTGCCTAAAGCATGGATACAAAAAGCTAACCTGGAGAAAGTACGACTATTCTTCTCCGGAGATAATTTATGGACTGGTACCAAGATGAGTAAAAATTTTGATCCAGAACTAATTTACCAAAACGGTATGAGTTATCCGTTAAGCTATACTCTATCATGTGGAATTAATATTACATTATAAACTTTAAATAAATCATAATCATGAAATTAAAATACATCATACTCCCTATAATAGCAACTTCATTCGCTATAAGCTCATGTAACGATTTTCTAGATAGAGAACCATTGACAGACAATGTGAATGAAGGTTTTTTCACAGAACCAAGCCAATTGCAGGCTTATTGTAACAAGAAATACGAACTATTGCCCGATTTCAAAGACACCAATCTTTTTACCAACGATCAAACCAGTGATAACCAAGCAGGAACAGATCCTGTAGATTTCTTTCTACCGCAACGTATCAAAGTTGCCGCCACAGGAAGTTATAATCGGCAAGGACATTTGCGCGACTGTAACCGATTGTTATATTACGCTTTGGAAAATATCCAAAAAGGGGAACTGGAAGATACCCGCGAAACTCAGCAATATATCGGTGAGATTTACTTCTTCAGAGCTTACATCTATTTCGAATATTTGAGGAAATTCGGAGATTTTCCCATTATCAAATCAGAACTTAGCGCAGATGATTATGCCGCCAATGTGGAAGCAAACAAACGTAAGCCACGTAATGAAGTGGCCCGATTTATTCTAGAAGACCTGAACGAAGCCATTGCCCGATTATTACCGCGCAGTAATAATCTGACCAATCACCGTCTGAACAGAGAGTGTGCCTATCTATTTAAATCACGTGTAGCCCTGTATGAAGCAAGTTGGGAAACCTACCATCAAGGAACCGCACGAGTACCAGGTGGTCCGGGCTGGCCGGGCGGTACTTTCAATGGCAACCTTAATACTGAAATAGATTTCTTCCTGACTGAAGCGATGGCATCTGCCAAAGAAGTGGCAGAAGCAATACAAATCTCTGATAAAATAGAAGATTATATGAATATGTTCAATCAATATGATCTTTCTTCCAACAAAGAGGTATTATTATGGCGTATGTATAGTGCGGATGCCAAAGTGAATAGCTTAGTAGAAGGCAATTATCATAGCATATACAATGAAAACGGTGAAGGCTGTGTGGGACAAGGTGGAGGTTATACACGATCCATGGTTGAAACTTTCCTAACTACCAATGGCCTGCCTATTTATGCACCAGAAAATACAGAATACAAAGGCGACAAAAGTATCCCCGATGTAATGGAGAATCGTGATTTACGCCTTGTAGAATCAACTTTCAAACCGGGTGATATGGTTTGGAGAGGTGGTAATATGGACCAAGACGGAAGAATGGTCTATGCAAATCTACTACAAGCTTATCAAAACTTAAGCAGAACAGCTACAGGATATTTAGTTCGTAAAGGATGGAGAGACAGCAATGTAGCTCCAGCGGATAATTCACCTTTGGCTTATATGATATTCCGCGCCAGCGAAGCATATCTCAACTATATGGAAGCTGACTATATGAAAAACAAAAATCTAGATGATTATAGCAAAAAATACTGGAGAGCTTTGAGAAAGCGTGCCGGCGTATCAGAAAACTTCCAAAAAACTATCGATGCAACAGATCTAAGTAAAGAAAACGATCTGGCTGTTTGGTCCGGAAGTCAGATGATAGACAAAACTTTATATAATATCCGCCGTGAACGACGTTGCGAATTTATAGCAGAAGGCATGCGTAAAGATGATCTTTTACGCTGGCGTTCACTAGATAAAATGAAAAACTATCAAACAGAAGGATTCAATTGGCAAGAGTATCAAAAAGAGCCTTACTATGTGAAACAATTGGCTGCCGGCTTAGTGGTTAGTAATTCTAAATATTTACGTCCGCATTTTGCCAACGAACTGATCATTACCAACAATGGCTACAACTTTGAAGAAGCGAATTACCTGACCCCTATCTCTTATGACGTATTCCGTCTTTCAACCCCTGAGAAAGGAGGCGATATTTCCACTTCCGTTGTTTATCAAAATCCAGGCTGGCCTGTCGGTGCCAATCAATATGCTCTGCAATAGGTTTAGATAAAATAACTCAAAAAGGGTGTAGTTTAATTCGTTACAATGTATTCTTATTGTACCTTTGAACACACCCTTTACCAATATCATACCGAATTAATATGAAATTTTTCTCTAAAAAAACATTTTTCATCTTTCCGTTCTTGACTTCTATCTATTTACAAGCTCAAGAAAAACCTAACCTGGTCTTCATCATGGCAGATCAATGGAGAGGAGATGCTTTAGGTTGTCTCGGAAAAGAACCTGTCAAAACACCTTGCCTGGACCAACTGGCCCGTGAAGGTGTGAATTTCACCAATGCTGTCAGCAGCTATCCCGTATCTTCACCGGCACGAGGCATGTTGATGACAGGCATGTATCCGCATAAGAACAAAGTAACAGGCAATTGCAATTCTGCCAACGCTCCTTATGGAGTAGAACTTCCACAAGATGCACGCTGCTGGAGTGATATACTTAAAGCCAATGGATACCAAACAGGATATATCGGCAAATGGCATCTGGATGCTCCTCATGAACCATACATAGATACTTACAACAACCATGGTGCAGTTGCTTGGAACGAATGGTGTCCAAAAGAACGCCGGCACGGTTTTGACTATTGGACCGCTTATGGCACTTACGACTACCATTTAAAACCCATGTACTGGGACACTGACGCTCCCCGGGACAGTTTTTATTATGTCAATCAATGGGGACCGGAGTATGAAGCCGACAAAGCGATTGAGTACCTCAACGGGCATATAGATAAAACGCAGCCATTTGCCTTAGTCGTATCCATGAACCCTCCACACACCGGTTACGAGTTGGTGCCCGACCGATACAAGGAGATGTATAAAAACCTGAATGTAGAGGCATTATGTGCCAACCGTCCCGACATTCCCGCCAAAGGCACTGAAATGGGCGACTATTTCCGCAACAATATCCGCAATTACTATGCCTGCATGACCGGAGTCGATGAAAATATAGGTCGGATAATCAACGAATTGAAACGTTTGGGTTTATTTAAAAATACTATTGTAGTATTCACTTCTGACCACGGCATCTGCATGGGGGCTCATGAACAAGCCGGAAAAGATATCTTTTATGAGGAATCCATGCGAATTCCAGTCCTTATCTCATGGCCGGAAAAAATAAAGCCGAAAACCGACCGAACAACCATGATAGCTTTTGCCGACTTGTATCCGACCCTGCTTTCCATCATGGGCTTTCAGCAACAAATACCGGAAGAAGTACAAACATTCGACCTTGCTTCCGTTCTCCTCTACGGAAAAGAAAACAACCGCATTGTCCAACCCTATTATTACATACAGTCATCCAATCCGGCAACAGGCTACCGGGGATTACGCACCGCTACACATACGTTTACTATCCATGCAACCGATGGTAAGGTAGATAAGATTATTCTATTCGACAGGAGATCAGACCCTTACCAAATGAATAATATAGCTATGCAGCATCCCAAACTGGTAAACCGATTGAAAAGCCAATTAAAAACATGGCTGCAAAAAACAGAAGATCCATTTTTTAATTATTTATAACCTATGAAGATACTATATACATCCCTTCTCTTCCTTATGAACTGTGTACTGAGTGTTGCACAACCGGAAATCATTGTACCCAAACCGCATCAATTGAAATGGCATGAAGCGGAAATGGGAGCCGTATTTCATTATGACCTCCACGTATTCGACGGCATCCGCTACGGACAAGGCAATAACCGTATCAGCCCCATTGAAGATTATAATATATTTAATCCTACCCAACTGGATACTGACCAATGGATTCAGGCAGCTAAAGCCGCAGGCTGCAAATTCGCCGTACTCACAGCCACGCATGAAACCGGCTTCGGATTGTGGCAAAGTGACGTAAACCCATACTGCCTGAAAGCTGTAAAATGGCGTGATGGCAAAGGAGACATTGTCCGCGACTTTGTCAACTCCTGCCGTAAGTATGGTATCCAGCCGGGCATCTATGTAGGCATCCGGTGGAATTCACTTCTGGGTATCCATAATTTCAAGGTAGCCGGTGACGGAGAATTTGCCGCCAACCGACAGGCGTGGTATAAACGCTTCTGCGAGAAAATGGTGGAAGAACTTTGTACCCGCTATGGAGATTTATATATGATTTGGTTTGATGGCGGAGCCGATGACCCACGAGGTGACGGTCCTGATGTGGAACCCATCGTCAATAAATACCAACCCAACTGCCTGTTCTACCACAACATAGACCGTGCTGATTTCCGCTGGGGAGGTTCAGAAACCGGCACAGTGGGATACCCCTGCTGGTCCACTTTTCCGGCCCCCTGTTCACATCATAAACGTATTGAAAGCCAAAAAGACCAAATAGCCTTATTAAAACAAGGTGATCCCGAAGGCAAATACTGGGTACCAGCTATGGCAGACAGCCCCCTGCGTGGTGCCAACGGCCGCCACGAATGGTTTTGGGAACCCGATGACGAGAATAATATCTATCCATTGACAACGTTGATGGATATGTACGAAAAATCAGTGGGCCGCAACGCTACGTTAATCATCGGGCTGACCCCCGATCCCGATGGGCTATTGCCGGCAGGTGACGAACAGCGTTTAAAAGAATGGGGAGAAGAAATAAACCGGCGCTTTGGTACACCATTGGCGGAAACCCAAGGCCGGAGGCAACGGCTTACGCTGAATCTGAATGAAAAACAACCGGTCAACTACTGCATCATCCAAGAAGACATTGCCAAAGGCGAAAGAATACGCCAATACAAGATAGAAGCGAAAGTCAACGGAAAATGGCAGACAGTGTGCTCCGGCGAGTCTGTGGGACACAAACGCATTGCACACTTCGAACCGGTAGAAACCACCGCCTTGCGCCTCACCGTAACCCAATCCGTTGCCGTACCCGAAATCAGACATTTCAGTGCCTATAACGTAACCCTCAAATAAAAAATCATGAGAGAATATAAAGCAATATTCATTTGTATCCTGATTTGCAATGTATTTGTTTGTCCGAAATCCTTCGGGCAAACAGATTACACATATGAAAAAGGAAAGTCTTTCAAGAACACAAACGCTTTGTCAATGACAGATACGATTGATTTAACTTCCATTTCTTCTCCCATACCCTATAAGAAATCCATACCCGGACAAACCCAAACTATTGCCTGTCCGGTACGGTTACCCGGGTACGTCCGAGGTATTTTCTTCAGCCGAGACTCCCGTCCGGGAGATTTTGAATGGCCCAACAATACCAACCGGCTCCTACCTTGGGTGTTCAACGATTTAAAAGAATTAACCGACACCCGCTATCCGGGAATACCTTCCAATGCAACCCCATCTACGTTGGGAGATGCATTACTGCTGGAACTGACAAACGGAGAATACTTGTTTGCCAAAGCTGTTGCCGGCCGTAACAGTTTAAGCTGGCTGCAAGTAAACGATAACGGCTCTGTCACCCTATATGTATCCACCTTAGGAAAAGACTATCTGAAACCGGAAGTCCCTCTTCTACTCATCCGACAAGGAAAAGATATTTATTCAACCATTCGGCAAGCCTATCAAGCGCTGATGAAAAATACAGAAGCCGCCGACTTAAAAAGCCGCACAGCCAAGGAATATTTCGAAGCTTTCCGCTATCTCGGTTGGTGTACATGGGAACATTATCATGATGATATAAACGAATCCAAGATAATAAACGATATGAAAACGATAGAGGCATCCGGCATTCCTATCCGGTATGTACTGATTGACGACGGTCATCTCGCCCACAAGAACAGGCAACTGACCGGTTTCATACCAGATAAACAACGTTTCCCGTCGGGATGGAAAAAAATCATGTCATACAAAAAAGAAAATAAAATCAAATGGATCGGACTGTGGTACAGCCTTTCGGGATACTGGATGGGATTATCCCCCGAAAACGGATTTCCACAAGTCGTCCGACAAGCCCTATACCCACACGCCGGCAGCCTTCTGCCAGGAACGGACAGCACCCGCATCCGTTCCTTCTATCGCTACTACGTCAGCACCTTAAAAGAACAAGGATTCGATTTTCTGAAAGTAGATAACCAAGCTTTTACGCTGCCACTCTACATGGGAGGGCATGAAAGTATCCGCCAGGCAACCGACTGTAACCGAAGCCTGGAAGCCGAGATCCACCGGCAAAATATGGGACTAATGAACTGTATGGCACAGAACGTCATCAATACCGACCATACGTCATACAGCAACAGCACCCGTGTCAGCATAGACTATAAGAAATATGATGAGGATATGGCAAAATCACATCTATTCCAGTCTTATACCAATACCCTGCTACTAGGACAAACCGTATGGCCCGACCATGATATGTTTCATTCCTGCGATACCGTTTGCGGCACTTTGATGGCACGTTCCAAGGCCATTTCCGGAGGTCCGGTCTACCTGTCGGACGCCCCCGGGGACTTTATCAAGGAAAACATCTTTCCTTTAATTGACAAACAAGGCAAACTGTTCCGCCCCGAAGCTCCTGCCGTACCTATGCCGGAATCTATACTGACCAATCCATTATGGAGTGGAAAAGCATATCGAGTAGCAGCTCCCTCAGGCAACGGAGCAATGACATTAATCTGTTACAACCTGAATGTTTCCCCCCGACATCAGCAAGTTCAGGCCACTATAAAAAAAGAAGATTATTCTCTTCGGAACAGTTTTGAGAAAATGTCTGCCACCCCCGAAGAACGCGTGCTGCTTTATAATTGGGAATCACAAAAGGCAGAAGAACTATCAGACAGCAGTACATTCGAACTTATCGGATTTACAGACAAACTGTTTCATCTCTGCCCCATACGGAAAGGATGGGCAGTCATTGGCATACAGGAAAAATATCTGTCCCCGGCCACCGTCCAAACTATCTCTTTAACAGAGAACCGCTTGGTGCTGAACGTACTATGTACAGGTACACTAAAAGTATGGATAGAAAATTCCGGCAAGCAAGAACTGAGAAGTATTTCCATAGATACCCCCAAAAAAATTGTAATCGAAAAATAACTTATAAAACTAGCCGATATGAATAAAAAACTACTTGTATCTTTCGCTCTCGCTTCCTTAACAGGAATCTCGACGCAAGCAAAAGAAAAAATGTCTTCAGAAACAACCCAACAACGTCCCAATATCATCTTATTTATGGTGGACGACATGGGTTGGCAAGATACATCCTTACCTTTCTGGACACAGAAAACACATTATAATGAAGCCTACGAAACTCCCAATATGGAACGTCTGGCTAAGAAAGGGATGATGTTCACACAAGCATACGCCTGCAATATCAGTTCCGCTACCCGTTGCAGTCTGATAACGGGTGCTAACAACACCCGACATCGTGTAACAAACTGGACACTTGAAAAAAACAAAGCTACCGACAGACCAAGCAATACAATAGAATTGCCAGACTGGAACTACAACGGAGTCAGCCAAGTAACAGGAACGCCCAATACCTTTGTCGGCACTTCTTTCGTTGAGTTACTCAGACAGAACGGTTATCATACCATCCACTGCGGAAAAGCTCATTTCGGTTCTATTGACACACCGGGAGAGAACCCTACCCATTGGGGGTTTGAAGTAAATATAGCCGGACATGCCGCCGGTGGTCTGGCTACTTATCTGAGCGAACAGAACTACGGGCACACCCGCGATGGAAAGCCCTATTCACTAATGGCCATCCCCGGCTTGGAAGATTATTGGGGAACAGGTATATTTGCAACAGAAGCCCTGACACAAGAAGCCATCAAAGCATTGGACAAAGCAAAAAAGTACAATCAACCTTTTTATCTATATATGGCACATTATGCCATCCACATTCCTGTTGACAAAGATATGCGCTTCTTCCCCAAGTATATTAAAAAAGGACTTAGTGACAAAGAAGCCGCATATGCATCCTTAATTGAAGGAATGGATAAAAGTCTGGGGGATTTGATGAACTGGTTGGAAAAAAATGATGAAGCAGATAATACTGTTATTATTTTTATGAGTGACAACGGAGGGCTAGCTGCCGAACCCGGATGGCGCGACGGACAAATTCACACTCAAAACGCTCCTCTCAATAGTGGCAAAGGCTCCTTATATGAAGGAGGAATACGCGAACCAATGATTGTAAGCTGGCCCGGAGTAGTCACCCCGAATACTCGTTGTGACAAATATCTTATAATTGAAGATTTTTATCCTACCATACTTGAAATGGCGGGTATCACAAACTATAAGACAGTCAACCCTATAGACGGTATCAGCTTTATGCCCCTGCTGAAAGGTACAGGAGACCCGTCCAAAGGACGCGCACTGGTATGGAATTTCCCTAATATCTGGGGTAATGACGGACCAGGCATCAATCTGGACTGCTCTATCCGCAAAGACGAATGGAAACTGGTCTATTATTATGAAACCGGTAAAAAAGAACTTTTCAACATACCAAATGATATCAGTGAAAAAAATGATGTAGCAAAGCAACATCCCGGCATCGTAAAACGGCTCTCCAAGGAATTAGGGAACTATTTGCGAGCAACAGGAGGACAACGTCCCACATTCAAAGCCACAGGAAAACCCTGCCCATGGCCTGATGAAATCTAATTCCCGTCAGTATATGAAATATGCCCGACTACATTTTCTTGATGTAATCGGGCATATTTCAATGTATTATGTATTCCTGCCGGACATACCCAAAACCACCGGAATAGCCAATTAATAAATTATAAACAATATCGATAAAATCCGCTAAGCGTTTTCCTTAAAAGCCTTTTCTTCCGCTTCACTGATTATCTGCTCGACCACATCCGTTTTCTTAATCTCCTCCAAAGAAAGATCCGGAGTAACGGCCCCACTGTCTGAAGGCTTACTATCAGAAACCGTTACCTCCTCCTGAGGCAACTCACGGGCAGTCTTAGCCGCAAAAATACATTCAATAAAGCCGGAATCATTCTTTATTTTTCCCAAAGCCACACGCGCAGCCATTTGCTGAGACTCTTTTTTAGAATAACCGGTTCCTTTTCCTCCCGAAATACCTTCCACCAGAACTTCACTCTCGAAAGTCGGATTATATCCCTGATCATGTGATTGGGTTATCAGCTCAAAGGTAACCTCAAAACGATTTTTCTGGCTCCATTCTATCAACTTGGATTTAAAGTTTACCTCCTTACGGGAAATCTTCTCCAAATTTATATAAGGCCCAATAATACGATGCTCCATGAAATATTTACAGGCACGATATCCCCTGTCTAGATAAATAGCACCTACCAATGCTTCGAATGCATTGCCGCACATATAGCTGTTATGAGAAGACTGGCGGGCCGTATACTTGATCAGCTTATCCAAACCAATCTCTATAGCCAAACGATTCAATGTTTCACGCTGCACTATTTTAGAGCGGGTATTCGTGAGAAAACCCTCACGCTTTCCTTCAAACCTTTTGTAAACAATATCTGCCACCACAGCATCCAAAATAGCATCCCCCAAGAATTCCAAACGCTCATTATTAAGCAAACGCCCCTTTTCAGACTTCACTGATAAAGATTTGTGAAGCAAAGCCTGTTCGTAGATGCTAATGTCTTTGGGATAGAATCCAAGCATCTTATAAAAACGAAGATAAGACTCCCTATCCTTACGAAAAAGAAGTCTTATCCTATCCTTTATATTGCTAAACACGATTATTCAGCATATTTTTTTACGATTACACATGCATTATGTCCACCAAAACCGAAGGTATTGCTCAATGCAGCGTTTACTGTACGTTTCTGAGCTTCGTTGAACGTGAAGTTCAAGTTATAATCAATGTTTTCATCATTATCACCTTCCTCATGGTTGATAGTGGGCGGAACAATGTCATTCTTCACAGCCAATACGCTGGCAATAGCTTCTACCGCACCGGCAGCACCCAACAAGTGTCCTGTCATAGACTTAGTAGAGCTGATATTCAGTTTATAAGCGTGATCTCCAAATACATCCTTGATAGCTTTCACTTCTGAAACATCACCTACAGGAGTTGAAGTTCCATGTACATTGATATAATCAATATCTTCCGGTTTCAATTCCGCATCTTCCAATGCGTTCAACATCACCAGTTTAGCGCCTAATCCTTCCGGATGAGAAGCTGTCAAGTGATAAGCGTCGGCAGAAGCGCCTACACCGGCAAGTTCCGCATAAATCTTGGCACCACGTGCTTTTGCATGTTCCAATTCTTCCAAAATCAGACAGCCTGCGCCTTCACCCATCACAAAGCCATCACGGCTTGCACTAAACGGGCGGGATGCACGTTCCGGATCATCATTACGGGTAGACAAAGCATGCATAGCGTTAAAACCGCCCAAACCAGCTTCAAAAATAGCAGCTTCCGCACCACCTGCCACAATTACATTTGCTTTACCCAAACGGATATAGTTAAATGCATCGGCAATAGCATTTGATGAAGATGCACAGGCAGAAGTTGTTGTGAAGTTAGGACCGTGGAAACCATACATGATAGAGATCTGTCCCGATGCAATATCAGCTATCATTTTGGGGATGAAGAATGGGTTGAATTTCGGTCCGACAGTATCTTTATTCAGTGTATAATTAGCTACTTCCTCTTCAAAAGTATGAATACCTCCGATACCTACACCGTAAATTACACCTATTCTATTCAAATCTTCTTTTTCGAGGTCCATTCCAGAATCCTCCACCGCTTCTTTAGCAGCTGCAATGGCATACTGTGTATACAGATCCATTTTGCGAAGTTCTTTACGGTCAATGTAATCAGTTCCATTGAAATTCTTCACTTCGCATGCAAAATGAGTCTTGAATTTAGACGCATCGAAATGAGTAATAGGTCCTGCCCCGCTTACCCCCTTCACCAGGTTGTCCCATGTTTCTGCAACATTGTTACCTACAGGAGTAAGAGCACCAAGACCTGTTACTACTACTCTTTTTAATTCCATATTATAAAATAAGGATAATTACTTAGCGTTAGCTTCGATATAAGAAACGGCGTCACCTACTGTACCAATTTTCTCAGCCTGATCATCAGGAATAGAAATACCGAATTCTTTTTCGAATTCCATAATCAGTTCTACAGTATCCAGTGAATCTGCGCCCAGATCGTTAGTGAAGCTTGCTTCTGTTGTAACTTCTGATTCTTCTACACCTAATTTATCAACGATAATAGCTTTTACTCTTGATGCAATTTCAGACATAACTTTAATTTTTTAGTTAATAAATTGAATTATTTTATTTTCTTTGCGGTTGCAAAGGAATAAATATTTCTTGGGCTGAGCAAATATTCAGGCAAATAAATGCAGAATTTTGCACATTTTTTTGTTTTATGTGCACCAAAATAGAGAACATCATGAAGAAAATCGCAATTTTAGCTTCAGGAGAAGGCACGAATGCTGAAAGAATTATTCGGTATTTTTTAGAGAAAAGAACAGCTGAAGTAGCATTGGTTATCGTCAACAAAGCACAGGCCGGTGTACTCAAGCGAGCTGAAAGACTGAGTGTTCCGTCACTTATCCTCACAGCCCAAGACTTTGCCGACGGGAAAGCACTGGAAATACTGCACCAATATCATATTGACTTTATTGTACTGGCAGGCTTCCTCTTGAAAGTACCTGATGCCATTTTGCATGATTATCCGAATAAAATAGTAAATATTCATCCCGCTCTTCTTCCTAAGTTCGGCGGCAAAGGGATGTATGGCAACCGTGTGCATGAGGCTGTCATTGCCGCAGCGGAAAAAGAAAGCGGAATCACCATTCATTTCATCAATGGACATTACGACGAAGGGGATACCATATTTCAAGCTACATGTCCCGTCATGCCCGATGACACACCGGAAACTTTAGCTGCACGAGTGCATGCGTTGGAGTATGAGCACTTCCCGCAAGTGATTGAAAAAATACTCATGTAATCCGTGCCTATGCCAATCAATGGGGATGTGTCAAAACATTGCTAATGTTATCATTTTGCTAGTAGGGGCGAGGTTCGCTCGCCCGAAAACAGCTTGCTTTGTGTATTCGGGCAGGCAAACCCTCCCCCTACAGTTGACAATTTAATAGACCGTTTTAGTTTTGACACACCCCAAACCTAACCGTAATCCAACCTTTTACCTCAACAATTAAGATATTTGTTTAATCCCATCCCGGATTCTGTGTTATCTCTTTGTTCTTACCAATCACATTAACAGGTATAGGATGATAATAATGCTTATTTTCATCAAACGAGCGATTTTCCCAGTCGGTGCCGGCAAACACATCAATATAATGTTTTCCGTTCAATTCAAACAGCTTCACACGTTCAGGATCAGCCTTGCCTTCTGACGGATTAAAACGAGGATTATCAAAATCTGACGGTTCAAAACGCATACCCAGTACACGATTTGCCAAACGCTTGCCCCATTTCCAACGCATCAAATCCTGATAGCGAGTATCTTCAAAACACAGTTCAACACGACGTTCACGACGAATTTCAATAATAAGGGCAGACAAACCTTCAGCCGCATATTTCGGGTCCATTACAGGATTCAGGGTCAAGTGAGGCATTCCGGCACGATCACGAATCACATTGACAGTCCGGTCTAAATCAGACTGTGTAATTGTTCCCAATTCAGCTTTTGCCTCTGCCAAATTCAATAAGACTTCAGCATAGCGCAACAATGGAGCGTCATGTGTCTCGTTACCATAACCTTTCATATCTTGCTCGGCAATATAATACTTAATAACATGATAACCTGTAGCCGATTCCCAACCTGTCATTCCCGCTACCCGAGGGAAGATAAACTTGTCTTTATTGTACAGAATTTCTTTTGAGTGGCGAGGATCAAGTACAATCTGAGTCAAACGCGGGTCACGGTTATCCAAAACATTCTCATACTCATCATCATTAAAAGTCTCACTCAAAGCAACAGGTTTAGCACTTCCATCCGGTTCGATGCAAAGGAAGTCGTCTACAAAATCCTTTGTAGCACCATTACCCGAAGCAACCAAATAACCGCACAAACGATGTCCCAACAAACCGGCTACATACTTTCTAAACAGAATCACTTCTTTATTATCAGTCAAATCATCACTGGTAAATAAAGTGGCATAGTCTCTATCCGGATTTCCGGTATTATAGATTTCATATTTCTTCATTGCCATCAACGCTTCAGATGCTTTCACAGCTTCCTGCAAGAAGTTTTCATAATCACCCAGTCCATGGTATTTTCTATAAGTACCTTCGTAAAGGCAAATACGTGATTTTAATGCCAATGCTGCACCTTTTGTCACACGTACCCCTTTATTACCCCAGTCTTCCGGCAAATAGTCGCAAGCCTTATTGATATCTTCCAGAACATGGTCCATCACTTCCTTGCGGGGAGTACGCGGTCCATACAGTTCTTCAGAATCCGTAGTCAAAGGAGTAGTGATATAAGGGACATCACCATACATCTGCACTTTATCCAAATAGAACCATGCACGAAAGAAATAAGCCTCACCTGCATACTTGTTTCTGATATTTTCTGCTATTCCCACTTTCTCATAATTAGCAAAGAAAGTATTGATGCGGCGCAGCAAAGTCCAATACCACCCTCCGGCAGTCGGGTCATTGGGAACCGTCTCTTTTCCGGCTGCAATCTTTGTATACGAAGTATGGTTTGAGTTACTCTTCGAAACATAGTTATCAGTCTGTACATCCTTCCAGAAATAATCCGCATAACTACTATTCCATGCACCCAGGGTATGTCCTACCATAAAACGGTAATAACTGTCATTTCCGGCTTCATTGTAAATACCGTTATTATAGACTTCAAGGTCACTTTCGGTCTTCCAATAGCTATTGTCATTCAAGTCGTGTGTCGGATTTCTATCCAAAAAGGAGTCATTACAAGAAACACACATCAATGATACAGCCGCTAAAGCTGCTATATTTAATATTATTTTTTTCATCTTGTCTACTAAATTTAGAATGTTACGTTTAACCCGAATGAATAAGTACGCTGGAACGGATATACCATAGTACCATTCTTACCTGCCGCTTCAGGATCGTAAGCTCCCTTCACATTGGTGAATTCAAACAAGTTCTCAGCACTAAAATAAACACCTGCCTTTGCAACGTGCAGGAAGCTCAACCATGATTTCGGGAAGTCATATCCTACTGTCAGATTCTTCAGACGACAGTAAGAAGCATCCTGCAAATACTTGGTCTGCTTTTGTTGGTTCTTTGTTTCGCGTGCAATAGGACGTGCAAAATATGCATCACGATTATCTTCAGACCATGAGTCCGTAACAAACCATTTCTGAGTATTATAATACTGTGTTGCCACCGGCCAGAAAGGTTGTGAACTCGGCCAGAAATCACGTTTGCCGATACCCTGGAAGAAGACATTCAAATATACATTCTTATAAGACATATTAGCAGTGATACCGTATTGGTAACGCGGAGTAGTGTTACCGATTACTTTCAAGTCACCATGGTCATCTAATGTATTCGAGCCGTTGTTTATCTTCTTATTTCCATCCAGATCTTTATACATGATATCACCGGGAGCCCAGTTAGCACCTAACTTAGACTGGTCTGCATGGTTTTGCACATCGGTGTCCGACTGATAGAAACCTTCTGTTTCATATCCCCATATTTCACCAATCTTCTGACCTACATAATAGTCACTTAATGTTCCACTCGGATTTTCATATTTAGTAATTTCAGCCTGTGAATCCGAAAGGATAAAGCCTAAATCATAAGAGAAGTCATTGCCAATACGGTCATTCCATTTAACGGATACTTCCCAACCGCGAGTGCGTAGCTCCGCTTTGTTGGCAGGAGGAGCTGTTGTTCCCAATACTTCAGGATATTCCACTTTAACAAGCATATCCGATGTTGTTCTCTGATACCAGTCAAAAGAGAAGTCCAAACGTTGGTTCAACATTGTAAAATCAAGACCAATATTAAAGGTAGAAGCTTTTTCCCAAGTCAAGTCGCTGGATACCAAGCCTGCCGGATTGATATACAAAGATTTCTCACCGTCTACAAACAGCCAGTTTCCTGCTGTACCCGAAGCCATAAAGGGAATATACGGATAATATTTAGTGTTACCCGACCAACTGCTGGCTGTCAACAACTGATTACCCAAGATACCGTATGAAGCACGTACCTTCAAGTTATCCAACCAAGAACGGGTAGATTCCATGAAAGCTTCTTCCGAAACACGCCATGCTCCCGAGAATGAAGGCAGGAATACAAAACGATTATCGGACGGGAAGCGGGAAGTTCCGTCATAACGGCCGTTCACTTCAAATAGATAACGGTTATTATAGATATAATTCAAACGGAAGAAACCGCCGCGTAATGCCCATTCATAACCGCTTTCACTAACAGTTTGCATACCGGTACCCAAGCTCATTGAAGGTAAATCCTGAGATATAAGGTTCTGACGGGTAGCAGTAGTTGTATTATACTTAGTCAATTCCTGATTGAAACCTAACATGGCTTTTACATAATGCTTTTCTGCAAAAGTGTGTTCGTAGTCTGTATAAGCATTGAAAGAATAATAATCTTTATTACCGTTCACCCACGAATAACTGTTGTTATTGGTATTACCTTCCGTCTCAACAAAAGCATTGGTAATCATATCCACTTTTTTACGATGTTCGGCACTGCGGCTGTAATTCAGGTTATAAGTAAAATCCACACGTGCATGCCAATCTTTCGTAAAAGTAAAATCCGCACTACCTGTCAACCAGATATCATGTACTTTCTTCTTGTCACGACCTCCTTGTTCCAGCAAAGAAATAGGATTCTGGTCATCGAAATATTTACCGGCATATTGGTCAAGTTCCGGATAACGTGCATCACCTCCCCACGGACGAGCCATACGTGTCGGAGTTGAAAATACCATCTGCTGCCAAACATCATCTTTATATTTATGAGGCTTATCGGTAGTAGTATAGTTATACAATACTTTAGCCCCCAGCTTCATCCATGGAGTCGTTTGATTATCTACAGACAAACGAGTATTCAAACGCTGATAGCTGTCTTCCCCCACTTTATACATCCCAGATTGATTTACATAACCTACAGAAGTATAAAATTTAGTCTTTTCATTACCTCCCGAAATATTTATATTATGGCGATGAGAAGGAGTATATTTCTTCAGCATTAAATCGGTCCAATCAGAATGACCATAATAATACATAGTACCGTTCAGCACTTCATATTCAGGATTATTAGCCGGATCATTAGCATAATTCTTCATTTTTTCCACTGTATCCGGATTATACATCACATCCAAATTAGCATTTGTCATTGCCCGATTTACAAATTCGGCATGTTCCCAACTTGTGTCGACCATCTCCGGCAATACAGTCGGTTTAGAGAATGCCACGTTACCGGAATAAGATACAGTAGTCTTCATATCCGAACCTGCATTTTTCGTAGTTACCAAAATAACACCATAAGCAGCACGTACACCATAGATGGCAGATGCAGCCGCATCCTTCAAGACCGTAACGTTGGCAATATCATTCGGATTAATCATGTCAAGATCCATTTCCACACCGTCAACCAATACCAATGGGCTGCCACCATTTATAGAAGTAGTACCACGCACATTCAGTGTTGCTCCGGTACCCGGCTCACCACTACTCGGCGTAATCTGCAAGTTAGGTATAGTCCCCTGCAATGCACTGGTAGACGAAGTGATGGGACGTGATTGCAAAACTTTTGCATCAACAGTTCCCACAGAACCTGTCAAATTCACTTTCTTTTGCGAACCATACCCCACAACCACTACTTCATCCAAAGCCTGGCTGTCTTCTTTCAATTTGATAGTAAAGCTAGTTTGATTTCCAACTTTAATCTCCATACTCTGATAACCGATATAAGAGATTTGCAGAATAGCTCCTTCAGGTACATTGCTCAGGGTAAACTTTCCTTCAAAATCGGTTATCGTACCGTTTGTCGTACCTTTTACCATCACATTTGCACCGATAATAGACTCTTGTGAATCCATCACCACACCGGTAATAGTCTTACCTTGTTGCGCAACAATGGCCACTGATGCCACATCCGATTTAGCCGGCAGCAAAGATGTCTTCGCTGCATCCGGACTTGCAAATACACTCACATTTGCCAACAGCATTGATGTAGTGCACATGAAGAATCCTTTCTTTCGTAAAAGCAAAGAAATCCGTTTCGATGTTTTTTTCATAATAATAGCTTAAAATTCGTTAGTAGTAAACTTTTTAACAGTACAAAAATAGGGTATGCCCTTCACTAGAGCATACCCTTTTTTTGAGTTCTTTGTACATAAATTAACCGAACGGACTATTTTATACATAACTATGGACGCGAAGGATACATTATCAGCCGGACACTACCGCTTTGCAACGGTTTCTTCAGACGAATACCGATACGCGTATAAGCAGGAGAGTTCACTTCAACAGTCTCCGAATCAAATTCTACCACACCCGGAGCTTCAATATCCACCGTCATTTTTTCTCCTCCCAGCACCAACTCCAAACGATTATTTCCTATCATCTTCCAGTCGGCACGAGTAGTAATAGCTGTTTCAAAAGAAATTCCTGACACTGCTTCAAAACGGTCTTCAATCACGAACGTTCCTTCTCCGGCACGATTATAAGTAAAGGTACGTATCAGCTTTTCCAGTTCAGGTACCGCAGTAGCATAAGCAGATGTATAATCAATCTGAAAGATATCTGTGCCGCCAGTCAGTTCTTTCTTCAACACCACTCCCTGAGCCTTCTTGCCCGACACCTGACATTGTCCGTTGATAAAGGGAACGGGATGACCAAATGAATTTTTAATAGGATATTTATAAGCATTTCCACTGAAATAGTCACCGGGATAAGAGAAAGGTCCACCCATATCGCCTGCCATCGTCTGACTACCCATCACTACTGCATAAGAACCCACATCATTATGATTATGGTTTTCCGCGTTATGCCCTCCCTTTACAGATACGCCCAAACGACAAGTCGAACCGGTAGCAGGGCGGCTAATAATAATGCCTGCTTCATCATAACAAGAATGAAGTTCATCAGCCTCGGCCTTCAATACCTCTTGTATTTCGGGAGTCATTTCCACTTTCCAAGCCTGATGGGGGAACATGCCGATGGTGTGCAATGAAAGATTATCCATACCGGGTATTTCATATTTTTCTTCATAAGGAGCTGTACCCAACACATTATCACAATAGTTTGTAATAAACCAAGAAGGTGAAACACCTGCACGACAGTCGGCGTAGGCAGGGCAAACCTGATTCATGATCTGAATCTTCTTTCCATATTGTGCAATACGGGCAAACTTAGGAGTACGGAAGAAATCAATCTTCCCTTTCGTAGCACGACAAATTTCTTCACGCAACAAGATAAACGAGCAAAAACCATAATTATAATATCCTACCCCCTCACTGCAATATCCGTCATCACTATATCCCTTCATTCCATATACATAATACTTCTCAGCAGCAGCCACAAAGTAAGCACGCTCTTCCTTGTCCTGCAACAAAGCAAGTGCAGCTCCTGTCACGCCGGCCAAGCACACCGAGTTCCAGTTATTCGTGACAGTAAACCAATAAAAAGGTTTTGTTTCTTCCAAACAACGGTAGATAGGGCGGAACACCTTCTCACGGAAAGCACACATCGCCAAAGCTTTCGTTTCGGCCGGCAAGCGGTCATCCAATAAATAAATACATTGCGCCAATGTATTTCCGGCAGTAGCAACAACCAAATCCACATAATAATCAGTTCCATGATAGTTATGCAAGTTACGGTCATGTGCAGGAATTGACCAAGGCTTCTGGCGACAGAGCTCTTCCACCCCTTCACAAATCGCCGGAATAAACCGTCGCTTATTTTCCAAACATTCCGCCAATACCAATCGCCACAAATATTGATAACGGGCATTCATCATGTTCTCTCCCGGCAGACGAATCTCGGTCTTATTAAGATGCAAATAAAGCGAATCTACAAAAGGCGGCATTCCGTCCTTCAGGCTGGTATGAGCCTCTTCAATTAATTTTCGAGCTTCAGGAGTATTCTTCATCTTATCCCAATAAGTACGATCTTTATAAGTTACTCCGATACCTTCCGGTTTTTCCGGTAACATGTCGGCTATCTCACGAATACGTTCTGCCGAAATATTATTTCCATGTATCTCGTCTTTTGCCATCCGGTAAACCTCTGTCCCTGCCAGCAAAAATGCACCCGGGCCATACACCTCTGTCATTTCACGGGTTACTTTTTTGGGGTCAGCACCAATAGGCTGCACATAGCCCAATTTACCATCTTCCTCTACTGCCCCTACCAAAGCTTTCCAGCCCTTTTCCACTATGGGAAGGAATTCTTCTTTCGACAACAATCCTTCGTTGATGCCGTATGCCAAAGCATAGACAAAGAAACCGGAACAACTGGTTTCCGGAGAAGAATAAGAATGAGGGTCCAGCATACTGGCTCTCCAAAAGCCGTCAGACTGTTGCAAGGTGGCTACACGAGTAGCCAGTTCCACAAACAGGTTCTCATAAAAAGTTCTGTATTTATTTTCCGCAGGAAGTTCACGAAGAATTTCGACCAGTCCACCCAATACCCATCCGTTTCCTCTCCCCCAAAACACCTTCTCACCATTGGCCTCTTTTTGAGTAAAGTAACGATGGTCTCTATAAAACAAACGGGCATCCTTATCATAAAGGAACTCATAAGTCTCTTTATACTCCTTATCCATAAAACGGAGAAATTTCTTATCACCGGTAATGTTATACAAACGGGCATAAACCGGCGGAGCCATAAATAATGCATCGCACCATGTCCATTTTTCTAAAGTGGAAGCATCACCATAATCCAATAAGAAAGATCCTTTAGAAGGATGCTCCATCACCCATTCAGTACGGGCCTTCGTAGGAATCAGCATCTCTTCTTTTCCATATTTACGATAAAGATCCAAATATGTTTGTGCAACACAGATATCATCTGCATGATACATCCGTTTATCCACTTGCCAATAATTGCGTGCCCCCAAGCGCCGCAACCACTTAAAATAAAAATCATCCTGATTTTCCTGCTCCGCCACGGATGCCCATTTAGACAAGCCCAGATAAAACGTAGCATTTACCCAATTCAACGGATCATAGGTAACTTCTTTCATGTGGGCAATTTGCCAGTCGGCAACACGCCTCATTGTTTGTCTTACTTCATGTTTTGAAAAAGAATTTTGTGCATAAGAGCAACATACCACCCAGCACAAAGACAACAAAAATGCTATTCGTTTATTCATAATAATATTTATAGTTTTTTTATTGCTACAAAATTAAAGCTTCAGGTATTCTTTATGTAGCAATATTGTCCTGAGTATATACATTTATAGTACTCAAATAGCATTTTCACCCCTTCCAAGTCGGAAACTCAGTATAAACACAAAAAAAAGCCTCCGAATCATTT
>ENA-OPVU01000577-OPVU01000577.1-human-gut-metagenome-genome-assembly--contig:-NODE-577-length-23453-cov-4.379135_pt1 | contig 23453 bp, 20 predicted proteins | sample MGYA00241497_ERZ501986 | MGnify/ENA primary metagenome ERZ501986 (study PRJEB25962, sample SAMEA2042995) | human gut metagenome | biome: human gut; feature: human-associated habitat; material: faeces...
ATCGCAAGATTCATCGTGGGATTTTCTTTTTATACGCCATTTGCACGGTCTCTGCACGGTTTTTGCACGGTCCGCATTTTTCGTGTCAGATGGAGTAAGTCTGTGAATTGCTCTGCAATTCGTGCTATTTTTTGCAATTCAGGTCAGCAAAGCCAAGCGGAGCTGCGCTTTTACGGCAGGGTCTGCGTCCTTCAGAAGCTCCAAAAGTGCCGACACGGAGATAGTCGGCTCTGCTTCAACCGGAGCAGCCTGCACAAGTGTTGCTCCCGGCTTGTAGAAGCCTTCCTCGAACTTTTTACCCAGCTTTTTACGGGAATCCTGCTGGATGTGTGCATAGGTGTTGACCAGCAGATTGGCACTGGCGTGGCCCGTTGTGCCTTGTACCGCTTTCACATCGCCGCCGGAGATCATCAGCTGGTAAGTGGCACTGGAATGCCGCAGGCCGTGAAACACGATGCGAGTGAACTCCGGGTGCTCGTCCTGCCACTTGATGAACTTCTTGCGGATGAGGATCGGCTCTACCGCCAAACCGTTGGGCAAGCGCAGGAGCATCCCACTGTTGCGGTAGCGTTCCGGCTCAACGGCTTCGTCCATTTCCAAACGCTTTAGCCAGTGTTTCAGTTCTTCTTTCAACACTGCCGTCATGAAGATGGTTCGGTTGGAAGATGCTGTTTTGGTCTTTTTGAGCACCAGCGTTGTGGTGCCGCCCTCACGCTTATCCTCAAATTCCTGCAGGATGCAGTCCTTGCCCGTTTTTGCCAGCGATGCCTTCTGGACACGCTGCATACACTTGTTGATGCGGAACGTGCCTGTGCCGTCTGCTCCCTCAAAATCAAGATCTTCCGGGGTCAGACCAGCGACTTCGCCCTCGCGCAGTGCGCCCACCAGTGTGAGGTGAACAGCCAAATGCAGGATCGGGTCTTCCATGCTGGCAAGTGCGGCCCACATCTCGTCCGCATCCCAGATGGCGCGCTCTTGAATCGACTTTTTAGGGCTGTCCACCGGAACGGGGCTTTTGATGAGGATACCCCACTCCACCGCATATTGGAACGCTGTCCGCAGCAGGCGGTGTACCTCGTGGATGGTCGTGCCGGAGAGAAAACGTTGCTGTTGTTTTTCCGAGAGCGCCTGCTTTTTGCCCTCATAATACTGGCCGCAGGGCGTTTTGCTGAGAGTGGCATACAGGTCTTCCAGATGGTAAGGCTTGAGCTTTTGCATCTGCATATCGCCGATATATGGAATAATGAGGTTCTGGACGGTTCCCAGATTGGATTGATAGGTGCAGGGCGCCCACTTGTGCTTGTTGCACTGCTTGGGAAGCCACTCCATCAAAAACTCTTTGACGGTGATGGTGGACGGAATCAGAAATGTTCCGTTTGCCAGTTCAAGTTCGATTTGTTTTTTGCGATTTGTTGCCTCCTCTTTCGTGGAAAAACTTTCCCATTTGTTGCAGTTTTTACCCTGCTCGTCTTGGTAAGTATAGCGGACACCATAGGAGCTGCCGCGTTTCGTAATATATGCCATACGTTATCTCCTTTTTCAAGCTGCCCGGAGCCACGCATCGAAACCGTCTTTCGGGACGCGGATGCTTCCGCCTACCCGCAGGACACGGAACTCGGTGGTGCTGTTGCACAGGTTGTAGGCAGAGCGCAGGCTGATGGATAGCATCTGCGCAATTTCCTCCACCGTGTACACCAGTGTTGTGGCTTTCAGGCTGTCAGTCGGAGACTTGACGGCATTGGTTTGAGTGACCACTTCCATTGTATCGTTATTCGGAATGGTCTGCAAGATATTTTTCGTATAATCCAAAGATTTCACAGTTTCGGTCATTGCTGCCCTCCTTTTGTTAGGTGCATATTCGTTTAGTGAATCAGCCGATCAACGATTTCATGGATTCCAACTTTTTCTGTGCGTTCTCTTTGCGAAGACTTGCCTCGATGCAGGAAATTGGAACGCACATTTCCAGAATGCGGTCATAAATGCGGGCGTGAGCGGTATCCTGTGGGTGACGTATCTCATCCAGCGTCAGGTTGGTGGTGACGATTAGCGGTTTTTGGCTGCGGTATCTGCTGTCCACGATGTTGTAGACCTGTTCCAGCGCATACTCTGTACCACGTTCCATCCCGAAATCGTCAATGATGAGCAGTGGATAGCGGCAAAGCCTGTCCACAACTGCATTCCGCCCGGAAAAACTGCTGTTCAGCTCATTCATGATACGGGCAAAGTTCGTCATACGCACAGGCACTTCCTGTTCCATTAGAGCGTTTGCAATGCACCCGGCAAGGAAACTCTTGCCGGTGCCCACACTGCCCCAGAGGAGCAGGCCTAGGTTCTCTGCACGCATGGTTTGCCATCGCCCCACATAGCGGTGTGCGTAATGCATTTGAGGGGCACGGCCATCGTCGTTTTCAAAGTTCCAGTCGAGCATTGCCGTATCCGAGAAGCCCTCTGCTTTCAACCGTCGGACAAGTTCGCTGTGCGTTTGCTGACGAATAGCGACTTCCTGTTGCTCTCGCTCCATCTTACGACACCGGCAATCTACGGGATGCCTGTTCTTTCCCATCAGGACAAAGTTTTTTGCAAAGAACGCTTCTTTTGGCGTATGACATTTTCCGCAATAAAGCAGGCCGTCTTTGCCATAATAGTCCCCATTCGATTTGGAAACTGCGGGAATGACCGATTCTAAAACGGTCTTGCCGTTTGTCATAAGCTTTCTCCTTCCCGAAATTCATACAGTGGAACATTTCTTTGTTCTGTAGGGTGGTTAAAACTCAGTTGGTTCTTATTCAGGTAGTTAGGTGGGCATTTTTGCACAATCATATTGGTCATTTCTGCACAGTCTGATGAGCCAGAAATGCGCAGAGTGGCAGCGCATTTTTGCGCTGTATGCGGAATTTTGAGAAAAATTCTGCTGGGCTTTGAAAAACCGCTGCGAGTCCGCTCAATAAGGCCGGCATTCGTTAGTTCTGTAAGAGAACGCGTTATACTGGAGAAGCTGCACCCAAGGGTTTGTGCCAGCTTTGGAATCGGATAGACCACATAAATCCGGCCCTGTTCATCGGTCCAGTTGTTTTTTCGGGAAAGTGTTGCCCGGTCGAGCAGAAGTGCGTACAGCAGCTTCGCTGTATGGCTTAATTGGGTGTCCAGCAAAAACTTTGGAAATGGCAGATACCGGGGTAGCGGAGTACAAACGGTCAAATCATCAAACAAGCCAATCACCCTCCCTGTCTCTGCGATTCCAGCATTTTCAGGTGCTTCGAGCGGATAAATTCCAGATAGCGCTGCAGATTGTCAGAATACTTCTCAATTTGCTTCCAGTTTTCCGGCCCTGTCAGAAGATCTGGGCACTCTCGAAACGTGAGTTCCCAATTCTCGATAAAGGCGTCATAAGCACCTTCAACCGCAGCGATGTGGATGGAATGATCCGCAGATGCTTCAACAGATTTTTTCAGGACTTTTTGATCACTTTCGGTCAGTGCCCTTTTGTGCCCTTGTACTTTTTTTGAAATGCCGATCAGAAATCGACTTCCGTCATCATCAAAAGATTCGACCTTCACGGAAGGGCTTTTTGTAGAGGAAGCAAGCTGCTTATCTCGCTTACTTTTAGGCTTGCGAAGTTCTGCAACGATTTCCGACCGCTGTTCCTTCGGAGCCTTAGCGATGGCACAGATCTCACGGTCAGCAGCTTTGATTTTCCCGTTCAGAATTTCCTCCCGGGCACCGGGTGCTGCTTCATCGGCAGCCTCCACGCCGTTCATGTACTTTTCGGCTCGCTGCACATAACCCTCGCTGGTGCCGGTCTCGTTTGCAATCCGCTGCCGCGTAACGTGGCTTCCGGATTTGTTTTGGCAGGGATCATTTTGATCCGTGGCATTTTTCTTGGCGGATGTGTACTGATTTCCGCGGTTTTGAGAGACCTGTTTTTCCGCTTCATACCGCTTTCTAATCAGATACTTTCTACGCTCGGGTGTCAGGTTGCGCCGCCCAAGCTAGTGGTTGCAGATCCAGATCAGAGCTTCCTGACGGCTGGAAAACTCCATTTCTTTGATCTCATATTCGATAAACGAATGCTTCCGCAGGATGTTGTAGTGGTTATGCCCGTCCAGAATGGTTTTGTTCCACACAATGATCGGGTCTGTGAGCTTTCCGTCTCGAATCATGTTCATTTCAAGCTGCTGGACCTCCTCAAAACTCAGCGGCAAAATTTGAGCGGAAAACTCGGGGTCTATTTTGAGACTGCTTAGTTTCAGCATATTGTTCGCCTCCTTTGACAACAGTGTACCGGTTTCCGCAGCAAAAGTTTATGGACTCGTAGTCCAAGTTACCCACCCTCTTAGTCCATGCGTTGTATACAATGATGCAAAATAAAAAATCCGAGCCAATTCTACGATGCTATAGTGTCATGTGGGTCAGATCAGGGAAACGATGAAATTTGATAAGCTCAAAAAATAGTGTTATTTTTAATTATGACGTGAAAATTTGTAAAAAGCACTTGACATTGATAATCAAATCAGAGTATACTTGACTCAGGGACAGAGTGAAATCCGCTCTGTCTTTCTTTTTCAAAAGCTTTTGTTCTTTATTGCACGTGACAACAGAGGTGTGAAATGAATCTTGGAGAAATTGCAGATATCCGTAGCGGACTTGTCCTTTCTCGAAAACAGGCAAGAGCTGACTCCCCGCAGGCGATACGATACCACCAACTTAGTCTACGGGCAGTAAAAGCGGAAGGTGAGATCGCTCCTGCTGAATTGGAACCGTACTTTGCGAAAGAACCATTGTCCATGGACTATCTGACGCAGCCAAATGACATTGTAGTGCGCTTGACTGCCCCCTACACAGCAGTTTTGATTGACGACACCACACGCAACTTGGTGATCACGTCGAATTTTGTCGTAATTCGCATTCGGGGAACAGAGCTTGTGCCGGGGTATCTTTATTGGTATCTGAACACGCCGAAGGCAAAAAGGCAGATCTATCAAAATACCACCAAAAGTATGATCAGCTCCGTAAACGCAAGGTATTTTTGCCGCTTGGAGCTTCAGCTGCCATCGCCGGAAATACAACGCCAGATGGAAGCGCTTCGCTTGCTGGCACAGCAGGAACTACGCCTTCTGCGTAAGTTGGAAGTTGAAAAGCGAAGCTGCTATGAGGCGATGCTGGAACAAATGAATCACGCACAGAGGAAAGGATAACGACTATGACGACAAAATCGGAAATCGAACGCGTTCTTTGGAACGCCTGCGACAGCTTTCGCGGTAAAATTGACAGTTCCCGTTATAAGGACTACATTCTTTCCATGCTGTTCGTAAAATATCTGAGCGACGTTTCGGAGGAAAAGCGAGAGCAATACCGGGAGCAATACGACGGTGATGAACGCCGTGTCGAGCGTGCCATGAGCCGGGAGCGCTTCAAGCTGGACGATACATCTACGTTTGGGTACCTTTATAAAAATCGCCATGATTCCGAAATCGGGCTGAAGATCAACACGGCACTGGCTTCTATTGAAGATCATAACAGCAGCAAGCTTCGGAACGTGTTTCGCTCCATCGATTTCAACTCCAATGTGGACTTTGGTACAGACATCAAGGTAAAAAATGCGACCCTCTGCAACCTGCTGGAAGACTTCCACGGACTTGACCTGCGTTCTTCTGCGCTGGACGGTTCTGACATTATCGGTGACGCCTATGAATATATGATCGGCAACTTTGCTTCGGACGCCGGCAAGAAGGGCGGAGAGTTCTTTACGCCGAGCAAGGTCTCCGAACTGGCAGCGGCATTGGTAGATCCGCAGGAAAATGACCGTATCTATGACCCGACCTGCGGCAGCGGTGGTCTCCTGCTCAAGGCATGCAAGCGCGTGCCGGACGGAAAAGTGGCAGTTTACGGTCAGGAATTAAACGCACAGACATGGGCTCTGTGCAAGATGAATATGTTCCTGCACGAGGTAGACGATGCCCGCATCTGGCAGGGCGATACCCTGAGCAATCCGCAGAACATCGAAAACGATAATCTGATGCTGTTCCAGTGCATTGTGGCAAACCCGCCATTCAGTTTGGACAAATGGGACAGCGGCTTCCTTTCCAATGCGGTTCTGGATGCCAAGGGAAAAAAGCCGGAAAAAATGAACGCTTCTCTGGACCCATGGGGGCGCTTTGATTGGGGCGTTCCGCCATCTTCCAAGGGTGATTATGCTTTTGTTCTGCATATGCTCAACAGCCTTGACCACAGTCATGGCCGAATGGCTGTCGTGCTGCCCCACGGTGTACTGTTCCGCGGTGCGAGCGAAGGCAAAATTCGCCGCCAGATTGTTGAACACAACCTTCTGGATGCTGTGATCGGTCTGCCTGCCAACCTGTTTTATGGCACGGGTATTCCGGCCTGCATTCTGGTGTTCCGCAAGGATCGCATTAGCTGCGGTGTCGATAATGTTCTGTTCATCGACGCTTCCGCAGAGGGCAACTTCGAAAAGGGCAAAAACCAGAACCTTCTGCGGGACACGGACATCCAGAAAATTGTGGATACCTACAAAAAGCGTGAAACCACACCGAAATACAGCTATCGTGCAACGCTGGATGAAATCCGGGAGAACGACTACAATCTGAACATTCCCCGCTATGTGGATACTTTTGAAGAGGAAGTTCCTGTAGATATTCAGGCGGTGAAGAAAAATATTGCGGATATCGAAGTTGAACTGGCACAGGTACAGGAGCAGATGAAAAAGTATCTGGACGAGCTGGGACTGTAAACAAGTTAGGAGATCCGAACAATGGTTGAAGTTGACTTTTTGAAACATACTTATACCTGCCCTTTTTGTGGAAGGGAGCAGGTGTATTGGTCGTCACACTCTTCGGAGGATGTAGGATATTACAGTACTTGGAGCAATGATAATGTTCCGACTGTCGCACGAGATGCGGAGTTTAAATTTTACTGTTTTAAATGCAATAATAATGCTTGCGAAAAAGTAACAGTGATAGGAAAAGGCAGATTCACAGACACCGTAATAAGTATCGTTCCTCAGTATGTACACAAGCACTACCCGAGTTATATTCCTCAGCAAATTCGTAATGATTACGAAGAAGCCAATATGATTTTAGATAAAAGTCCTAAAGCGGCGGCGACACTTTTGCGCCGTTGCTTACAAGGAATGCTTCATGATTTTTGGAATATTCATGAAAAAAATCTTAATGCTGAAATTACGACATTAAAGAATAAAGTTCCAACGTCTCAGTGGAATGCGATTGATGGATTACGCAAGATCGGTAATATTGGTGCCCATATGGAACAGGACGTTGACCGTATTGTTGAAGTTGATGCAAATGAAGCACAGAAATTGAACCGATTGATTGAACTGCTAATTGAAAAATGGTATATTGCACGGCATGATGAAGAGTTACTGTATGCGGAAATTTGTGATATTTCAGATGAAAAGCAAGACCAAAGAAAGCGGGGTACAGAATAATGTTGCTATCTGAAGATGAACAAGTTTCGCAGGCATATAAAAACGGACCGCTAGGAAGTGTTCCTATTGACTGGGAAAAAACACCTTTTTCTGAACTGTTTGTGAGCTTTATCGAATATACAAACGATTTGGATCGTTTTCCATTATATAGCTTAACAATTGAAGATGGTGTTACTGCGAAAACGGAACGTTATGAACGTAGTCATCTTGTGAAGAAGAAAAATCTTTACAAAGTGGTTCGTCCAAATGATTTTGTGTACAATCCAATGAACGTTCGTTTTGGTGCGATTGCACGATATAAAGGCTCTTCCCCTGTGGCTGTTTCTGGATATTATGATGTTTTTTCTTCAGTTCACGAAAGTGATTCAGTGTTCATGGAAAATTTTTTGACCTTTGCTCCGATAATCAGCTACTACAATAAGGTCTCGACCGGCTCACTTATAGAAAAGCAACGGGTACATTTCTCTAAATTCTTGAAATTCGCCTTTCCTCTACCTTCTTTACAGGAACGCAAAAAAATTGCTGCCATCCTCTCCACACAGGACAAAGTGATTGAGCTGAAAGAAAAGCTCCTTGCTCTAAAACAGCAGCAGAAAAAGTATCTGATGCAGCAACTGCTTATGCCAAAAAACAAAGAGAAATCATTCAAAGCCATTCATCTCAGTGACATATCTTGCCTGATAAATAAGCATATCGATGGTCAGAAATATAATTATGTCAGTACCGAAAATATTAGTCCAAACTTAAGCGGAAAGGTTTTATTTGATGAATCAAACATCGAAATCTCTGGAGTTGGCTTTAATGCAGGAGATATTTTAGTTGGAAATATCCGTCCCTATCTTAAAAAAGTTTGGAGGGCAAACAAAGATGGTTTATGTAGCACAGATGTCCTCGTTTTTAAACCCATCGGTATTTCCAGCGAATTTTTATATTATTTAATTGCAAACGATAACTTCTTTTTTAATGTAATGACGACCGCTAAAGGAAGCAAAATGCCTCGTGGAGATAAGAAGGCGATTATGAGCGCCAAGATGTTAATTCCAGAGTCGAGAATTGAACAAAATTTTATTGTTGAAATTTTAAGCACTGCTGACCATGAAATCAACCTGCTCCAAGAATCCATCGAGGCTGAAAAGCAGAAGAAAAAGGCACTGATGCAGTTGTTATTGACGGGAAAAGTGAGGGTGAAATGAAGTGGATTTAACGGAATATTTTATAAAATTGGCGTTTTTTCTTGTTCCAGGATTTATCTCATGGACCGTATACTCCATTCTTGTCAATCGAAAGGAAACGGAAAGTATTTCAACCGTTATTCGTGCATTCGGGTGTTCGATTGTAGATTATATGTTCGGGAACTTATTAATTATGGTGATAAATGCCGTACTCGAATTGATTTGCATCAAGACGGGCTGGGGGGCAATGTCGATTACCGAGATTATAAATCATCCCGGGACTACGATTCCACAAGAAAATTTAATAGCTGCACTCATTGTTGGCTTTCCCTTTGCGTTTGCTTTGGCAAAAGTGGATAGTGAAAACATTATTTTCTTCATAGCAGAAAAACTAAATATAACCTCTCGCTCAGGTAATACAGAAGTTTGGGATAATTTGTTTCTAGCACAACCGTGGATTATTTATAGAGATTTGATTACAAAGCACGTTTTTTATGGCTGTGTGCAAGAATATTCTGATAAACAAGATATTCACGAAATATTGTTGAGCAATGTTACCGTTTGGAATTCAGATGGAAGTGAGAGTTATTCGATGAAAAAAGTGTATCTTGCACGTAATATCAATGAATTTACAATAGAAATTGCAGATTATAATAAAGGAGAATAAAAACAATGTATGAAAAGAGACCGATGTCGGAAAACTATACCATTAAAAGCAGACGTCCTTCCACCCCTCCAAAAGACAAGGGAACCCCGCCGACAACGCCTAACCCGAATCCCGAGTACAAACCGCCGATTTTCAAGAAAGATTAAATTCTGATGGAGGTCACCATGAACCTCGATAAATCCATTTACTCCGAAGCTAACATCAGCAAAAAGCCTGCGCTGGAACTGCTGCAGGCCATGGGGTATACATATCTCTCCCCGGAAGAATGCCGTCAGCAGCGCGGAAGTGGCTACCGGGTGCTGTTGCGGGATGTGCTGCGCGGTCAGCTGCGGAAACTGAACCGCTATACCTACGGCGGTGTGGAAAATGAATTTTCTGCAGTCAACATTGAGCACGCCATGGATGATCTGGAAATACCGCTGACGGACGGCCTTGTGCGCACCAGCGAGAAAATCTATGATGCGCTTATGCTGGGCAAAAGCTATCCCGAAACTGTAGGCGAAGGGCGGCTGCTGAACTTCAACTTGAAGTACATTGACTGGGAGGACCCGACGCAGAACCTTTACCATGTCACGGAAGAATTTGCGGTGGAAAGCGCCGATGGACAGCATGATGCCCGCCCGGACATCGTGCTGTTTGTCAATGGAATTCCGTTTGCGGTGATTGAGTGCAAGGCTCCGGATATCCCGGTGGAACAGGCCATTGAGCAAACCTGCCGTAACCAGCAGTCTCACTATATCCCCCAGCTTTATGCGTTTGCGCAGATCGTAATGGCGACCAATAAAAACGAGGTACGCTATGCGACAACGGGAACGCCGAAAAAATTCTGGAGCATCTGGAAAGAGCAGGATGCAGATTTCCTGAACCGGAAAATGGCTCAGCTGATCCCGAATCGGACACCAACGGTGCAGGATAAAGATATTGTTTCCCTGTTTACACCGGTCCGTTTGTTGGAACTGACAAAGTATTTCGTGCTGTTTGACTACAATGTGAAAAAGATCTGCCGATATCAGCAATATTTTGCGGTAAAGGAAATTCTGCACACAGTCAAGCAGCGGGATGAAAAAGGAAATCGGCGCGGCGGTGTGATCTGGCATACACAGGGCAGCGGAAAAAGTCTGACCATGGTGATGGTGGCGAAATATTTGCTGCTGGAGCTGCAGGCAGACCATCCACGCGTAGTGATCGTCACCGACCGAAAAGAGCTGGATAAGCAAATCACGGCGACATTCGCGCACACGCGGCTTCGCCCTGCGCGTGCTACCAACGGGCGGCATCTGCTGGGATTGGTTACGGATGAGCGGGTGGACATCGTCACCAGCATCATCAACAAATTCAGCACTGCCGAACGGCTGGACGGTTGCAACAAATCTCGGGACATCTTTGTTCTTGTGGACGAAAGCCACCGCTCCAATTACGGCAAAATGTCACATAAAATGCGGACGGTTTTTCCAAACGCCTGCTATATCGGTTTTACAGGAACGCCCTTGATGAAGAGCGAGAAGAACACCTTGAAAAAGTTTGGCGGACTGATTCACAAGTATACGATTCAGGACGGTGTAGCCGATGGTGCAATTGTTCCACTGATCTATGAAGGCCGCTTTGTGGAACAGAAAGTTGACGAAAAGAACATCGACCTATGGTTTCAGCAAACGACAAAACGTCTGACGGAATCACAGAGGGATGATCTCGCCCGGAAATGGAGCAGCATCCGACGACTGACCTCTACGGATGCACGCATCAAACGGATCGCTTTGGACATCAACGAGGACTTTTGCCAAACCTATAAAAATACAGGCTTCAAGGGAATGGTCGCCACCAATTACAAGCGGGATGCCGTTCGGTATCTGGAATGCTTTGAGCAATTTGGCGATCTGAACTGCGCTGTCGTGATCTCGGCCCCGGATCTGCGCGAGAGCGTGGATGATGCAGATGAAGGAGCAGACGACAAGGTAGTTGCCTACTGGAATCGGATGATGCAGCGCTATGGCAGTGCCGATGATTATGAAGAAGCAATCAAGGCACAGTATCATGCCGGAGAACTGGATCTTGTGATCGTGTGCAGCAAATGGCTTACCGGCTTTGATGAGCCGCTCTGCCAAGTGCTTTACTTGGACAAAGAACTTAAGGAGCACGGTTTGCTTCAGGCCATTGCCCGCACAAATCGCCTGTGTGAGGGCAAAAGCTATGGAATGATCGTGGATTACCGGAGCCTGATCAAAAAATTGGATGAGGCAATGGAACTTTACAGTGGTGCCGGGCTGGAAAACTTTGACGGGCATGATCTGAAAGGCGTTGTGGTAGATGTGCTCTCTGCGATTGGAACGGTACGCAGCGATTATTCCGTACTGATGGAGTTGTTTTCGGCTGTTCCCGGTCTGACACTTGCCGGAACCGATGCAGAGGCGGTAGAGGTTTTCTTGGCGGACAGTTCGAAGCGGGGAGAGTTTTACAAACGGCTGTGTAACTTTGGTCGCTCCTTGAATCTTGTTCTGAATTCTGAAAAAGCCTATGAGGCGCTGGCAGTGGAAGAGCGGGAAAAATATATCAAAGCATTTGGCTTTTTCTCTGCGGTACGGCGCAGCGTGAAACCTCGTTATGGGGATTCAATCGACAATCGGGAATACGAACCTCTGATGCAAAACTTGCTGGACGTACACCTTTCAGTAGAGGGTCTGAAGCGAATCACCGAGCCGGTAGACATTCTGGACAGAGATGCGTTTGAAAAGGAATTAAACGAGTTAGGCTCACTGCGTGCCAAAGCTGATGCGATTCGCACACGGCTCGCCAAGAGTATCAATACGAAGTATCAGGAGAACCCAGCATACTATGAAAATTTTTCCAAGCGCATCAAGGAAGCGCTTGAGCTGTATAAAGCCCGGACGATAACGGAGGCAGAATATCTGGCCAAGATGCGGGATATTCTGGAGGATTACCGCACGGGAAAAAGCGCTATCGCATACCCGGATCGTATCCGAGCCAATGTCCATGCACAGGCGTTCTATGGTGTACTGACCGCGATTTTCTCCAATGAAAAATTGTCAGTGGAGCCTGATTTTGCCGCCGAGATGGCACTGGATATTACGACAATCATCGAAAAGCATAGCCAGGTGGACTGGACCCATAACCTGACGATTCATGATCGAATCTCACAGGATATTGATGATCTGTTTTACCGCTACCAAAAAGAAAGGGGCCTGGTACTTTCTTTTGATGTGATCGACATGATTATTGAGAATGTTAAAACAGTTGCGTTGCGGAGGTTTGCATGATACAGTTTTGTGAAGTTGAGACGGAGCATGGGTGTATCTGCTATCAGCTGGAACGAAAAAATGTACGCAATATCAACCTTCGGATTCGGACAGATGCCTCTGTTTATATTTCTGCTCCGAAAGATGTTCCGGAAAGTGTTGTTACGCAATTCGTGAAACGACGTAGCCGTTACATTGCTGAGGCACAGCAGCATTTTCGAGAATTCCAACAGTATGCACCGCAGCCTCGACATTACATCAGTGGGGAAAGCTTTTCCGTTTTGGGGCGCAGTCTGCGTCTGCAGGTAGAGCAAGGAAAAAAAGACGATATACGTTCCGATGGCGTTTATCTCTATCTTACCGTAAAAGACACAGAAGATCAGGAACAAAAAAAGCGTCTTGTTGACTGTTATCTGAATAAGATGTGTCGCGAAATATTTCAGCAGACGGTGGATCAGCTTTATCCAATATTTCGAAAATATGATGTGCCATTTCCACGAATCCATATTCGATCGATGGATACTCGCTGGGGATCTTGTCTTCCACAGAAAGCTATCATTACATTGAACCGGCACTTGCTCGAAATGCCCGTCAGTTGCATTGAATATGTAGTATTGCACGAGTTTTGTCATTTTCTGTACCCAAACCACTCGAAGGATTTTTATGCGATCCTGACAACACTCATGCCCGATTGGCAGCAACGCAAAAAACTGTTAGACAAAAATGCACAGTTTGAATGGAGTCAAAAATATGAAACATTTTGTGGTGGTGAGAGCTGAAGGGTATATGACCAGCAGACCCGCAAGCAGTGTCTTCGTATATACAAAGACCATTTTGCGTTGCAAAATGCTTGTTGGGAAATCCCAAACCCTTGAACTACATCCGATGGATGCAGGCTACGCGTTTTTTGCAAAACGCTCTTTCAGCACACCACAGGAATGCGCAGCCATCACGGAATTGTGATGATTACAGGGATTGGGATTGCATCCCAACAAGCGAATGAACACAGCAGAATTTTAATTCTGCGTGCGAATTTAGCCTTTGTGCGCACAAAGGCTCTGCTTGCCACGGTTATGGTTCTGCGAATGCGATTGAGAAACTTTTCATTCGCATTGCAAACCGGGTGGCACTTTTGTATAATTGGTTCAATGAACACACGCATAAAATCGGAGAGGCTGTCCGATTAAAAATTCTAAAAATGCGCTATTGCAGGCCACTGGGAGGAATAGCATGAACAAGCAGCAACTCGCATCGAAAATCTGGGAATCTGCCAACAAGATGCGCTCTAAAATCGAAGCCAACGAGTACAAGGATTACATTCTGGGCTTCATGTTTTATAAATTTCTGTCGGACAAAGAAGTCAAATGGCTGAAAGAGAATGACTGGACAGACGAATATCTGCCGGATTTGACCGAAGACGATGCCGAAACGCTGGATACCGTTCGGAAGAATGTCGGCTATTTTATCGCCTATGAAAATCTGTTTTCCACATGGATCAGCAAAGGCAGCGACTTCAAGGCTGACGACGTAACGGTAGCATTGCAGGCATTCAGCCGTTTGATTGACCCGCACCACAAAAAGGTGTTTGACGGTGTCTTTGCTACGCTGCAAACCGGCCTGTCCAAACTGGGTGAAAGCTCCGGTGCGCGGACAAAGGCCATTCGCGACCTGATCTATCTCATCAAAGATATTCCCATGGACGGCAAGCAGGATTATGATGTTCTCGGCTTTATCTACGAATATCTGATCAGCAACTTTGCAGCAAACGCAGGCAAGAAGGCCGGCGAGTTCTACACGCCGCACGAAGTTTCGCTGCTCATGTCTGAAATCGTGGCGTACCACCTGAAAGACCGGGAAGAGATCAAAATTTACGACCCCACCAGCGGTTCCGGCTCACTGCTGATCAACATTGGTCAGTGTGCCGCACGGTATATGGGCAATGGCAACAACATCAAATACTACGCACAGGAGTTGAAGGAAAACACCTACAACCTGACCCGCATGAACCTTGTCATGCGCGGCATTCTGCCCGACAACATTGTAACTCGCAACGGCGATACGCTGGAGGAAGATTGGCCGTACTTTGAAGAAAACGACCCGGTCAACACCTACGACCCGCTGTTTGTGGATGCGGTGGTATCAAATCCCCCATATTCGCAGGCGTGGAATCCGAACGACAAAGAGAACAACCCGCGCTTTTCGGATTACGGCCTTGCCCCCAAAGGCAAGGCAGACTACGCCTTTTTGCTGCACGACCTGTATCACATCCGCAATGACGGCATTGTGACCATCGTTCTGCCCCACGGTGTTCTATTCCGTGGCGGTGAAGAAGGTACAATTCGCAAAAATCTGATTGACCACAACAACATTGATGCAATCATCGGTCTGCCCGCCAATATTTTCTTCGGCACAGGCATTCCCACCATCATCATGGTGCTGCGGAAGAATAAAAAGGATTCGGACGTTCTGATTATTGATGCGTCTAAGGGCTTTGAGAAGGACGGCAAAAACAACAAGCTGCGTGCCTGTGACATCAAACGCATTGTGGATGCTTACAAGGAACGCCCGGAGAAAATCGAAAAGTTCGCACGCAGAGTATCCCGCGCAGAGATTATCCAGAATGATTACAACCTGAACATCCCCCGGTATGTGGATTCCTCGGAAAAGGCTGAGAGCTGGGATATTTACGCTTCCATGTTTGGCGGCATTCCCGAGGCCGAACTGCAAGACCTATCTGCATACTGGACTGCATTCCCGCACTTGAAAGCGGCTCTGTTCAGCCCGGACAACGAAGCGTATTGCCATCTGAATGTGCAAAACCTGAAAAACGCAGTTCTGAACCACCCGGATGTGGTGGCGTTCAAGACCGCTTTCCAGAATGCTTTCGGTGACTTTGATGCCTACTTGAAGTCCGCACTCATCGACGGCATGACGCAGCTGAATGCTGCCGGCGAGGAAGAACGCCTGAGCCGGGAGATCTTTGCACGGCTGGCAGGAATTCCGCTGGTTGACCGCTATGCAGCATACCAGCTTTTGGACGATGACTGGAAGAAAATCGCCATTGACCTTGAAATCATCCAGACCGAGGGTTTTGCCGCAACCAAGCAGGTAGACCCCAACATGGTGCTGAAAAAGGATGCCGAAGTACAGGACGGCTGGGTGGGTCATGTGCTGCCCTTTGAGTTGGTGCAGAACGTTAAAATGCACGAGGAAGTAGCAGCGCTGCGGGCAAAGGAAACCAGACTCTCCGAAATCGCCGGAGAATATGAAAGCCATCTGGACGAACTGAGCGAGGAGGACAAGGAGCAGAACTTTGTGAATGACGCAAAGGACGCCTTTGTTGCCGCTGAGGTCAAAAAGGCCATCAAGGCGCGGGAAGTAGAGCCTGCCACTTTGAGCATCCTGAAAGATGTGGACGCGCTGTTTGCCGAGGAAAAGACCCTGAAAAAGAAAGTCAAGGACGACAGTGCGGCACTCCATCAGCGCACCAAGAGCGTGATCGAGCACCTGACCGATGAAGAAGTGTGTGACCTGCTGCACCGCAAGTGGATCTTGCCCCTGATGGAAAATCTGAACAGCCTGCCGGATGCCGTTCTGGACGATTTTGTGAAGCAGTTGGATGCCGTCTGCAAGAAATACGAAACCACCTTTGAGGACGTAGAGAGCCAGATTGCCGATACCGAGCACGAATTGCTGGGGCTGCTGGACGATTTGCAGGGAAATGAATTTGACATGAAGGGCATTGCAGAACTCAAAAAGTTGCTGGGAGGTGAATGATTATGCAGGATAACGGGAAGAAACCTGCCCTCCGGTTCAAGGGCTTCACTGACCCTTGGGAACAGCGTAAGCTGGATGAAGCGTTTGATTTTACAGTTCCAAATAATACGCTTTCCCGTGCTGAACTAAACCAAGAAAGTGGTTCTGTTCGGAATGTCCACTATGGCGATGTCCTGATAAAATATGGCTCTGTGTTAGACGCTCAGAACGATGAACTTCCGTTTATAACCGGGAGAAGCAAAGACGATTTCAAAGGTGCACTTCTGCAAAACGGAGATATCATCATTGCTGATACTGCTGAAGATGAAACGACCGGAAAAGTCTGTGAAATCGTCAATATTCAGGATAAAGATGTTGTGGCAGGACTTCATACGATGGTGTGTCGTCCCAAAAATAAAACAGCAGAAGGCTATTTCGGCTACTACATGAATTCAAGCTCCTATCATCACCAGCTTTTACCGTTGATGCAGGGCATTAAAGTTCTATCCCTTAGTAAAACCAATGTTCAAAAAACAACAGTGAAATACCCGAAAGATAAAGCAGAGCAACAAAAAATTGCAGATTGCCTTAGACGTATTGACACCCTTATCACCCTTCATCAGCGTAAGTATGAGAAGCTAGTGAATATCAAAAAGTCCATGCTGGACAAGATGTTCCCCCAAAATGGGGCATCTGTACCGGAAATTCGCTTCAAGGGTTTTACTGACCCTTGGGAACAGCGTAAGCTGTCAGATATTGTTGAAAAGGTTACAGAGAAAAACGCAGGGTTGCAATATATAGAGACATTCACAAACTCTGCTGAATTTGGAATTATCAGCCAGCGCGATTTCTTTGACCATGATATTTCAAAAATAGGAAGTTTGGATGGCTATTATGTTGTTCATAATGAGGATTTTGTTTATAATCCACGAATTTCTGTTACCGCGCCAGTCGGCCCAATTAACCGCAATAAACTGGGACGAACTGGCGTAATGTCGCCGCTTTATACTGTATTTCGACCGCATGACATTGATACGACCTACCTCGAACACTTTTTCAAAAGTGGATATTGGCATTCCTTCATGAATTTCAACGGCGATTCCGGTGCGAGGTCTGACCGTTTTTCCATCAAGGATAGTGTGTTCTTTGAAATGCCGATTCCAACACCAGATATAGAAGAGCAAAAGAAGATTGGCGAGTTTTTGACACAACTTGATACCCTTATCACCCTTCATCAACGTAAGTTGGAAAAGCTGCAAAACATCAAGAAATCCTGTCTTGAAAAGATGTTTGTATAAAAATAAGTGGTGCAATTTGCCCATAATCAGAAGATGGACGTATCGGCGTTTGTTGTTTGGCTAAGGGAGCAACGCAATTTCTCTTGCCCGTTCAGAATATGCAAAACAGGCTGATGAATAAAAATCAAGGCAACGTCAAACGCTTGGAACTGCTGCGTTTTAAAGCTATCGGGAGTCAAAAATCAAAATTTGAACCGAATACGCAAAACCGAGAGTGAAATTTTCAGCGAACATTCGGTAGGCGGTGGAAAATAGCTGCTGAAAGTGTGCATTTGCTCCTACTTGGGAACAGCGTAAGTTAGGAGATTTATGTGTAGAATTCAGAAGCGGTGAGTTTATTAGTGCATCAGATATTACAGAGACTGGAGAATACCCTGTTTTTGGAGGAAACGGATTGCGCGGTTTTACAGATCGCTTTAACCATGATGGAGAATATACTTTGATTGGTCGTCAAGGGGCTCTTTGTGGGAACGTGAATTTTGCCGTAGGAAAATCATATTTCACTGAACACGCTATCGCTGTAAGAGCAGATAAAAAAAACCAAACTCGCTTTCTGTACTATCTGTTTTCAACGATGGATTTGGGGCAGTATTCTGGACAATCTGCTCAACCGGGATTGGCAGTTGGAAATCTTGTTGAGTTAAAAAGCACTTTGCCGGATAAACAAGAACAAGAGAAGATTTCCGGGGTTCTAACGGCATTAGATACCCTTATCACCCTTCATCAGCGTAAGCTGAAAAAGCTTGTACAAATTAGAAAAGCCTTCGCAGAGAGGTGCTTTTTGCAAAGTCGAAAGGAGTTCGTTATGGCGTTTACAAAAGAAGCCGATTTTGAAGAGGCGGTGGTAAAGCTCCTGATAGAACGCGGCTGGAAAGATGGTGTGCTGAAGAACTACACCGAACAGCAGCTGATCCAGAACTGGGCGAACATCCTTTTTGAAAACAACCGTGGCATTGACCGACTGAACGATTATCCGCTGACGGATGGCGAGATGCAGCAGATCATGGAACAGGTCATGAACGCGAAAACGCCGATGAAGCTGAATAAATTTATCAACGGCAAAAGTGTGCTCATCAAGCGTGACAATCCTGACGATAAGCTGAATTTCGGCAAAGAAGTGTCCCTGAAAATCTATGACCGTCTGGAAATTGCAGCCGGACTCAGCCGCTACCAGATTGCAGAGCAGCCAAAGTTCCCCACCAAGTCCAAAATTTTGAATGACCGCCGCGGCGATTTGATGCTGCTCATCAATGGTATGCCGGTCATTCACATGGAACTGAAAAAGAGCGGTGTTTCCATCAAACAGGCTTGCAACCAGATTGAAAAATACGCGGCAGAGGGCATTTTTACGGGACTGTTCTCGCTGGTGCAGATTTTTGTGGCCATGAACCCGGAAGAAACGGTCTACTTTGCCAATCCCGGCCCGGAAGGACAATTCAACCCCAGCTACTATTTCCATTGGGCGGACTTCTACAACGAGCCGATGAACGACTGGAAAGACGTTACAACGGCACTTTTGTCTATCCCGATGGCGCATATGTTGGTGGGCTTTTATACCGTTGCCGATGGTTCCGATGGCATTTTGAAGGTGATGCGCAGCTATCAGTACTACGCTGCCAGCAAAATTTCGGATGCCGTTTCCAAGGCGAAATGGGAGAATGACCAGCAGCGCGGCGGCTACATCTGGCACACCACAGGTTCCGGCAAGACCATGACTTCTTTCAAGTCCGCTCAACTGATTGCATCTTCCAAGGATGCGGACAAAGTGATTTTTCTGATGGACCGAATCGAGTTGGGCACTCAGAGCCTGAAAGAATACCGCAACTTTGCAGAGGAAAACGAGGAGGTGCAGGCTACCGAGAACACGGATGTTCTTGTGGACAAGCTGAAAAGTACTTCGCCGTCCGATACGCTCATCGTGACTTCCATCCAGAAGATGAGCAATATCAAGGATGATGCACAAAACAAGCTGAACCCCAACGACATTGCGCTGATCAACGCAAAGCGGTTGGTTTTTATCGTGGACGAGTGCCACCGTTCCACCTTTGGCGATATGATGCAGACCATCAAGCATACATTCCCGAAAGCACTGTTCTTTGGTTTTACCGGTACGCCGATCCAAGGCGAAAACCAGAAGAAAATGAGCACCACCGCCACCGTTTTCGGCAACGAACTGCATCGGTACAGCATTGCAGACGGCATCCGTGATCACAACGTGCTGGGCTTTGACCCTTACAAGGTGCTGACCTTCAAGGACAGCGACTTGCGGAAAGCGGTCGCACTGGAAAAAGCAAAGGCATATTCTGTGGACGAAGCTCTGGCCGACCCACAGAAGAGCAAGGTGTTTTATAAGTATCTGAATCTGCCGATGGCAGGCGGAAAAGATGCGCTCGGTGAGGAGATAAAGGGCATCGAGGATTATATTCCCAACACCCAGTATGAGGGCGAAGAACACCAAAAAGCCGTGGTGGAGGACATTTGCGAGAACTGGCAGACCCAGAGCCGCAACAGCAAATTTCATGCCATTTTTGCAACCTCTAGCATCCCGGAAGCCATCCAATATTACAAGAGGTTCAGAGAAGCTGCACCATGGCTGAAAGTCACCGCACTATTTGACCCCAACATTGACAACAACGGCAAAGGTATCACCAAAGAAGAAGGGCTAAAAGAGATCGTAGAAGACTATAACGCCCGCTATGGACAGGACTTCGGCATTCCGACCTTTGCCAAGATGAAAAAGGACATTGCGGCACGGCTGGCGCACAAATTGCCCTACCAGCGCATCGAGCGCACCCCGGAAAAACAGCTTGATCTGCTGATCGTGGTGGATCAGATGCTGACAGGCTTTGACTCCAAGTGGATCAATACACTGTATCTGGATAAGGTGCTGCAATACGAAAATCTGATTCAGGCGTTCTCCCGCACCAACCGACTGTTTGGCGATGACAAACAGTTTGGCACCATCAAGTATTACCGCCGTCCGCACACGATGGAGAAAAACATCGCAGATGCGGTAAAAGAGTATTCCGGCGATAAACCGTTTGGCCTGTTTGTAGATAAACTGGACAAGAACGTGGAAAAACTGAATGCCCTCTATGCGGAGATCAAAGATCTGTTTGTGTCGGCGGGCATTGAAGAGTTTTCGCAGATCCCTGCGGATATGGCAGAGCGCAAAAAGTTTGCCGACCTGTTCCAGTCCTTCAACGAAAATCTGGAAGCAGCTAAGGTGCAGGGCTTCGAGTGGGATAAGCCCATTGTGATCGTCAACGAGGATACAGATGAGAAAACAGAACTTCATGCAGACTTTGACGAGAGAGCGTTCAAAGTTTTGGCACTCCGCTATAAAGAGCTGTTCACGCCGAATCCAGATGGCGGTGAAAATGACCCGGACGATGACGTTCCCTATGCGGTGAACAGCTATCTGACCACCATTGATACTGCTGACATCGACACGGACTATATGAACTCCCGCTTTGAAAAGTACCTGAAAATTTTCTATCAGGAGGGTGCAGAAGCGGAAGCCATCCATCAGGCCGAAACGGAGCTGCACAAGACCTTTGCCACCCTCTCGCAGGAAGAGCAGAAGTACGCTAATATTTTCCTGCACGACATTCAAAGCGGCGCAGTGGTTCCGCAGCCGGGAAAGACCTTGCGGGAGTACATTGCCGAGTACATCGCCCAAAAGCAGAACGACCAGATCCACAAAGTAGCTGAAGTTTTCGGCTTGGACGAAAAGAAGCTGCGGGCATTCATGCGTGCAAACATTACCGAAGCCAACATTAACGAATTTGGCCGTTTCGATGACCTGAAAGCTACCGTAGATAAGGCAAAAGCAAAGGCATATTTTGAAGCAATCGAGGGCACAAAGCTTATTCCGCCCAAGGTGCCTGTCAAGTATGATAAACTCTTGCGCGAGTTCATCGTAAGTGGCGGATTTGATTTGAAAATGCCAAAAGAATCATAAAATGGGTGCAAAATCACCCTGCTGACCAAGAGCCGAGGCGCGTCCTCGGCTCTTTTTTCGCGCCAAAATCCCAAAACACACCTACTTGGGAACAGCGTAAGGTCGGAACGCTGATTGAAGATTATACTGAAAAAACTGTGACTCAGAATCAATATCCGGTTTTGACATCATCCCAGCAACAGGGAATTGTCCTTCAAGAAGATTATTTTGCAGATCGACAGGTAACAACGGATAATAATGTTGGCTACTATGTACTACCTAAGGGCTATTTTACTTATCGAAGCAGAAGCGATACGGATGTATTTGTTTTCAACCGAAATAACATCGTAGACAAGGGGATTATTAGCTATTACTATCCGGTTTTTGCTCCTAAATCTTGTGATTCAAACTTTCTTCTAAGGCGCTTGAATCACGGAATAAAAAAGCAGCTTTCAATGGCGGCAGAAGGTACCGGTCAAAAAGTTCTTGCACATGCAAAGTTCAAAAATATGGTGGTTGACGTTCCATCTCAATCCGAACAAGAAAAAATTGGAACAATTCTCGAAGAGTTGGATACCCTTATCACCCTTCATCAGCGTGAGCATATAAAACCGATTTTGGAGGTAAAACGTGTTAAACGAAATGAATGAAAACAACCTGTTCTGCGATTATTATGAGCAGTGGGTTGCTGTATACAAAGAGGGTGCAGTTCGCCCGGTTACATTGGATAAGTACAAAATGACCCTTTCTTGGGTAAAAAAACTCGCTCCTACTTTGAAACTCTGTGAGGTTTCCAGAGTGACCTATCAGCAGCTTTTGAACGATTATGCCGTAGGCCATGAGCGTCAGACCACGATGGATTTCCACCATCAGCTGAAAGGGGCTATCATGGATGCCGTGGATGATGGTCTGATTGTGAAAGACCCGACCCGGAAAGCGATCATCAAAGGCAAGCCCCCGGTGCCTAAAAAGGTGAAATATCTGAACCAGTTTGAACTGCATCTTTTGTTGAGCGACTTGGATCTACAAGGAAAACTCAACTGGGACTGGATGATTTTGCTGATTGCCAAAACCGGCATCCGCTTTTCCGAAGCTTTGGCGATCACTCCTGCGGATTTTGACTTTTCGCACCAGATGCTTTCCATCAATAAAACATGGGATTATAAGGGGAACGGCGGATTTCTGCCGACAAAAAATAAATCGTCTGTCCGTAAAATTCAAATTGACTGGCAGACGGTGATTCAGTTCGCAGCACTGGTAAAAGACGTTCCTGAAGATAAGCCGATTTTCGTGTTCAAGGAACACGCCTACAATTCCACTGTTAACGATGTTCTGGAACGGCACTGCGACCGGGCCAAGATCCCGGTCATCTCGGTACATGGTCTGCGGCATACCCACGCTTCGGTGCTTTTGTTTGCAGGGGTATCCATTGCAAGCGTAGCAAGGAGGCTGGGGCATTCCAGCATGACAACCACGCAGAAAACCTACCTGCACATCATTCAGGAACTGGAAAATCAGGACATCGACCTTGTAATGCGGTCACTCTCTGGATTAAGCTGATAAAATAATCAACCATCGCTCGCGCTGGTGAAGGATGATAAGAGAAAAGCCAAACCTCAAGCTGTACAGGATGTACGGTGAGGTTTGGCTTTTTGGTATCAGCTGCTCTTTTGATTTTCGTTCATAATTCTTCTGGCTCGTCCGCGCGTGGTGTCCTCAAAGGTTTCATCCTCGCTGAATCGCAGCCAATAGGGGTCTTCCATCAGGCAGGCGTTGGTGCGTTTGACGATTTCCCATGCATTGTAGTCCGGCAGACCCATCATTTTCAGAATTTCCTTGCAGTCCATCCGATTTTTCGGAAAGATTCGTTTCTTTGCCCAAACCACCACATCGACTAGCGGCAC
>ENA-OPVU01000652-OPVU01000652.1-human-gut-metagenome-genome-assembly--contig:-NODE-652-length-21774-cov-2.417330_pt1 | contig 21774 bp, 18 predicted proteins | sample MGYA00241497_ERZ501986 | MGnify/ENA primary metagenome ERZ501986 (study PRJEB25962, sample SAMEA2042995) | human gut metagenome | biome: human gut; feature: human-associated habitat; material: faeces...
TGTGTCAACACACCCTGGCTTGCATCTACAAGAATAACCGCCAGATCAGCAAAGGAAGCTCCTACTGCCATATTTCGCGTATATTCTTCATGTCCCGGTGTGTCAGCCACAATAAAAGAACGGCGCTCTGTCGTAAAATAACGGTAAGCAACATCAATGGTAATTCCCTGCTCCCGCTCCGCCATCAGCCCGTCCAGCAAAAGACTGTAATCTATTTCACCACCTCTGGATCCCACTTTGGAATCCAGCTCAAGCGCGCGTTCCTGATCCGCAAAAAGCAGTTTTGCATCATAGAGCATATGTCCGATCAGTGTAGATTTTCCATCATCCACACTTCCACATGTGATAAATTTTAATAACGCATTCATCCTAGAAATAGCCCTCCCTTTTCCGTTTCTCCATACTGGCCGCTCCACCATCCTTGTCAATAACACGGCTGGTACGCTCGGAAGATACCGCACTTAATGTTTCCTGAATAATGGCATCCAGGGTATCGGCATCCGACTCCACCCCGCCGGAAAGCGGATAACAGCCGAGTGTACGGAAACGTACTTTCTTATTTTCAATCTTTTCGCCTTCTCTTAACTTGAAACGATCATCATCAACCATAATTAACATTCCGTCTCTTTCAACAACTGGTCTTTTATCCGCAAAGTAAAGAGGTACGATATCTATATTTTCTCTCTTTATGTACTGCCATATGTCAGTTTCTGTCCAGTTAGAGATTGGGAATACTCTTATACTTTCACCCTTGTTAATACGCGAATTGTATAACTTCCACATCTCTGGTCTCTGGTTCTTAGGATCCCATGCGTGGTTTTCATTACGGAAAGAGAATATTCTTTCTTTGGCTCTCGACTTTTCTTCATCTCTACGTCCACCACCAAAAGCTGCTGTGAAACCATATTTATTAAGTGCCTGCTTTAATGCCTGTGTCTTCATAATATCTGTATACACTGAACCATAGTCAAAAGGATTAATTCCTTTCTTAACACCATCTTCATTGATATATTCTAACATTTCAATGCCAAGCTTCTTAGCTGTTTCATCTCTGAACTTAATCATTTCCTTGAACTTCCATGTTGTGTTAACATGAAGAAATGGAAATGGTGGCTTCTCCGGATAGAATGCTTTCATTGCAAGATGAAGCATTACTGAACTATCCTTTCCTATTGAGTAAAGCATAACCGGCTTTTCACACTCAGCCGCCACCTCTCTTATTATATATATTGCCTCAGCTTCAAGCTGATCAAGATGTGATAACTCTGCCATTCTTTTATCCGTCCTTTCTAGTATTTATTAGATTCCTTCTTATTAATTACTATCGTTTCCCTGCTTCCGTCTGTCTTATCTATATTCCAGTTAAGGAAGTCGCCTTTGGAAATAACGCTCATCTTACTTCCCATACCTCCCATATCTGCTCCAAGATAAAGTGCGATAGCTTCAAACTTACATTCCTTGATACAAGATGAACATCCCCAGCAGTCCTTAGGATACTTCATATATGCTTTCTTATCTTCTCCCATCTTAATAAGACTTCCCGGACAGACGATACTGCATTGTCCGCAGCCAGCACATTTCTCCTTATTAATTACTATGCTCATATGTCTCACCTCTTCCCACAAGATTTCTATATTTCACTTCTATCCTTCCGTCTACCTTTCTTGTATTAACATACTTAAGCCATTCATCTGACTTCTCTGGGTAATCAAGGTTCTCAGCAAAGCTGTGCCATCTTGTTTCTTTTCTTGCTTTCAAATGTTCTATAAGCACCTGACAGACTGTAAGTCTTTCCTTTAATTCATATACAAACATAAGCTCATGATAATCTTTAGCGTTAGCTTTTTCTGAAAGAGTTTCTATCTGTTCAATCTTTTCTTTGGCAAGCTTAAGCTGCTTTTCATTGAACTGGTAATGACTTCCTATACCACCAGCATATGTATCCATAACCTTCTGCATAGCTTCCTCAAGTTCTTCTGTCGAGAAAATGGTATCTTTATCCTCACGCCTAAGATATTCGTTATATTCTTTTATTCTTTCATCAGTAAGCTTGTCTGCATATTCATCAGCTGTAATCTGTGAAAATGCATTCTCTGTGATGTCCGATCTATTCAATTCCTTAACAATATCTTCTGCCGCAATTTCACCTTCTGCCATAGCACCTGTCACATACTTCTGAGGACAGCCTCCTGCAACATCTCCTGCCGCATAAAGACCATTGATTGTTGTCCTTCTATTAGTATCAACCCAGTAACCACTCGCCGTATGTCCGCCTACAATATAAGGCTCTGTTCCTTCTATCTCAACATTCTGCTCACTTGGGTTCTTTCCAGACTCTATCCATTTAAGTGTCTGGCTTGGTGCCATATTAAGGTATGCTTTCTTTAATGACTCATCCTGCTCACTGCTTATTCCTTCTGTTCTTAAGTAACAAGGACCTCTGCCCTCAATGTTCTCCCTTACAGTTCCGTATACTCTCTGTGAAGTTGTAAGTCCATACCGGTTCTCGTATACCTCACCTAAAGAATTCACCTGCTTTGCACCAACTCCCTGTGCTATTGTTCCTGTAGGAGCTATTGTATCTTTACATCTTAAAGCTATAAAACGCATTTCAAACGTTGTCATCTCTGCACCTGCATTAATACCCATAGCAAAACCAGCACCTGTATTAAATGGAGGATACCACATTTTATGTCTTGAAAATCCTGGATTGTTAGGCTTGTACAATCCAGCCGCTCCACCAGTCGCACATAATACCTTCTTAGCTCTTATCTCATAAGCTTCACCAGTATCAATATTAAAACCAACAGCACCAAGAATTGTATTATCCTTTACTATGTAATCAGTTATATTAAGTCTGTTAATTACAATTACATTTTCAAGACTATTTACTGCGTCTGCAAGTATTGGCTTAATATTCTCACCGTTAATCTTAATATTACGGTTGCCTCTTGCAACATATCTGCCATTCTCATCTTTAAGAATTACAAGTCCAAGCTTTTCCATCTTGGCTGTTACTTCGTTAAGTCTTTCTGACATTGTAAGAAGTAAATCTTCCCTCACAATATCGTCAGCATCTTTCTTTGCATATTCAACATAATCCTCTGGCTTTCTGCCTTCAACTATGTAAGCATTTATCGCATTAACACCAGCCGCAAGACAGCCGCTTCTCTTTATATTCGCCTTTTCTGCAATTATAATTGAAGCATCTGACTTTTCCCTTATTGTAAGTGCCGCATAACAGCCTGCTGTTCCACCACCTATAATAAGCACATCTGTTGCTAATCTGTTTAAACCATTAATCTGCATAAACTTTCCTTCCTCATTGTAAAACTTGTCCACAGGTCTTTATCAGATATATACTAATCTGAAGCTGTGCATATACCCACAAAGCATTTAACCTGGCAGAAACATAACTTTAATCTGGTTAAATATAGAATACGTCATCATCCCTCATACCCTTGTTCTCGCAAAGATATGTCTTTTCATCATCAACTGCGTATATTCTATATATAAGAACGTGAACCTTTTCCCCAACCTGTAGCGGCTCTTTCTCAAGTGACCACTCTCCTGTTATCATTGTTCCTCCAATATTAACAGTTACATCAAGATGATTGCCTCTGAAAAGAATATCCTCAACATAACCTTCCTCAGCAGCACTGTTGTACTGCTGGAGCTTTCCATACTTAGAAAGCTTCACAAATTCAGGTCTTATTATTGCTCTTTTAGCTCCCTGTATCTCATCAAAACCTTTTAATTTTGAATAATCATTAACCTCAGAAGCTTTTCCAATGAATTCAACAACAAATGGTGTTGCTGGAGATTTGTATATCTCTATCGGACTTCCCATCTGCTCTATCTTTCCGTGGTTAGTAATTATAATCTCGTCAGCTACTTCAACAGCTTCGTCCTGATCGTGTGTGACGAATATGCTTGTTATTCCAAGCCTGGTAACCATACTGCGAAGCCACGTTCTAAGTTCTGTCCTTACCTTTGCATCAATCGCCGCAAATGGTTCATCTAACAGAAGCACTGATGGATTAGGTGCTAACGCTCTTGCAAAAGCTACTCTCTGTCTTTGTCCACCTGATAACTGGTTAGGATACCTTTTCTCAAGACCTGCAAGCCCTGTTATATCAAGAAGCTCTGTAACTCTTTTCTTAATCTCATCTTTTGGAACTTTCTTAAGCTTAAGTCCAAATGCTATATTATCATAAACTGTCATATGTCGAAAAAGAGCATAGTTCTGAAATACGAAACCAATCTCTCTTTGATTAGCTGGTACATCATTAACTCTCTTTCCATCAATATATATATCTCCAAAGCTTGGTGTTTCAAGACCTGCAATCATTCTTAATATTGTTGTCTTACCGCTTCCCGAAGGACCAAGCAATGCAACAAGCTTTCCCTTTTCTATTCCGAAATTCACATTATCAGATGCACGAAAGTTTCCATACTGCTTAAAAATATTCTTCATCTCAACGTACATTACTTTTGCCCTCCTTTCTTATAATCACTTTGTCTGTGTTCAAATATATTCCTTAATACAAGAACTATAATCGCTATAATTACTAATATTGATGATACTGCAAATGCCGATGTTATTGATGTATCTGTACCCGACATATACAGTGCATCTATCTCAAGTGGAAGCGTGAATGTCTCTCCTCTTGTCTTTGATAATGCATTAACCGCACCGAACTCTCCTAATGCTCTTGATGTACATAGAATTATTCCGTATATCAACGACCATTTTATATTAGGAAGAGTTATCTTAAAAAATATTGTAAAACCATTAGCACCCATTAAAGCCGCCGCTTCCTCCTCGTCCTTTCCGAGTGAGTTAAGCACTGGTATTATCTCTCTTGATACATATGGAAATGTAACAAATATTGTAGCAAGCACAACTCCCGGTATCGCAAAGGCTATTCTTATATTGCTTCCTGTAAACTCATTAAACCATCTTATAACAGGATAGAAAAAACCAAGTCGTCCAAATGTCATAAGAAACGCAAGACCTACAATAACCGGTGATATAGAAAATGGTATATCAATAAGTGTTGCAAGCACCTGCTTGCCTTTAAAATCAAATCTTGTAAGTAACCATGCCGCTATAATTCCAAATAATGTATTAATAACAACTGCAGCAACAGTAGCAATAATTGTTACCTTCAACGCACTCAATACATATGGAGTTGTTATTGATTTAATGTAAAAACTAAAGCCCTCTTTTAATGAACTTGCTATTATTGATAATAGAGGCATAATCAGCATAACTGTTATAAACAAAACAGTGATAAGAATACATATGCTTCTTGTTCTTCTTTTTCTTTTTTCAAGCTTATCATTCTCGCTCATATTTAACCTCCATTTTCTCTACATTGTACGCTTTGCCTGCCTCATCTGTATTATATTAATGATAAGAAGTATCAGAAAAGATATTATAAGCATAACAAGTGCAATCGCTGTCGCCGAAGCATAATCAATATAATTAAGCTTCTGCATTATTACATAGGATACAACCTGTGTATGTTCCTTGGCACTGTTGCCTGATATGTATATAACGCTTCCATATTCTCCTATTCCCCTTGCAAATGCAAGTCCGAAGCCTGTAAGAAGTGCCGGGCTGATTTCTGGAAGGATTACTTTAAAAAATGTCTTTGATGGGCTTGCACCTAACATATATGCCGCTTCCTCATATTGAAAATCCATCTTTTCAAGAACAGGCATTACCGCTCTTACAACAAATGGAATTCCTACAAACACAAGTGCTGTAATAAGTCCAAGATGTGTGTAAGATACCTTTATACCTATTGAAGCAAGCGGTTTGCCAAGTATTCCGGTTTCAGAATACATTTTCGATAATGTAATACCAGCTACCGCTGTCGGAAGTGCAAATGGAAGTTCTATAAGTCCGTCAAGCACTCTTTTTCCAGCAAAATCGTATTTAACAAACGTCCATGCAATTATTGTTCCAAACACGCAGTTGATTACTGCCGCTATGAATGAACATCCAATGCTTGTAACAAAAGCATTGACGACATTCTGCTTAGTAACCAGCCTTATAAATTCGGCTGGTGGAAGCTTAAGTGAATATACCATAACCGAAGCAAGTGGAATTAATACTATAAGTGATAACATAGTAACTGTAATTCCAAGTGTTAAATGAAATCCCGGTATAACACGTACTTTTTTATCTTTACCGAATTTTCTGCTATTCTTTATTTCATCAAACGCTGTATCATTGTCTGGCTGTTTATTATTATCAATTGTTCTATCAGTTGTTATAGATTTCATCAAACCAGCCTCCATCATCAAAATATATCTTGTATGCCTGAGTCCAGCCGCCGTAATCAGCTATTGTATCAAGCTTTATTGTAAGATTGAATTTACCACTATATTCATTCAATACCTCTTCATCTGTTGGTCTGTATCCATAATCTGCGGCTATTCTTTGTGCCTGCTTTGAATACAGGAATGATAAATATTCGCTTGCAAGCTCCTCTGTCTTGTTGACTTTAACATTATCATCTACAACTGCCACACTTGGCTGTGCGAGAATACTTACAGATGGTGTGACAATCTCATATTCATCAGGATATGAAGCTAATGATGTAAGTGCCTCATTCTCCCATGCAATAAGCACATCGCCTTTTTTATTCTCAACAAATGTTGTTGTTGAGCCCCTTGCTCCGGAATCCAGCACTGATACATTAGCATACAGCTTTCCTAAGAATTCCTTCTGCTTATCTTCACTGTTATACTTATCTCTTGCATAGCTTAATGCCGCAAGGAAATTCCAGCACGCTCCACCACTGCTCTTAGGATCTGGTGTTATAACCTCAACACCATCTTTAATTAAATCATCCCAGTCTGATATATTAAGCGGATTGCCCTTTCTTACAAGAAATACAATCGTTGAAGTATACGGAGCTGAGTCTTTGTCATATTCGTCCTTCCAGCCTGCATCAATAAGACCTGTATTCTCTATAAGGGATATATCATGTTCAAGTGCAAGTGTAACAACATCTGCATTACAGCCTTCAACTACTGAGCGTGCCTGACTTCCTGAACCTCCGTGAGATTGTATAACCTTTATCTGCTTTCCGTATTCAGCCATATAGTAATCGGCAAAGACTTTGTTATATTCCTCATAGAACTCTCTTGTAGGGTCATAAGAAACATTAGTTATTGTAAGTCCATCTCTCTTACTGCCACAGCCTGCCGCTATATATGTCATCGTAATACACATAATAAGAAGCATACATAATTTATACCTTTTTTTATTAGAATGTCCGTTATGTTCAAGATATTTCATAGGTCTGCTCCTTTCTTATGGGCTTTAAATTTATTATATACCCACCATTCATACATACATAGTGTGTTAGTATGTTTATTACTTAAAAAATATTGCCAGACACCTTTGCTGCTGTCTGGCAACCCTTGGAAATTATTGATATAATAAACCTTATTTCCTATAAAGTCAATATGTTTATGTGTTTATTTTAAAATTATTTTAAATTGATGTTTACAGCCTCTCCTGTCACTATGACTGCCGGTGATGTTATGCCTGCTTCTCTTACCTTTAATTCAATATCAGCAAGTGTACCTTTGACTATTCTGTATGTATCATCAAATCCACCTGTAATAACTGCCGCTGGAGTGTTCTTAGGCTTACCTCCGCTTACGAGTGCCTCAGTTATCTGTGCAAGATGTGTAAGTCCCATAAGGTATACACAAGTTCCATTCATAGAAGCCGAATTTCTTATTTCTTCATAAAGTGAGTCCATATCTTTGGTATGTCCTGTGACAACACTAAAGCTTCTGCTTACATCCCTATGTGTAACTGGTATGCCTGCCATTGCAGGAACTGCTATTGCTGATGTTACTCCTGGTATTTCTTCTGTTTCTATGCCATTTGACTTAAGATAGAGCATTTCTTCTCCACCACGTCCGAATACATATGGGTCACCACCCTTTAATCTGACAACAAGCTTTCCTTCATTGGCTTTCTTTAAAAGGAGTTCGTTAATTTCTTCCTGTGCCATACTGTGTCTTCCATTTCTCTTGCCAACATATATCTTTTCACAGCTTTCAACACAGAATTCCATAAGGCGGTTATCAATCAGGTCATCATATACAAGCACCTGTGCCTTCTTTATGGCATTTAACGCCCTTACAGTTATAAGATCATAAGTTCCACAGCCTGCACCAGCAATTACAACCTTGCCCTTGCTGTAAGAATATTTCCCATCTGCCTTTGTTTCAGCATTTGTATTATCTTTACCAGTAATCCTCTCACTTACTTTATTAATAACATCCTGTAATTCGTCCTTGTCAAGCTCTCTGCCAAGCACCATACATTTTCTTGCAGCTTCCTTGAATATATCAGCTCTCATAGAGGCATCATCTACATTCTCTTTAATACTATCCCTAATTGAACCAAGATACATAAGTATATCTTCAATATCCGCAGGAAGCTCCTGTGCTATTCTATTCTTAATATCTGCCGCAACATAAGGACTTGCTCCCTGGGTAGATATTCCTATAGATAAATCTCCTGCTTTGTATACAGACGGAAACAGAAAATCACAATTATCCTTATCGTCTACCGCATTTATAAAAATGTGGTATTTGCGGCATACGCCTGCAACATATGCGTTAAATTTTGCATCATCTGTAGCAGCTATACAGAATGAACATCCGTCCAGATCTGAATTAACAAATTCTCTTTCAATAATATTAATGCCTTCAATGCTCTTTATGCTATCGCTTACCTTTCTTGCAACAACTGTAAGTTCCGGCTCATATGCAAGAAGCTTGCTTATTTTATGCTCTGCTATTCTGCCTCCTCCGATAACAAGACCTTTCTTTCCTTTAATGTCAATAAAAAACGGAAAATAACCCATAGTAATTCCTCCTGAATATTTTACCTATCAATGTACAATATATCCGCTAACTGCTTGTAGGCTTCACCCCACTTCGCATTAGGTTTTAAGTTATAAAGCTTCTTATCAAGAACATAGTAACGTCCCTGCTTTACAGCAGTTAATGACGACCACGCCGGATTAGATGTAAGAAGCTTATCTATATTACGGATAGCCGCATCTGTATCGTTGCCCTGTGTTGTAACAAATATGTAATCAGGGTCGGCTACTACAATTGCCTCAAGGCTTAAATCATCAAGCAGTGATGTATCTGAGTCTGCTATATTAACACAGCCCAAATCCTTTAATATCTCACCGCCTACTGAGCCTTCGCTCTGCTTTGCCTTGACACTGCTTGACGAAGTTCTTATAAATAATATCTTTGGATTGCTGCCATCAACTCTTGATTTTATAGTATCTATCTGCTCTTTAACATCTGTTCCATTAGTCTTATACAGATCTCTCCTGCCTGTTATCATAGTACATTTGTCAAGCATATTAAGATACTGCTCAAAATTAGATACATCAAAATATGCTACTGTTATTCCTGCATTTTCAAGTGTCTGCATAAGTGCTATATTAGAATCTGTATTACAGCTTGCAATAACAAAATCTGGTCTTGAAGCTATAAGAAGTTCCACATTAGGATTTAGTATACTTCCAATATTGACAACATCACTTGAAAGCCCTAAATCAAAATTAGTCCATGTATCATTAGCTGTTGCCACTACACTTCCACCAGCAGACATCCATACATCTGCAAAACTTCCTATAAGTGTTGCTGTTCTTTTATAAGAAGTTACTGTAACTGTTCTTCCATAATCATCTATAAACGTATATGGATTGTCAGCTGAAGCACCTGCACCGGCATTATAACCAGAATTATCTACATTAACATCTTCTGTTGCAGTTCCACAGCCTACAAAAGCAAACACCATAACTACAACAAGTGCAAGTGATATTAACCTTTGTATTTTGTTAGTTATTTTTCTTTTTGTCATTAATTAAATCTCCGTTCTTAAATATTGTATATATAATGCTTGGGTGAAAAGCCTCCAGCTTATGATACCTACGGATTGTTCCGTACTGCACACATACAATTCTACACTGGTATTATAGATATTTAATAATCTGTTGTAAGATAACTCGTAACCGCATATACAACATTTCCATTATATATAAGCCTTGACCAGCCGGTATCACCTATTCCTGTTCGCAATGCTATATCTCCATTATCAAGCACATCTACAATATCACCTGATACTTCTGGGATACTTCTTAGATTAACCGGCTCTTTAGCAGTTACCTCCTCATTAACACTGTTAAAGATAATTCCCAATTCAGCTGTATTAAGGCTCTGCTGTGTCTGTCCCGACACTGATGCCTGTGTGCCATAATTATAATTAAAGCTTGAATTGTAATTAAAATAAGCAACATTTACGTCAACATATCCTGATATTCCATCTATTCTGGCATTATTAGTATACTGCCACATAGCACACGCACCTGTGTATGAAGGATGTTCTACTGCTGGATATGTTCCATCTTTATAAGATGCCACCCATATCGGATATCTGGCTTCTATATCCTGTATATTCCATTCCTTATTATTAACAATCTGACCCTTGCCAGCATATAACATGGCATCGTAGCCTTCTCTGTCCACAGTATCCATAAATGCAAGTGCATTGTTAGTTCTTTCTTCATTACTAAGATTATACATTCTGCTTGAAGGATTATTATAATCTTCACAATTGTATACAACAGGGTATGTTATGTCATAGGCTGATATATAATCTATGACCCAGCATGCTTCCTCTATTGCTTCGTCCTCGTCAACCGCTGTCGAAAAGAAATACACACCTATATCTATGCCCGCTTTCTGTGCTCCCTCAAGATTGTATGACGCATATTCATCTTCGCATATAGTTCCATATATATCTGTACGGTATCCAACTCTTATCATCGCGTAATCAATTCCGCTTTCTGCGACTTTATTCCAGTCAATCTTTCCCTGCCATTTGGATACATCAATGCCATTGGAATATGCCATATTATCATTAGAAAATGTTGTTATATTAAGCTCTATCCCATTCTCACTTAATTCCTGTGACATATTATCCGACTGTGGGTCACCATCTGCTAATTCAACATATGAATTATCTGCATCCGCACTGTTACCAGGAATCCCATAAGTGCTGTCAGCTACCTGTATTGTATTACTCACTAAAACATCTTTGCTCGCCTTTCTTTTATTAGTAACCTTGATAACAGGTATGCTTACACATACCCCGGCTGTTACTAATATCAATACAACTACCAGTACTGCTGCTATGTGATGTCCTTTACGTTTTACAAACTTCTTTATATTCTTCATAGCAATCCCCCATTTATGTTAAATCTTTATTTTACATTAACTCAGAATATCAAAATATAATTACCACCAATTTCATTACAATACTAATATTACACTAATTAGTCAATAACATATCTTCTGAATATGTTAATTTTAATAATAATTTTATGATTATTTTGCACAAAAAAATGTTTTGAATATAAATCTTGCATACACTATAAGTGGTGCTATAATGTTTGTTAAAGAAATAACAATATATACAGACGAATACCGTTCAATAATTCCAGCTTAACTGGACATTATATTATCCGGCTGTATAAGAAATGAGGTATAATTATGAAAGTAAATAGTAGAAAAGTTGCTGTAATTGGCTGTGGTTTTGTTGGTTCATCATCTGCATTTGCACTTATGCAGAGTGGTCTGTTCTCAGAAATGGTTCTTATTGATGCAGATACAAAAAGAGCCGAAGGTGAAGCTATGGATATAAGCCACGGCATATCATTTGCAAGACCTATGCAGATATATGCTGGTAATTATGATGATATTACTGATGCCGCAATTATTGTTATAACTGCTGGCGCTAACCAGAAGCCTGATGAAACAAGACTTGACCTTATCAAGAAAAATGCGGCTATTATGAAATCAATTGTTGGCGAAATCAAGAAACGTGATTTTGGTGGAATTCTTCTTATTGTATCTAACCCTGTAGATATTCTTACACTTATTGCACTTAAAGAATCTGGTTATCCATCTAACAGGGTAATTGGTTCCGGAACTGTACTTGATACAGGCCGTTTCAAATATCTGCTTGGTGAACATCTTGACGTTGACAGCCGAAGCGTTCACGCATTTATTATTGGTGAACACGGCGACAGCGAGCTTGCTGCCTGGAGCAATGCAAGAATAGGCGGTCTTAAGGTTAATGACTTCTGCGAGCTTCGTGGTCACTTCAACCACGAGCAGTCTATGAAGAAGATATTTGAAAATGTCAGAAACAGTGCTTATGAAATTATTGAAAGAAAACATGCCACATACTACGGAATTGCAATGGCTGTCAAAAGAATATGCGAGGCAATCGTTCGTAATGAGAAATCCATTCTTCCAGTATCAAGCCTTATGACAGGCGAATACGGACTTAATGATGTTGTCCTTAGTATTCCTGCTGTCGTCGATGAAACCGGCGTACAGAAGGTAATTCCTATTGAATTGAATGATGAGGAGCTTACAAAATTAAAAGACTCTGCCAATATTCTTAAAGATATTGCAAAAGATTATATCTAAAAGATTATAAACAGATTTTATTAAAAACCTGCTGTAATAAATGTATATTATAATACATATATTACAGCAGGTTAATTATTACCCCGTTATTAATCATACAGCAGAACAATCCACCGCATTTTTATCAATTATAACGTTATTTATGAAGATTTAAAATCAGAGTTACAACTACTCTGCACTACCACTATCTGCCTGCAAAGTATCCGCATTCCCTGTTTCTGGTGTTGTGTCATTGCCAGCCTTATCTGACGATAAGCGGTTGTTTACCATATCTCTAAGGAGCTGGTATATAACCGATGTGAGCGGAATAAAGAATATCATCCCGAGAAGGCCGAAGAACTTGCCGCCTAAGAACACCGCCATTAATGTAAAGAGTGCCGGAAGTCCTACAGAGCTTCCTACAACCCTTGGATATATGAACTGTCCCTCGATAAACTGAACAATCTGAAATACGATTACAAACCATATAGTAAGTACCGGATTGGTGAATAGCACAAGAAATGCACCAACAACACACGCTAAAAATGTTCCTATGTATGGAACGAACTGGAACACTGCCGCCATTATGCTTATAAGTCCGGCATATGGCATTCTGCATATGCTAAGTGTAATAAACATAAGCACGGCAAGTATACAAGCCTCAACGCACTGTCCTGTAAGGAAACTTGCATAAGTCTGTGCAAAAAGGTTAGTAACACCTGTAACCTTAGAAGATACCTTCTTTCCAAATACAGCTTCTAAAAGCCTTTCTGTCTGTGAAAGCAGGCGTCTTTTATCCATAAGCACATACACTGCAATTATCACAGATATACTAAGATTAAACAAAGATGAACCTATCTGTGGAATACCCGTGAATATGCTCTGGAAAAATGCTCCGGCAACCTCTCCAGACTTTTTAAGTATGCTGTTCCAGTCAATCTTTTCAACATAATCATTAATAAACGTAAGATGTTCATCATATTTATCCAGAATATCAGTCACTACATTTACATTATTATCAAAATTCTTTATAAATCCAGTAATCGACTCTATCAGATCCGGAATAATAGACCACATTATAACAGCGAATACAAGCACAACTATAACTATTGTCACAACTAGGCTTATCCCGTTGCGTGCCTTTTCTTTTCTTAAGAACTTTACTTTCTTTGACAGCTTCTCTAACTGTCTTGACAATGCTTCCATTGGCACATTAAATATAACCGCAAGCATACAACCTAGAATTATTGGATTCAGAATCTTAAAAAATGTTCCTATACCACCAAATATATTCCCTATATTAAGTGCTACAGAAAGACTTATTGCCATAACTATACCCAATACAATTATATTTTTATTCTTCTCTCTTTTTTCCATTAATACTTCTCCCAATTATTATATGAACTTCTGATAATGTAATATATTATGGCTTAAAATATACAATAATGCAATATTTTACAGGATAATTTACACTTAATTTACACTTTAAAATTTATACTGTTATAAGCTCCTGCACATATCTTGACCTCTTCTGGTGTCTTGACCCGCCATCTATATAGATAATATCAAGCTCGTCTTCTGCCCTTGTCATAGCAACATAAAATAGCCTGCGTTCTTCCTCATAATCATCAACCTTCCCCATATAAGCATATGGTGTCACCTGTTCATTCGCTGATATTATTATAACCTTCTTCCATTGAAGTCCCTTAGCACCGTGAAATGTGCTAAGATACACGCCTTCATTCTTATCCGTTCTCACCCTGTATTCCCTGTCAGTTATATATCTGTACCATTCAGACATATTATCAAACTTTAACGCTTCCTTTTTCATAGCTTCTGACTGGTTAATGATATCCCCGCTGTCAAGTCCTGTATACTCTGCATACTCAAAAAGGTCATTTTCATACCCCATATCATCATATATATAATTGATAAACTGTGTCGGATTATCTATCCTTGAAAGGCTTCTTAAATCAAGAAACATATCATTGATTGTATCGTTAATTCTTAAGCAATCCTGTCTGCTGGCATTCTTTGTACAGGCTTCGTATATTTTATTCCTGTCAAATTCGCAATTGTGCACAAGGTTGCTTCTTATATATCTTTTGGGTCTGTTAATTATCCGGCTAAGATCCGTCTGTTCCGGCACACCTCTTGAAAGCCTGTAATATGCAAGCATATCGTAAAAACATATGCCAAGATGTATATCGTCCACATTATCCCTTGTAAAGAATGGCATACCTATCGTTTCTAATGTATTGACAAGCACCGAGGCCTCTTTCTTCACCCTGTAAAGTATTGCAATATCGCTTAAATGTCCGCCTGTCTTTACATAGTCATTAATAAGTGACACTGCCATATCTGCCTGCCTGCCATAAGATGCGGTCTGTCTTATATGCACTTTTCCCTCACCCTGCCTGTATGCTGACATATTTTTGACAATTCTGTTTTCATTATTTCTTATTACTTTGTCAGCACCTTCTATTATATATGGAAGACTTCTGTAATTAGTACCCAGAATTATCTGTACAGAACCAGGATATTTTCTTGAGAATTCCTTAAATATTGAGCTGTCAGCTCCTCTGAAACCATATATTGACTGGTCATCATCTCCAACTACACACACATTTTTCCTTAAATCAGCAACCATATATATAATCTCTGCCTGCAATGTGCCTGTATCCTGAAACTCATCAACCATTATATAGTCAAATATTCCCTGCCAGTATTCCAGCTCCTGCTTATTAGAGCTTAAGCATTTGTGACAATATAATATCATATCGTCAAAATCAAGCTTCTTATTATTCTTTTTAAATTCCTTATACTGGGAAAAAGTTATCTCAAGATATGCCTTAGAACTGCTTTTACTGTCCTGAATGTCAGCCGTACCGACCGCCATACTATTTATGTATTCATTACATTTTCTATAATACTCATCAAAATCATCAGGAACCCCTGATACTCTCTTATATAAAAGCTGTCTGTGAAATTCAGTAAAGAACTTTAATCTTCCGGCTTCCGATAATATATCTTCAGCCTTCAGATTATATGCTCTTGCAAGTACCGAATAACACAGGGAATGTATAGTTGAAAATCTTATGCCATCACTGCCATACTGCATTTTATACCTGTCTGCCATCTGCACTGCCGCAGCCTTGGAAAATGTAAGTACCAGTATTCTATATGGTCTGACACCTGATTTAATTATATTATTAGCCCTTGCCACTATAACCGATGTCTTTCCTGAACCTGCAACAGATATGATACACACCTGTCCATCAATTGTGTTAATGGCTTTCTGCTGTTCTTTACTATATTTCAATCAAATTCTCCTAAATTCTGAACTTTTCATACCACATAAGCACCATACTTACCATAAGTATAACTGATGATACCCATATTGTATGTATTCCAAATGTTTCTGATAAATTACCGCCTATTCCTGCACCAAGTGCAAAGAAAAATATAATTCCAAAATAATGAATTGCTTTAAATAACTGCTCTTTTTTTCTTTCTCTTACGAATACAGAAAGTGCATCTGTACCACTTCTTAAATTACCTATGCACATTGTGCTTGCATATGCAAAGCCGTTGACTTTTCTGAATGCTTGAACCTGCATAGCACACGAAAATGACACCATAATTGTTGCCACCATATTAAAAGTCTCTGGTATAAAACCTACAATTGTAAGTATTATAATTTCTATTAGAAGAACTAACTGTCTCCAATGGATTTTCTTTGCCATCTTGTATCTGGCATTAATCTGTTCTGTCACAAACACTCCAAGTCCGAATGCTAAGAAAGGAAACAGATACTTAATTCCACCGACTATATTTCCTGTCATAAAATTCTGACTCATAAGGACAACATTTCCTGTCTGTGCATTAGAGAATACTTTATCTCTTGTGAAATATGTATAAGCATCCTGAAATCCACCTGACACCGCAAGAACTGCACTATTCAGAAATGTTTCTGACATCTGGATTTGTTTCTTGGTTATCATAATAATACCAACCTCTTTCCTGTATTATCTGCGATATATCACTACAACATCACCATTCTGTATAAGTGTATCGCCAATAGGTATTATATTCTCTTCTCCTCTTTTTACAAGGGCAATTATAAGATTTTCTGGAAGATCCAACTGGCGTATTGTTCTATTGCACCAGTTATTATCCGAAGTTATGTTAATCTCCTCAAGCGAATCATTATCGCCATTCTCATATGCGGGAATACTGAGTATCAGATTATCCCCGCCGCATATCTTAGTATTGCCTCTTGTAATAATTGTTTCCCTGCCTCTTTTTATCATAAGTGCAATTGCACCTGTCGGCATATGTACTTCACTTATAAGCTTATTCTCCCAGTTATGGCCTTTAGGTATGAACATACGCATAAGCGTAATTGATGATTCTTCTTGATAATCATTAAATGTCTTACGTACATCTGATGTTTCATCAATCATATCCAACCGTCTTGAGACTGCTGGAAGAAGCGTTCCCTGAATTGCAACTGACAGAAGTGATATCATAAACACTATATTAAACAAATCCTTTGACATAACGCTTCCGCCCGCCATAATCACTATAGAGAACACTATTGAAGATGCTCCCCTAAGACCTGCCCACGACACTAAAAGGCACTGACGTACCGAGCATTTGAACGGCTTAAGTATCGCAAATACTACGGCCGGTCTCGCTATAAATGTAAGAAATACCGCAATTGCTATAGATATTGGTATAATTGTTAAAAATCTGTGAGGGTAGGATAACAATCCAAGCATAAAGAATATAACTATCTGTGCCAGTGTTGTTACACCATCAAAAAATGGAACAATATTACCTTTATTGCGTATCCTGCTGTTACCAAGCAGAATGCCAAAAAGATATATACATAAGAATTCATTGCCGCCGACTAACTGTGAAAGTCCTAAGCCTAAAAGCACAACAGCAAGAATAAATATAGTATCAAGTCCATTTACAATTATATCCGTCCTGGTAAGAACATATATGGCAGCCACCGCAAGACCTATGCCAATAAGCACACCATATACAATCTGTGCAAATATAACGTATGGAACTTTTATAAGATTATCACCATTAAGAATATATATTCCTATAACAGTAAGCATATAAGCAATAGGGTCATTACTACCACTCTCTATCTCTAAAAGCGAAGCAACACCATCTTTTAAATTAAGCTTCTTACGTCTTAATATTGCAAATACACTCGCCGCATCTGTTGCTGACAGAACTGCTCCAACAAGAAAGCTTTCCGCTATTGGAAATCTCAATACAAAATAACAGAACAGCATTGTAAATGCCGCTGTAAGAATTACGCCACAGGTAGACAATAGAACAGCTTTAACAGCAACAGGTCTGGCAGTCTTCCATTTAGTATTAAAACCACCATAAAACATAATAAACCCAAGTGCAATATTACATATATATTCTGTCATAGTAAAATTGTCAAATTCAATTCCAGCTATTCCATCGCATCCAAATAACATACCTATACCTATAAAAAGTATAAGTGCAGGCATGCCGAACCTTCCCGAAAACTTGTCTGCCGCAATACACATAATAAGCACCAATGCTACTAATATTATTTCTAATGTCATACAATCTCCCTTTTAACGCCTGCCCTCATAAGCTGTATACACTTCTTTAGATATGAAGGACTTATCACTCTGTTATCTTACTTCTTCATTCACACTTTCCGAACTAATCTGTTTATTTAGTATATTTTTATCTATTGTGTCAAAGATAATATGTTCCTATAATATCAGTCTGGCAATTATTTGTCAAACATACAATTGTTTATATATTCTTTTATAATTCCGACAACTCCGTCAGCACCAATTCTTGTTTCATCTATACACATATCGTAATATGCCGCATTTCCCCATTCCTGATCAGAACAATATTTATGAAACTCTGCTCTCCTGCTGTCAGTTTCATTAACAACAACCTTCGCCTTTCTTTCAGAAATATTATGGACATCTGCTATATGCTTAATTCTCTCAGCCTTATCTCCGCTTAAGAATACGCTTACCTTGTCTGGTCTGTCAGAAAATGCGTAATTAGCTCCCCTGCCTATTATCACACAATCACCGTCACCTATTATTGGATAAAGGGCTTTTCTTGCCTCGCTAAGCAGTACATTGTTCTCGTCACTGCTTATAGAATGCATTAAAGCATTTACCGGTATCTCGGAGAAGAAATAAGGGAATTTATCATATATCCCTTTTTCCTTAGCAAGCTTAACAATATGTTCCTTATTATAAAATGTAAGTCCATACTCATCAGCAAGTCTCTGACCTATCTCATCACCCATACATCCACACTGTCTTGCAATTGTAATAATCATATTTATCCTCCATTCTCATTATTATATATATAAAATTTTTTCACACACAGAAATAATCTTCAATATTTTGAAACCTGTGTGTCACAACTTCTTATTCTTTTATAAGAAGTTCGCAAATACACTTGCACCAACTACTGTAAGTATACCTGCAACAGCAATTGAAAGACTGCTCATAGCACCTTCTATCTCTCCCATTTCAATAGCTTTAGCTGTTCCTACAGCGTGTGCAGATGTTCCTATCGCAACACCTTTAGCTATCGGGTCTGTAATTCTGAATACTTTACATATAAATTCTGCTAATATATTGCCAATTACTCCGGTTACAACAATAACTGCAACTGTAATCGTTACATATCCGCCAAGTTCTTCTGATACACCCATACCAATTGCAGTTGTAATTGACTTTGGAAGCAATGTTACATATTGCTCGTGGGTAAGTCCAAAAACCACCGATAATACAAGCACTGTAACAAGGCTTGTGACAACTCCCGATGCTATTCCTAATATAATTGCCGCACAATTACTTTTTAAAAGCTCGAACTGCTCATAAAGAGGAATGGCAAGACACACCGTGGCTGGTGTCAAAAGCCAGCTAAGATACTTCGCACCGGCATTATAGCTTTCATAATCAACTTTACCAATTATTAATACAACCATAGTTACAATTATAGATATAAGCAGTGGATTAAACAATCCCAGCTTTAACTTCTTTTTAAGAAATGTTCCTGCCATATATGCGATAAGACTTATTGCTACTCCCGCAAATGCTGAATCAAGAAAAAAACTATTCATTATTATCCCCTCTCTTAGTACGTCTTACAATAAACTGTGTAACGTGTCCGCTTACACCCATAACAGTAAATATTGTTGCAACTGTTATTATGCATATCGGAACTAATATCGGCTTTAAATTAAGCCATGATGATATAAGACCTACTCCTGCAGGAATAAACATTACAGGCATAATTTCTATAAGAAATCGTCCTGCTTCCTTAACTGCGTCAAGCTTAATCAATCCTGTAAGAAGACCAGCAAATAAGATAACCATACCATAGATACTTGCCGGTACTGGAAGTGGTATGAACTTATTCATCAATTCACCCACTAACGAGATTACAAGAATAATCAAAAACTGTTTAAGATACTTCATAAATAAACCTCTTTTCTTTTGTGCTCTTATTTCATATATATTTGAACGGTCCAGTGCACAAATTCGCCAACTATTATATCTCTGCCTCGTTATATATATCAAGTGTATCCGCCAGAAATACACAAAAAATACAATAACACATATAAAAAAGAATATGTAAAAACACATTCCTGCACCGAGCACGGTCGCTTGCGATAAAATACATCTTCGTGCGAGTGTGCATAATCGGCATATAGTGCCTTTTATGTAATAGGGAATTCTATTGGAATTTCCTATTACATAAAAAAGCCGCAGCTATCAGATTATCCTGACAACTGCAGCTGCAACAAGTATACATTAAACCATACACATTATATTATTATTTTCCCTGCTCTTTTACGAAATCTTCGTATAAAGGAGACATGCTTCTTAATCTTTCTACGATACCCTTTAATTCATCTACAACATAATCAGCATCTTCGATTGTTGCATCTTCACCAAGTGAAAGTCTTAATGAACCGTGTGCTATCTCGTGAGGAAGTCCGATTGCAAGAAGAACATGTGATGGGTCAAGTGAACCTGATGTGCAGGCTGAACCTGATGAACCACATATTCCCTTCTGATCAAGCATAATAAGCATTGATTCACCCTCAATAAATCTGAAACAGAAATGAACATTTCCAGGAAGTCTGTCTGTTCTGTCACCATTAACTCTTGAATATGGAATTTCTGCTAACACTCTGTCAATAATGTGATCTCTTATTGCTGAGATATTCTTAATATTCTCTGACATATTAGTATTGGCAATGCTTGCCGCCTTAGCCATTCCGATAATACCTGGTACATTGTGAGTTCCTGCTCTTCTGCTTCTCTCCTGTGAACCACCGTGAATAAATGAACCAATCTTAACCTTGTTGCTTACATATAAGAAACCAATTCCCTTAGGACCGTGGAACTTATGTCCGCTTGCGCTTAACATATCAATATTCATTTCCTGTACATTAATAGGAATATGTGCAAATGCCTGTACAGCATCTGTGTGGAATATCACTCCCTTAGAATGTGCAATTGCACCTAGTTCCTTGATTGGCTCAACTGTACCGATTTCATTATTAGCAAACATTATGCTTGCAAGTATTGTTGTATCTTTAATTGCCGCTTCGAATTCTATAGGGTCAACCTTTCCGTATTCATCAACATCAAGATATGTCACTTCATATCCGTGCTTTTCAAGCCATTCGCAAGTATGAAGAATTGCATGATGTTCAATCTTAGTTGTAATAATGTGATTACCCTTTGACTTAAATGCCTCTGCTGCTGCCTTTAATGCCCAGTTATCAGACTCGCTTCCGCCACCTGTAAAATATATTTCATTAGGCTTAGCCGCACCGAGAATAGAAGCTATAGTTTCTCTTGCTTCTTCCATATCATTCTTAGTCTTCTGTGCAAAACTATATACACTTGATGGATTAGCGTATGATTCTGTAAAATAAGGCACCATAGCATCAACAACTTCCTGTCTTACTGCTGTTGTAGCCGCATTATCCATATAAATAAACTTACTCATTATTATTATCCTCCGCATTTTGTTTCTGAATATCAACCTATCTATCCAATATGAAATATTATAAAGCAGACATAGTAATTGTCAAGAAAATTTTACAGCCGCTTCCTTTTCTTTATTTCTTTAACGTTATTATATCTACCCTATACTCACGAACCCGTGCTTATC
>ENA-OPVU01000665-OPVU01000665.1-human-gut-metagenome-genome-assembly--contig:-NODE-665-length-21355-cov-4.606948_pt1 | contig 21355 bp, 17 predicted proteins | sample MGYA00241497_ERZ501986 | MGnify/ENA primary metagenome ERZ501986 (study PRJEB25962, sample SAMEA2042995) | human gut metagenome | biome: human gut; feature: human-associated habitat; material: faeces...
AAGATCAGCGTTATTCGCAGATCACTCACTGTCTGAGCCGCTTCGCGGCGAGTTTGAGTTATCTGCGAATGCTTTTAGCTGATCTTCCCGGGCTTAGTTTTTCTTAAGACCCGAAACCGAGCCGAAGAGAATTGTTTGGGGCTGCGTCCCCCTTTAGCAGATCTCCTGGGGTTTAGCTTTTCTTAAGACCCGAAACCGAGCCAAAGAGAATTGTTTGAGCTTGCGTCCCTTTCATCTGGAATAAAACCCACTCTCAACCTCCACCGGAATCACCTTCTCCTCAATCCCCTCAATCTCAATAAACCTCTGTCTCCCCAACATCTCCACCATCTGCGCAAGCAGCTCCCTGCTCCCCTGCGCCTCCATCTCCACGCGATCATCCCAGTTATTTCTCACCCAACCGGTAACCCCCAGAGAACTGGCAATATAACAGGCCCGATAGCGAAATCCAACTCCCTGCACTCTCCCCGAAAACCAATAATGCTTCCTTATCAGATTCTCTCTCATCTCCGAACCCTTCCCATCCTGAACATCATGCTTTTTCCAGACTCCCCGGCCTTTCTCATACTCCTCAGCAATCTCCTCACCTGTCTCAGAATCCTGCAGAAACGTTCTGTACTTCTTTCTCTTAAAATCAAATATACTCAACAGCAACCCTCTCTCACAGCTACTGTGCCGGCAACTTAATTTCCCGAACATTCTCATATCTTTCCAGCCAGCCTGTTTCAGGAATCACTCTGCCGCCACACTACAATCACACCCTGATCACAAATCCGTCTTTTCTCGCTTTCGCTTTCGGATATTCCCCGGAGCGATAACCAAGCACACAATGACCAATTCCAACATAAGACTCCGGCACACCCCACTCTGCCTTCAATGCCTTTCCTTCTTCAGAAGCAAACACCTCTCTTGCACGATGAATCCAGCAGGAATCAACCCCAAGGGCATGAGCAGCATTCATCAGATTTCCCATAACCAGACTTCCATTTTCCACACATGTAGGCATATTACTGTCTGCAAAGACCACAACAACTGTCGGTGCCCCATAGAACGGATCACTCTCAGTCCCCATCACATCCGCATTCATTTTAGAAAGCTTCGCAACAAGTTCCGGATTCTGTGTTACTACCATAAGTGTACCCTGTTGTCCCATTCCGCTTGGTGCGTATTCCCCTGCTTCAAGAATTTCATTCAACACTTCTTCCGGCACCAGATCTTCTTTATAACCACGTACACTTCTTCGCTCCAAAAGATTTTTTATTGTTTCATTCATGTCTCATATCCTCCTGTATTTATTTTCATCACTGTCAAAGCAACATTACTGTCCACCACGTTCTCAGCAACACAGTCAGGCAACAATATCTTCCTATATTATAGCACTACATCTACCAAAACTCACCTGTATTTCCCATAATTTTCAGGCAAATTTCCTTGCCCCTGCATCACAACTGGTCTATAATAAAGAACAGACTAACATGAGGTATAAAACTATATGAACAAAAAAGAAATTTCTGAAATCAAGAAACAGTTCACTCCCGAGAACTGTTCTCTCACCCGCATCTGCGGATGTTACGTTGACGGAGAAAAGAATAAAAAAACCGAACTGAAAGAAGCATTTCTCTCTTTATCAGAAGAAGAAATGTTCAAATACTTTGAAATTTTCCGCAAATCCCTTTCCGGAACAATAGGAAAAAATCTGATGAACATGGAATTTCCTCTCGAGCAGGAAACGGAGGGCGGAACTCAACATTTTCTTATGAAACTGAGAGAAAGCAAACTGACCGATGATGCACTGGTAGAAAGTTTCTACGATAAGATCATTGAAAACTATGATTATCCCGAAAACTACTACATCATCCTGATCCATGGAGTATATGATATCCCCGGAAAGTCTTCCGACGGTGCAGAAATGTTTGATGCATCTGATGAGATTTATGAGCACATCATGTGCTGTATCTGTCCTGTAAAACTCTCTAAGGCAGGTCTTTGCTACAATGCCGAAACCAACAGCATCCAGGACCGTATCCGCGACTGGATCGTGGAACTTCCGGATGTTGCTTTCCTTTTCCCGCAGTTTAACGACCGCAGCACTGACATCCATGGTGTCCTTTATTATAGTAAAAATGCAAACGAGCTTCGGGATATTTTTATCGATGAACTGCTTGGATGTACAGCACCTCTTTCTGCAGGAGGACAGCGTGATTCCTTTAACGCACTGGTTGAAGATACTCTGGGCGACGACTGCAGATATGACACTGTATTAAGCATTCACGAGAAATTAAACGACCTGATCGAATCACAGAAGGATGAGCCGGAACCTGTAGTTCTGACCAAATCTGAGGTAAAACGCCTCTTTGAAGAATGCGGCGTAGAAGATGAAAAACTACAGTCATTTGATGAACAATACGAGATCACAGCCGGGGAAAAATCCTCTCTGGTTGCTTCCAACATCACCAATACAAAAAGATTCGAGATCAAAACCCCGGATGTTGTAGTCCACGTAGATCCTGAACGTGCCGATCTTGTGGAAACACGCATAATTGACGGACGCAAGTGCCTTGTGATCCCAATGGAAGGCGAAGTTGAACTGAACGGAATCCGCGTACATACAGGAAATGAAAATCCTTCTGATGACGAATTTTATGACAATACAGATACTGAGACAGAGGAGACATCTGATGGAGAATAATCGTAAACTCTTATTTTTTGACATTGACAAAACCCTGTTAACCCCTTACCCATGGACAGTTCCGGACAGTGCGAAACAGGCTTTAAAAGAAGCCCGCTATAATGGTCATCTCCTTTTCATCAATTCCGGACGTACCTATACAATGATTCCGGAAATCATTAAAGAAATGGGATTCGACGGCTATGTATGCGGATGCGGTAGCCAGATTTATATGAATGAAGAGCTTTTGTTTTCCAGTTCTATTCCAAATCCGCTTTGCCGTAAAACAACAGAATTACTGCGGGAATGCAGAATTCCTGCGTTTTTTGAACGCCCGGATAAGATTTTATATGACAGCAGTTCATGTGCTGTTCCTGAAACTGTTCAGAAGCTGAAAGCAGAAGTTATAGTAGAAGATCTGGCTCTCTACCCGCCCGAAACATACAACCATTTTACATTTGACAAGTTTCTGGCTTTTCCGTCTGCTGATTCTGATATGGAAACTTTCCGCAAATTTGCAGATGAACATTTTCTGTGTTTCATACATGAAGACAAGGCCTGGGAACTGACTCAGAAAAATCTCAGCAAAGCAACCGGAATCCGGTTTCTGGCAGACCGTCTTGGGGTTCCGGTCAAAGACACCTATGCATTCGGTGACAGCACGAACGATCTTCTTATGCTGCAGTTCGCCGGAAACAGCATCGCAATGGGCGACTCGGATCCCCTGATCCTGCCTCACTGCACTTACCAGACAACCAATATCGAAGATAACGGAATTGCCAATGCTTTGAAGCATTTCCATCTCATTTAGCAGAACATACAAAATAACGTATTATCATATCTCTATTTATCTGTGTTATTTTTGCATATTTAGGAGAATGATTTCGGATTTATTTAAACTTAAAAACAGCTATGTGAAAACACTCAGGTTTTCATCATAGCTGTTTTAATTTACAATACTCAATTCCTATCAGCAAGCTACTGACAGTTCGGATTTTCTTATTTAGCTGCTTCTGTCGGTGTTGCTTCCGGTGTTTCAGTAGTTTCTGCTGCTTCTTCCTCTGCCGCAGGTGTCTCAGTCACATCTGTATCTTCTGCTGCAGGTGTTTCTGTAACTTCCTCTGTTTCCGGTGTTGGAGTTGCCTCTTCTGTCACTTCAGGTGTCGGTGTTTCCGGAACCGGAGTAGGAGTCGGCGCCATGAAGGTATGTTTGTCAGTGATCTTAAGTGTCTTAAGGACTTTCTTAACCGCCTTTACATCTGCCTCATCCAGCCATTTGGCAGTTGTATCTGTAAAATAGGTATTTTCTTTGGAATTCTGAAGAGATTCTCGCTTGGAAGCTGTGGCATCTTCATCATTGATCTTGTCAAGTCTTACTACATAGTATCCTGTGTCAGTCTCAATAATATTGTCTGCAACTTCTCCATCCTTCAGTCCTCTCAGAACCTTCAGAACCTCATCCGGATATGCCTCGCTGCCGGAATCTTCATCCTCGTCTTCGCTCTCTTTTGTTGTAAAATTACCCTGTACTGCAGAATAACTGTCATCTACACCTTTGGCAATCTCACTCATGTCTGCTGTAGGATCCTCTTTCATCTTATCCAGAATCTCCTGAGCCTGTTCTTTCTTAGTCTTTTTCTCCTCATCAGTTATATCATCACCGCTTGTAGAGATACTTACATAAGTGAAGGTTGTCTGATTCGCTTCATCATCAGAAACTGTGATCTTTCCTTCTGCTACAACCGGATCATACATCTTCTTCTGAATTGTCTGAAGCTCCAGAAGTGTTTTTACCTGATCTTCCGTTACCGCAAGTTCCTTAATTGTCTCTTCACTGTTTGCAGCCATAAACTGTGATGCTGCATCTGCGATCGCTGCTTCATCATCATCTGTAAGCTCTACGTTATAATCCGCAGCCTTCTCTTTGAGAATATACATCTTCTCAACAGACTCCAGACTGCTTGTCACTGCCTGATCACCATAAGTCTCATCTGAATCATCACCTGCTGTCTGATCCCAGATATTATCTGCACTTCCCATATAATTTAAATACATGGTTGTTGTCTGCTGTTGTTGTTCGCGGGCATAAAGACTTACAACTCCAAGCGGAATATCTGTTCCGTCAACAGTAGCCACTGTCTTTGTTCCATCTAATGTTTTACTTCCACAGCCGGAAAGCATACCAACTGACATCACACCTGCCAGTGTCACAACGGCTGTTCTCTTTACCATTTTTTTCATTTCTTCCTCCATATTATCAATCTGGTCTTTCTTCCATACCACTTTCCCAGAATGTACTGTTATTAGAGTATAAACTTTTTTCCTGCGAAGGGCAAGGCAAATCGAAAAATATGTAGTATATTTCACATATTTTCCGCCATGCTCTTAAGTTCCTCTGCAAATTCCGTCAATGCCAGGATCAGATTCCCCTGTGGTTCCAGGATAAATTTCGGTTCCTGCTCATTCTTAAACTGCAGACCTCTTCTGTATTTCTGCATAAGAGCCGGAAAGCCTTCTGTATTCAGCCTTGCTTTCTCATAAAGGGTAAACCGGACTGTTTTTCCAGTCTGCTTTATTTCCGTTACGTACCCCTGATGAGCAATCGCCTTTAACTTCGCAATCGCCAGAAGATTCAGCACTGCCTTTCCGGGTTCTCCGAAACGGTCCAGAAGTTCTTCCAGCATATCATCATAATCCTGTTGTGTCTCAATCCCCGCAATTCTTTTATAAATATCCAGCTTCTGAAATTCATTACTGATGTAGGAATCAGGAATATACGCATCAACATTCAGCTCAACCGATGTCTCGAAATCCTCCATTGTATGAATACCCTTCGCCTCTTTCACTGCTTCATTGAGCATCTTACAATAAAGATCATATCCAACCGCATTCATATGTCCATGTTGCTGCGCGCCCAGCAGATTTCCGGCACCTCGAAGTTCCAGATCTCTCATTGCAATCTTAAATCCGCTTCCCAGATCCGTATACTCGCGGATCGCAGCCAGACGCTTCTCAGCCGTCTCCTTCAGCATCACATTCTTTCTGTACATCAGAAACGCATAGGCAGTTCTGTTGGAACGCCCGATCCTTCCCCGAAGCTGATAAAGCTGAGAAAGCCCGTATCTATCTGAATCATGGATAATCATAGTATTTACATTGGAAATATCCAGCCCTGTCTCAATGATCGTGGTGGAAACCAGCACATCAATATCCCCGTTTACAAAGGAATACATCACATTCTCCAGTTCCCTCTCACTCATCTGGCCATGAGCAAAATCCACCCTTGCATCCGGCACCAGCTTCGCAATACGCAGGGCAACATCTGCAATATCCGTCACTCGATTATAAACATAATAAACCTGTCCGCCTCTGCGCAATTCCCTGTTGATAGCCTCTCGGACCGTCTCTTCATCATATTCCATAACATATGTCTGGATCGGCATTCTGTCCATAGGAGGCTCCTCCAGGACACTCATATCCCGGATTCCGATCAGGCTCATATGAAGAGTACGGGGAATGGGCGTTGCAGTCAGTGTAAGGACATCCACATCCTTCTTTAACTGCTTGATTTTTTCCTTATGCGTAACTCCAAACCGCTGTTCCTCATCAACGATCAACAGGCCAAGATTTTTGAACTGTACGTCTTTGGAAAGGATTCTGTGCGTTCCAATGATCACATCCACCTGACCTTTTTTCAGATCTTCGATTGCCTTCTTCTGTTGTGCCGGGGTCCGGAATCTGCACAACAGTTCCACACGTACCGGAAATTCCTTCATCCTCTGCACAAAGGTATTATAAATCTGCTGCGCAAGGATTGTTGTAGGTGCAAGATAAGCTACCTGTCTGCTCTCCTGTACTTCCTTAAATGCGGCACGCAGCGCCACTTCTGTTTTGCCGTATCCCACATCCCCGCAGATAAGCCGGTCCATAATCCTGGTACTCTCCATATCACGTTTGGCATCCTCAATAGCACTGAGCTGATCCTCTGTCTCTTCATATGGAAACATTTCTTCAAATTCTCTCTGCCATACAGTATCAGGACCACAGACATATCCTTCCTTTTCCTGACGCACTGCATAAAGCTCTACCAGTTCTTTTGCAATATTTTTAACTGCCCCACGAACCTTGCTCTTTGTTTTATTCCACTCCTGAGTACCAAGTTTGTTCAGCTTCGGAGCCTTTGAAGCATCTGCCCCTGAATATTTCTGCAGACAGTCAAGCTGAGTAGCAGGAATATAGAGATTGCTTCCGCCTCTGTATTCAATTTTAATATAATCTTTAACGATCCTGTCTACTTCAACTTTTTCAATTCCTCGGTAAATACCAAGACCATGCTTTTCATGGACAACAAAATCGCCGATAGAAAGCTCCGCAAAATCCTGAATACGGCTTCCACTGTAATTTTTTTTCTTCTTTTTTTTCTGTTCCTGTCCAAAAATGTCAGATTCTGTCATTACCGCAAACTTGATCAACGGGTATTCAAAGCCCTTCTTTGCATGGCCATAAACCACCATGATCTCGCCCGGACAGATCTCCCTGTCATAATCTTGTCCATAAAAGGCTGCCAGTCCCTCTTCCTGAAGATCCTTTGCCAGCCTCTCGGCCCTTGTGCGGGAACCGGAAAGCAACGCGATCCTGTATCCCTGTTTCTTATACTGATGAAGATCTTTTACCAGAAGTTCAAAACTGTTGTTATAAGCGCTGATTGATTTTACCTCCAGGTAAAATTTCTCCCGCACTTTCCAGCCTGCCTGTTTCGGTTCCAGCGCACATACAGAAATACAGTTGCGTTTATTCAGTTCTTTTTGAAGCTGTTCAAAAGAACAAAGCCAGTTTTCCGGCTGATTCCGGCTGCCTTTTTCCTCTCTGTGCATACGGCTCTGTCTGTACTCTTCTTCTACAGCCCCGCCTTTCTCAGTCAGTCGGTTTGGTTCATCCAGAAAGATTATGGTTCTTTCCTCCGGAAAATAATCCAGGAAGGAAACCATATCCTTGTCCCCTATATGCTCCACCGCCGGATAGATCGTAAGTTCTTCCAGATTTTCCAGAGAACGCTGACTCTCCGGATCAAAACTCCGGATAGAATCAATCTCATCTCCCCAAAGCTCGATTCTCCATGGATTTTCCTCAGTGAGACAGTAAATATCCACAATACCGCCACGCACAGAGAACTGCCCCGGCATTTCCACCTGTCCTACCCGCTCGTAACCTAAAGCCACCAGCTGGTTCTTCAGCTGTTCTATGTCTACGGTGCTGTCACTTTCGTAATGAATCAGCTGTTCTTTTATCTTTTCCAGAGATTCCAGAAAATCCATACATCCGTCAATACTTGTAACAACTGTCAGTTCTTTCTCTTCCAGTAAGGCCTTAATGACCTTCATCCTCTGACGTATCAGCAGATTTCCATGGATATCTGCCTGAAAGAACAGAAGATCTTTCGCAGGATAAGAATACACTTTTCTGTCATAAAATCTGTAATCTTCATAAATTTCTCTGGCGCGGCGTTCGTCCTCCGCCAGGATCAGACGATAAGGCGCAATCCCGGAAAGTCCGTACATCAGATGAGATTTCTGCGATTCCATACACCCCGAAACCTGCAGGATTCCCTTATTCGTTTTGCTTTTTTCTTTAATCTGTTCAAACTCTGCAAACCCCTGCAGAGGTGTTAAAAATGCTTTCATCTTCACCCCTCATGATCCTTCGACGTAATAAAAGCGGCTTCTGTTTCCAGTTACCGCTTTCTATACCTTTTGCTGAATAATCATCTGTTTCCTGTCTGCTTATTTCTGTACAGGTACTTTTCTGTTATATTCGTTCATGGCTGCATCTGTACCCTGTGAGATTATGATATCCACAGCCTTTGCCGCCTTTGCTATTGCTTCATCCACAAGTTTCCTGTCTTCTGTGGAAAATCTGCCAAGTACATGATCTGCCAGATCCCACCCCTTCGGCTTTGCACCAACTCCTACTTTGATACGGAGAAATTTCTCTGTGCCAAGCTGGCGGATAATATCTTTGATCCCGTTATGTCCACCCGCACTTCCCTGCTTGCGGATGCGAAGCTGCCCGGGCTCCAGATCAATATCATCATAAATAACAATAAGCTCTGATTCCGGATCAATTTTAAAATAATTCGCCATCTCACGAACAGGACCGCCACTCAGGTTCATAAAAGAAAGCGGCTTCATAAGAATCACTTTCTCTCCGCCGATCATAGTTTTACCGTACATGGCATTAAATTTCACACCACCCTGAGGGACATTGTAATCCTCTACCAGACGGTCAACGGTATCAAATCCCATATTGTGGCGTGTTGCTTCATACTGTTTCCCGGGATTTCCCAGGCCAACTACTAAATACATATATGTGTCTCCTGCTTAATTTAACACCATTTTCCGGAATTACCATACCTGTCCTGATGTCAAATTTATTTTTTTACATCCTCTAAAGTGTGTTCAAAAACCAATCCTGCAAATTGTAACGCACGTCTTGCGGAAAGCATTTTTCAAACACACGCTAAGATAATTAATTAAAATATACCATCTCTTCCTTAAGCGGCTCGCATTCTTTCACATCACTTGCATAAAGAACAATGCCCTCACCCTGATATTCTGTACGGTTCTCAAATGCGACCTTCGCTGTTACTTCTACCCAGCTGCCCTCTTTGATATGCGGTGCATAATCGCTTCTGCACACGTATCCAAGGAAAGTGGTATCATCTGCGCAGCAGGTCATTGCCACACGTCCCGGAACAAAGAATTTACTTCCCATTCCACGTGGTTTCATGACACGTCCTTTAAAGCGGACAATTTTGTCTACATATTTATCCGGATTATCCATGGCATCCACAAACCAGATACCATAATCTTCCGGTGGAATCTCAATGATCGGTGCATTGATATCAAACGGCATCTCATCCTGGAAAATGTCATCCATCTCGCCCTCTTCATTTTCAAAGATAACCTCTGCACTCTGATTTGCGACCTTGATCCCTCGTCTGTATGCAGGAAGCGGATCTCCCTCTTTACAGCGGTTAAATACAACCATATCTGTATTTCTGATCATATCCATGAACAGAGATTTCATGTTTGCCATATAAACCTGATAAGTAGTTGCATCCACACAGGTAATCTCCTGCTCAATGCCCCAGCCTTCAGGAAGCTCCATCTGCTCAAACTTACTTACAAGCCACATTCCGTTGTACTCGATCACAACACGCTCCGGCTGATGGATGATATCCATGGCAGCCAGACGCTGTGGTGTCAGATCTTCTTCATCCTCGATCACTTCCACAACTGTGTTTGTAAGTTTCAGTTTATCCATATCATATTCTTCTTCGCCTTCTTCGCAAAGAATCAACAGAGTTTTGCCGTCAATGGCAAAATACTCCTGCTGCAATGTAAAATCCAGGAAAGTAGTCTTTCCGCTTTCCAGGAATCCCGTAACCAAATAAATGGGAACTCTGATATCATCCATCATATAATTTATTCCTTTATCTTTATTCTGATTCTGTTATTATCTGCCGAAATCGTTCAGTCTCGCATCTATGACACAGGATTTCATGCTCCGATGAGCTGAATCCAGATGCAGTATTTTAGAAGATTGCCATAAATCGCTGCTTCCTCATGATCATTATGCAAGCCCAAATAATTCTGCAAGTTTATCTTCTTTCAGTTTAGAGCCGATTACGCAGAGACGACCTGTATATTCCGGTGCACCTTCACGGATTTCTGTTTCCTCCGGAACCATGTCAAAATAAATCCATGTTCCGTCTTCTGCAGGAAGCATTCCCTTTGCACGAAGAATAATACCGTAATCTTCAGAAGCGGAAAGAGCCTCAAGCATCTTCTCAAGACCTTCTCTTGTGTATTTCTTAATCGTCTCACGTCCCCAGCTTGTAAATACCTCATCTGCGTGATGATGGTGATGGTCATGATGATCATGTCCGCAACCGCATTCATGGTCGTGATCGTGGTGATGATGCTCATGTTCCTCATGATCATGTCCACAGCCGCATTCATGGTCGTGGTCATGGTGATGATGTTCATGTTCTTCGTGATCATGTCCACAGCCACATTCATGATCATGGTCGTGATCGTGATGATGATGCTCTCCATGTTCATGTACATGTCCGCACTCCGGGCATACCTCTTCCTCAGACATCAGTTCTTCCTCAAGAGATACCGGTTTCTCCATAACCTCAAGGATTTTCTTTCCGTCCAGTTTCTCAATCGGAGTGGTGATAATAGCAGCTTTCGCATTAATTCCACGAAGAAGTTCCATTGCCTGCTGTGCTTTCTTCTCATCAATGATATCTGTACGGCTCATGATGATCGCACCTGCATATTCAACCTGATTATCAAAGAACTCACCAAAGTTTCTCATATACATTTTGCACTTCTTTGCATCAACTACAGTTGTATAGCTGTTCAGAACGATATCCACATCTCCCTGAACACCCTGTACTGCCTTAATAACATCTGAGAGTTTACCAACACCTGATGGCTCGATCAGGATTCTGTCCGGATGATATTTGTCCACAACCTCTTTCAGAGAAGTGCCGAAATCTCCCACTAATGAACAGCAGATACATCCGGAATTCATTTCCCGGATCTGGATTCCCGCTTCCTTCAGGAAACCACCGTCAATGCCAATCTCACCAAATTCGTTCTCGATCAGTACAACCTGCTCATCTGCATAAGCCTCTTTCAGAAGTTTCTTAATCAATGTAGTTTTACCGGCTCCAAGGAAACCGGAAATAATATCAATCTTAGTTGCCATTATCTTATTTCTCCTCTTCGTTAAAATTTATATTTCTGAATAACTGCCATATAGCCGTCATTTTTTATATTCTGCCATTTTTATGAACAAACAGAATAGCTTTTAGAACTGCCATCATTATCTGTCTGTTTATATATTTGCCTGTAACGTACTCATTATACATAAGATGTCCAATGTATTCAAGTCTGCCATCAACGCATTTTGACCAGGAAACACTTGTGCCCCCTGGTTTACAGATATCCTGCAGTTGTTCAATACTTTCAGAACAACCTGCCTGTTCACATCAAAGAAAGGGGCATGATTCACCATCATGCCCCCGCCTGTATACACTAATGATCAACCGTTGATCATAAAGCTCATTAATTTATCAATATCGTCTTTCTCATAAGCAACGATCTCAAGTTCCGGAATCTCTCCGCCTGAGAAAATGTTTGCCAGAGATACATACTGGGATAATTTAGATTTAAGGTTCAGTCTGTCACCTTCGCCTGTTACTAATTCTACTCTGCCTTCGCAGCTGTCAACTACAGAAAAAAATTTATCGATGTCTTTAATGTTAGATACTTTCATGTTCATTCTCCTTTCAACATGGAAACCATTATTCTCTCTATTCCTTATGTTCGCGATAATTATAACGCAGATAAATTTCAAAAGCAATTATTTATATTTCACGAATTTTTCATATATTATCGGGCTTACCCTGCAATATTGTCAAATAAATAACATGCCCCTGACAATAATTCTCTCAGATATTCACATATACCCTGAAATCATCCCTCAAAATTAATATGTAAAAATCGCAACCCCATAAGCCGGCAATGGATATGCGAAGGAAAACTCTCTGTTATCACATTCCTGTTTCACTGCCTTAAATGTCTTTGGCTGCTCCAGAAGTCCATTCTCGTCCATGATCAGCTTGTACTGTTTTTTCTTCGGAACACCAACTCTGTAATCCGGACGGTCAACAGGTGTAAAGTTAACTATGTAAAGAATATTGTTTCTCTTTGTAGGAGACTTTCTCACAAAGCTGAAAATACTTCTGTCCCCGTCATTCGCATTGATCCACTCAAATCCTTCCGGATTATTATCACCGGCATAAAGTGCCGGATATTTCTTATAAATAGTCAGGAGATCATGCACATAATTCTGAAGTTCCTTGTGTGGCTCTTCATTCAGAAGGAACCAGTCAAGTTCTCTCTCCTCACTCCATTCACGAAGCTGTCCGAATTCCTGTCCCATGAACAGAAGCTTCTTACCCGGATGGCAGTTCATAAATGAATAGGCAGCCTTTAAATTCCTGAATTTGTCCGGTAACTCTCCCGGCATCTTCTCAAGCATGGAGCATTTCAGATGAACCACCTCATCATGAGAAAGAACTAATACATATCTCTCACTGTATGCATATGACATGGAGAAAGTCATCTTATTATGATTAAATTTACGGAAATACGGATCCAGCTTCATATATTCCAGAAAGTCATTCATCCATCCCATATTCCACTTCAGACTAAAACCAAGTCCGTCCTTCTCTGCATCCCCTGTAACCATCGGCCATGCAGTAGATTCCTCAGCGATCATCACAGTTCCATGATTCCTTCCAAGAACTACTGTATTCAGATGCTTAAAGAATTCAATAGCCTCCAGATTCTGATTTCCGCCATATTTATTTGCGATCCATTCTCCATCCTTCTTACCATAATCAAGATAAAGCATGGAAGCAACAGCATCCACACGAAGTCCGTCTACGTGGCACTCCTCCACCCAGTAAAGAGCATTTGCGATCAGGAAGTTCTTAACCTCCGGGCGTCCGTAATTATAAATCTTGGTACCCCAGTCCGGATGTTCTCCCTGTCTCGGATCTGCATGCTCATACACTGCGGTTCCGTCAAAGTTCGCAAGACCATGGGCATCTTTCGGAAAATGTGCAGGTACCCAGTCAAGGATAACTCCAATCTTATTCTGATGTAAATAATCCACCATATACTTGAAATCCTGCGGCGTTCCATATCTGGAAGTCGGTGCATAATATCCGGTCACCTGATATCCCCAGGAACCGTCAAAAGGATGCTCTGCGATTCCCATAAGCTCTACATGGGTATATCCCATTTCCTTCACATAGGCTGCCAGGGCATGTGCGAATTCTCTATAGTTATAAAATCCTTTTTCGTTTTCCTCTGACTGCGGATGCTTCTTCCATGAACCCGGATGAACCTCATAGATTGCCATAGGCTCTACCTGCTCATCAAACTTCTCTCTGTTCTTGATCCATGTGGCATCCTTCCATTTATAGTCTGTGATATCTGTGATCCTGGAGGCTGTACCCGGACGGAGTTCAGCTTCATTTGCATAGGGATCTGCCTTATAAAGCTTCTCTCCATGCGCACCCACGATAAAGAATTTATACAGCTGTCCGATCTTTGCCCCCGGAACAAATACCTCATAAACACCGATCGGACCAACCTTCTCCATCGGGTTTGCTTCTTCCTCCCAGTCATTAAATTCACCAATTACAGAAACAGACTGTGCATTCGGTGCCCAGACCGCAAAATATACACCCTTTTTTCGTCTGTATGTAGTCGGATGGGCACCCAGTTTCTTATATACTTCATAATTGGTTCCCTGTCCAAATAAATATTGATCCAAATCCGTAAATTTCATACTCACACCCATCTGGAGTCCTCCCTTAACTTCGGTTTCTATCTTTTTTGCAGATACTGATTCCATAAAATAATACTGTAACAGGATATCTTACGTTACTGTTCACTCCATTCTCAGTAACGTAGCCAAAATTCATTCCAGATTGCCTGCGGCAATGGAATTTTGGCATATGAACAGTAACTATCTTACAGCAAGTTCAATCAGGAATACGAACTGACTTTTAGTCATTCTATAAGCCTTATTATACCAACGGACATTCCATACGTCAATTAAAAATATGTGTATATTTAACAATTTTTTTATATATTTTATGTGTTTTTTGTAAAAAACATAAAGAGCAAAGAAGTACCTTTGCTCTCTTCTTTGCTCTTTCGTATGTTCGTAATTACTCTGTATGATCCACACTGCAGGATTGCATATGTTTTTTATTCCGTTCCATCTCCGTAATCTACAGAATCATCACTGTAATCTTCCGAATCATCTGAACTTCCATCATCATAACTTCCGTCATCCGAACTTCCATCATCATAGCTTCCATCGTCGGAACTTCCATCCGAATAATCCTCACTTCCGTCTGAGGAATCTGTGCTTCCGTCAGAAGAATCTGCGCTTGCATCAGATGTACCATCTGTTCCGTCTGCAGAAGCTGCTGCATCGGAACCGCCCTGATATCCCGGCACATCTCCATTACTGAGTGTACTCGGCCAGAAATCCACATAACATGCATTCTGTAAGGTCACATTCTTGGCTTCTGCCATCTCACTTACCGTTACAAGTTTATATCCCTGTGCAATAAGATCCGGTATCAATCTCAAAGCAGCCTTTACAGATGGCTCATGAATATCATGCATCAGGATGATAGTTCCATCTGTCAGATCTCCATTCATTACTGCACTGTAATCCGCATCTGCATCCAAAAGTTTCCAGTCTTCTGTGTCCAGTGACCACATAAAGAACGGCTTATTTACAGTATTATAAATATCTGAATTTCCGTCCCCGTAAGGCGCACGCGCCACACTCGCAGCCTGGCCACATGCCTGAATCAATGCATCATCTGTATCAGAGAACTGCTTTGCAACTGCGTCAAGATCAATTGTCGTCAACTGTGTATGATCCCATGAATGACTTCCAATCTCACAACCAAGTTCCAGCATACGTTTTGGCGCATCCGGATATGAACTGACATTCTGACCAAGCATAAAGAATGTTGCATGAGCATTATTCTGTTCCAGACAATCCAGCAGTTCATCTGTATACTCTCCCGGACCATCATCAAAAGTCAGTGCCAGCATCGGACGTACCTTACTCGGATCATAAGATCCGTCTTCATTAAAGTAATAATCCTTCACTCCCTTTTCTACCCATCCTGTCTGTATATATCCGTTTTCGTCAAAAGAATAGGTAACACCATCTATATCCTGAAATCCATTTGAAAAATATGTACCATCTGTATTCTGATACCACTTTCCGTTAGCATCCTCATGCCATCCGGCTGTCATCGCGGCAATCTTATCTGTATCTGATTTACCCTTCAATGGCTGTCTCACAGCAGCATCGGAATTTGCCTGAACTTCCTCTGTATCTGCCTGAGCCTGTACAGTCTGATCACTGCTTCCGCCTCCGGCTACATGATGTGCAATCGGAATAATAATTCCTCTCACTACAAACACCACCGCCAGAATCATGCCAATAACACAAAGTCCGATCTTTGTATAATGCCTGATCATCATCTGGCGTTTTTTTCTGCGCATTCTTTCGCGCAACACCCTCTTATCCATGGTTTCCTTTCCCCGCTTCTTTTTGTTAATTAGTCCCTGACAGCGTACATCACAGTACGGAGTAATCCACTTTTATCAATAATCATAACTCATTTATCAGGTAAATACAATGCCAATTATTCACTCTGATCAACATCTTCCGTACCTAATTCCTCTTCCAGATTCTCATCTACATCTGAATTGTCCTGTCCGGAATCATCAGTATCTTCATCTGATACATTCTGATCACTGTCCTGTTCTGCATTTTCTGCCACAGCATCTGCATCATCTGCCAGCACATCACCGTTTGCGACTTTCTCACTCACACTCGCATTTTTTATAATGAACTCCTCCACTCTGAGAAGTCCGACTGATTCATCTACATAATCCTGTCCGTAAGTTCCAACCAGCTCTGCAATACTGGAAACACCCATCTGTTCTACCAGTTTATCCTGCAGCTGAAGGCTCTCTTTGTCGTCAAGTGACAGTCCCTCTGCATCCATGATCCCCTGCACGATCAGGTTCTGCTTAACCTTACCCTCTGCATACTGCTGACATTGTTCATCAAAATCATCCTGCGAAATACCTTGACTGTCTGTAAACTCTTCCAGAGTCATGTCGGCCTGTTTTGCATAAACTTCCATACTCTTCTTAAATTCAGAAACAGCCTTATCCACATCTTCCTGTGGGTATTCTTTTACTTCAGAGTTCTCAAGCACTGTACTCCATGCAGTATTCTTAAGAACCTCCTGCGCAGATTCCTTTGCGTTTTTCTCAAGTTCACTGCGAATACTCTCACGATAATCATCTACTGTTGTATAATCAGTGTTCTTTGCAACCCATTCATCTGTAAGTTCTCCTTCACGCCGCACGTTCTGCACCGTAACCTTATATATAACTTCCTCACCTGCCAGAGTTTCGTCTGCATAGTCTGACGGAAAATCAATTTTAATCTCCTTTGTGTCACCCTTTTTCATCCCGATCACACCATTTTCAAATTCCTCAAACATCTGTCCGTCGCCGATCACAAAGTCATAGTTATTGGCAGTACCACCGTCAAAAGTCTGTCCGTCTTTAGTGCCTGTATAATTTACAGTCACCAGATCCCCTTCTTTTGCCGCATCAGATACAGGTTCTGCCTTATCTTTCAGATCCTCATCGATCTGCGCCTGTACATCATCGTCAGTGATCGCATCCACCGTATTGTCCAGAGTCAGTCCTTTATATTCTCCAATCGTAATATATTTCTCTACATTCTCAACAGAAACAAGACGCGTAGTTCCTGTCTCTGCTTTCTTCCCGTCAGCAGCTCCTTCTGTCTTTGTACCGTCTGTGATAACAGCACCGTCATCACCACACGCAGATGCTGTCAGTGCAAAACAAACTGCAAGCATGGCAAGATATATTTTTTTCTTCATAATAATCAATACTCCCTTCTACATTCCAGGTACCGGAGTTGGTCTTGAAGAATCCCATACTTCCGATACATCAAAAAGATCACTGAGCATTTCCGGATTATAATACATTCTGTATCCATCCAGATTTCTTCTTCCCTGTCGAAAATAATCATCTGTAATCTGTACAAAATACTGACTGGAATCTACATTACAGAAATAGCGGTATCCCTGACTCTTATAAAACTCATATTTCTCATTGTCTGCCGAATATCCTTCCCAGCTTCCGATATCCGCACCAAATGCAAAAATGATCATATCTGTTTCTCCAAGTATGGGAGCCACATATTTCTTCCATTTTTTATCATCTCTTTTCAGATCATCCAGAGAAGTGGCAGCCACATCCTTATGTCCCCATGTATGGCTTGCAAATTCCCAGCCTTCTGCCTTCATAGCCTTAGCTACCTTTTTTGCATTTTTCACTTCCTGCTTATAGTTAAAATCCGGATGATCTTCCAGGAATTTTTTCTGATCATCCTGCAGTTTTTTTCCGGTCTTATATGCAATATCCGTACGATATCCCAGAACACCGTCATAACCTGTCATTGCAAGGATTCCCTTTCTTCCATGATAGGAAAAATCCGGATGTTCTTTTACAAAAGTATCGATCAGCGGAACCATATCATAATCCCCTGTGGAAACACTTCCGTCATCCTCAATATATTCGTTCTTAACCTCACCATTGGAATCCACTACAAGTTTCGATGCGAAACCATCTCCGTCCATATAGTGATAATAACTTACATCATCCTGAGAAAGCACAAATGGAATTTTTCCCGGTGGCAGCATAATACTGCCTCTGGACATAGTTCCGTCCTCATTGATAACCGCCATGTCGTGCGGACTGACCATGACATATCCCTTATCATACATACTCTGTATGATTTTGTTAAACTCATCAATTGTTGTCATATACTGGTTATATCCATTACTGTCTGAATCCCCGTCAAATGCTCTGGCAGTGTCTTTGATCAGTGTATGGAAGAACACGTGCGTGATCTGCTCCAGCGGATATTCTGTACAGGTGGCTTTCGTATTTTCGTAATCCGAAACTGCACTCTGCATATCCGTATTACTTTCGTAATCCGGCTGACTCTTAAGCAGTTCTATGGCGCCATCATAATCATACTGTACAGCCATAAGCGCTGCCTGCTCCATAGGATTTTCCTGTTTCTCATCTGCCTCTTCTGTATCTTCGTTGTCAGTCTGCTCTCCCTCATTCAGACCATCATCCTGCTGTGTATCTTCTGTACTTTTCTCTGTATCAGCATCCTGTTCATCAATTGTCTGCTGTTCTGTTTTTTTCTCAGTTTCCGCATTTTCAGCTCTGGAACTCAGAAATGGAATATCCTGTTCAAACGGAATGAGCCCACATCCGCTTACTCCTAACGAAATACTCAAAATAGCTGCTGTTACACATGCTATCCTTTTTCTCATATATTGTCCCCTTTCAGTTATGCACAGAGATCATACTCACCCCATAGTTGGAACCGGCACCGGTCTGGAAGAATCAAACACAGACTGTGCATCAAACAGATCTGAGAGAAGTTCCGGATTATAGTACATTCTGTATCCGTCCAGATTTCTTCTTCCCTGCCGGAAATAATTACTGCGGATCTGCACAAAATACTGGCTTGAATCCACATTACAGTAATAATTATAGCCCTGGCTCTTAAGATATTCGAACTTCTCCCCCGAATAATCTTCAACACTGGTAAGATCTGCTCCAAATGCAAAAATAATAATATCTGTTCCGCCTATCAGAGGATCAACATTCTCTTTAAACTTCTGTGTATCTGCCTGTAATCTCTCCAGACTGATCTGACTTACATTCTGATGTCCCCATGTGTGGCTTGCAAACAGCCAGCCTTCATCTTTCATAGCCTGCGCTACTCTGGCTGCATTTTCTCTCTCTGTATTCAGATTAAAATCCGGATGCTCATCCAGCCATTTTACTTTATCTGCATCCAGATCATCCGGACGGGTTTCATAACTGCTGTCTGTGCGATAACCAAGAATTCCATTGTAACCGGTAAGGGCAACAATTCCTTTAGCACCTCTGTAAGAAAAATCAGGATGTTCCTCTACAAAACGATCGATCAGAGGAACCATATCATAATCGCCTACAGAAATACTGCCATCATCTTCCACATATTCATTGCGGATTTTTCCTTCCTCATCTACGATAAGTTTGGTTGCAAATCCGTCCCCGTCCATATAATGATAATAACACACATCATCCTGCGAAAGCACAAACGGTACTTTACCCGGAGGAAGGAGAATCTCCCCTGCATTCATATTCCCATTTTCATCCGCTGTCGCCATGTCATAAATGCTGACCATGACATATCCCTTATCATACATGCTCTGAGTAATCTGGTTAAATTCATCAATCGTTGTCATAACCTGATCGTAATCTCCTGACTTGTAATCCCCATCAAAAGCCTTACCGGTATCTTTGATCAGAGTATGATAAAAGACGTGTGTCACCTGGTCTAACGGCCAGGAAACGCAGGATTCCTTCTTTTTCTGATAAACCTTAACCGCATGCTGAAACTTCTCACTTGTCTGATAAGTCTCACTGTTTTGCAGCATACTTATGGCTTTATCATAATCATACTGTTTTGCAGCATACTTTGCCTGCCTGTAAAGAGTTTTGTCCTCTTCACTCAGTCCATCTGTATCCTGAACTTCAGGTGTCACCGCATTCTCAGCTTCTGCCTCTGCATTTGTCTGCTGAGCTGTTTTTTCTTCTTCTGTTTTCCTGTCTGCAGATTTCACCATCTGCGCAATCTTAACCTGCTGCTCACTGACAAAATTCTGCAGTTCTTCCCCGTAAAATCCTATTCCAATCCCAATTGCAGCGGCCGCCACCACCACTATGCAGCCTGCGATACGCAGTCTTTTTTTTCTGCGGCGAAGTTTATTGCGGCGTTCCAGTCTGGCTGCCCTACGGGCTTCATAAGCTTTATTATCATCAAAAAAGAAATCTTCGTCCTCGCTTGCTGCCGGAGGTTCTTCGTTTATCTCTTCTGTATTTGGTTTTTCTTCATTTAGTTTTTCTACATTTGGTTTTTCTGCATTTGGTTCTTCTGCATTTAGTTCTTCTGCATTTGGTTCTTCTGCATTTAGTTCTTCTGCATTTGTCTTTTCTGTATTTACTTTTTCCTTATCTGAAAGTCGCTCCTCTTTCTTCTCAGAGTCGGGCTTTAATTCGCTCATACTTTTCTCCTTTTTATCATATCCGTTTTTTACTCACAAATTATTCTGTCACAAAATAACTCCACAATTCCCGTTACATATATTATAACCACACATTATGATTCCATCCTGTAAAAATGTCTTTAACTGTTCCGCATATTTACCATTACTGTTCGCTCCGGCAAATATTGTCGCATTACAGTTTTGCTACAATTATAACCTTTCATAATGTAAATTTCTACCGCTTTCCATCCATTAATTCTTTTTTTGCAATTGCGTTTTACCTTATTTAATGATAAAATAATTTTTATGCAATGGACTGTCCGTACCAACAGTCCCTGTGAAAACACATACATTAGGGAGGATGCAAATGAGTACAGTAACAATAGTCCTTCTGGTCATTCTTGTTATCCTGATCGCTGCACTGATCGGTTTATATTTCTTCGGAAAAAAAGCCCAGAAGAAACAGGAAGAACAGCAGGCTCAGATTGAAGCAGCAAAACAAACCGTATCTATGCTGATTATTGATAAGAAACGGCTTCCATTAAAAGAATCCGGTCTTCCGCAGATGGTGATCGATCAGGCTCCGAAGCTTATGCGTCGTTCCAAACTTCCGATTGTTAAAGCAAAAGTCGGACCGAAGATCTCCGTACTGATCGCAGACGAAAAAGTCTTTGATCTGATTCAGAATAATGTCCATCAGCCGTATGCGCGCCTCAATGCCAGCCCATGCGATATGTGGTGTAATTAACAATTTGCGGCTGTCTTTGATCTGAAAAAGTGGATTCTGCTCACTCATCGGCTCCTGGCATAAGACATCCAGACCGGCGGCAGCA